>Ga0302120_10000021_pt1 | contig 51348 bp, 46 predicted proteins | sample AG5_Bottom_MG_FD_203118 | JGI IMG/M metagenome (GOLD analysis project Ga0302120, IMG submission 203118) | Marine microbial communities from Western Arctic Ocean, Canada - AG5_Bottom | ecosystem: Environmental > Aquatic > Marine > Oceanic | place: Canada: Western Arctic Ocean | collected 2017-10-01 | reverse complement strand
AACAATAGATTGCTTTGTAACTGTTTCTCGAAATACACACTCGAATACGGTTGCTGCTAACAAGTGCAATGAGGTCAGTGTTATGAATCGACGGTCAGCTATTTTCGCTCTCTTAACCGCAGGGTTAACGTGGGGCACGACCGGAATTTATGTTCGCGTACTGGGACTGCGGGGCTTTTCATCCTTTGAACTATTGGGATTACGTCTTTTAGTCGTATTTATGATATTGGTACCCATTCTATTGTTGCTGCACCTGCGTCAATCACCGCAGGTGCACCCACTGACTATGTCACAACGAAAAACCGCGTTCACAGTCAGCTTCTTGATGTTGTTTTATTATTTGGGTGCCATTGTCGCGATTCAGCACCTACCTTTGGTGATGGCTGTGTTACTTTTTGGCTCATCGCCACTCATTGCATGGACACTGAACCTGGTCTTGGAAAAGAGATTGCCCTCCAGCAAGGAACTGACTCAGAGTCTGGGGGTATTGTTAGGGATGACCGGCTTGATAGGCTTGGCGCTAAGCCAACATGCGGGTTCTGCAGCCCCAGAGGATGCAATCCCTGCCATAGGTTACTTGGGTGGTATTACCGCGGCGGCAGTGACAGTTGCCAATGCACGAATTTTGCGACGGTCTGGCGAACAAGCACCTGCATCATTGAGCATTTCAATGCTAACAGCAATATTAGGGACGCTACTAGCACCACTATTATTCATCGATTCGGTCGACTTATTTGCTAGAATTCAAGGAAGCTGGGGTGCGCTACTCGGTTTGGGTGTGCTGGCGACATTGATACCTGGTTTTGCTATTGCTTACGCCGGGTCAAGGCTACCGGCTACGGCAACATCGACAGTGTCAATCCAGCTCCAGGTCTGGACTATTATTCTCGGCTGGATAATTTTAAACGAGACATTATCAGGCGCTCAAGTTACGGCAGCACTGGCGGTTATGCTGGGTACCGGGATCTGCTTACTGCATCAAGAGCCCCATGAAACCAAGCCTTTGAGATAAATTCAGCGGGTTATTGTCGAATTATCAACTGGTTTTTAAGATATTTTTAAGGGAATATTGAATGACAAGAAATTTACAGAGTTACGATTATATTATTGTAGGCGCCGGTTCTGCCGGAGCTATCGTAGCTTCACGCCTGAGCGAAGACCCTAAGTCTACTGTGCTGCTGGTTGAACATGGTGGCAGCGACAGCAGTATTTTTATACGCATGCCCACAGCACTAGGCATTCCCATGAACACGCGCAAATATAACTGGGGATTTGAGTCTGCTCCAGAACCTTATTTAAATAATCGGCGGATGAATTGTCCCCGCGGCAAAGTGCTTGGCGGCTCTTCATCAATCAACGGTATGGTTTATGTAAGAGGCCACGCGCTTGATTTTGACGAATGGGAGTCCCATGGCGCAACTGGATGGAATTACCAAAACTGTTTACCCTATTTTAAGAAATTAGAAACCCATCAATGTATTACTAGTGAATACGCAGGCAGCAACGGGCCGGTTGCTATTAGTGGCGGTAATAACATGCGTAACCCTTTGTATCGCGCATTTATTGATGCCGGTGTAGAGGCAGGCTACAAGGAAACAAACGATTACAATGGTTATCGTCAAGAAGGTTTCGGCCAAAAATTTATGAATGTTGATGGTGGTGTGCGCGCGTCTACCGGTTACGCCTACCTTAAAAATGCAAAAAACCGCCCTAATCTAACGATTTTAAAGCACGCCCTAGTGACACATATTATCTTTGATGGAAAAACTGCAACAGGAGTTCAATGTGATATAGGCGGCCAGGCTAAGGTTTTTAGTGCACAACGGGAAGTTGTTCTTTGCGCTGGTTCCATAGGTTCACCGCAGTTATTGCAGGTGTCTGGCGTTGGACCACGAGAAACCTTAGCGGCGGCTGGCATAGACCTGGTCCATGAATTACCAGGGGTTGGAGAGAATCTGCAAGATCATTTGGAGTTCAATTTTCAATATCGCTGTAAACAGCCTATTACCCTTAATAGTGAGTTAGGTTTATTTAAAAAGGCCCTAATTGGTGCAAGATGGTTGTTGTTTAAAACAGGTTTAGGACGCACTAATCATTTTGAATCATGCGCCTTTATTCGATCTAAAGCCGGTGTCCAATGGCCTGACATACAGTATCATTTCTTGCCGGGAGCTATTAGTTACGATGGCACCGTCGCCTTTAAAGGGCACGGATTTCAAGTGCATGTGGGACACAATAAACCGACTAGTCGAGGTCATGTGCGGGTGGTTTCGGGGGATGTTAAACAGCATCCTGAGATACAATTTAACTATTTAGCGACAAAAGAGGACAAGCAAGGCTTTCGCGACTGCGTGCATCTAACGCGAGAAATCATGCGCCAACCTGCAATGGACACTTTTCGTGGTGAGGTTATCCAACCAACAGACGACGTGCAAAGCGATGAGCAAATCGATGCCTTTATCCGAGAGGCCGTTGATAGCGCCTACCACCCTTCCTGTACATGCAAAATGGGCATTGATGCCATGGCGGTTGTAGACCCAGAGCTTAGAGTGCATGGGCTCTCAAATATTAGGGTTATCGACTCTTCGATATTTCCTACTATTCCTAATGGTAATCTAAATGCACCCACCATGATGGTGGCAGAACGGGGTGCCGATTTAATCAAAGGCCATGTTCAACAGCCTGTAGCAATGGCGGTCTACACGAACAAAGACTGGCAAAAACGGCAAAAATAAGACCCCGCTTAACACTCGTCCAACAAAGGTCCTGTGATTGATGGCTGTAACAACGGCAACAACTAAAATCGACCCAATCCTCACCACAAGTGCTGAGGATCTTACCGGTCCATTGACCGAGACTGTGCAAACCGCCAGCCATCTCATATGGGACGCCGTTGCCGCCAATCTCCCCAGAGATCTGCATTGGCAGTTTATTCTTGTAACCTTGGTCATCGCTTTGTCTATCTGGCTCATTAGAGATGGGCACGGATCAAGGGATGCTGACGGGCGAGAAAGAAAAGCTCATTTACTGCAGTTTTTACTCCCTAAAGATATTTATACCCACGTCTCTGCTCGAGTAGATATCTGGTTATGGGTGACCGAGCGCATATTGCGCCCATTGTGGGTCGTTGGCTTGCTGGCAACAGTAGGCCCCAGTACAGAGTCTGCCGTCATTGATTTTCTGCAATGGACATTAGGTCCAACACCTGCAATAGCCGTTAACTACTGGTGGATGTTGCTGTACAGCTTAGTGACCTTACTATGCTACGATTTTGTCTTCTTCCTGATCCACTACACCATGCATAGCGTGCCTGCCCTCTGGGCTCTGCATAAGGTTCATCACTCGGCGGAGGTGCTAACACCGCTGACTCGATATCGAGAGCATTTTTTAGTTGGTCCCATTTGGGCGGCGGGCGGCGCGTTTAGTTATGGCCTCGCCGGAGGGCTCTTTGCATGGTTATTTAACGGCGGAATTGTCGCCGCAACACTCTTTAATATTGGTTTCTTCGCTCTAGTATTTGGCTTCAATGGGTCTTTTCGTCACTATCATGTCCAATTTAATTATCCTCGCTGGCTTTCTTTATGGTTGCATAGCCCGGCAATGCATCATGTTCATCACAGCTATCTGCAACAGCATTGGGATAAGAACTTCGCCGCCGTAACCAGCATTTGGGATAGATTATTTGGGACCCTGTACGTGCCTGCAAAAGATGAGCATACACCCTGGGGTATTGGCCCAAATACGCAGTCAGAGTATCGAACATACTGGCAAAATACTGTTGGGCCTTTTCGGGACTGGTACAAGATGTTTCGCGGTGAAAAATCGCCACAAGCCGGCGCCGCCAAAAATGTAGACTAGGCCCTCATGGCAGATAAATAAAAAAGCCTCCCATTAGGAGGCTTTTTCGCATGGAGACGACCTAGAACAATTGACTTAACCTATCTCTTAATGATTCCACCAAGCTCGATCTGAAAATGAACGCAAGTCCATTTCATGGGTCCATACAGATCTATGTTGTTGATGAATGTGATAGTAGGTATCCGCAATTCGCTCAGGCAACATTAATCCGTCATGCTCCATACCTTTTGATTCCCTAAGGGCCTGAAATTTTTCTTCACCCAGCATCTTACCTAGTGTGTCAGGTGCATCTACTGCGCCATCAATGACTATATGGGCAACGTGAATCCCTTTGGGCGCGAACTCAGCATTGAGCGATTGGCATAACATACGTCGACCACCCATTGCCGCGCCATGAGAATGTTGCCCAGCATTACCTCGCACAGCGGACGTAGCCGAGGTTACTAAAATCGTACCCCGCCCTCTTTCCTCCATCCGTGGAGTAACGGCAGATGCTGTTCGGAATAAAGCAAAAGTAGCCATGCGCCAGCCATTTTCAAAAGCTTTATAACTGGTATTGGCCAAAGATCTGTCACCAATCTGGGCCCCTAGATTAAACACGACAGCATCAATAGGGCCTATGTTAGATTCAACATCTGCGATGCACTCCTCTAACCGGTCAGGCTCCACGGCATTGAGCAAAAAACCTGAAGCCGAGCCACCATCGGCCTCAATCTGGGCCACCATTTTATGCAGGCCATCTTCATCGCTGCGACGACAAAGAACCGTATGGTAGCCCTCTTTTGCGAAACGTTTCGCTACATTGCCGCCAATCCCCGCTCCAGCACCTATTACTAAACAAACCGGCTTAATCAAATTCTGTCTCCCAATTAACTACTGATAACCTAAACCTATGGTGAGGCTAAGGCAGAACCTTCTGACACTACACTACAACACATATATTTTCGTTTTTCCACCCAACAAATCAGCCATGGCAGATAAATAAAAAAGCCCTCTATAGCAGAGGGCTTTTAGGCTACGGCATCTACTTAACTCGAATCATCAAGTCATCTGAATGCTCTAGAACATCAAGTTTCATGTCAGCCAATTCATTTTCATGGATATCACCGATAGCTTTAACCTTGTTGGCAAAATCGGCGTAACTGTCATAACCACAGACGAAGTACCAAGCCTGTTCTGGCCCCCAGAAATGCTCCATCATGTTGCAACCACCAAAAGCAGTATCATATGCACCAAACAAAACTTTAGCGTTGGCTCTTTTCTCGTTATCAGTTAGATAAGGGCCAAAGGTATAGGACGCCATAAGAACATAAGGGGTCATTTTGGTCAGATTTTTTTCAGTAACAGCAACTAAGTGATCACTATGATCCCCGTAAAGCTGTCTAGATGCTCTAGCAGCTGGCTCGTTACTGTCATTAATCTCAGCAAATTGCTCCCAACTATCGAAAAAACAGTAGGAATAAAACGCGCGATCTCCACCAAACTGATGACGCAACAAGCCACAAGCGTTGTATCCGCCTTTTTCGAGAGAATCAACATTCTTTTTCAGGCTATCTGCCATTCGGTCAGCATTTGATCCTGCAGGCATGGTGTAAGACGACAAATATGCAAAGTTATTCTCTTGCACCTTTGTCGCTGTCTCGCTTTCTTCGTGATGAGCACTTAAAGCAAAAAAGCTAGTGCTAAGTAATGACAATACAATAAGTATATTTTTCATAATTAATCCTCAAAGTCCGAAGCTTGTGTTTTGTGGACGCCACCATAACTAGCTGGAGAATAATGAGCACTGCTTAATACCCAATTACCGCCCTCTTTAATCCAATTCATGGTTACCCTTGTTCTGTAATCACTCATTTTCCCATCGTTGCCGACCATACCTTCTGAGTAAAACCGTACATGCACCACATCATCCGTAATCGCAGTTGCCTCTGGATAGTAATACTGAGTGATCGCATCACCACTTTTTTCCCAGCCCTCAATCGTTTGCTTGTTCAGTGGCTTGTGGAAACTGCCGTCAGAATTAGTATCTAAGGTTCCTGCTTTACTAGACATAGCGATAACGGTTTTAAAGTCCCTAGTATTGCGTGCATCCATATAGGCTGATAAAGCCTTTAATACTTCAGTCTCACTTGTGGCCCCATGATTATCAGCAAAACCAAAAGTGCTAATACTCATAATGACTACCATAAATGTTAATTTTAACCTTCTCATTCATTACCCCTTATATTAAACATTAATAGAACGCACATGATTTAAAACAGCTAAATCAGTAACGTCTCTATAACACTAGCATGTCTATGCACACTTTGTGAATAATTCATATATGACTAAGAGATAAATTCACCTTTGTGCTGAAAAATCACTGCGTTCTACCTAGTGATCTACGGCAACGCCTTGATAGTAAAAGAATTACTTAACCCCTTCTGCTATCTGCTTCTGGTTTGACCTCAAGATTTATTCAGCTATGATTAACAATCAAAACCATGCGTGGATATTATGATGAAAGAAATAATGACAACATTCAATATATTGCTAGTAGCCTTACTGCTGGCGGGTTGCACAACCCTGGGATTTTCATCAAAGCCACAAAAAGACTGGTTATTTGCGCATATAGCAACAGAGGCCGAGATCCTCAACAAAACAACGATAGTGATGCCAGTGACGCAGGACATCATTGCTTTTACAAACGAACCTTTTCTTAAACAAGCTGATTTAAGCGGGGAGCAATTTACATTATTATTGCGTGATTCCGAGACCGAAAGTTTTAAAACTGGACCCCGTAACGCCGTGTTGTCGTGGCTTGACGGAAAAAGCGTGCAAGAAGTTATAGTTATAATAACTGGGGCAAAGGTAAGTGCGAAGGGTAAAAGTATTACCTATACCACAGAGACTATGGCCGATATGGGTGGGATTATCGCTGTGGAATCACCGCATCTATATCTCGACAGATATTATGTCGATCGGAAACATTCTAAAAATTACCAGCCATACCCTGATCATTGGGACACATACCAATTTCAGCAGAGGGAGTATCAATTCAAACAAAGCACGGCTCAGCAAGACATCGCAAAGTAATTTTCGTAAGCATATTCAAAAAAACCCCCGGCAAGTCGATTACCGAGGTTTGAAGTTGACTAAATACCCAGACCGCCTGAATTCAACTCAGGCCTCACCAAATATTAATTTTTTGCTAGAAAATAACCCCTCTGGGCTGCCTTAAATAGACTTTCCTCGAGATTGGCGCTAAAAACTAAATCACCGGCCTCATTAAACACAAATCTTTCAATAGTCCACCCGATAACATCAACCCCTTCATCATTTTTCTGAGAGGACTCATAGGAAGCATAGACTTCATTGCCTTCTGCGATAATCGGATTGAGTCTTAGTCTAGTCGCTCTTTTAGCCCAATTCTTGGGGTCCCATGTACTCATCCAATCAATAATATTTGCCTTATCATTAGTATTAAGCTGTACCGCTCTGTTCATAGAAACCGTCATTTTTTTATCATTTCTCATTAAAACAATCGTGACTTCCCCGCCAAGTAGGCCTTGAAAAGGCAGGTCATCATCAGAACTAGCGAGAATCCCATTGACTGAAATTACTTTATCGCCAGCCTTAAGATGATCTATAGCAGGAGATCTCAACACCCTCTCTATCGTTTCACCGTCATCGCTCATGCCAAAACCTAAACCGATATATCGACCATTCCATTCATAAAACCCATCTGCCAGCATGCTAACGTAAGTCGCAGTGAATTCTTTGACAGTGCCTGTATCATAGACATCATAGAGCGCCTTAATTTTGGCCTTGTTAGAATCAGCATCTGCAAAACTCAACGAGCCAATACTCATAATGATGACTATAAATGTTAATTTTAATTTACTCATTCGTTACCCCTTATATTAATTATTAATAGAACGCACATAATTTAAGACGACTAAATCTCTAACGTGTTTATAACACTAGCATGTCTATCCATATTTTGTGGTTAATTCGCATAATAAGTGAATAGATAATCGCTGTTTTGAACAGGTTGCTGAATACTATCTAGAGAAATACAGTAATAGTAACAACCACATAACAGCGATCCCTGCCCATAAAAACTAAACACAGAGATGCTGTAGTTACTTGAATTTAATTATACGGTGGTGGAGAGCCCCCCTGATCAGCTACTTAAGGCATGCGCGGCTACCAGGCTTATATCGACAAGCTTCGTGTTAAGTAATGGTAGAATCCTGCTATAAACATTACACTGCCCCCCATTAGAAACTCTCCCGCATACAGTGGCTGTCCACCCTAATAGGATCCCAATGAAAAAGACCTTTATGTTAGACCACCCCAAAATCAAAGTGCCTCGCGTCGTAGACTCGGTAAAACACGACATCAGAAAGTACCTTAAAAAAGAGCGCAAAAACCCCCTACCTATTGGTGCTATATATTGGGGCTTCGATTGTAAGTTTGGGCAATCTGAAGAGACTGCTGTTGAGGTGCACCTGTCATCGCTAACGAAAAATATCGATGAGTTTGTTGAAAAGAACATTATGACCCTTTATGTGGAGATTACAGCAAAAGCCATTGAGCCCAGTGAAAAACCGACAGCAAAGGAGGAATAGTTATCGACAATAATGATATTTTGCGCCGCGTGCGTTATATTTTTGATTTTAGCGATCAGCTAATGATTTCTATATTTAAGCTCGGTGGGCATCAAGGCAACAAGCCTGAGCTGGCTACTTGGTTGGCGCGCGAAGGAACGCCTGAGTTTGTTTTGTGTGAAGATGTAAATCTTGCCCGCTTTCTAAATGGTCTGATCATAAAGAATAGAGGTTCTAAAGATGACGGCATACCCGAACCTGAAACTTTCCTGAATAATAACAGTGTACTGCGTAAGCTGAAAATTGCTCTAAGCCTGCAGGCAGATGATTTAGTTGCGATACTTAAATTGAACGAGTTCACCTTAAGTAAGCATGAACTAAGCGCCCTATTTCGACGCCCTGACCACAAAAACTATCGAGAGTGCCTGGATCAAGTGCTTCGTAATTTTCTTGATGGAATGGAAAAGCACTACAGACAAAAGGCCGTTGGCGGGAAATAGAGTCAGACTGAAATTTAACCTAAGGGCATTCCAGCCTGACCTTTGTTATATTTATGGTTTAGTTAACACCTTATTGGAATGGGCCCTAGGCCGATTTTTTAGCAAACATTAACTCTAGCTCTTCAAGGGATTTGCCCTTGGTTTCCGGCAACAGCCAAGCCACTAAAACCAAACCAATAACCGCAAACACACCGTATGAGAAAAACGTCAGGGCAGCCCCAAAAGTACTCAATTCTAAGGGGAACAGTAGCTGCACAAAGAAACTCACAATACTATTGATCATACCCACGAACGAGATGGCAACCCCGCGCAGCTGATTGGGGAATATCTCAGAGAACAAAGCCCACATAACCGGCCCCAGAGACATAGCAAACGATGCTACGAAGCCCAGAATGCCGACCAGAATTAATAAGGCGTTCATATTCGTGCCGGTTTTAATAAAGTCGCTTTCATACTCACGGGCCGCAGTGGCGCCAATGGTGTCTGCCAATGCCGCTTTAAACTCAATGTCACTTTGATAGATCGTCCCCACCATGCTGTTGAGCTTACCGGTATCAAAGCTATTTTGAATATTGTCGATTTGCTCAATCTGCACAATACTCGCAGCGTTCAATTCATAGGTGGCCTGAGCAAAGCCATAGGTGCAAAGCGCCATACTGAAGGCAATGCCGCTTAGGCCAACCAATAATAGTGGCCGGCGCCCCCAGCGATCGATCAGTGCAATGGCCACCAAAGTAAAGAGCACATTGATCAGACCAACCAGTACAGCCTGTGCAAAAGCCGCATCGGTACCTATACCGCTCTGCTCAAAAATAGTTGGGGCATAAAAGAAAATGGCATTGATGCCGGTGATTTGTTGCACCACACCGATAATAATCCCGACAATCAGCGCCAAGCGCATCTTCGGCCCAAACACACCTTCAATGCGCTTCCACAGAGATCCATTTTCACTGTCATAGCTATTTTTAATCACCTCTATTTCGCCATCAATTTCATCGGTGGGCAGTAACTTCGCCAGCACATCGCGCGCATCCTGCTCTCTACCGCTATTCATTAACCAGCGCGGGCTATCGGGGATCATAAACAGGGCCAGGAAAAACACCACAGCCGGAATAATTTCAACGCCGAGCATCCAGCGCCAGGTGTGAGTATCGATACCCCAAGCAGCCACCCAATCAGTGCTAGAAACGCTAGCATTTAGAATGAAATAGTTAGCAAAATAAGCGGCTGAAAGACCAACAACGATATTAAGCTGATTAATGGAAACCAATTGCCCCCGCAGTTTTGCTGGAGCGATCTCGGCAATATACATCGGCGCAATAATTAGTGATGTAAAGGCAAGTCCACCCATAGCACGGGCCGCAACCAACATCAGGTAAGAAGAGGCAAAAGCCGAGGCAATGGCTGACAACAGATAGAGGAAGGCAATAAGGATCAGGATTTTTTTACGTCCAAGGGCGTCACTCAACGGGCCGATCACCAGAGTACCAAACACCCCAGAGAGCGTTGGTGCGGCGACAACAAAACCGGACTGTATGGGTGTCAGATCAAACTCGATAGTCACAAAGCCAACCACCCCAGAGATGACAGCGGCATCAAAGCCAAAAACAAAGCCGCCAAGCGAGACGACAACTGCGCAATACAGCGCGTAATAGGTACGATGTTCCATGGAAATTCCTGTAGTGAGTTTTATTATTATTTAAACATCAAAATTGATTCTTTATTTCCGCAATCTGCCGCTGAAAAGCCCGACTATCGTCCCAGCTAACAACCTCAGGTTGCAACTTTCCAGCCAGTAAATCACAGCTTACCTGTTCAATTTGATGATTGAAACCTTGCTGAAATCGCTCCTCACTAAAGCGGTCAACGCAGTCAGACCCCTCATAAAGCTTCACTTCGCGGGCCGCCCAATAATCCGCGATTGTGAGCGTACCCCGATCGCCAACTAGCATCAGATAATTATTTAACTTACACCGAAAAGACGTGGTCAGCTGAGCCGTAGCACTGTTCTTACCATAGGTGTTCAAGATAACCACGTCATCCTCAACGCCATTGTCCGCTTTATGGTGCCAAATAGTTTGTGCATCGGGATCCTTTTTCAGAAACAACCAAGCCATCGCAATCGGATAAATCCCCATCTCTAAAAGGCAACCCCCGGCAAGGCGGATATCATACTCGCGTAGATCAGGGCTATAGGGTAATGGGAAACCAAAGTCAGCTTTAACATGACACAGATTACCAATGCGTCCAGTATTAACCCATTCTAGGGCCTTTTGAATAACCGGCATAAAGTACGTCCACATCCCCTCCATAAAATAGCGTTTTTCCTGCACGGCCACGGCAATCACCGCCTCCAACTCAGCAGGCGTTACCGTAACCGGCTTTTCGCAGAGTACATGTTTCCCGGCGCGCAATGCGGCAATCGCGTGCTCTTTATGATGGCTGTGGGGTGTAGCAATATAGATCGCATCCACGTTCGGATCGGCAAAAATCTCCGCATAACTACCATAGGCACTCGGGACAGAACAGATATCAGCAAAGGCCTGTGCCGAACTCAGCTGGCGGGAGGCAACCGCAATCAATGAGGCATGTGGGGCTAGGACTAAATCCGTAGCAAAGGTTTTGGCGATACGGCCAGCACCAACAATGCCCCAACGAATGGTCGAAGGAGAGTTTTCACTCATAGAAATCGCTCTTCAATAATACTATTGCTGGAAAATTGATAGCGCATATTGCGATACACGCAGGTATCAGTAATATCCTCAGGCGTATTGGTCGGGCAACAGCGATAATTCGTTGACACACGTATGTGACTCATCACTGGTTGCACCCGATGCCAAGCGTGGCCATGTATGAGAATTAACGTGCCTTTTTTCGGGCTTAACACCACCTGTTCGGCAAAGTCTTCATTCATATCGCCAACACTAATCACGCCACCCTTATGGGTACCCGGCATCACCAATAGCCTGCCACCACTGTGATCATCAATATCCATGGTGTAAGCCAAACGGTTTAAGTTGAATTTGGTTTTATCTTCCGGCGGACAGTCTTGATGCCAAGCCTGGCCATTGGAGCCCTGTTTACTAAACATTACCATGCTGTAAAGACTCGACCAGCCAGTGCCCAAAATAGCCTCAGTTAAAGCAATCAAACGTGGATCTTGCTCCGCTGTATCGAAGTCATTAATGCCATCGAGCTGCGGAAACCAAGGTATTACATCGGTATTTGATTTTTCTAAAAAATCAGGATTATGAATAAAATCGGGTTCATCACCATAGTGCCTCAAAATATGCGCCTGGTAGCTGTCCATTAATTCATCATCAAAAAAATGATCAATGGCCAAGTAGCCCTGTAGCCAAAACGTTTTCGCGAGAGCGTTGATATCCATAAGAGTCTCAAGGTGACTATTATTATTGTGGCTGGCCCGACGTGAGTAAACCCCCGAAGTCACCAACCTATATTTCAGTAAATAGTATCACCCTTCAGAGAAAAGTGACTATTGATGCGATAACAGGGGTGTAGGTAACGTTAGAAAGAGATGATCTACCACGACGATTTACAGCGCAAAAAGACACTGTACTGCCCTCTTGATGGCTCACCATACTCATTACAACGAAAAAGGCCAATCAAGTAACTGATTGGCCTTTTTTACGCAACTAACAAAGCATCTTGTTAGAGTTTAATGAAACGTCTCCTCATGAGTAGCAAGAGTCCTGCTAGCATCAGAAAGATCAACGACAAATCAGTTTGACCTGTACCTACCGTACACCCGCCACCTGACTTCTTCTTAATAACAATAGATGCTGAAGTTACAGAAGTAGAGTCAGTGCCGTCACTAATCGTTGCGGTGACTGTTAAATCACCACCTGATTTACCGGGTGTTAGTGTGGCGGTATAAACTCCGCCCGCACCCTCACTAAAGGTACCAACAGTCGAATCTGTCAAGCTAGCCGTCGCAGTGACCGTCATGCCTTCCAAGCTGCGCCCATCAGAATCAACTGCAGTCACTGTTACTTCAGCAGTTTCAGAGCCACCCGCTTTAAGTTCCCCAACACTGATAGTAATGGTGCTGTCGGCACTTGGAGGACCAAAGTAGAGTGTTGCAATACCGCTTGGGTCGGTGACAGTACCGTCGGCCATACCATCTGTATCGTTAGGACCACCATCTTCAATGAGTAACTGAAGACAATTAGCGCCCACTACTAAACCAGCCATATAGCTCGTGCTTCCTGGCTCAGGGCAAGTACCACTTGCCGCTGTTGTAGAACTGATTGCATTAGTTGCATCTTCGACAAACGCTTGCCAGCCGACATTAGCATCTATGAACTTTCTCAATGCCGCATTTTCTGGCACTGCAGCACTTAGAGGTAAGACAACATGATAGGATGCACCGGCTTGAGCTCCGGAGACTTCAAAGTCCACCAAACCACCTAGATAGCTGTAGTCAGTATCGGCTGTCCCAACATCTTCCTCGTCGATACCCACCTCGTTGTTGCCATCTGCAAGCGCTGTATCACCTAAGACAATGGATGTTCCAACAGACGATTGAGCAACCTGGCCACTATCACCAACAGGTGCTAAATAAGACTCAGTGATATTATCCTGATAATCAGGAATACCGTCGTTATCGCTATCGCCATAACCTTCATCGGCATCTGAAACACCATCACCATCGCTATCGGTATCACCAAGCACTGGCGCTGTACCTAATATCTTAATCGTAGCAGAGGCAGTAGTTGTCAATAACGAGTTACCACTATCTGTTACAGAAGCACCAGCGCTAGCAAGAGTATCTCCTAGGGTAATAGGATCAAACGTAGCAACAGCACCATCAATAACAGCGCCAGGCATTGCACTTACCGCTGAGGCCCAAACCAACGTGTGGGTGTCCGCAGGGTTAACATCACTGTAACTTGCCGTTACAGTTACGGTACCACCTTCAGCGTCAACAATACGCCCAGTGGTGCCATTCTGAGTAACCGTTAAGGTCAACATCGGCGCAACGTTCTCTTCAACAATAGTGACCGTTCTCTCTGTAACGGACCCAAGAGCAGCATTAGTAGGCGCTCCGAGTGTAATGACCACTGTTTCCTCAGACTCCGCTTCGCTATCTGAGGTAATTGTTAGAGTGGCCATGCCCTTAGTACCTTCGCTAATCACAATCGCGTCAGTAGCAGAGCTAAAGTCACTTGCCGATGCGGTTCCACCAAAGCTCACTGGTATAGTCACAGGGTAAGCTGCAGCTGCACCGCTAAGTTCAACGCTAATGTCTACCGTTGCACCCTCAACCGTCACAGATGATGGGGTGAGGTTAGCCAAAGGCATGATCTCAACCGTTTGTACCGCACTTGAGTTATTTCCCGCGGCATCTGAAACAGACCATGTGACTTCTACAAGACCAGACTTAAACGGCCCTGTCACACTTGGCGTGGGCGTTAGGTCGCCATCTTTCTGATCTGTCGCAGTAGCATCGCCTAGAGGAACATCTGTCATACGACCGGTAGCAGCCATACTGATGTCAGCCGGAATTGTTAACACAGGAGGTAACTCATCCTTAGTTGGATCGGATCCATTTGTGTATTCATCAAGGTTACTGATACCGTCACCATCCAGATCGCCAGAGGCATCTGAGGCATCGTTCGGATCTAAACCATTGGCGGTTTCGTAGGCATCAGGCAAGCCATCGTTATCTGTATCCAGAACAACCACGGTAATGCTAGCTGAAGCAGTCACCATATTACCCGCAGCATCTGATACAGAGAACGTAACTACCGTCTCACCAACAGGATACTCATCTAGGCCATCATCCGTAATGCTAGAGGTCAGGTCACCATCTTTGTTGTCGGTCGCCATGGCGGCTGCAAAGAAACTAACAATCGCCTCATCGCTAGCAGCAACGACATCTCCTGGCATAGCAACATTGATGCTAATGGATTCAGAAATTGTCAGTTCAGGGTCGACAATATCTAAACTGACACTAACTACTGTCTGCGCAGTTGCTTGATTACCTGCCTGATCGCTAACATTAAAGGTTACCGTTGTAGTGCCGAAAGGATAAAATTCAGGCGCATCATTAGTAATCGAGGTCAGTGCACCATCGACGTTGTCGGTTGCGGTTACAGCAGTAATAAATTCAACGATGGCTGCCGTATCGGCAGGCAAACCGTCCACTGTGCCCAATACTACAAAGGTAGCTGGGGCATTAATCACCGGGGCTGTCAGATCAGCGATAGTTACTACCGCCGAAGCTGTTCCACTGAGCATGGAAGCATCCGTCGCAGTAAAGGTTACCGTAGTGGCACCTATTGGAAACACAGTAGGCGCATCGTCAGTAATTGTTGGGGCAGAATCAACGTTATCCGAAGCCATTGCTGCAGCCAAGAAAGCTACAATCGCCGCATCAGTCGCAGCAGTTCCGTCTGCATCAGTCGCCGCTACCGTTATTGACGCAGGTGCTGTAACAACAGGCGCTGTCTGGTCGGTAACAGTCACTACCGCTGAAGCCGTTCCGCTGAGCATGGAAGAATCTGTACTAGTAAAGGTTACCGTAGTGGCACCTACTGGAAACACAGTAGGCGCATCGTCAGTAATTGTTGGGGCAGAATCAACGTTATCCGAAGCCGTTGCTGCAGCTAAGAAGGCTACAATCGCCGCATCAGTCGCAGCAGTTCCGTCTGCATCAGTCGCCGCTACCGTTATAGGAGCAGGTGCTGTGACAACAGGCGCTGTCTGATCACTTATCGTTAATACTGCTGTTGCCGTAGCCGCAAGATTAGACGAGTCACTGACACTAAACGTAACCGTCGTCGCGCCTATTGGGAACACATCAGGCGCATCATTATTGATCCCATCGGTAACAGTTCCATCAACATTATCTGTCGATATCGCTGTCGCAAGCCATGCTGCAATCTCTGCGCTTGTCTTTGCAGTACCGTCAGCATCCGTCGCCGCAATCGTTGCATCTTGTACAGTAATCACTGGGGGAGATTGATCTTCTACCGTCACAACAGCTGTATTAGAACCAACATTACCCAGCACATCAGATGCACTGAAAGTAACCGTTGTTGCACCAACTGGGAATACTGTTGGCGCATCATTGGTTACAGCGACGCTACCATCAGTAGCATCAGCCGCGGTTGCTTCTTGCAGAAATGCCGCTATCGCTGCATTGCTGGCGGGTGTTCCATCTGCACTCGCAGCATCAACTGTAATATCTGCAGGAACGCTGACCGCAGGGCCAGTCGTATCTTTGTTAACAGAACTCGTAACAGTACTAGTCTCAAGGGCTGTAGAACCCACTGCAGTCACTGTCACTGTGCCATCGGCTAGACCACTTGCATCAGCAGTAGCGCTCCAGGTGCCGTCATTACATGCTGCCGCAGAGGATGAAGCAGAAGTGCTGCCCGAAGCTAAATTGACGACAACCGAAACGCCTGTCAGGTTACAGGTTCCCGAAAGGCCGTAAGCTGCCTGATTAGCCGTTGTTATTACTGAAGGGGCCGCAAGCGCAATCGCCATGGCCTCAGCGCGCGTCATAGCGACCGAGTAGGTCGTTGTTCCAGTGTCGTCCTCAGCAAGCACTATAATGCTAACCGCATTGCTACCCACTGCGAGGGATACTGCATTGTCCGTTACCGCATTGCCATCTACTGTGTATTCGCTAATAGCTGCAAAGCTATCGGTCAGTGTAGGTACCAAAGAAACGGAACTAGCTGGGTAGGCAACAGATCCGGTATAACTTAATACATCCGAAGCAAACACAGGATCTAACGTAACTGTACTGGTAGTACCTGCAATAGTGTAGGACGCTGTCAGGTCGGATAGAGTCGAAACTGTTCCAGGAATTCTAGCTATCGATACAGCATCACCAGAAAAAGTGAAACCAGCACTTTTTGAGGAGTAGCTGAAATTCAAAGTGCTACCATTAAAACCGCTTATTGCCGTAAGTGGAACGGTGTAGAGCGTAACAGGCAGGATTTCACCATCTGGCCAATCACCTCCAAAATCAAACCACGTTGTAAGAAGGAACTTATCAGTTGCAGGGTCATCATCATCATTGTTAGTATCGTCTTGAATCTGATTGCCTGATGCGCCTTCTTCCAAAAGATCGGCGATTTCACTCATTTCTATGACAGAACTATCAAAGTGTAATCGGAGCCCTAAGCCCGTGGTAGCCGCATCTGCACCGCTTGCATCAGTTGCGCTATAAGTTACGGTTAACTCAGTACTTTGCCCCGCAGAAAGCTCTGCAACAGAGAGTGTCCCAGTTACTGTCTGAACTTGTGCATAGGCTGAACCAGTCGCTAAAACCGACACCAAAACAATAGCCGATACGTTACGTACAGCAGACTTTATAGCTTCAAACATTAGTAGCTCCCCAAATGACAATATTTATATAGATTTCTATCGCCAACTGTATCACTAATATTTTACGAAGCACACTTATAAAAAGAGCATTTCAGATTCTGCGCAATTAGTCTATTTCGTGCAGCTCTTCAGGGCTTCACATACTGTATTTACTAAAAATTGACATAGGCAATGTCATATTATTTAGTGATAGGTCATAAAGCTGAATGGCACGAATACGATATTAACAATGGCCGTATATGATAACCGCATGGTAATGGGGATCGATATACTATTTTGAATGTAATGATCAGGGGATGAAACCCGATGAAAGCGGCTTTAATAAAAATTTTTGCTGGCCTGTCACTTACCCTTTTAATAGTCATTTTAGCGTTGCCTTCATTGCTCCATAAAGCCGGCTTGCACCCGGAATATACTGGCCAAAAGTATACAATTTCAAGTGGTAAAAAAGCCTTAATCATTGGGACCAATCACGGCATTCTAAATGCCCCTGGCGAAACAACGGGTGACCCCACTGGCATGGCCATATCTGAACTTTCTCATCCTTATTACACATTTTTAGACGCTGGAATGAGCGTAGATGTGGGTAGTATTAGTGGTGGAGAAATTCCTGTAGACCCACAAACTTTATCTAGAATGATAATAACGGACCATGACAAACGATACTTAGACGACCCATCCCTGCAAGCAAAAATCCGCAACTCAATCCCGATTGGTGACATTGATTTTACCCAATATGATACCGTTTTCTTAGCTGGTGGGTGGGGAGCGGCTTATGATTTAGGTTACTCTGTTGAGTTGGGGTCAAAAATTTCAGAGGCTTACTACAGTGAAAACACAATCATTGGCAGTGTCTGCCATGGTGTGTTGGGCTTGATCAATGCGTTAGACAAAAACGGCAACCTACTAATAGCGGGTCGCAACATGACCGGCGTCACTGACAAACAGATTACAGAATTGGGCATTACTCTTACGCCAATGCATCCTGAATCTGAGTTAAGAAAAGCTGGGGTTATTTTTGAATCTAAAACTGCCTTTAGAGATGTCTTTGCGACCCATGTATCGGTGGATCTTGAGAAGCGCTTTGTCACTGGCCAAAACCAAAACTCAGGTTTGGAAGCAGCACACAAAATTCTAGAGCTATTAGCTAGTCAGTAAATACGCGCGACTGTGATGCTTTATAATCGCTATTGAGGAAGCCGTATGAATAGATTGTTGCGTATTTTGGTGGTTATACCTGCCATCATTTTTGTTATGACAGGTATTGGCTTTATTCTGGACCCAGCGGGCACTGCGGCGCAATTTGGTATGCCTTTATTAGAGGGCTTAGGCCGAAGTACGCAGATTGCTAACATGGCCGGATTCTTCTTTACTGCAGGGCTTTGTGTATTGCTGGCAATAACTACTGGCAACCGCTTTTGGTACTACCCCGCAGCGATGTTGGCAGGTCTTACCGCGACATTCAGAGTAATCGCTTGGCTCGTTCATGATGCGACCTTAGCTACTGACCAGATTCTGCCAGAAGTTATCTTCACTTTCCTGTTCCTCTATGCCGCTAATCGGCTAACAGAAAAAGACTGATCAGTGGCATTCTCTCCTAGTCCATTTATGCGCACCTTGCGCGCAGTTAGGGTCATAGCGTACATGCTTGGCCTCTCGCTGGCATGGCAGTCTAGTGTTGCACAAACCGATGCAACCATCCCCAGCAGAGCTATAGCTAGGCCAAACGTTGTATTGCTGTTAGCGGATGATCTGGGCTTTAGTGATATAGCGCCCTACGGCAGTGAAATTAGCACACCTCAACTGACCGCACTGGCTGAAAATGGTGTTAGCTTTACCAATTATCATACCGCGGCCAATTGCGCACCAGCTCGCGCTATGCTGCTCACTGGTGTAGACAGCCACCTGGCTGGTGTGCCCAATATTCCTGAGATGATCCCACCCGCCCAGCAGCACGCTGACCATTATCAAGGTGTACTGGGTCAAGATGTAGTCACCGTAGCGACCTTATTACAAACCGCTGGGTATCACACTTACATGGCCGGAAAGTGGCATCTTGGTCAAACCCCAGACTTGCTCCCAAGTAGCCGCGGCTTTGAACGCACTGTGGCACTGGGTGACTCGGGCGCTGACAACTGGGAGCAAAAGCCCTATGTACCTATTTATGACAAAGCCAACTGGTATGCCGACGGTAAAGAATATCAGCTACCCGAAGACTTTTACTCATCACGCTTTTTGATTGATAAAACCATTGAGTTTATTGATAGCAACAGCGCAAGCGAACAACCTTTCTTCGCCTATGTTCCTTTTCAAGCTGTGCATATGCCAGTACAGGCACCTCAAGAATTTATTGATAACCACATGGGTGTGTATGATCAGGGGTGGCATCAACTACGACAAGCCAGATTAAAAAAAGCTATTGAACTGGGCGTCGTTGCTGACACCACACAAGCTGTCAGTATGCCTACCACCGAGGATTGGGATAGCCTTTCTGATGAGCGCAAACGCTATGAAGCTAAACGCATGGCAGTTTATGCCGCCATGATTGAAGCTATGGATCATCATATTGGGCGCCTAGTGGACCATCTGAAAGGTATTGGGGAATATGAAAACACCCTGTTTATATTTACCTCAGATAATGGCAGCGAACCCACTGGGGCAGTAAATCCCACTACTCTATTAAGCAATTTTGTATTGAGCCGCCAAGGCTATTCCAGCGACTATGAACGCTTGGGGCTTAAAGGCAGCTTTAACTCCATCAGTCCAAGTTTTGCCAGTGCAGCTGCATCACCTCTGGCCTACTATAAGTTTTTTGTTGGCGAGGGCGGTTTGCGTGTCCCTCTTATTATTGCTGGCAACGGCGTTGCCGCTAAAGGACTGAAAAGTGACGTCTTCTCGCATGTTACTGATATAACGCCAACCATTTTACAGCTCACTCATATTCAGAGGCCCTCTTCATATTTTGGTGGGCGCAAAATTGAGCCTATCTCTGGTAGAGACGTAAGCCAAACCTTGTCAAACCATCAAACGCAGGTGCGCGGTGAGGAAGATCAAGATGCAGTTGGCTACGAGCTGGCTGGAAATGCAGCGCTATTTTTGGGTGATTATAAAATAGTCCTCCATATTGCCGCGCCGGGTGACGGCCAATGGCGGCTGTTTGATATTAAAATTGACCCGGGTGAGACTAATGACCTGAGCTCAGTTGAGCCTAAAAGATTGCAGCGCATGTTAAATTTATATCATCAGTATGAAATAGATAATCAAGTGCTACCAATACCCGCAAACTTTGATCTAAAAAGGCAAGCCGTCATTAATGGGGTTCATGCTAGATTTGGAACACCAATACTAAGTTTTATTATTTTGATGTTTGTTTTAGCGGCATCTTATGGAGTGTATCGCGCCCGTAAAAACCTTGAGGCCAATGACTGAGTCATCTTTTTTAACGGCAGCCCACTAAAGTAACCTGCTGTTTTTTACTGATTTTTTTCAGCTTCTTGTCGTTCTAACATTTCTAATATGTACGATAACTCACCACAACATTTATCTAATACCATGTGTGCTACTTCGTCATCATTTTTTATTCGCTCTTCAGCTAACATATCTATTCTTAGCCGCAGATACTCTATGGGGTCAGAGCGTTTCTCGCGCCGTCTCATACTGATCCCATGCCCTGGTCTGCACCAGCTTTATGTGTTTCAACAATCCCAAGTGCAACACCACTTATAAGACTTACTGAAATGACCATCGGGGAAAAACTATACGGTTGTATCACAAAATGCTCCTTCTTTAGCTTTATCATACCGATGCAAAGCAACTAATCAAGAATGGTTAAAAATGTATTCGCCACATCTAATCTGCGGGTAACTTCTGGCGAGTATTTTACATACTGTAGTGCGGTATTCTACTATCTTTATGGTAACAATAGCCTTAGCGCAACCTGACGCCGCCTCAATCTAGCCCTGATTTGACTGGATGGGGTATTCAGCTATGCTTAAATTAATTATGAAAAAAATAATTCTAATTTGTACTTTTCTTTTTATATCCTCATCTTGCTATTCTCAAGAGGGAACTACCTATTATCTCATTCGTCATGCCGAAAAATTACGGGTCGATATAACTGATAAAAATCCGAAATTAAATTATGAAGGCGTAAAAAGAGCTGATGCTTGGAAAGAAGTCTTCACTAATGTAAAACTGGATGCTGTTTATTCTACAGATTACAACAGAACTAAACTAACCGCTAAACCTACGGCTGATAGTAAAAATTTACCTATATTTTTATACGATCCAAAAGATATGTATTCAGAATCTTTTCAGCACAAAACCAAAGGAAAAGCTGTTTTGGTTGTTGGGCATAGCAATACCACTCATATTTTCGCAAATAAAGTTTTAGGAAGAGGTGAATATAATCAAATTAATGATGACAACAATTCAAATCTCTATATTGTTTCTGTTATTGATGAAAAGGCTTCCTCTATTTTATTAAAGATTAATTAAGGCCAGTTTCTACTTAACCTTCCACAGCCCTAGAGTCGAAAACAACCTACATAGGTGGTATCTCTTACCCCCTAGCCCTGATTTGACTGGATGGACTATTCAGCTATGATTAATAAATCGAAGTAATGTTTTTCACATAATCATGAAATCTAACTTTCGATTACTTGCAATCAAATACAACACTAATCTTTTCAGCTGGGGAAACAAAAATGAACCACCTAAAATTTACATTCACTATTCTGATCTCACTGGTATTTTCAAGTCTAGCTATGGCCGTTCCAGAAGGCGCTATCACCACACTAACAGTTCAAGCTGACGACATTAACAAATATGTTCAATACATGAAAAAGAACCCTGAAACGTTTAAAGCCATTGGCTCAGATGTAGCAGGAGTTTGCGTAACTCGAGCCGGCAATAATTACCCAGGAGAAATGTTCGTTTGGAATGCATTCCCAAGTCTTGAAAAAGCCTTAGGGATGATTGAAGCCTACGATCCAGCTAATCCAGCGCCTGCCTTTGATCGGTTAAGGTCTGTCAAATATGCAGCCGTGTTCAAGCCATTGAAAGAGTTTGATCTCGAACCAGGTTTTGAACGCCTTTGGAGAATTAAACTAAATGATGAAATGGCATTTACAAACAAAATGACTGAGCTAGAAACTGCTATTAGAGCTGCCGGCAACAAGGTGAACTTAGCCGTATTCGCTCCTGTTGGTGGCGGCGTTCACGAAACTGGAATGCATCACTTCAGAGCCATTTTTAAATCGGGTTCAGAAGCAGGCAAGGTGCTAGATCAGTTCTATGCTGGCGCCTCCTTCTCGTCTATTTGGATTGAAGCGCAGCAATATGTCGATGAGATAGTCTCGGAAACAATTGAGGTATGCGAGGTCATATACACTGCGAAATAAACAACACATTAAATCTAGAAAACTAAAAGCCTCTAATTAGAGGCTTTTTTATTTCTGCGAGTTATCAGGAAACTCGACGAATGCAGACTGAATTAACTCAAAGATTCGTAGACAGCGGGTTAGCAACGATGGTTGTAATCGGTGAGCGGAGGTTAATACCGCAACGCAGACTTTACCTACTAAGCGGTTGAAATGGTTGTTCAGTTAAGGACCCCGGGGTAGGGTCGCTGCATCTGGGAGTTGGAGTTTAGTTACAGAGGTTTATAAACAGCTCTGACTACCCCCTACCCTCACTCTGTTAATGGGTAAACCATTAATATCCTTATAAGCTATTGATTATAAAGGGAATATGGCGGTGAGAGAGGGATTCGAACCCTCGAAACGCTATTAACGCTTACACACTTTCCAGGCGTGCTCCTTCAGCCACTCGGACACCTCACCGTAAACTGTTACCGATTATCTACTGATCGGACATCAATAGGAGCACCGGCGTGCTCGTCTTATTATCACTAAAATCAACCTGAACTATAAAACCAAAAAAAGTCGCAATAACCAACAAATAAAAGGGCTTCAGGGTCAGTTCGAGCGCGGGCAACTTTACACAAATAGAAGGCCAAAAGCAATCAAGATAGCGTGGCTACTAATATATTAGCCACGGTAACAATCAGAATGTTAAACTATGCGAATGCAAATAGAAAAAAGCCAAAACTACTATCATCTAATTATCTCCAGCTTGGCTTCAATGCTCATTATTGTCAGCTGGGAGGACTCAATACACCACCTTCTTCTACTGATATTGCTAGCAACTATACTTTTATATTTAGCGCTTAATTATGTGTTGCCAATATCCTATTCCGAGCGGTCCAAACATCCTTATTCTGGACCCAGTGCAGACTACTTCATCACTGGCATACTGTTAGCCTTAGCCGATTTTGATTACACTTTTGTTTTAATAGTCAGTGGTGCATGCGCTGTATCTGTGCTTGGGTACCGCCTCAAATTTTTATTTATAAATATATCGCTGGTAATTATTGGCGCTATTATTGGATACTGGCTATTGCCTCAATCAATTAGCCCTTCACCAGTAGCAATCATTTGTAGTGTGCTAGTAGTTGGCGTTTATGGCTTGCTTTTAATGGACCGTGCGCTGAGAGATCATGCGCTAATGGTTGATCAATTATCTGCGGCAAATATAGAGATCGAATCACTTAATAATCGAGTTTTTCAGCTATCGGAATATATCTCCCCCACCGTTAGACGGGCGATATTTTCAGGGGTAAAGCTTAAAGAAAAACCCGAAGAGAAACACGTCAGTATCTTCTTTTCCGACATCGTTGGTTTTACAAGACTGACTGAACAACTTACCCCAGATAATCTAAACACTTTCCTAAATACCTATCTAAGTGAAATGTCCAAAATAGCGGTGCGATTTGGCGGCACTATCGACAAAATAATGGGTGACTCCATTATGGTCTTTTTTGGTGACCCCCGTAGTCGCGGTGTCAAAAATGACGCTGTTAGCTGCGTGTCAATGGCCCTTGCAATGAAAAAGAGTATGGCGGAGCTGCAGTCGCGATGGCAACTGCAAGGCATTGAAACCCCGCCCTCTATTCGTATAGGAATCAATTCAGGATTATGCAGAGTCGGTAATTTCGGCTCGGCATTCTATCTTAACTATACACTTTTAGGCCGCTCAGTTAATCTCGCCAGTAGACTTGAGACTGCTGCCAGTGCTGGAGAAATCTTAATCTCGCTGTCAACGTATAACCTTGTCAAACATAAAATCCACTGTATTAACAAAGGCGAAGTATCCGTTAATGGGTTCAGTCAACCACTGCTGGTATACAGCGTCTTAGGCTTGATAGAGCAAGATGAAAAAACATTATCTGACCAACCAAAACCTCAGGCCTAAACTCAGTAAAAACGCCTACTTCAGCAGTATGCTATTCGTAATCTGCTATCGATGGACAGGAGCAAACTAGGTTGCGATCGCCATAAACATGATCAAGCCGTCCTACCGGCGGCCAATATTTGTTTGCTCGCAATGAGTCCAATGGGTAGGCCGCTTGGCTGCGGGTATAAGATCGCGGCCAATCATCCTGACTCACAACTGCGGCTGTGTGAGGAGCGCCAACCAGAGGATTGTCATCTAAACTGAATTCGCCACTCGCAACCTGATCTATCTCGGCTCTTATAGCAATCATTGCATCACAAAAACGGTCGAGCTCCGCTTGGGATTCACTCTCTGTTGGTTCAATCATTAAGGTTCCGGCAACGGGGAATGACATGGTGGGCGCATGAAAACCAAAGTCAATTAGCCGTTTAGCAATATCATCGACACTAATACCAATATCATCTTTAATCGGTCGAACATCTAAAATACACTCATGAGCTACCCTGCCGTTAGCACCTGTATAAAGCACCTCATAGTGCCCCTGGAGACGCGTGGCAACGTAATTGGCGTTTAAAATTGCGACCTCAGTGGCATGTTTAAGGCCTACTCTGCCCATCATACGAATATACATCCAGGTGATTGGCAGTATGCTCGCACTGCCAAATGGAGCTGCAGATATCTGTGCGCCTCCACGATCACCATCGTTAGATTCTCTTGGTAAAAATGGGGATAAATGTTTGCCCACACCAATAGGCCCAACACCTGGGCCACCCCCACCATGAGGAATACAGAAAGTTTTATGTAGATTAAGGTGCGACACATCGCCCCCGAACTTGCCTGGCTGGCAAACGCCGACCATGGCATTTAGGTTGGCACCATCGATATAAACCTGACCACCATACTGATGAACAATATCGCAAATATCCGTGATTTTTTCCTCAAATACCCCATGGGTAGAAGGATAGGTCACCATAATCGCCGCAAGTTTTTCGGCATGCAGTGTGGCTTTGCCCTTTAAGTCTTCAATATCGACATTACCCTGATCATCACACTTCACAACAACGACCGACATGCCACACATTTGTGCCGACGCAGGGTTAGTACCATGAGCAGAACTAGGAATCAGACAAACCGTTCGGTGACTATCACCGCGACTCTCATGATAGCCTCTAATCGCCAGTAAGCCTGCATACTCGCCTTGAGATCCAGCATTAGGTTGCAGTGACATGGCATCATAGCCGGTGGCTGCACACAGCATGCTCTCTAGCTGCTCAATCATTATTTGATACCCAACTGTCTGCGCATCCGGCGCAAAAGGATGCATATTAGAAAATTCAGGCCAGGTTATGGGTAGCATTTCGGCTGTCGCGTTAAGCTTCATGGTACAAGAACCCAGTGGAATCATCGCTCGATCCAGGGCGATATCTTTATCTGACAGCTTGCGTAAGTACCGTAGCATCTCGGTTTCAGAATGATAATCACTAAATGTAGGGTGGCTCAAAAAGTCATCGGTTCTTATTAAATCACCCGGCAGTGCTTCTGATATTTCTGTCGCCAGCGTATCGGCATCCAAATTATGGTCGCCCAGTAAAATACCCCACAACGCTATAACGTCATCAATTTCAGTCGTTTCATCTAAGGAAATCCCCACGGTGTCCTCGTCAACCAAACGCAGGTTGATCTCTTGCTCTTGAGCTGATTTTACGACTGACTGAGTACGCTCACCCAACCGTAAAGTGAGGGTATCAAACCAGCTGGTGTTTACTGGTTTTATACCTTGTTGCTCTAACCCGCTAGCCAAGACTGAAGTCAAAAGATGTACTCTTTGAGCAATTCTCTGTAAACCTTGAGGGCCGTGATAAACAGCGTACATGCTAGCAATAACAGCTAGCAGAACCTGCGCTGTACAAATGTTGGATGTGGCTTTCTCTCGCCGAATATGTTGCTCGCGCGTCTGCAGTGCCAAACGATAGGCTGGCGCCCCGCTAGAATCCTTTGATAGCCCGACTAAACGGCCCGGCAAGTTACGTTTATATGCTGCACGGGTAGCCATATACCCAGCATGAGGTCCACCAAAGCCTAATGGCACCCCAAATCTTTGGCTTGAACCGATCGCGACATCCGCCCCCAAAGACCCTGGTGATTCGAGCAGTACCAAGCTAAGAATATCAGCAGCCATAACAACCAAACCGCGCTGGTCTTGAACTTTGGCAATAATATCCCGATGATTACGGACTTCTCCGCTGGCCCCTGGATACTGCAGTAAGATACCAAAGGCCTCTCCTGAAAACTCATCTGGATTACCTATTTGGACCTCAATGCCTACCGGTTCAGCGCGAGTTTTAATGATTTCAATGGTCTGCGGGAAGCAGTCCTCGTCAACGAAAAAACGCATTGATTTTGATTTTGACATACGCTGACACAAAGCCATCGCCTCGGCTGCGGCAGTACCCTCATCCAACATTGATGCGTTAGACATTTCCATACCAGTGAGGTCGGTAATCATAGTTTGGAAATTAATCAGTGCTTCTAGTCGCCCTTGGGAGATCTCGGGTTGATATGGCGTATAGGCGGTATACCAAGCTGGGTTTTCTAGTATATTTCTCTGAATGACATTAGGCGTAATAGTGCCGTAATATCCTTGACCAATAAAACTTCGAAAAACCTTATTATGGTTCGCAATCTCACGTAACTCAGCGAGCGCTTTGGCTTCTGTGCAACCATCAACAATATCTAAACGCTCGGTCATTGTAATAGCCGCTGGAACCACTTCCGTGGTCAACTGCTCTAAACTATTGCAGCCCAGCACCTTGAGCATCGCCTGCTGGTCTTTATCTGAAGGACCCACATGACGTGCAATAAATTCGGCAGAATTTTGCAAATCGGCAAGTGTTCTTGTCTTCTTCAACATCAAGATGTCTCCAGTTAAGCTTCAGATTTAAGCGTTTACAGCAATATAGTCTTGGTACTCTGCTTTATTCATTAATTCAGAAATATCGTAGTCTTCATCTAAGGTTACCTTAAACATCCATCCACCCTCTTCGGGTGAACTATTAAGTAACTCAGGCTCATCAACCAAGGTTTCGTTGACCGCCACCACTGTCCCGTTAATAGGTGCATTAATCTCTCCTGCGGCTTTTACCGACTCAATCACCGCAACTTCATCCCCTTCAGTAAGTAAGGCGCCAATTTCAGGTAACTCGACAAAAACAACATCGCCAAGCTGCTCTTGAGCAAATTCAGTAACGCCGATAGTCGCAACCCCATCGACAATAACTAACCACTCATGATCTTTTGTGTAGACTGTCTCGCCCATAATGGACTCCTATTAGTATTTATTAGCCTCGAAAATAGCGCTGAGGAACCATTGGTATTTTTACCACAGTCATTGGCCTATTTTTACCGCGTACTAGGGCGTCTAACGTGGTGCCCACCGCACAAAACTCGGCATCCACATAACCCATGGCAATAGGTATCTGCAAGGTCGGAGCAAACCCGCCACTGGTGACAACCCCAACAACATTGCCCTGAGTATCAACAATTTCAGCACCCTCACGCACAGGGGCACGGCCCTCAATCAAAAATCCAACCCTTTTCTTAGCAACTCCATCGGCTAGATGTTTCAGGATTTGGTCAGACCCCAAGAAACCTCCTGGCCTGGAACCGCCCTCTCGTCGTGACCGACTAACACTCCAGTTCAGCCCTGCCTCTATAGGTGATTTACTCATGTCCATATCATGACCATACAGACACAATCCGGCTTCCAGCCGCAATGAGTCACGGGCTCCAAGGCCAATCCATTGAACTTCGTCATACGCCAACAGCTGGTCAGCAAGCGCAAGCGCATTTTCATCTTTCACCGAGATTTCAAAACCATCTTCACCGGTATAGCCCGAACGAGTCACATAGCACTCAATGCCACCAATAGCTGTGTGGCAGCCATTCATGAATAAAAGCTCATTCGCCTCAGGGGTTAATTCACCGATAACATCTTTTGCCTTTGGCCCCTGAAGGGCCAATAAACTCTGCCCGCTTAGGTAAGTAATCTCTAGATCGCCTAGGTACTTGCTAAGATGCTTGATGTCTTGATCTTTGCAGGCAGAGTTGACGACCAAAAAGAAACAATGCTCTGACCATCGCGTAATAATTAAATCGTCTAAAATACCACCGGTTTCTGACGTGAACGTAGCATAGGTTTGCTGACCGATCGCCAAGGCTTCCAAATCGACAGGTACAAGTCTCTCTAAAGCCGCCGCAGCACCCTCTCCGTCGACAACCACCTGGCCCATGTGGGACACATCAAATAGTCCAGCTTTGTCTCGGGTATGAAGATGCTCTTGCATAATCCCGCCAGCGTACTGCACAGGCATTAGATACCCTGCGAAGGGCACCATTTTACCGCCCGCTTCAACGTGGTAATCGTAAAATTTAGTGTGCTTGACGTCAGGTGCGTTAGACATAGAGATTTTAGCCCTTAGTGCAGATGACTTATTGATTAGTCCTCATAATAAGGCTCTAACGCCAATATGTTAAATTAATACTTATAATGTTATTATTTATAATATAAATACTTAATGAGCACTTAGGGTTAAATATGAAGAACCTACCCATGGACTTGCTGCGATCATTTGTATCCGTAGCCCAACTCAACAGCATCACTAAGGCAGGTGAGTTATTAGGCCGATCACAACCTGCCATAACCCTGCAAATGCAGCGGCTTGAGGAGCTTGTTGATGAAACCTTGCTGGTTCGAAACGGTAAAAACATGGACTTATCTGAAGCCGGAGATAGACTTTATGAGTACGCCAATCAAATACTCTCGCTCAACGACTTGGCCGTCAGTGAGTTCTCCAAAAGTGCGGTCACAGGCAAGATACGGCTCGGTATCCCCAGTGAATTTGCCACCGTATTATTACCGAAAATAGTAAGCCGCTTTGCCAAGGCATACCCTAATGTCACCCTAGAGGTGAACTGTGAACTGAGCAAGAATCTGTTAACCAAGACTGGCAAAGCCAGTCACGATTTGATATTGGCGCTGCAAGATGACCCCAACGCGAAAGACTCGGCTTTAGTCAAAACAGACCCTCTGGTGTGGGTGGCTGGCTTAGACATGACATCTCAGAAGGTGTCGGTAGTACCCTTAATAGTCGCGTCTCAAGGTTGCATTTATCGGAACAGAGCTATCAGAATGCTCGACAAGTCTAAACAGCCCTGGCAAATCGTCTACACCAATCCAGATCTAACCGGAATTCAATACGCTATACAAGAAGGACTGGGTGTCACTGTGCTAGCAAAAAGTACCGTTCCCGATAATTTAAAAATACTACGCCCATCGCCTCGTTTTCCCGAGCTAGGCGATGTCGGTATTAGCCTTCTTTTTACGGGTAGACATCGGAAAAATGAAGCCTTGCAACTGCTGGCAGAATATCTAAAGACAGGCCTCGCCTAACGCCTTTGAGTCAGTTGGACTCTCGATCGAACTGGGTTGTGCGTCTGTAGTTAGATTCTTCACTTGAGCACCCGCCAAACTTTCTAGCTGACTTTTTTGTAAAGCATTATCAAGATCTTTGATTAGATCGCTAACATCTTCTATACCAACCGACAAACGTAATAAATTTGTCCCTATCCCCGCTTTTTTAAGAGCCTCTGGACTCATTGCCGCATGGGTCATCGTTGCTGGATGGCATATGAGACTCTCAACGCCACCTAATGACTCGGCAAAAGAAAAATATTCAAGGTTATTAACAAAGCCTTTTAAGCAAGCTTTATCTAGATTCAAACAAAACGAGAACATCGCTCCAAAGCCATTTTGTTGTTTTGCTGCTATTTCATGCGTTGGGTGATCTTTAAGCCCTGGATAAAACACCCTTTCAATCAATGGGTGTTGATTAAGATAATCAACCACCTGTTCGGCGTTCTCGACATGCTGCCTCATTCTAACGCCGAGCGTCCTTAAGCCTCGAGTAGTAATAAAGCTATCAAAAGGAGATCCCGTTATACCTGTGCAATTCGCCCACCAAGCCAACTGTTCGTGTAGAGTTTTGGTTTTAGCAATAACTGCCCCACCGACGACATCGCTGTGGCCATTAATATATTTAGTGGTTGAATGAACAACAATATCGGCGCCCAAGTCTAGGGGCTGCTGAAGTATTGGAGAGAGGAAAGTGTTATCGGTGACCTTAATGACATCACTGCCCGCCTGCTGACAGATTTTGGCAATATCCACGACTCTGAATAAAGGATTGCTGGGGGTTTCTATCCAGAGCAATCTCGGCTTTAATGCGAGGGCAGCTGCAAGAGCTACAGGGTCGCCCTGATCGACAAAAACAACCTCAAAAAGACCCTTTTCTTTTAGTGAATCAAACAACCTATAGCTGCCACCATAACAATCGTGAGGCGCGACTATGACGTCTCCCTTATCAAGAAGGTGCGTCACCAAGTAAATCGCCGACATGCCGCTGGAGGTGATAACCCCATCATAGCCGTTCTCTAATTCTGCCAAGGCCTTTCCCAGCATGTCACGCGTCGGGTTACCCGAGCGAGAGTAATCATATTTTCTTGGCTTAGCGAAATCTTCAAACGTAAAATTGCTTGATAGATAAAGCGGTGGCGTTACAGCTCCGAACTGACTATCGGCATCTATGCCCGCTCTAACGGATAAGGTGGTCTTGTTGGTTGACATTGAAATTCCCTGAATTAACCTGTTATTGTTTATCTTAAATAATAAAGCCGTATAGACGGCTAAACACCCAAAGTATCTTAACGCCTGAGTTTTGCAAGTCAAGATGTAGAGATGGCTAAACTAAGCTACAATAACTAAAACGAATAAGGTTGAGGTATACATGGCTAAGACGTGGAACGGTGATTTCATCAATCCCTACATTGAACATGGCGAAAAGAAAGACAAAGTCAAAAAGATTACTGTGTCCATTCCCTTCAGTGTATTGAAAATACTGACCGACGAGCGCACACGCCGCCAGGTCAGTAATCTCCGGCACGCGACTAACAGCGAACTTTTATGTGAAGCCTTTTTACATGCATATACCGGCCAACCATTGCCGGCCGACGATGATCTGCGTAAAACTAACACTGACTACGCTCAAGAAATGGAAGACAAAGGTAATATAAATAGAAGCTAAAGGTACAGCCTTCCTAGGCGATATCTGTTCTAACCGACATAACGACTGCCTCTCTATATAAATGTAGAAATTTCACCCAGCGAAAAGCGCTCAATATCGGGAACTAACGCGCCCTCAGCGGGGTAACCCACAACCAACAATAGAAAGGCTCTCTCATGGGTGGGCCGGTCCAGAATTTTAGTTAGAAACTTCATCGGACTGGGTGTATGAGTCAGAGTACCCAAACCGGCCTGATGCAAAGCTGTAATTAATACACCTGTGGCAATACCTACCGATTCAGAAGGATAATAATTTTTGTGCTTCAGACCAGTGTCGTCAATCGTGACCTTTTTAAGAAAGACCGCGATCAAAGCAGGTGCTCTTTCCAGAAATGGTTTATTCGCGTCTGTCCCCAAGGGAGCCAGCGCTTTCAGCCATTCATCAGGCGCTCGGTTGCTATAAAGTTCTCTCTCCTCTATTTCTGCTGCATCACGAATCTGTTTTTTTATTGCGGGGTCCTGAACGACGACAAAATGCCATGGTTGCATATTGGCACCACTGGGTGCTGAGCCGGCGGCTAATATGGCGTGCTCGAGAACGGACCGAGGAATTGGCCGCTCAGAAAAGTCACGGACTGATCGGCGCCTGGACATTTGCTGGTAGAATAAGGCCGCCGAAGCCTCCATCTCCTGCTCTTCCTGAACAGAGAATGCTAAGGGGATAAACGGATCTGATTTGGCCATAGGATCTACCTTAAGGGCGAGAGGCATTGTCGTTATACAGGCGCATTAGGTTACCCCATACGCTAGTCCCTAGGCAACTCAGCGAGCTACCACTGAGCCTTCAGCTGTTAAGGGTTGCCAAAATATCCTCATCAGAGCCCTCTTCGATATCCTCAAACAAAAAGGTACTTAAATAACGCTCCCCGGTGTCAGGCAACATCGCTAAAATAGAAGAGCCTTCTGCTGCTGTTTCAGCCACTTTTAGAGCCGCTGCAAAGGTAGCTCCGGCTGATATCCCACAGAAAATTCCTTCGTTTCGCGCAAGTGACAACGCTGTGTCTCTCGCCAAGGTATCACTCACAGGGAGAACTTCATCGAAAATAGTTTGATTCATCACATCAGGTATAAAGTCAGGCGTCCAGCCTTGAATCTTGTGCGGTTGCCAGTCATTACCACTTAGCAAGGCGGCGCCTTCTGGTTCGGTGCCTATAATTTTGATATTCGGTCGAGCGACTTTTAGAACCTCGCCAACGCCTGTGACTGTTCCACCTGTACCATAGCCACTGACAAAGTAGTCTAGAGGTCGTCCCGCAAAGGTACGTAATATCTCGGGTGCTGTCGTGTTGCGGTGATATTCGGGGTTAGCTTGATTATCAAATTGGCTGGCTAAAAACCATCCGTTTTTTTCAGCAAGTTCTTTGGCAACTCTGACCATACCAGTTCCGCGTTCAGCTGCCGGAGTCAACACCACTTTAGCGCCAAGGGCGCGCATGATTTTTCGCCGCTCTATAGAAAACGTTTCTGTCATCACCGCGACAAAGGGGTAGCCCTTAACGGCACAAACCATAGCCAGGGCGATGCCTGTATTGCCTGAGGTAGCTTCTATCACGGTTTGCCCAGCCTCTAAATGGCCCTTTTGCTCCGCATCATTAATGATAGCAAAGGCAAGACGATCTTTAACTGATCCCAGAGGGTTGAAATACTCAATCTTGACGTACAAATCAACGTGCTTTGGTCCAAGTCGGTTGATCTTTACCACTGGCGTATTGCCGATGGTGTCTAATATAGAATCATAAATCTGTGTCATAACGCTAAACTGCCTCTCTTAGTTCATAAAGTGGTTGTGCTTTGCCAACATGTTGGATCAATTGATTATTGGAATACCAATCAAGTTGGCCGGCCAGTGCAACGACCTCCCCGATGATCATTAACGCGGGGGATATAATATCATGTTCTTTAACCATTTCAGGCAGACACCCTAGCGTACCGGTAATGACTCTTTGCAAGCTAGTTGTGCCATTTTCAACAACAGCCACCGGCGTATCAGGGCAACGGCCATAGGCAATTAATCGCTGGGAAAGATCATCATTTTTTAACAAGCCCATGTACACCACAACAGTCTGATTCTGCCTAGCAATACTCGCCCAGTCTAGGTTCTCCTCTGAATTTCTGCACTGGGCTGTAACAAACATGACTGTTTGGGAATAATCCCGATGAGTAAGGGGAATTCCTGCATAGCTTGCACAGCCAGAGGCTGCGGTAATGCCTGGTACAACTTCAAAGTCAATTCCGGCAGCGACCAAAGCTTGAAGTTCTTCACCTCCGCGTCCGTAAATAAATGGATCGCCACCTTTTAAGCGGACCACTGACCTTTTTTGCTTGCCGTACTTAACTAGTAACTGGTTTATCTCTTGCTGTTTCTTACTGTGATTGTTGGCTCGCTTACCGACGCTAATCAAGAGCGCCTTTATATTAACCAACTTAAGTATTTCTGGGCTAATTAAAGCGTCATATAAAACAACGTCTGCTTTTTGAAGTAACTTAAGTGCCTTAATGGTCAACAAATCGGGATCACCGGGTCCACCGCCAACTAAATAGACCTTTTCTCTAACTGACGCATTTAGGTCAGAATCATGTCCCCACCGCGCAACAAAGAACTCCATGGCCAAAAGGCATTTCCTAATAAATAGCTTTGGTGTAACCATATAGTATTTCATAGGCACTACTATGAACATCTAGACGGCTAAAATTAAATAAGTAAAAGCACTACGTTATAACCGTAGGGAATCATCTTTTTTAGAGATTCCGCCTAAAAATAATGGCGCTCTCATGTTTCATGTGTTAAATTGAACGTCTTTCCATTTAGACGTCTATACGGCCATGAAGCTTCATCAATTAAAATACCTAATTGCCATCGCTGATAATAACTTAAGCATCACTGCCGCGGCGGCAAAAATCTATACATCTCAACCGGGCATCAGCAAGCAGCTGAGGCTCTTAGAAGATGAATTACAAATAAAGATATTTGAGCGCAATGGCAAACAGTTAGTAGGGATAACGACTTTGGGTGAAGAGATTATCACTCGCTCGCGAAAAGTCTTACAAGAAATTAATAACATTAAACGTCTGACGTCCGATATCAATCCCTCGGCCCACGGTAACTTCACTATTGGTACCACCCAAACTCAGGCCCAGTATGTATTACCTCAGGTATTTTTGAATTTTCATAAGCAATATCCGAACCTGAGAATTGATCTCCAGCAGGGGTCGGCCGACCATATTATAGAATTACTCAACAAGCAAAGTATCGACTTCGCCATTGCATCAGGGAGTGACGAATTGGGGCCCGACATTGTAAAAATACCCTGCTACCAATGGGATCGGATCCTGTTATTCCCTCAGGATCACCCATTAGGTGACTTAGTCAGACCGACGTTAGAGGATCTTACCCAATACCCCATAGTGACCTATCATGTAGGTGACAAAGGAAAATCGTCATTTATCAATAGCTGTCGAGCAGAGAACCTAGAGCCAAATATTGTATTTACTGCCCGAAATGCAGACATCATCAAGACCTATGTTAAACGTGGGTTTGGAGTGGGGGTTATTGCCAGCATGGCATTTGAAGCTAAATCGGACCGGGATCTTATTGGTTATTCTACAAAGGAGATATTGCCCCGTTGTACGACTTGGTTAGCGTTCAACAAGAATCTTTTTTTACGTAAATACATGAAAGATTTTATACAATTGTTTGCCCCTCATATCTCTGAAAAAGACTATAAGGGCTATTTATTTCAGGATAATTTGTTACCTTCAAATAATGAAATTCAGCCAGAAGCATCAAGACTCCCAATGCATGAAATGTGGCATATATAGACTTAACCGAGAGCTTATAATCCGCCTAGGGTGTCGACGTGCAAGCCACATTCACGCTGCGATCCACCGAACCTTGTGTCTTCTTCTGATAATCCTAACGTCAAGGGTCTAGTGCTGTGCTTATCTCCAATTGAGACATAACCTTTTTCCCATAAGGGATTATAAGGCAAGCGATGCTTCTGCAGATACTGGTGAATATCTCGATTAGACCAGTCAATAATTGGATGGACTTTTACTCTGTCTTTAAAGGTTTGAATAATAGGCAACTCATGGCGTGATTTTGATTGCTCTCGCCTAAGACCTGCAAACCAAGTGCCTACCTCTAGCTCGTTTAAGGCCCTGTCCATTGGCTCTACTTTGTTACGTTGATTGTATTCATTTAAAGCGCGAGTATCCTTTTCCCAGAGCTTTCCATAGCGCGCCTCTTGCCACGCGGGACTCATTGTACTTTGATAAACATGCACATCTAAGCCCAGGGCCTCTACCAACTGGTCTACAAATTGATACGTTTCTGGAAATAAATACCCTGTATCGATGAGTATCACCGGAATCTTTGGCATAACTTGCGTGATCATATGCAAACTGACTGCCGATTGAGCCCCAAAACTCGATGCAAGCGAGTAATTGCTAGGTAAATTCTCAGCTGCAAATTCGATTCGCTCAAGTGCCGTTTTTTTCTCTAGGGCTTCATTTACATTCGTTAGCCAGCTTTGACTGTTATCCATGAAAATCTAACCCATTAACAACCGGCCTGATATACCCTTGGCGAATCACAAAATCACCAAAATACTCACCCTTATTGCGTTGACCAGCATAATCTTTAAGTAACGGGGCCAACTCATCGAGAATTTGCTGCTCGTTGATATTTTCTTTGTACAACTTATTCAGTCGATCACCTTTGAAACTAGCGCCCAAATACAGATTGTATTTGCCCGGTGCTTTACCCACAAAACCGATTTCACCTAAAAATGGTCTGGCGCAACCATTTGGACAACCCGTCATACGAATATTAATTGGCTGCTCCAACAAATCGTAGTGCTCTAGAATTACCTCAATTTTATTTATTAGGTCTGGCAAGTAACGCTCGGCTTCAGCCATCGCCAAAGAACAGGTTGGAAAAGCGACACAGGCTACAGAATTCAAACGTGTCGGCGTCTCTTTGTCGCCAAAACTGATACCATGTTTGTCAATTAGGGCCTGAATCTGCTGCTTTGTCTCAGGGGCAATATTGCTAATAATTAAATTCTGATTGCCGGTAATTCTGAATTCACCTTGGTGAATCTTGGCAATCGCCAACAAACCGGAAAACAAGGTTGAATGATGGCTATCTATGATGCGCCCACTATGGATGTAGAGGGTTAAATGCCATTTCCCGTTCTCAGTTTGTAGCCAACCATAGCGATCGCCATTGCCCGTAAAGTCAAAAGACTTAGCCTTATCTAACGACCACCCCAAATACTCACTCAAGATGGACTTGAATGCATCAATACCGAGGCGATCAATGGTGTACTTCAAACGAGCTAATTTACGAACCTCTCGATTACCATAATCCCGCTGAACCCTAACAACACTTTCAGCAACCGCTAACAATTGATCTGGGGTACAGAAACCAATGACATCAGCCACCCTTGGGTATGTTTGACTGTCGTTGTGAGCACTACCCATACCGCCGCCAACCAGCACATTAAACCCAATGAGCTTATGTTGCTCAATAATCGCAATAAACCCTAAATCGTTAGCGTAAACATCAACATCATTATGGGGCGGGATTGCTATTGCCGTTTTAAATTTTCGGGGTAAATAAGTTTTCCCGTAAATAGGCTCTTCAGTGGTTTCTATCTTTTCCCCGTCCAGCCATATTTCGTGAAAAGCATTACTCTTTGGCAATAGATGCTCGCTAAGCTTTTTCGCCCACTGATAAATCTCTTGATGAATCTCAGACGTTTCGGGCAAAGACGTGGCCATCACATTTCGATTTACATCACCACAGGCGGCAACCGTATCGAGTAACGTTGAATTTATGCCAGCTATAGTTTGCTTAAGATTTCTCTTAAACACCCCATGCCACTGAAACGCCTGACGCGTGGTCAAACGTAAACTTCCATTGGAATAGTTTTGTGCTAATTCGGCTAGCACTAAATATTGAGCAGAACTTGCCACGCCCCCAGGCACGCGTGCACGGATCATAAAAGAATACAAAGGCTCCAGCTTTGATTTTCGTCGATCATTGCGCAAATCTCGATCATCTTGCTGATAAATACCATGAAATTTAATCAACACTTGATCATCATCACAAATAGATCCTGTCACGGGGTCAACTAATCCATCTTTTATGGTTCCACGCAAATACTCGCTCTGAACCTTAATTCTCTCAACGTCGTTATGAGTGACGCCGTCATATTGGGTTGGTACAATTTTCGTATCACTCATTAGTAAACATCTCTTTGATATCTCGCTTGTTGCTTCAACTGTTTCAAATAATCTTTTGCCTGATCTTGGGTTTTATTACCCTGCTGCTCAATGATCTGCAGTAACGCTAGCTCCACCTCTTTAGCCATACGAGACATATCGCCACAGACATAAAAACAAGCACCCTGCTCTAACCACTGCCAAACCTGCTCAGCGTTCTGGCGCAGCCTGTCTTGAACATAGATTTTCTTTTGTTGGTCACGGGAAAACGCGACATCGAGCTGCGTCAGAAGCCCTGATTTAAGATATTTTTGCAGCTCTGTTTGGTACAAAAAATCAGTATTAAAGTTGGGATTACCAAAAAATAACCAATTACGCCCTTTAGCCTGTGCCCCCTCTCGTCGCTGTAGAAATGAGCGAAAAGGAGCTATACCCGTTCCGGGGCCGATCATAATTATGGCTTTATCTGCGGGCGGTAATTTGAAGTTTTTATTGTGATCAACATAGACATTAACCTTATCGCCTTCATTGAGCTGACGCGTTAAAAAGTGGGAAGCTTGTCCATAACGAATTCCATCTTGGTTCTCATTCTCTAGGTGATTCAGCGTGATGTGAACCTCCTCGGGATTCTCATCGATACTCGATGAGATAGAATAAAGTCGAGGCTTAAGCGGCTTTACTATTTCAACTAACTGCTGGGCCTCTAAGGTGATATTGGCAAGCTTTAGAACATCGATTAGCTGATGATTTCGGATGTACTCAGAGTAGCCTGTATCTGCAATATCGAACAATTTCTGGGAGCCGCTTAAAGTTGCTAGCTCTCTAATAAGACCTTTGTTTAGAAGCGTGATTTCTAGCTTTTGACGCAATAAGTTCTCAATACTGCACTCTTCTTCTTTAAAGGTTACGCTAGTCTGTGGGTCAATACTCAGCTGAGATAAAATCTCCCCAACCAAAATTTGGTCGTTATCCGCCCAAACGCCTAAGGCATCACCTGGGCGATAGCTGAGCCCTGAACCTGCTAAATCTATTTCAAGATGATAGGTATCTTTAATGGATCCCGGCGCCGTTAATTTCTGAATAATGGAAACAGTCGCTGAGAAAGGCTTTTCTTTAGAATAAGGGAACTGAATAATGTTTTCGGCTAGAGCCGGAGTCGTTAATGCAGGTGGTTGCAACTCAGCAATAGCGGCGACAAGCTGAGTTATCCAACTAACAGCCTCCTGCTGATAATCGACATCGCAATCCAACCGCTCAATTAGGGGCACAGAACCCAAGCTTGATAGTGCCGAATCAAAATCTTTAGCTGTTTGACAAAAAAATTCATAACTTGAATCACCCAAGCCTAGTACAGCGTGTTTCACTCCATTAAGACTGGGGGCTTTCTTAGATAAAACTGCTTCATAAAAGTCTATGGCATCATCTGGCGGTTCGCCCTCCCCGTGAGTGGATGCAATCACTACTATCAGCGCATAATCGTTCAGCTTGGCAAGTTTAATATCCAGAGTAGATTCAAGGGCGGTGTTATAACCACTAGATTCAAGACTCTCTTGCAAATTTTCAGCAATTGCCTGAGCATTGCCAGTTTGTGATGCATAGAGTATTAAAGCCTTAAGCGAACTGTCTTTAGAAGCTTCATGCGCCGTGGCTAGGGTACCCACTGTATTCAGTTGGGCCGGAGAGGTTTCTGCCAGACCCGCGCAGTAGCCTGCCAGCAAAAGTAGCTCGCTAGGCCCTAGGTTGGACACTTTCTGCAGTAGATCACCATCTATGTTGGTAAATCTTGCCGTAGCACGTTGTAGGGATGTTTGGTCTTTCACGATCACTCTCAGCCATATTAAGTCGTTAATGCGGCGAGATTATTGCCGTTTAGACGGCTAAATAACATTGACTATTGATCATACCGACATAACCAAAAAGAATAGCTAAAAAATATTAGACACTTATTGGCAAATGTCTGACCTTTTTTTGACTGAAAACAGAATATCTCTAGACAAGATTTTATTGGCGAACTTGCCTTATCGATTGTGGGCGCTCAAAGGTGGTACTGCGATAAGGATTAATATCCAAACCACCACGACGCATATAACGTGCATAGACGCTCAATTCTGAAGGCTGGCAGAACGCCATTAGATCGTTAAAAATTTGCTCTACGCACTGCTCGTGAAAATCTTGGTGCATGCGATAAGAGATAATATATTTGAGAAGTCCTTCGCGGCATATTTTCGGCCCACGATAGGTGATATAAACAGACGCCCAATCTGGCTGATCAGTTACCGGACAGTTTGTCTTTAACAGATGCGAGTAAAGCGTTTCTGTAATTACCTCATCTCTATCGGCAGTTAATAGAGAAGCATCTGGCTGATAGGTGTCAATGACAACTGACTGCTGGTCAACACATATCCCCTCTGGCTCCAAGATTGGATTAAATCCGGCATACTCAGAAAGCTCATACAATACTATTTCAATCTGAGACCCTGAGGCCGCAGACAAATCCTTCACCAGAACATTGTGCAACGCTTGCATGGATTCATAACGAGTTTGAATCACTGAATTGAGATACAGTTTAAAAGACTTAGACTCAATAATAGACTCGCTAGTACAAGGAAAGAAAAACTCACCAATAGCCACCTGAGGGAGGCCATCTGGATTTAGCCATGAAATTTCAAACGCGGTCCAGATATCGGTGCCCATAAAGGCTAAAGCACCCTGCTCTGTCTGCTGACGTGCTTTTGAACGAGGAATGGGGCAGAGCAACAATGGGTCGTACTGATCGCTATAGCGCGTCTCTTGACCTAATTGCGTATCGGAGTAATCCACCATTAGCTACGCAACCGAGAGCCTGTCTCGAGCAACCTCAAGGCTAAAAAGAACAATATTAAAGAAAATAGTCCTACCATCGAAAATGCCCACACAATAGGGATATCAGTAATGCCAGCAATGCCATAGCGAAACGCATTAACCATATAGAGCACAGGATTAATCATAGACAGATTACGCCAAAATTCACTCAAGAGATCCATAGAGTAAAAAACGCCACCTAAATAGGTGAGTGGCGTCAAAACAAATGTAGGAATGATTGAAATATCATCAAAATTTACTGCATATATTGCGTTAATAAGCCCCGCGAGTGAGAACATCAAAGAGGTCATCAATACAATAGCGATAGTCACGGGTAAACTATGGATACTAAAGTCAGCAAAATATAATGACAGCAGAGTAACAATAAACCCCACCCCCAAACCACGGCTCATACCTCCGGCTACATATCCCAATAAAATGATCCAGTTAGGCGTTGGCGACACGAGTAACTCTTCAATATTACGTTGGAACTTAGAGCCAAAAAATGAAGACACCACGTTGGAATAAGAATTGGTAATCACCGACATCATAATCAGTCCCGGCGCCACAAACTGAATATAAGGCAACCCAGACATGGTGCCTATTCGAGACCCGATCAGCTGCCCAAATATGACGAAATACAGCACTATCGTTATGATTGGTGGCAACAAAGTTTGCGGCCAAATTCTTAGAAATCGGCGAATTTCACGGCGCAGTATAGTGTCAAAGGCGATCCATTTTTGGCTACTATTCATCAGTTTGGCCTCCGGCTGCATCAATTAAATTCTTTTCAACCATATCAAAAAACAACTCTTCTAAACGGTTAGCCTTATTTCTCATGCTAATCACGTGGATATTCTGACGGCTAAGCTCTATAAAAATCTCATTCATTGACTGCCCCTTCGTGACATCAACTTCAATACTGTGGCCATCAGCTAAGGTCAGCGGATAACCCTCCAATGTTGGGCACTCTGTTAGCTCTTCCCGAACGTCAAGAATAAAGGTTTCTCGATCTAGCTGTTTGAGCAACGCTTTCATACTAGTGTTTTTGACGATGGTGCCATGATCTATAATGGCTATGTTACGACACAGACTCTCAGCCTCTTCAAGATAATGGGTGGTGAGAATGATCGTCGTGCCCTGATCATTAATCTCTTTTAAGAACTCCCACATAGATCGACGCAACTCAATATCAACACCGGCAGTAGGCTCATCAAGCACCAGTAGCTGAGGTTCATGAATCAATGCTCGAGCAATCATCAAACGGCGTTTCATACCGCCAGACAATGTTCTAGATATTTCGTTACGACGCTCCCATAAACCAAGCTGCTTAAGATATTTTTCGGCCCGCTCTAGAGCAATGTTGGCTTTGATACCGTAATAACCAGCCTGAGCGACCAATATATCTATGGGCTTTTCAAACTGGTTAAAGTTAAATTCTTGAGGCACTACGCCAACAAACTGTTTTGCGATAGAAAAATCTCTATCAATATCATGTCCGAAGATTGTCACTACTCCCTCTGTTTTTCTGACCAGAGAGCAAATAATGCCTATCGTGGTTGATTTACCAGCGCCATTGGGGCCTAGAAGAGCGAAAAAATCACCCTTAGCAACATCCAGATCTATGCCTTTTAGGGCCTCGAACTGATTATCATAGGTTTTACGAAGGTTTTTGATGGATAAGGCAGGCTGCATAGTATTCAACTAATAGGTTCCAATTGACGTTTATAAAGACAGGTTTATAAACGCTTATTGTATCCTGTGTCCACAAATAAGTCCTCGTTTAGATATTGTTTTCCCTAGTTACCCATAGCCGTTAGGGGCATAATAGAGAACCGAGTTTGATCTAACGAGAGCAGCATGCCACGCAAAACAATTCGTCGTTTTTTGCCGGACATAAAAGGGATACTTGATCGCCCGTCGTTACGTTGGATTAGTGACTTACCCCAGGATCCAAATCTGTTGCATCTCAACCGCCATTCTGTGTCCTTGGCGGTATTTATCGGCATATTCTGCGCCTTTATTCCTATTCCTATTCAAACCCTGCTGGTGATAGGCATGTGTTTTTGGTGGGGTGCCAATCTGCCCATTTCCATGATGATCATATGGCTTAGTAACCCAATAACCATTCCGCCAATGTTCTATCTAACCTATAAATTGGGCAACTATCTACTGGGTACTGAGGTTGGAGAGTTTTCGGTCACTCTAAGTTGGCAGTGGTTCTCTCAACTTGGTTCAGAAATATTACTGCCTCTGTTTGTCGGCAGCCTGCTTTGCGGTACTCTTCTGGCATCTATCGGCTACTTTTTCATTCTCTATTTATGGCGCTGGAAAGTGATTAGAAATTGGGAGAAGCGTAAAGACTTACGCAATACCCCATAGATAAGTTAGGGCCCCAATGACTGAGTTTAAAACTCTACTCGTACCGCAATTCATCAGCTGGAACCGTCCGGCTGGCGCGCAAGGCAGGATAAATAGTGGCGAGCACATTCAGCACTAAGGCAGAGACTGCAATCAAGGTGACGTCTGACCAGCGCATATCAACGGGAACGTAATCAATGGGGTACACCGAGGTATCAAGGAATTTAGCGCCTAACGCTGACTCAAGCCAAACGACCATATCAGCGGTCCAATAACAACCGGCCACACCTAAAGCGACCCCGATTGAAATGCCGAACAATCCTATCATTGAACCCTGCATTAGAAACAAACTTACGATATTAGACCTCGACAAACCCAAGGTCTGTAAAACAGCGATATCTTTGCGCTTATCCATGACAGTCATCATCAACATGGAAATGACATTAAAGGCGGCTATAGCAACAATCAAAAAAATCAGCAACCCAACCATATTGCGTGATAGCTGGATCGCCTTATAGAGGTTGCCATGAGTCTGAAACCAATCTCGAAAGCCATAACCATAGGGCAACTGATTAACAATCTCAAAACCAATATTACGCGCATTAAATTGTTCGTCTATCTGCAACCGGAACCCTTGCACTCTGTTGCGCATACCCCCAATCGTCGACGCCTGTTCTAGAGAAACCAGGGCCAAAGCCTGATCTATTTCAGTGTGTGTAGAAAAAACACCTGCAACGACAAGTGAGTATGCTTTAGTCGGCAGACCATCGGCCGCGGGAATAATCACCGATACCGATTGCTTGATCGATACGTTTAGTGCCTCGGCAACCACCTCAGACAGCAATATCTGTCCCGCATCAGGCATAATCAACTGATACTCCTCAAGCATTTTCGCAATACCAATTGGCAGAGCCAGTGAGGAGAGCCCCAGCAATTGAATTGGCCGTGCTTGCAAGCGGCTATTAATGAGACCCTCTACTTGATTGTACGGCGACACTTCAGTGACATGGTTAAAGGTCGCAATACGAGATTGTTCTGCCGGCCAGTCTTCTATGCCTTGCGGATGGATAATCTGTACATGAGGCACAACTGAAAGAATATTCTCACGTAATTCACGATCAAAGCCGTTCATGACCGACAAAACGATCACCAGCAATGCCACACCAAGGACTAAGCCGGTAATTGCCAATAGAGAAATAAAAGAGACTAATAGATTGGAGCGCCCACCGGAGAAGAAATAGCGGAGGCCAATAAATATTGGGACTGGCTTAAACAACAGGTTGCTCCATCGCCACTAGTTTACCCTCTTCCAAACTGACCGTTCTATCCATTTGAGCGGCAATGGTCCTGTCATGAGTGACTAGTACAAAGGAGATGGCTAATGAATGGTTTAGTTCGATCAATAACGCCAGGATCGATGCGGCGGTGTGGGGATCAAGATTCCCGGTAGGTTCATCCATTAGAACAACGGAGGGCTCGGTAACAAGCGCTCGAGCAACGGCGACGCGCTGCCGCTCTCCCCCAGAAAGTTCAGCAGGCTGATGACTTAGTCGACTGCCAAGACCTACACGTTCTAACAACGCGGTGGCCCGCTCTCGCGCTTCTGCGACCGAGCAGCCACCAATCAAAAGTGGCATAGCGACATTCTCTAAGGCAGAAAACTCACCTAGCAAGTGATGAAATTGATAAACAAAGCCCACATGCTGGTTGCGCCAACTCGCTCGATCAGACGCCCCCAAGCTACCCCAGTGCTGATCACAGACCAAAACCGTACCAGAACTCGGGTCATCAAGACCACCTAGGAGATTCAGTAACGTAGTTTTTCCGGAACCAGACACACCCACTATTGCTAGCTTCTCACCCCTCTTAATATCAAGATTAACCGCCTTAAGCACCGACAAGTTCAGGTTGCCCTGCTGATAATCACGACTAAGGTCTTTAGCAACGAGTACTGATTCAATGGTCATAACGCAAAGCCTCCGCTGGCAATATCTTTCCTGCACGCCAAGCAGGGTAAAGCGTGGCTAAAAAACTAACTGTCAGCGCAATACCTACAACTGCTGCAACGTCATTAAATACTATTCTTGATGGCAATGTATTGATGAGATAAATGCTTGGATCAAACAGATAAACGCCTAACAAGCCCTCAATGATACCGACAATATCACCAATAAAGTACGCCACAAAACACCCCAGCAAAGTACCACTGAGCACGCCAACAGCCCCTACCGTCATACCTTGCACTATGAAGATCTTGGTAATCAAGCTGGAGTTTGCTCCCATGGTTCTGATCACCGCTATATCTTTGCGCTTGTCAGCCACCATCAACACGAGACTTGCGATAATATTAAAGGCAGCAACAGCAATAATGACTGACAGTAAAAGACTGACCACCAGTTTCTCCATTCGCATAGCCTGAAATAGAGAACTCATAGTGTTAGACCACGAACGCCACTGGTGATTGGGAAGTATGGATGTCGCATTGGATTTCAACCAGCTATCGACTTTATAAGGGTCTTCAAATTGCAGCTGAAATCCCTGATAGTTATCCCCTAGCCGCATTAATTTCTGCATATCTTGCTGGTGCATAAAAGCTACCGAAGCATCGACCTGGGCCCCAACTTCAAAAATCCCTGAAACCGTGACTCGCTTTGTCCGTGGAAAAATACCGGCGGGTGTCACGCTAATCATCGGCAGGGTAACCTGTATTTTATCGCCTATAAAGACATTGAGTTTTCGCGCTATTTGACTGCCTAAAATGATACTGAAATCACCGGGCGCTAGCTGCTCCACATAACCACTCAGCATATTCTCTTTTAATAGCTCAGCAGTTGGCCAGGCCTCGTCTAAGCCCTGTAAATTAACCCCAACCTGATTGACATCTTTAGACAGCATCACAAACCCCTGCACCATGGGAACGACAGCAGTGACCCCCGTATCACCTCTAGCAATAATCTGTTGTCTAATCTCGGCGAGTTGATCTGATGTAAAACTAGGGTGACCTGCGACCGTAGCATGAGGAATGATCCGCAATAAGCGCTGTTTTATTTCTTTATCAAAACCGTTCATCACAGACAGCACCACGATAAGTGCCATCACGCCAAGTGCCATCGCAGCCACAGAGAAGCCTGAAATAAACGACACGAACCCTTCTCTCCGCTTACTACGGGTATAGCGATATCCAATAAAGAATGGGAGATTTTTTAACATGAACAGATTAAACCTGAAAGCCCGATCACAAACAACAAAGAGTCCAGTAGAGGTCAATAATCTTGATTATTCTACGGAATGAAAAGGAAAATCAGGCGTTTAGCTCTGTTTTTCATCAAAATGGCGGTGCTGTCTACTGACCCGATTCAGTCCGTTCATGGACGCAATTCGATAGGCTTCAGCCATGGTTGGATAGTTAAAGGTGGTTCGCAGGAAGTACTTGATCGTATTAGCCTCACCTTCTTGATTCATTATTGCCTGACCAATATGAATAATCTCAGCGGCCTCAGCACCAAAACAATGGATACCAAGAATTTCGAGGGTGTCTTGGTGAAAGAGTATCTTCAGCATGCCAACTTCTTCACCAGATATTTGGGCCCGAGCGGTATCTTTAAAGTACGCTCGCCCAATTTCGTAGGGAACTTTTTGCTCGGTCAATTCTCTCTCGTTTTTTCCCACAAAACTAATTTCAGGAATAGTCCAAATACCCGTGGCAACGTCGTCCACCCGAAACTGATCTGCCATATCGCACATATGAGAAGCCGCGGATCGACCTTGATCATATGCTGCTCCAGCTAGCGCTGGCCATCCAATGACGTCACCTACCGCATAGATATGCGGGATGGCAGTTTGATAATCTTGGTTAACGATCAACTGGCCGCGCTCGTCAGCTTCTAAGCCAATCGCTTTTAAACCAAGGCCTTTGGTGTTACCAGAGCGCCCGTTGCACCAAAGTAACGCTTCTGCATGAATTCGTTTACCTGACTTTAACTCTAAGGTAACTCCCGTATCACTGGTCACGACTCGTTCGTACTCTTCGTTATGACGAACCATCACATTTAGATCACGCAGGTGATAACTCAAGGCATCTGAAATTTCATCGTCGAGGAAATTCATTAACCATTCTCGCGTATTGACCAGATCGACCCGAGTATCTAGGCCAGAAAAGATTGAGGCGTACTCACAGCCAATGACGCCAGCACCATAGATAATAATATTGCGTGGTGAACTATCCAGCTTCAAAATAGAATCGCTATCAAAAATAGCAGCATGATTGAAATCGATATCATCAGGACGATAGGGACTAGAGCCCGTCGCAATAAGGAAAAATTTACTACCAATAACCACCGAGGTGCCATCATCAGCGCGCACTAATATCTCGTGAGCATTGCTAAACGTGGCTCGCCCTACATGCAGGCGCACGCGGTTGCGGGCATAACCTTTTGTCCGGCCTTCGACCTGTTTAGTAATCACATCCTCGGCGGACTTCATCATTTCCGGAAAAGAGAACCAACGAGGTTCACCAATAGAGCGGAACATAGGCATTTTATTGTATTGCATCATACGCCGCACGGAGTGCCGCAGAGCTTTAGACGGGATGGTACCCAAATGGGTACAGTTACCACCTGGCATTGCACGATCATCAACGACTGCGACTCGCAACCCTTGCTTAACCGCATTTATAGCTGCCCCTTCGCCCGCTGGACCACTGCCAATAACAACCAAATCGTAAGAAAAATCAGCCATCTCTAAAAACTCTTTTGTTGGGCGTCCATTGCGTTATAAGACACTGACTCACTGATCTCAGCACTTTTCTCGTCACATTTATTGGGGTCATCACCGCAAATATCGCAGGTATAATCAGTTTCACCTAAAGCCGCGCCGACACCACCGCAAGAACCGGATATAGGCTTGCGACCCATCAGAACACCAACCGACATAGCTCCGACCAGTAGACCAAACATCACAACTGCTAAAATAATTTCTACCATGTTACTGGGCCTCTATCAGTTCGTTGATTTCCAAGAGGGGCGTAAACGTTTCACTGTAAGAAACGGTATAACCTTCGTCTTGTCGAGCAACAATATAAACTGGAATCTTTAATTCATTAGCTAAATCGACAGCTTGATCACTATTCATGACCATTAATGCTGTTGCCCAAGCATCAGCCTCGGCACAGGTGTCTGCGACCACCGTAACTGAAGCCACGGAATGAGTCGTTGGACGTCCCGAGCGGGGATCAATGGTGTGGGAGTAGCGCACGCCATCTCGCTCAAAATAATTCCTGTAGTCCCCTGATGTAGCTACGGCTCCTACCTCTAAATTAAGCACCTGAGCCACCGCCTCAGTTAGCGATGGTGACTCTATGGCTAATCGCCAAGGATCCCCTTCAGGATTAAGCCCGCTTACTCGCGTCTCCCCACCCACCTCGACCAAGTAATCAGGAAGTGCGTTCATTTCCAAAAGGTCGGCGACCAAATCTACAGCGTAACCCTTAGCTACCGCAGATAAGTCCAACCGCAAAGGGCGACTTTTGCTCAACAAAATTTGCTGATTATTCACCGTCCTATTAACCGCATCAAAACCAATGCCAGCAAGACTTCTCTGGATAGCACTATCACTCGGCACAACATCACCAGTAAATGTGGGTCCAAAGCCCCAAATATCCACTAATGGGCCAACGGTTGGGTCAAGAGTACCACCGCTTTTTTGCCAAACTTTTCGTGTTATCCGCAACACTTGATCAAAGTCATCAGATATAACTAAACGCTGTCCAACATCCAACTGATTAAACTGACTTATCTCAGAATCAACTTTGTACGTCGACATAGACTGATCAACACGATCAAGAGTCTGTTCAATTTGTTTGGCAAGATCCGCCGGAGCCGGTTGGTCTGCAACAATTGTGACATGATAACTGGTACCCATCTTACTGCCAGATATCTTAATAATTTCTGGGCCACGATTACAACCACCCAATAGTGCTATAAAGGCAAAAAGCAGGACACAGTTAAACGAAAAAGAGGCTTTATTAAGCCTCGTTAGCGTACTAATGTTCTGCTTATCCGCCAAAGTCATCAAGGAAAATATTCTCTTGTTCTACGCCCAGGTCGGTCAGCATTTTGACTACTGCTGCATTCATCATTGGCGGACCACACATGTAAAATTCGCAATCCTCTGGTGCCTCATGATCTTTCAAATACTGCTCATAAAGCACATTATGAATAAACCCTGTTAGCCCATCCCATTTATCTTCTGGTTGAGGATCGGACAACGCTAGGTGCCAATCGAAATTGTCATTTTCAGATGCTAAGGTGTCATACTCATCGTCATAAAAACATTCACGCAGCGAACGAGCGCCATACCAAAAGCTGATTTTACGGTCTGAATTAACCCGTTTAAGCTGATCAAAAATATGTGACCGCATGGGGGCCATACCCGCGCCACCGCCAATAAAGACCATCTCATTACTAGTCTCTTTCGCAAAGAACTCGCCGAAGGGACCATAAACAGGGATAGTATCACCAGCCTTTAAGCCAAACACATAGGAAGACATCACACCAGGTTTGATACCTACCGAACCTGGAGGTGGAGTCGCAATACGAATATTAAACTTAACCACGCCCTTCTCATCAGGGTAGTTAGCCATTGAATAGGCTCGGATAACGGTCTCATCGACTATTGATTCATGGTTGAAAAACCCAAAGCGCTCCCAATCACCACGATATTCCTCTTCAATATCAAAATCAGAGTATTTAATGTGGTGCGGCGGACACTCTAGCTGAACATACCCTCCAGCTCGGAAATTGACATCTACGCCTTCCGGCAGCTTCAGCGTCAGCTCTTTAATAAAGGTTGCCATATTTGGATTTGATACAACTGTACAATCCCAACGTTTAACACCGAACACCTCTTCAGGGACCTGCACCTTCATATCCTGTTTGACGGGGGTCTGACACGACAAGCGCCAGCCTTCAGCCGCCTCACGTCGAGTGAAATGCCCCTCTTCGGTTGGCAACATCGACCCGCCGCCATCGCTAATCACACATTTGCACTGGGCACAGCTGCCACCACCACCGCACGCCGAGGGTAAAAATAGTCCCGCGGAAGACAAAGTCTGTAGTAGTTTATCGCCAGCCGGCACGGTAATGGTCTTCTCACCATTGATCACAATATTCACACTACCGGAGGATACAAGCTTGCTTCGAGCAGCCAAGATAAACGCCACGAGTGCGAGAATCACCGCCGTAAACATGCTTACACCAAGAATAATTTCAGTATTCATACTCAGTTACTTCTCCGTTATTACAGATCAATTCCGCCAAAAGACATGAACCCAAGGGAAACTAAACCCACGGTAATGAATACGATACCCAGCCCCTGTAGGCCTTCTGGAATATCACTATATTTCAATTTTTCACGGATACCCGCCAAAACAGCAATAGCCAGCGCCCATGAGGTTCCCGAACCGAGACCATAAACAACACTTTCTGTGAAATTAAACCCGCGTTCGGCCATAAGTAAGGAGCCCCCTAAAATGGCACAATTCACCGTAATAAGAGGCAAGAAAACGCCTAGCGCGTTATAAAGCGCAGGGACATACTTATCTAGCACCATTTCCAGAATTTGCACAATGGCCGCAATAACGCCAATAAAGCATAAATAAACTAAAAAGCTGAGATCAACATCAGGAAGACCTGCCCAGGCAAGCGCACCATCTGACAGAAGATAGGTCAGTAACAGGTTGTTGACTGGAACAGTAATGGTTTGCACCACAATGACTGCGATTCCCAAGCCTATTGCAGCGTCGATTTTTTTCGACAATGCGATAAATGTGCACATGCCTAAGAACATACTTAGGGCGATATTATCAATAAAGATAGAGCGGACGAGCAAGCTAAGATAATGTTCCATTAGAGCACCTCGCTTGGCTTACTATTATGAGTAATTTTAAAGTCAGCTTTTTCAACCTGAGATTTCTTCCAAGTGCGCAAAACCCAAATGAGTATGCCGATCAAGAAAAAGGCACTGGGCGGCATTAACATCATGCCATTTGGCACGTACCAGCCACCGTCACTAACAGGCGTAAATATTTCGTAGCCCCACAATTTACCAGCACCTAAAAGTTCACGCACAA
>Ga0302120_10000019_pt1 | contig 54653 bp, 58 predicted proteins | sample AG5_Bottom_MG_FD_203118 | JGI IMG/M metagenome (GOLD analysis project Ga0302120, IMG submission 203118) | Marine microbial communities from Western Arctic Ocean, Canada - AG5_Bottom | ecosystem: Environmental > Aquatic > Marine > Oceanic | place: Canada: Western Arctic Ocean | collected 2017-10-01 | reverse complement strand
ATACAGCGTCCAGCATCCAACTGAAAACCAAGTTTTGAGCCGTCAAGCCGTTGTGATGGATGGAGCAAAGAATGACACTGCTTTTTATAATCGCAGTCAACTGGCGCTTGGTGAAGCGGTAGAAGGTCCTGCCATTATTATTGAGACCACCTCCACCATTGTTATTGAGCCTGGCTGGCAGGCCACATTGAGTGACAATAACGACCTGATTCTTGAGAGGGTGAAACCTGTGAGTCGACAACACGCTATTGGCACTAATGTTGATCCAGTGATGCTGGAAATATTTAATAACCTATTTATGAGTGTTGCCGAGCAAATGGGCACTGTGCTTGAAAATACTGCTGTCTCTGTCAACATTAAAGAGCGCCTGGATTTTTCTTGCGCCATTTTTACCCCCGAGGGCGAGTTGGTGGCTAATGCGCCACACGTGCCTGTACATCTTGGCTCGATGAGCGAATCCATAAAAACCATTATTCGTGAGAACAGTGCAACGATGAAATCGGGCGATGCCTACCTTATCAATGCGCCGTACAATGGCGGCACCCACCTTCCCGACATAACTCTAATCAAACCTGTATTCGATAAGCAAGGAAAAACGGTTATTTTTTATGTTGCTAGTCGCGGCCATCATGCTGATATTGGTGGCATTTCGCCAGGATCCGCACCCGCATATTCGACGCATATCGAGGAAGAGGGCATTGTCATTGATAACTTCAAATTGGTTTCTGAAGGGAGGATTTTAGAGACAGAAATTGAGACGCTTTTAAATTCAACTTCACATCCTGCGCGTAATGTTGCGCAAAATATAGCCGACCTTAAGGCGCAAGTCGCTTCTTGTGAAAAAGGCGCTCAAGAGCTGATTACAATTATTGAATATTACAGTTTGGAAACAGTTCATGCTTACATGCAGCACGTGCAAGACAACGCTGAAGAGTCGGTAAGGCGGGCAATTGAAAATCTTGAAGATTCTCAATTCACCTACAAAATGGACGATGGCCACCAAGTCAGTGTGTCAATTACGGCCCATCACGAAAGTCGTAGCGCAACCATTGACTTTACTGGTACCAGCGCCGAACATCCGGGCAACTATAATGCGCCGAGTTCGATCTGTTATGCGGCGGTTCTTTATGTGTTTCGTTGTATGGTTGATGATGATATTCCACTCAATGCAGGCTGTTTAAAGCCGCTCAAACTTATCATCCCTGAAAAAAGTATGATTAATCCAGTCTACCCGGCCGCTGTTTTTGCAGGTAATGTTGAAACTTCACAGTACATTGTTGACGCACTATTTGGTGCCTTGGGTGTTGTGGCTGCATCACAAGGCACAATGAACAACTACATCTGGGGCAATGAGAGCGTGCAAAATTACGAAACAATCTGTGGAGGCTCTGGTGCAAGTGCCAAACAGGATGGATGCAGTGCTGTTCACACTCATATGACCAACTCTCGACTAACCGATCCTGAGGTGCTGGAGTGGCGTTTCCCCGTACGCTTAGAGTCTTTCAGCATCAGAGAAAATTCTGGCGGAATCGGCGCATATAGAGGAGGCGAGGGCGTTGATCGGCGGATGCGCTTTCTGCAACCAATGACGGTTAATATGATTGCCGGCCATCGAGTGGTGCCACCCTATGGCCTTGAAGGCGGAAAAGGTGGTGCTATTGGTGAAAATTACGTGGTTCATAGCAATAACACAACGACCGACTTGGGAACTAACGGACAAGTCGAGGTGTCAGTCGGCGATGTTTTTGTATTAAAAACGCCGGGCGGAGGCGGTTTTGGCCAGTATTAAGGCGCTAATTAAATAAAGAAAACAACATACATTATGAAACACAAACCACAAAACCCAAAACCGGCTGATGTGCAAGATCGACTTGGTAAAACTGCTGTTGTTGCTTATCCTGTAGACTCATTGCCACCAGCGGATATGATGATGTACCAAAAGGCTAGAAAGTGTATGGCTTTGGTTGACGAGATACTCATTTCGCCAAGAGAGGCTAAAACTTTTCACGTGCCAGCTGGCCACTTCTTCCGTATTGTCAGTGTTGAAGGCCCTCAAGTTGGTGATTTAAACCTGTGGCATAAGGATGATTTAAATGAGCGTTTTTATTCCGGAAAGACTCGAGCACTTTACGGCACCCATGTCAGCACAGGTGATCGACTGTGGAGCAACTTTCCGTACCTCAGGCCAATGGCTACCATTACTCAAGACACTTTGGATTGGTATGGCTGGGATGAAGATGGCGGAAGTGTCCATGATGTTATAGGGACGCGCTGTGATCCTTATACTCATATGGCACTTAATAACCAAAATTATCATTATTGTTGTCATTCGAACTTATGCCGAGCAATGGCTGCTTACGAAGACAAGTCGATTGACGAAATTGAGCATTTAGTACACGATGTCTTAAACGTCTTTATGTGCACCGGTTTTACTAAGGACACCCACCAATATTTTATGAAAGCCAGTCCTGTTCGTCCGAGTGATTTTATTGAATTTTTTGCCGAGATTGATTTGCTTGGTGCCCTGTCAGCATGCCCTGGTGGAGACTGCAGTAGCACCCATTCAAGCGATTCTGCAGCTTGTTTTCCGCTTAAGGTTGAGATTTACAAGCCCCAAGAAGGACTCCTCATTGGTTGGGCATCGCCAAAGGTCAATGCGTATTCAGGCCAACACGGCTGCCCATGAGTGATTTAGCAGAAGACAGTGCGGAACAAGATCAGGATAAGGCGCCAAAATCAAGCCAGTACGACTACATCATTGTTGGTGCCGGCGCTGCGGGTTGTGTGTTGGCTAATCGCCTCAGTGAGAATCCTGAAAATACAGTGTGTTTAATCGAGGCGGGAGGCAGTGATAAAAGCCCATGGATTCAAATACCTGCGGGTATTTTTGGGCTTTATGGCAATAAAAAATACGACTACGTCTATCAAGGCGTTCCGCAAAAACACCTAAATAACCGCACAATTACCATTAACCGTGGCAAGTGTCTGGGCGGCTCAAGCGCTATTAATTCCATGGTCTATATTCGTGGCAACAAGCAAGATTACGATCATTGGGCGGATTTGGGCTGTGAGGGCTGGTCTTACGATGATGTTTTGCCGATATTTAAAGCTTTAGAGAAAGACTATACTGGGGGCGATTCCGATTTTCATGGTGTCGAGGGCGAGTTACCGGTTGTGAATCCGCAAGATATCAATGCGGCAGCCAAGCGATTTGTGCGCGCCGGCGCTGAAGTGGGTTTGTCGGAAAACACTGACTTTAATGCGGACTCTCAAATAGGCCTAGGTATTTATAAAGTGACGCAAAATAATGGCGTGCGTGTCAGTGCCTACTCGGCTTTTATTAAGCCTATTGCCCTACGACCAAATCTTAGAGTGGTTAGCGATACGAAAGTTTTCTCCCTTGATATTGAGGGAGACTCGGTCAAAGCGGTAAATATTAAGATTGACACATTCGACTACAAACTAAAATGCGGAGAGGAAGTGATACTCTGCGCCGGTGCTATTGATTCACCCAGATTATTATTAAGCTCCGGCATCGGTAATAAAAAGGAACTTGAAGCGCTGGACATTGAATGCAAGAAAGATCTCGCCGGTGTGGGTGAGAATCTACAAGACCATTTGGATTCCATGGTTACCGTCAGATCAAGTAAAGCAGAGTCTATTGGAATTTCTTGGCGCAGTTTATTAAGCCGTGTTGCTCCTGCACCCTTTCGTTATTGCTTCAAAAAAATGGGTTGGTGGACAACCAACTATGTCGAGGCGGGCGGTTTTGCGCAAACTCACAGCACAAGCGATGATCTGCCCGATGTTCAATTTCACTTTACCCCGATTTATAGAAGCCATCGCGGTAGAAAGTTTGAGTTTGGTCATGGCTATTCGTTGTTTACTTGTCTACTACAGCCCTACAGTGTTGGCAGCATCAAGCTTGCAAAAGATAACGACGATTTAAAGCTGCTGATAGATCATAATTTTCTCTCAGATTCAAGGGACGAAGGTGCGATGATTGGTGCCTTAAAAAAGGCCAGAGAGGTATTGGGTTCATCAGAATTTGATGCCGTTCGCGGCGAAGAAATGGCACCCGGTGAAAGAGTGCAAAGTGATGAGCAAATACTGCAGTATTTGCGCAACACGGCAACCACCGTTTTTCACCCGGTTGGCACTTGCAAGATGGGCGTTGATGACCTAGCTGTAGTTTCTCCAAAAGACTTAAAAGTTAGAGGAATGAACAACTTACGCGTTATCGATGCATCCATAATGCCGAGCATTATCAGGGGCAATACTGCGGCCGCAACGATGATGATTGGTGAAAAAGGCGTTCGAATGATATTGGCTGATCAGAGGCTTAAACAAGAAGAAGCTTAATGAAATAATTTGAATTAAAGATAATTAAATCTATTTTTTATTTTGTTAAAGAAAAAACTTGCTTTCCGTAGAAAACTTGATTAATATCCGCATTTTTTGACTATCTGGGGGAGGACATGAATATGCCAAGAACGAAAATCATCCCAAACGGTGATAAGATTGTTCATACGTTTAGTGATGAGGAATTTACAAACAGACAGGCGCGATTAAGACAGCATATGGCCGCCAATAATATTGAAGCGGTTATTCTCACCTCTATCCACGGTATCAATTATTACAGTGATTTCCTTTACTGTTCATTTGGTCGCCCTTACGCATTAGTTGTCACTCAAGACAAAGCAACAACCGTAACTGCGAATATTGACGGCGGACAACCGTATCGCCGAACTTTTGGTGAAAACTTGGTTTACACCGACTGGCAGAAAGACAGCTTTTTCTATGCCTTGCAGGCCCTAGTTGCCAACAAAGGCAAAATTGGTATTGAACATGATCATATCACCATGGAGCGCCTAAACAAGCTTCAGTGCGCTTTTGATAAGGCGCAACTTGTTGATGTTTCAGTTGATTGTATGAACATGCGCTCAATTAAGTCTGATGAAGAAATCGCTCATATTATTCATGGAGCCAATATCTGCGATATCGGTGCTGCTGCATTAGTTGGGGCGGTTAAAGAGGGCGCTTCCGAGCATGAAGTTGCGCTTCATTCAACTCAGGCAATGATCAGAGAAACAGCCAAAAGATTCCCGAATTCTGAATTAATGGATACTTGGACTTGGTTTCAGTCTGGAATTAATACCGATGGTGCGCACAATCCAGTCACTACTCGACAAGTGCAAAAAGGCGACATTCTTAGCCTTAATTGCTTTTCTATGAATTCTGGTTATTACGTTGCCCTTGAGCGCACATTGTTTTTAGATCATGTTGATGATGCTTCGCTGAAGCTCTGGGAAGTGAATGTTAAAGTCCACGAAGAGGGCATGAAGCTTATCAAACCTGGTGTGGCTTGTAGAGACATTGCACTTGAACTAAATAAGATATTTGAAGAGTACGGCTTGCTTGAGTCTCGCACTTTTGGCTATGGCCACTCGTTTGGTGTTCTTTCACATTACTACGGTCGTGAGGCTGGCGTAGAGTTGCGTGAAGATATTGACACTGTACTTCAAAAGAATATGGTTGTCTCTATGGAGCCGATGATTATGATTCCTGAGGGTCAAGCAGGTGCTGGCGGATATCGTGAGCATGACGTGATGGTAATCACCGATGATAGTGCCTACGATATAACTAAATTCCCGTACGGTCCTGAGCACAATATCATTGCCTGCTAAGTGCATGGTTTATTTCGATTTTATCGATTGAATAATGTAATCGTACAACTCGGACTTCACTGATAAAATTCGCAATTTTTATAGCTGCTTATATTTACATAATTGAGCGGCTGTTAAAAAATTGGTTTGTAGCGTTTATGAGGCCTCCTCAAAAGAGACTACAATAATGTTTTGTTCTTGGTGTCTTGCACAGTGAATATGAGTTCAATCAATTTTCCAAATATTGATCATGAAAATTTGCCAAAGTGGGGGGGTGATTTGGCGCCCCTTGAATGCATAGAAATACTTGAAGAGACGCATAACGTTAAGAGCTTTCGGTTTAAATCACAGAAAGACGCCTGGTTTCAATTTTTGCCGGGTCAGCATACAACGCTGTTCTTAAATATTGATGGTGAAGATGTGATGCGCACCTATACGATAGCCTCAAGCCCAACTAGGCCGCACACGATTACCATAACCTCAAAACGTATGAACGACGGCGTGGTTACCAATTGGATGCATGACAACCTTCAGGTGGGCGATGTTGTTGACGCACTTAATATTGGTGGATCATTCAGTGTGGCACTCGACAAGCCAAAGAAAAAAGTTTTATTGATGTCGGGCGGTAGTGGCATTACTCCGATGCTATCGATGACGCGTTATTTTGTCGATCTGGCGATTGATGTTGACATTGCTTTTGTGCACAATGCACAAACGTCAGAGGATTTAATTGGTAAGTATGAGTTGGATTATTACTCACATCACCAATCGAATTTTGATTTGCACTATGTTTGCGATAAAGCGGATGCGACTTGGCAAGGTGAAAGTGGCTTTTTAGATGCAGAAATGCTAACGCGTTTGGTGCCAGATTATCTTGAGCGCGAAGTGTACTGTTGTGGCCCTAAAGCTTACATGGTGAATGCTAAAGACCTTCTTCAAATGGGTGATTTTGATATGAACTGCTACCATCAAGAGAGTTTTGATATTGAAAGCTCAACAGCGCAACAGAATATGGCTGAACCCCATGAAGAGCCAGCAACAGAAGTAGAGTTTAGTGGCGAGGTTGTTGAGTACAGTGTGACATTAACAAAGACCGGAAAAACAATTTCTTGTGCCAGCAATAGCAGTATTTTAGCGGCGATTCAAGCACAAGGCATCGGCGTGCCGTTTGCCTGCTCAATGGGCATGTGCGGTACCTGCAGAGCGAAAATGACCAAAGGTACGGTTGACATGGACGCGCAAGGCGGCCTGTTGAAGTCTCACGAAGAAGAGGGTTATATTCTTACCTGTTGTTCACATCCTACAAGCGATGTAGTGCTTGATTTATAGAATTTTAGATAGAGTTATATTATGCAAAAAAAATATTCTTGGTATTCGTTATTAAAAGCAGGTTTAAACGGTCAAGATTGGGATCAAGCAATTCCACTCGTCGAGCCTAAGTCGAAATACGACGTTATTATTATTGGTGGCGGAGGTCATGGTCTAGCGACCGCTTATTATTTGGCAAAAGAGTGTGGTATTACTAATATCGCAGTGGTTGAAAAAGGCTATATTGGCGGCGGTAATACCGCCAGAAATACCACCATCATCCGCTCTAACTATTTGAGAAATGAAGCGTCAAGCCTTTATGAGCATTCAATGCAATTATGGGAAGGTATTAGTGAGGACCTAAACTTTAACGTGATGTTTTCTCAGCGCGGTGTTTACAACCTTGGGCATACATTGCAAGACATGCGAGATATCGAACGCCGAGTGAACGCCAATGTGCTCAATGGTGTTGACGCTCAAGTGGTAACCGCAAAAGAAATCAAAGAACAAATTCCAATTATTAACACTTCTCAGAATGCACGCTATCCAATTATGGGCTCTTCGTACCAACCTCGAGGCGGTGTTGCAAGACACGATGGTGTTGCTTGGGGCTTTGCTAGAGCGGCTGCGATGCTTGGTGTGGATATTATTCAAGATTGTGAGGTGATTGGCATTGAAGTGGAAGAGGGTCGTGTTAAAGGCGTTAATACAACGCGTGGTGACATTATGGCGGACCGTATCGGTTGCGTCAGTGCGGGACACTCTTCAGTGATAGCAAAAATGGCCGGCCTTAGATTGCCTGTTGAAAGCCATCCTTTACAAGCCTTTGTTTCGGAGGCAATGAAGCCAGTTTTACACACAGTTGTCATGTCAAATGCGGTGCACGGTTATGTTTCTCAGAGTGATAAAGGTGACTTGGTTATCGGTGCTGGTATTGATGGGTACAGTTCTTACGCCCAGCGCGGCGCATCACGAATTATTGAACATTCGGCGGCCGCTATATTGGAAATGTTCCCAATATTTTCGCGCGTTCGTATGAATCGCCAATGGGGTGGCATCGTTGATGTTTGTCCTGATGCTTGTCCAATTATTAGCCCCACTAAAGTTCAAGGCCTGTATTTTAATTGTGGCTGGGGAACTGGCGGCTTTAAGGCGACACCCGGCTCGGGCCACGTATTTGCACATACCATTGCACAAGACAAGCAGCACCCGTTAGCGGTGCCATTTCATTTAGATCGTTTCACCACAGGCGCACTCATTGATGAGCACGGCGCTGCTGGTGTGGCACATTAAATAAGGATAGATAATTATGTTTTTGATTCATTGTCCATATTGCAACGAAGAAAGAGAGCAAGAAGAGTTTTCTCCCGCAGGTGAGGCCTTTATTGCTCGCCCAGAAGCGCCTGAAGATATCAGTGACGAGGCTTGGGCAGATTACGTTTTTTATCGTACAAACCATAAGGGTGACCACTGGGAGCAATGGGTGCACAGCAATGGTTGCCGCAAATACTTTATGGTTAAACGCTCAACCATAACACATGAAATTTTAAAAGTCGCTGCTTTTGGCGCGGACATTAGCGAGTAAGTATTATGAGAGTTGAACAATTAACGAGCAATCAAATCGATCGCTCTAAGCCACTCACTTTTATTTTTAACAATAAAAAGTACAAAGGCTTTGAAGGTGATACATTGGCATCCGCTTTAATGGCAAATGACGACCTGTTATTTGCTAGAAGTTTTAAATATGGCCGTAAACGTGGCCTTATAGCCGCCGGTGTTGAAGAGCCTAACGCACTAGTGTCTTTAGAAATGGGCGGTCGCTATACGCCCAATCTAAAAGCAACCGAAATCCCTCTTTATGATGGCCTTAGTGCTAAAAGTGCAACCAATCCACACAGTTTCGATTTGCGCGCTTTTATCAAGCCTCTGCACCGTTTTATGCCAGCCGGCTTTTATTATAAGACGTTTATCAAGCAAGCAGTCTGGGCAAAAGTAGAAGACAGTCTGCGAGCGCTTTCTGGATTCTCTGAAGCGCCAACTGAAGAGGATGTTGATGTTTACGATCATGTTTATCAACACGCTGAGGTTTTGATTATTGGTGGCGGTGCTGCGGGTATGTCAGCAGCTCTAGAAGTGCTAAAGAATTCAGACAGTGAGCGTGTTATCTTGGTTGATGAGCGCTCGCGTCTCGGTGGTGAGCTCTTTAATGAGTTCACCTCAGATGAAGCTGCTGCCTTGTGGCATGAGGACGGCGTTGCTGATTTGTGTGGTTTTGCCAAGGAGCAAAGCGATCGCTTTACAATGCTTACTCGCGCCACAGCCTACGCTTGGCATGATCAAAACTATGTTGAGGTTTTGGAAACACATGCAAGTGGTGAAAACTTATCATTAACTGACGACAACCAAGTTAGGAAGACACTGCACAAGATTCGCGCCAAAAAAGTGATTTTGGCCACAGGCGCACACGAGCGCCCAATGCTCTTTGAAGCAAACGATTTGACCAATATTATGCTTAGCCAATCGGTCAGAAGGTATTTGAACGAGTTTGGGGTGGTTTCAGGCAAGAAAGTCGTTGTATATGGCAACAATGACAGTATTTATCAAACGGCTAAAGATTTGCAAAGTAGCCATATTGCTTGTACAGTGATTGACGTAAGGTCTGCAGATCCTACAAATGTCCATGCAGAAGAGCTAAGACAGAGTGGAGTCAAAGTATTGCAAGGTTATGCAGTTGTTAAGGCGCACGGATCTGACAAGGTCAATAGTATCGATATTGCGCTTGCAACACACCAAGGCACAAGTTGGGAAGTGATTGGTGAGAGCGAATCTTTGAGTTGTGACTTACTAGCAACATCTGGCGGCTTTAATCCAGTTGTTCACCTGGATTGTCACACAGGCGCTAAGGCTACTTTTGACGAAGTCTCGCAAGCATTTTTGCCACAAAAAGAGCGCGCAAATCGCCAAACTTGTGGCGCTGTTAGCGGTATCGGCGCTTGGCATGATGCCATTATTGACGGCAAAAACAAAGCACAGCTAACATTGCAGTCTTTGGGTGTTGTTAGTGAGGTGGGTGATGCTGACTTAAGCGCAAATCACTCAAACTATTTTAATGTCAGCGAATTTTTTACTCCTGATGCGATTATCGAGCGGCCAAAAGTTTTTCTTGATTTGCAAAACGACGTCACCACATTGGATGTTGCGCTTTCAATTAGAGAGGGTTATCGCTCTATTGAACATATCAAGCGTTATACGGCTATGGGGTTCGGTACAGACCAAGGAAAAACAGGCAATATCAATGGTATTGCGGTGGCAGCAGCTATTCTTGGAAAAACAATACCAGAAGTTGGCACAACCACGTTTCGACCAGCCTATACAGGCGTTGATTTCGGCGCCCTAGCAGGTCGTGAAAATGGCGGATCATTTGATCCAGAGCGTTACACAACGATTCATGATTCTCATGTTGCTAAAGGCGCTGAGTTCGAAATAGTGGGCCAATGGTATCGCCCTTGGTATTACCCAAAAGCGGGCGAAAACATTCATCAAGCTGTTCATAGAGAGTGCTTGGCTGCAAGAACTTCATTGGGCATGATGGATGCCTCAACGCTGGGCAAGATTGATGTGCAAGGACCCGATGCAAGGGAGTTTTTATCAAGAGTGTACACCAACGCTTGGATGAAGCTTGCGCCGGGCAGTTGTCGTTACGGTCTCATGTGTAATGAAAAAGGCATGATTATCGATGACGGTGTGTCAACATGTATTGGCGAGAACCACTTTATCATGACCACGACAACGGGTGGTGCGGCGAGTGTGTATTCCACATTAGAAATGTGGCTACAAACAGAATGGCAGCATTTGGACGTGCATCTTAACAGCGTCACCGATCATTATTCAACCATTGCTGTTGTAGGGCCTAACGCACGCAACTTAATGAAAGTATTGTGTCAAGATGTTGATTTTGATCGCGAGAACTTCAAGTTTATGCAGTGGCGTCCGGGCACGGTTTGTGGTGTTAATGCTCGTATTATGCGTATCAGTTTCTCCGGTGAATTGGCTTATGAGATCAACGTGGAGGCCAATTACGGTCGCTACATTTGGGATCAAGTGGCCACTGTAGGCAAAAAGTGGAACATCACGCCGTACGGCACGGAATCCATGCACGTTCTTCGTGCTGAAAAAGGCTACATCATTGTTGGTCAAGACACCGACGGTTCAATGACGCCGGCGGATGTTAATATGAATTGGATTGTAGCGAATAACAAGCCGTTTTCATTTATCGGTCAGCGCTCATTCTCTATTGCCGCCCTTAACGCTGACAATCGATTCCAGTTGGTAGGCTTATTAACCAAGGATGCTGCTGTTGTATTGCCAGAGGGTGCACATATGGTTGACAATAAAGGCCAGTCAATTGGCTATGTGACATCAAGTTACTTTAGTCCGATTTTGGGAAGGTCTATCGCAATGGCGCAACTCCAGGGTGGCTTAAACAAAATTGGCGAAACGGTGATAGTTAAAATAGTGCAAGAAAAACAAGGACTTAAAGAAATTCCTTGCGAGATATCGAGCAGTGTTTTTTATGATATTAACGGTGAAAGGGTAGACGGCAATGACTAATTCAACAACAAACTTCCATTCGATTTTTGCCTCAACATTTGAGTCCATGACGGATGATGAGGGGTATTTAATTAATCAAGAAGATCTTTCATGTCTTGAGATTTGCGACAAAGCTATTGTCATTTTGCGCGCCTCTAAAGATCTTGCACAAACAAAAAAAGCAGCCAAAGCCGGCTGGGGTGTTGAGCTGCCTGATGCTCTTGGTATTAGTCAAGGCAATGACGGCATTCAATGTTTTTGGATTGGCCCCGATGAGTTTTGGTTGATGCATTCTCAATTTCAAAGAGAAGCGCTATGGCAAAAACAAGCTGACTTACCAGCAGACATGTCGCTAGTTGACAACACTGGCGCTTACGGCTCTTTGCGTTTTAAGGGTGCGAATGTGCACAAGCTATTGTCTCGTTGGATGGGCTACGATCTCAGTGGCAAGCTTGCTATAGGCAAAGTCGTATCAACAACTCTTGGTCAAGCACCAGTAGTTGTGTACCGTGAAAATGAAAACGAACTAATGATGCTGGTTAGGCATTCATTTTCCCATTATGTTGCTGGCCTTTTAACGGACAGCGCAAAACGCATTTAGTGTAATCAATGTAACGGAGAAGGGAGATGGAGAGAGTTAGCTTTACTAAAATGGAAGACGGCACCGCTGAAGAGTACGCCTTTCTTGACACTCTTGAAGATCAGTACAAAGCTGCACTACCCACAAGACTTATTGAGACCTTAAGAGGGTTGAATTTGGGTTTGTCTGGGTATCAAATTTCTCGACTTGATCATAGTCTTCAAGGCGCAACTCGTGCGCATCGTGCCGGTGAAGATCTCGAACTGGTGATGGCAATTTTATTTCATGACATTGGCGATGAACTAGCAGTCTATTCCCATTCTGAAATGGCCGCAGCCATTTTGCGACCGTTTGTTTCTGAAAAGATCTATTGGGTTATTAAGCATCATGGTGTTTTTCAAATGTATTACTACGCACACCATTGTGGTGGCGATAGAAATACAAGAGAGATGTTCAGCGACAGCCCTTGGTATGAAGATGCGGTTCATTTTTGTCACGAATACGACCAAAACTGCTTCGACCCTGCTTACGACACAGAGTCTTTGGAGTTTTTTATACCGATGATTGAGTCATTTTTCTCTGCACCGCGAACGAACGATGCCGAAGAGCTTGCCAGATACGGCAATCGCGCCTTATAGGCTCGATAATCATGGGCTGTACTGGGCTTTTGTTGTTATCAGAAAGGCGCTTATGGTAAGATAAACCCCAATTTTTCCAGCTTAAGTTGAGGTTTATCTTTGAATGTTTTATTGCGACAAATTAGTGTTCGTCAAATTTACTTGCTCATTTTATTAGCCGTTGGCGGCATTATTGGTTATGCAGCTTATAGCATCAAAGTTCTTGGCCTTGAGGCTTGCCCTCTTTGCATTACTCAACAGTTCTTTTACTGCCTAATTGGCATCACTGCCTTTGCGGCTTTTTTACACAATCCACGAGCTAGAGTCTATCGCATTTATGCGGCGATTATCTTTGCCTCTTCCATTTTCGGTGCTTGGATAGCGGGACGTCAAGTTTGGCTGCAAAGCCTGCCCGATGATGAGGTGCCACTTTGTGGGCCTCCATTGAAATACATCCTAGAGGTATTTCCATTTGGCGAATTACTCAACGCCCTGTTTATGGGCGATGGTAATTGCGCTGAAATCCCTTGGACATTCTTGGGCGGCTCGATGGCACTTTGGTCACTACTATTCTTCATTGTATTCTTTGTGCTAAGTTTTATTGTGATGATGCGCTCTAATTCTATCTATCGATAGTTTGAATTTATAGGTCAGTCAACTGAAAATTGGTTCAAATTGTAGCTATTCCAAGTGTGATATTTCTGTGGTAAGATAACGACTTGATTGAGAAAAATCACAAGTTTATTAATGGCAGACTTTAAAAAGACAGTCGAAAATTTACTAGCGACTGTAGACATTCAAATCAATGGCCCAAGACCTTGGGACATGCAAATTCATAATGATGGCTTTTACGCACGCGTGCTTGGCGGCGGCGCTTTGGGGCTTGGTGAAAGCTATATGGATGGCTGGTGGGACTGTGAAGCGCTCGATCAATGCATGGACAGATTGCTTGGTGGTCGAATTGACAAGAAAGTTAAGGGCAGCGCCCCTGCTTTTCTGTGGATGCTGTTGCGTGCAAAATTTTCGAATGCGCAGAGTAAAAAGCGAGCTTATATTGTTGGTGAGGAGCACTACGATACCGGCAATGATTTATTTACTTTAATGCTTGACAACAAAATGAACTATTCCTGTGGCTATTGGAAGCAGGCTGAGAACCTAGACCAGGCACAAGAAGATAAGCTGGATTTAATTTGTCGAAAAATGCAATTAGAGCCGGGCATGAAAGTGCTTGAAATTGGCTGTGGATGGGGTGGATTCGCCAAATATGCTGCTGAGAACTACGGTGTTAGCGTTCATGGAGTAACGATTTCAATAGAGCAAAAAAAATTGGCAGAAGACATATGTAAAGGCTTGGATGTCACCTTTGAATTAAAAGATTATCGAGAACTTAATACCGAGTACGATCGCATTGTTTCGATTGGCATGTTTGAGCATGTGGGGTATAAAAATTACAGAGAGTACATGGAGGTTGCTAATCGCTGTCTTAAGGATGGCGGCCTGTTTTTGCTACACACTATCGGCAGAAACACCTCGGACCAAAGCACGGATGCGTGGACCAATAAATATATTTTCCCAAATGGCATGACGCCTTCGACCAAGCAAGTGAGCGCTGCAACTGAAGACCTCTTTCAAATAGAAGACTGGCACAGTTTTGGTCAATACTACGATACAACTTTGATGGCTTGGCACGCTAATTTCCAAAAGCATTGGAATGAATTACAAGGAGATTACGATGAACGCTTTAAGCGAATGTGGCAATATTACTTGCTAACAGCCGCGGGTAGTTTTCGTGCCCGGCGTAATCAGTTATGGCAATTGGTTCTTTCCAAAGGCGGAGTAAAAGGTGGTTACAGTTACAAAAATAATCCTCGGTTTGAGCAGGGTGTTTAAATGGCAAGGGCATTCTAGTGTCACTTAAACTGGTCAGCTTCAAAGCTTGTCCCTTTGTGCAGCGGGCCGTTATTGTCCTTAAAATGAAAGCCATCGACTATGAGATTGAATATATCGACCTAGCCTGTCCGCCAGACTGGTTTTTGGCCATCTCGCCACTGAAAAAAGTGCCGCTGTTGATTGTTGAGAATAGCGTTATTTTTGAATCCAGTGTCATTAATGAATACATCGATGAAGCTTTTCCGGTCAATAGATTGCACCCTGAAGCCCTTCTATCAAAAGCACAAAATCGCTCTTGGATTGAATTTTGTGCCAATGTTTTTATGGCAACCTTTCGACTGACGATTAATGAATCTAAAGTGGAATTTGAGCAAACACTTGCTACTCTGATGCAAGATTTTGATCAACTTGAAAAAAAGTTAATCAATCAGCCATTCTTCAATGGTGAGAATTTCTCGTTGGTGGATGCAACTTATGCACCCGCTTTTCAGCGACTTAATTATTTGCACAGTATCCACGGGGCGATTTTTGATAAAAAGCGCCATCCACACATTTTCAAATGGCAAGGTAAGTTGTTGAAACTGAGTGAGGTAAAGCGTTCTTGCGTGCCTGAAATCGAGGAACTGTACTTCAATCTTTTGTGGACAAGGCAGGGCTATATCACCCAGTTTATGGATGAAAATGAATTTGGCGCAAGACCAGAGAGAAGTATTTACTAACCCCAAGAATATTCAGAGTTAGAATTCATCCACAAATGCGCGAAGAGTTTGAGGAAAAATTCGCCTCCATTTCAATCAACGCTGTTAACAACGTCAAGGGTTCGATTTCAGTAACGATGAGCATGCCAACACTGGGGGTCAGATGAGTATGCAATGCTTTCCCATTGGCAAGACGAACAATCTTTAGAGGTCTTTGCTGGTAAGGATTGGAGTCAGCCGCATATCCCGGTAGGGATGGCTAAGTTTGTAGACGAAATGTGGGTGCATCATTTTGAGGCGTTATAATCCAATGAGCGCTGTTGATTTATTGGATACCTCTGAGTAATCAATACTAAGGTTGACAGGATATTGTTTCATTATTACCTGTCTCAAGAGTGTCTGATATGCACATTGTGCCGAGTGTTTTTTAATCAAAGAGTTCGTTAATCATCGCTACCGCATTACACCCTGCATCAAAAGCTTGTTGTTGATTGCCAAAGGTAATGCCGCCGATGCCAACAATTGGCAGGTGCAATTTCTTGTTAGCTTGAGTGACAATAGACAAAGGACAATGCTTTGCATTGGGCTTGGTTGATGATGTGAACAACGCACCAAAAGCAACATAGTTTGCGCCTTGGCTTTGCGCTTGAATCGCAAGTTCGAGTTGATTATAGCAAGAGACACCAACAATGGCGTTATTGCCTAATTGCGCTCTAGCGGCTTGAATAGATGCATCGTTTTGACCAAGGTGAACGCCATTTGCGCCAACTTTTTCACAGAGGTTGATATCATCGTTAATGATAAATAAAGTATTATGTGTCAGGCACAGTTCGCGCAACTGATTCGCCTCATCAAGCCTCAGTTGTTCGTTATCCGTTTTATGCCGGTATTGGAGAATATTGACTTGATGTTTAGTGATCACCCCTTCAATCAGAGCAATATCCAAATTTTTGTTTGGCGTGATTGCGTATAAACCTTGTATTTTTTGATCTAACATAAATGGCCTTTTTTCAATCCCGGAAAATTCAATTACTAGCGGCTTTGATTATAATCGTTGCCGGTGCTTTTTGGACGTATCAAGACGTAGAGTTGTCAGTAGATGCTGTTGCAGAGCCAAGCAGTGAGACCGAGATTATCAAGGAAAAAATTAAGGCAGTGCCATACCTTGAAAAAATCGAAAACTTCGCTCTAGAGGAATACACAGAAGATCAGTTATTGGCTCATTTTATCGAGGCTGAGACTTACTATAATTTTGAAAATTCACCCATTCTGTTATTAAATATTAAAGTGACTACGTACGATGAGCGCGGCAATGAGGGCTTTATTCTGTCCTCCAATCGTGCCAACTATCTGCGCTCTGGCGAGGTGTTTTTTAATGGCGAAGTAAGCATACAATCGAAGGGTGGCGCATCGCACGAGATTGATACTGAGTCGCTGATTGTTCGTGAAAAAATGAAACAAATCAAAAGTGACAGAGATGTTGTTTATCTGGGTGAGGGCGCCAAGATTCATGCGCAGGGCATGCTAATGAATACAGATGATGACACGATGGAGCTTAAAGGCGACATTCGTATCGACCAAGATTCTGGCTCAGAAATTAAAACCAAGAATTTATTTGTTGACCAATCTGACGGACAAAAGCATTATCACACGAAAGAGTACACAACGTATTTGTCTGAAATGAGCATTATCAACGCAGACAAAGGCATGGATTTAGATATGAATCAACACATTATTCAGCTATTGGGCAAGGTTGAAATATTGCAAAGTTCAGGCAGTAAAATCCAAAGTAAGAATTTGATTGTCGACCAGTCAAACGGCGGCGAAGTGTATCAAACAGATAACACCATTCATTATCAGTCTCAAGTCGCGGATATTTTGGCGCAAAGTATGTATTTTGATGCGAAGCGACAAAAGATTAAGCTATCGGGTGGGGTGACGGCGCGCTATGAATAAAATATTTCTTACAGTATTGGCATTGCTGTCAACTTTGGCAGTCGCACTGCCTGAGGATGTTGGGCAGCCAATAGAAATTAACGCATACACGGTGATGATCGATGAGAATGCCGGTATTAGTGAATACACAGGCGACGCAGAGGTTAGGCAGGGTTCACTTTTCCTTGCAGCCGAGTTGATCAAGGTGGTGACGGCAGGCAATGAAGTTCTGAAGGTTATAGCTGAAGGCACAAAAGAAAAGCCAGCCAAATATTCTCAGAGCCAGCCAAATCAGCCTCGTTTCATAGAGGCTGTTGCACAGTTAATCGTCTATGATGTGGACAATGGCTTGGTGCTTCTTAAAGGCAACGCACACTTGGTTCAGGGATTTGATTCGTTTAGTGGCGAAACTCTGGACTATGATATTGTTAATGATAAAGTCATCGTTAAGGGCTCTGAAGACGGAACGAAACGCGTCAAATTCAAAATCAAAATGTAGTAAATGAAGTGCGCTATTACAGCGAGAGTGATTGGACGCGTGCAAGGCGTGTATTTTCGCGCTGCTACACAAATTGAAGCCAACAAGCTTGGCATAACTGGCTGGGTAAAAAATACCGCAGAGGGTGATGTGTGTCTAGAGGCAGAAGGAGACGAGAAAGGTCTAGAGCAGCTCGTACTATGGTTGCATAAAGGCCCAAAACTTGCTAAAGTGGAGCAAGTTATTGTCGAAAACAGTGAGGCTTCCGACTCATTCCAAAGCTTTGGAATTCGCAGTTAGTTTGCGTTAGCTGTCCAGCGCTTCAGAAATTCTTTGCTTAACTTCGTATAGCGCACCCACGCCGCTCACCACAGAAAACTTTATTCCAGTTGAGTCTTCAAGTGCGTCGTCACTGTAGTAATCAACCAGTGGCTGCGTTTGTTCGTGATAAACACCCAAACGATTGCGAACAATTTCGTCGAGGTCGTCCGCTCTTTGAATTAAGGGTTCGCCTGTTTGATCATCTTTGCCATCAACTTTTGGCGGGTTAAAGGTAACGTGGTATGTTCTACCCGAAGCTAAATGTACGCGTCTGCCAGACATTCTTGCAACAATATCTTCATCTGGAACTTGAATCTCGATAACGTGATCGATCGCAACACCTTCTGCCTTTAATGCGTCTGCTTGACCAATGGTGCGAGGAAAGCCATCCAATAGGTAGCCATTGACACAGTCAGGCTCTTGAATGCGCTCTTTAACCAATCCGATGATGATATCGTCCGACACAAGGCCGCCATGATCCATCACTTTTTTTGCCTCAATACCAAGGGGTGTCCTCGCTTTAACTGCAGCGCGCAGCATGTCGCCAGTTGAGATTTGTGGAATACTGAATTTCTCACAAATGTGAGCTGCTTGAGTGCCTTTGCCTGCGCCCGGAGGCCCTAATAGGATAATATTCATAGTGATTTCTATGTTAAGCCTTAAATTTCAAATGAGGGTAGTTTTTGTTCGACTTTTGATTTTTGCAATACCACGTAATCTGGCAAGCCATTTTTGTACGGAGGGTAGTTTTCGCCCTCGATCAACGGCGCTAAATACTCACGACATTGAGCAGTAATTGAAAAGCCATCTTCAGTGATGTAGTTTTCAGGCATCATTTTCTCAACATTAGCAACGTCTTTCAGCTCGCCTATGCCAATCTCCCAAGTGTAGGGATTGTTTGATGTGCGAATAATGGCTGGCATCACTGAGTTTTTGCCTTCAAGGGCCAATTCAACTGCCGCTTGACCGAGTGCGTAGGCGTGCTCAACGTCCGAGTTGGACGCCAAGTGGCGGGCCGAGCGTTGCAGGTAATCAGCAACAGCCCAATGGTATTTGTAACCGAATTTTTCTTTAATTAGATTGGCAACCACTGGCGCAGCGCCGCCGAGTTGTGCGTGACCGAAGTCATCACGTGTGCCTTGTTCTGCGAGGAAGCGGCCATCGGGCCATTTTGTGCCTTCAGACACAACAATAGTGCAGTAGCCAAATTCCTTCACGTTGCCCTCGACTTTTACCATGAAGGCTTCTTCATCAAAGTCCACTTCTGGAAAAAGAATAACAACAGGAATGGAGCTATCAACCATGCCTCCCGCAGCGGCGATCCAGCCTGCATGTCTGCCCATCACTTCAAGAACAAAGACCTTGGTAGAGGTGGCACACATTGAAGCCACGTCAAAGCTGGCCTCCATCGTTGATACCGCAATGTATTTGGCAACCGAGCCAAAACCAGGGCAGTTGTCCGTTACTGGCAAGTCGTTATCCACCGTTTTTGGTATATGAATTGCTTGAATTGGGTAGCCCATACTCTCAGATAATTGCGACACCTTCAAACAAGTGTCCGCCGAGTCACCACCGCCGTTGTAGAAAAAATAGCCAATATCGTGTGCCTTAAAGACTTCGATGAGGCGTTCGTATTCAGCTTTGTTAGCCTCTAAAGATTGCATCTTATAGCGACATGAGCCAAAGCCGCCAGACGGAGTGTGTTTGAGTGCTGCGATGTCTGCATCGGTCTCAAGAGAAGTATCGATGAGATTCTCAGTCAGTGCGCCGATAATGCCGTTTTCACCGGCATAAACTGTGCCGATTTTGTCTGAATGTTTACGAGCTGTCTCAATCACACCACAAGCGGAAGCGTTAATAACTGCGGTCACACCGCCGGATTGTGCATAAAAAGCGTTTTTCATATTGAGTTATTCTTCTGTTTGATCGAGATGGGTTTTATGACTGATAAAACACCTTCTTTAACTGCAAGAAAGTATATCAGTTCGCCATAAAATCCCGTTCAATTATTTTATATTGTTGTTTAGTTAATTTGTGTCAATTGGCAAGATTTCAGAAAAATCAACAATGTTGGTAAAGCCAGGCACAGTCTTAGATTCTATTTTTGAGCTGGGCTTGCTGATAGCAATAATATGCTTGATATCAAATTGTTTGGCGGAATTTAAAACATCCAAGGAGTCGTCAAAAAAGATCGTTCGCTTTTTATTTAGGTTAAGCTCGACCGACAGTTGCTCCCAAAAACGCTGCTCCTGTTTGGCAAAACCGTAGTCGTGTGAAGAAATAATGCCATCAAAATAACCTTCCAATTGTACGATTGACATTTTGAGTTTAATGGTTTTTCGGTGGGCGTTGGTGGCCAAAATAAGTTTTTTATTATTGGCTCTGGCCTCAACAAGGAAGTCTTTGACGTGAGGCAACACTTGGATTAAATGAGAAATATTGAGTTTAAGTTTGACAATATCAAGCTCGAATTTGGCTTGCCAGTAGTCCAGGCAATACCAACTGAGTTTGCCCATTTCGGCCTTGAGCATCGGCATAATAGTGTCTTTGGCTTCTTGGTGGCTGATGTCGTGCTTTTCAGCATAAACCGATGGCAAATATTCAATCCAAAAATGCAGGTCAAAATTCAGATCAAGCAGCGTACCGTCTAAATCCAGCAGAACAGTGTCAATTTCTTGCCAATCGATGACTGTCGAGGGTTTATTTTCTGCGCCAAGTGGTGCCATTTGCGCCATCTTCAAGAATAATATCAAGCCTCATGAGTTCGTCTCGAATTTGATCCGACATGGCAAAATCTTTTGCCGCTCTTGCGTCATCTCTGTGACAAATCTTGTCGTCAATTTCAACGTCTGAGAGCGCCACACCTTGCTTTAAGAACACCTCTGAATCGCCTTCAAGAATTCCGATGTAACCACCGAGTTTTCGCAAAAGTTGTGCTAATGCGCACGCTTGGTCCGGGTCTTTTTCACGCTCGGTATTAATGTGTTTCGCGACCTCAAAAAGAATGCTAAGGGCAATTGGGGTGTTGAAGTCATCATCTAGGGCGGCGTTAAAACGATTTTCATAATCAAAACGCATTGCCACTTCGTTCATTGCAGAGTCGCCGGCACTAAGTCCGCGAACGGCTGTGTAGAGGCGCGTCAGTGCTGTTTTGGCATTGGAAAGATTTTCGTCGCTAAAGTTAAGTGGTGAGCGATAATGGCTACTCATAATAAAGTAACGTAGCGATTCGCCGTCATATTTTTCTAACACGCCGCGAATGGTGAAGAAGTTGTTGAGCGATTTGCTCATTTTTTCGTCGTTAATTTTAACGAAGCCGACATGCATCCAGGTGTTGACAAAAGTACAGTCGTTAGCGCCTTCAGATTGTGCAATTTCGTTTTCATGATGCGGGAACGTTAAGTCCATGCCACCACCGTGAAGATCAAAATGATTACCCAAGTGATGTGTTGCCATGGCCGAGCATTCGATATGCCAGCCTGGGCGACCATCGCCCCAAGGCGACTCCCATTTTGGCTCATCGGGTTTGGCCATCTTCCACAAGACAAAATCTAGCGGATCGTTTTTATCGCTTTCTACATCAACTCGAGCGCCAGCCTCTAGATCATCAAGATTTTTTCCAGAAAGTTTGCCGTACCCTTCAAATTTTCTTACTGCGTAATATACATCGCCATTTTTTCCTTGATAGGCAATGCCTTTATTAATCAAGGTTTTAATCATATAAAACATTTGATCGATCGAATCTGTGGCTCGTGGCTCAACATCTGGCTCGAGCACGCCAAGTGCGCGTTCGTCTTCGTGCATGGCGTCAATAAAGCGCTGCGTTAAAGTGTAAATATCCTCTTTGTTTTCAATTGCCCGCTTGATGATCTTATCATCAATGTCTGTGATATTTCTAACGTACTTAACTTCAGGAAAATTGCGGCGTAGATGCCTAGTAATAACATCAAACATCACCAAAACACGGGCGTGGCCCATATGGCAATAATCGTAGACCGTCATTCCACAAACATAGACCCCAATATTCTCGGGATTAATCGGCCGAAAGTCCTCTTTTTTGTTGTTGAGGGTGTTGTAAATTTTTAACATAGCGATATTTTATACAGGTTTGTCTTAAATATCAGTGCGTCGAGCGCTAAAGGCGCTAAAGCATTCAATTTGTAAGGGTTTTAGGGCTCAAAGAAAGTCAAAAAATTGTATAATTATCGGGTTTTTCACATTAATTTAGGAGCTAACCATGAGCGTATTAGTAACACAACAAGCACCAGACTTTACAGCGACTGCTGTTTTGGCAAACGGAGCAATCGTAGAAGACTTTCAACTGTCTAGCCTGAAAGGCAAAAAGATCGTATTATTCTTCTACCCACTAGACTTTACATTTGTCTGCCCATCAGAAATTTTGGCACACCACCACCGTGTATCTGCTTTTGCTGAGCGCGGCGTTGAATTGGTTGGTGTTTCAATCGACTCAAGGTTTACTCACAATGCATGGCGCAACACAGCAATCAACGACGGCGGTATCGGTGCGATTGATTTCCCACTAGTTGCTGACATGGATCACTCAATCATGGAAGCGTACGGCGTTGTTCATCCTGACGGCATTGCTCTTAGAGCTTCTTTCCTGATTGATGAGAACTTCGATGTGCGCCACCAAGTTGTTAACGATCTTCCTTTAGGCAGAAACGTTGACGAAATGTTGCGTATGGTTGACGCTTTAGAGTTCCACACAAGCCACGGCGAAGTTTGCCCAGCAGGCTGGACTAAAGGCGACGCAGGTATGGATGCATCACCAGACGGTGTAGCAGCTTACTTGTCAGAAAATGCTGACGACCTATAAGTCATTGAAATTTTGATAAAAAGGGAAGCTTAGCTTCCCTTTTTTGTCTCTGGAGATAACAGGACTCTAATTATGAAAACATACGAATGCATTATTTGTGGCTGGGTTTACGACGAGGCCAAAGGCGATCCAAAAGAAGGTCTTGCGCCGGGGACCCGCTGGGAAGATATTCCTGAGGACTGGGTTTGTCCTGATTGTGGAGCTAGTAAGGATCAGTTTGAGATGATAGAGGTTTAAGTTAATACTTTCCTAGTCCTAACAAAAATATTCTGCACTTGTCGTTCCATAATGGTTATGTAGTGAAAACGAAAACATAATTCTCGTAAAACGCCTCTAGTAAAAAGTAAAATGCACACACAGTTATTAATTCAGGATTAAGTCATGTCAAAAATATTAGTTCTCCCAGGTGATGGCATCGGTAAAGAAATCATTGCACAAGCATTAAAAGTGATCGATTCATTAAATGCGAATGATAATTTAGGCATGGAGCTTGTTGATGGTCTAATTGGCGGCAGCGCCTATGATGAAACTGGCTCCCCATTACCGGAAGAAACTTTAAAAGCAGCCAAAGAATGCGACTCTATCCTACTTGGTGCCGTTGGCGGCTACCAGTGGGAGGCTTTAGATAGGCCACTTCGCCCAGAGCGTGGTCTGCTGGGCCTTAGAGCGGAGATGGATTTATTCTCTAATCTTCGCCCTGCGATTCTTTATCCGCAATTAGCCGCAGCTTCATCTCTTAAAGAGGAGATTGTCTCGGGTTTGGACTTGATGATTGTGCGTGAATTGGTTGGCGGCATTTACTTTGGCGAGCCTCGCGGTATCGAGGTTAAAGACGGCCAGCGTTTTGGTATTAATTCGGCCACCTACTTTGAGTCAGAAATTGCGCGTATTGGCCATTCGGCGTTCCAAATTGCACAAAAAAGAGACAAACGTGTTTGCTCAGTTGATAAAGCCAACGTACTTGAAGTCTGTGAGTTGTGGCGCGAAGTGATGGAAGAGGTCTCAAAAGACTATCCAGACGTTGAGCTCTCACACATTTACGTTGACAATGCCGCAATGCAACTCGTCAAAGCGCCAAAACAATTTGACGTGATGGTTACCAGTAACCTATTTGGTGATGTGTTATCAGACTGTGCAGCAATGTTAACAGGCTCTATTGGTATGTTGCCATCGGCGTCTCTTAATAAGGACAACTTCGGTATGTACGAGCCAATTCACGGCTCTGCGCCGGATATTGCCGGTAAAGACATTGCCAATCCGTTAGCGACCATTCTTTCGGTTGCAATGATGTTGCGCTACTCACTCAACCAGACAGATTTAGCAGGCAAGATCGAAGCGGCAGTTAATACTGTGCTTGATCAAGGCTACCGAACTGGCGATATTGCTGCACAGGGTGATACGATTATCGGCACAGAAGAGATGGGTGACTTGGTCGTCGCAGCCCTTAACTAAGTTAATCTTGCCAATTTCTTTGTTGTCGGCATTCTTAAAAACAGTCATTTATAATTTATAAACTTCTGTTTTACGAATGCCTTACGCCTCGAAATAAACAAAATTAAGCTTACTTAACAATTACACGTCGGGAAAAAGCGATATTCTTGTTATCGAGTCTTAAAAATAGTCACTTATTAAATATAAGCTCCTACTTTTTCGAGACTATTACGCCTCAATCTAAACAATCTTTGAGAGTATTACCTATGCTGTCATTTTTTCAGTTGAGGTCTTAAAAAACAACCATTTTTCTTGACTATTTTCGCGGTTAATATGATTGTGAAGCGGAGAACACAATAAAGAGAAACAGAATAATAACAATCGGCACAAACAAGACTAGGGCAGTTAGCGCTTGATTACCCAACGCCCTCCAAGCAGAAAAACCTTGCACTTGCCCTAAGCAATGCAGTCCAATCACGAATGACCATACATTCAAAACAACTTCAGCAACAGCAACGATACCAAACACGATGCCAGTTTGCACAGGCACTATTGAGTAAGGTTCTGAAAATACAGTATGTTGATAGTTAAATAAGTCGGCGCCGTAGAACATAAACAAAGGAACAAAGAGAGCAATGGTGGCAATGATCGGAATAGAACTCCACGCATAAGCAGCGCGGATTTGCTCTTGGGTTGCCTTGCCGCCCAGCCATTTTCCCGTCCATCGAGTTAAAGCACTCATTAGATACATGGCAAGAATGCAAAGCAGGGGGCCGATGGCGATAATAATTAAAAACACCCAAAGTAGCGACATGTCATAACCCCAGCCTTCTGTACTTGCAGCAGAAATACTAATTGCAGCACCTGTAAGCGCAAATAGGGCCAATACGAGATAAGTGGGATTGGTGTCAACAATGTGCTGAATGGTTGAGCGCGGCTGAAGCAAGATTGAATTGTATGGGTTGAACGGTGTTTGTTGCTCGTTTTCCACTTTTTTTCTCCTGAGATTCGGCATGGGAATTATTCTACCACTGTGAACTTCAATTTGTATAGAGGTTTTCTATCAACATAATGGCGCGCCTTGTGGCGCATAGCCAATATATAACTTATTCGTTATCAATAAAGCGCCATAAAAATAAGGCAGCAACCGTTCGGTACGGTTGCCATTGATTTGAAATCTCAATAATTTCGTTCATCTTTAAGTCGCTACCACCGCTTGAATAGAACCGATTAATCGCTCGGATAATACCAAGATCTTTAAGTGGAAAAATGTCTGGCTCCAGCAGGTAGAACATACCAAACATTTGTGCCGTCCAAGGACCAACACCTTTAATACTGGTTAGTTCTTCAACAATCTCAGCGTAGTCGCGATTTTGCCAGTGAGAGGCGTCATTAATTTTGTTGGCCTTAAAGTGCTCGGCAATATTAATAAAATACTGGGATTTTTGATTGGAGAGTCCACACGCTCTTAATTTATTGAAGCCGGCTGAAAGTACGTTTGCTGTTGTGATTTCACCAACGACGCCAACAATTCTTGCCCAGATGCTTGCCGCCGCTTTAACGGATATTTGTTGCGCAACAATCGACCCCAAGAGAGATTCCAGTGCATTTTCTCGTGCCGTTAAAACGCAGTCATTGTGATTCTTGATGATTATTGCTAATTTTTCGTCATGTTGACACAGATAATCGAGTGATTCTTGCCAATAATCGGGTTTTTTCATAAATTATTGAAATAATTAAAAAAATAGCCAAAATAAGCTAAATATCATTGAAAAATAGCTAATTTATGCCATAAAACAGCTATTTTTATCAATATTTATGGAATTTATCGATATAAACACAATATTTCGCAAATTTTCCTGCACTTTATTGATGCGCTGTAAAGTTAATAGTTTATTGTATCTGGGCATGATAACCTTAAACATCGTCGTATAATTCTCAACATATAAAGATCGCAATCAGGGGTTAATTATGAACAATAAAAGAAACGTCACTTTCATCGGACTCGGCACAATGGGCTATCACATGGCGGGGCATTTATCTAAATCTGGCTTGGCCAATGTCAAGGTCTACAACCGCACAAATGAAAAAGCAAAGCGATGGCTGGGCGAGTTCGAGGGCGAAATGACGACCACACTTGAGGATGCTGTGTCGAGTGCTGATGTCGTTATGACGTGTGCCGGGCGTGATGAAGACATGATGGAAATCGTCTTTTCTGAAAATGGCCTTTACCCACACCTTAAAGAAGGCGCGATATTTATTGACCACACTACCACGTCGTTTAAATTAGCCAAACACCTGGGTGACTCGTTAAAAGAAAAGAATGTTTGTTTTATTGATGCACCGGTGAGCGGAGGTGAAGCGGGGGCTGTTAATGGCGTGCTCAGCGTAATGGCAGGTGGAAATAAAGGGGCACTGGAGTGCGCCACGCCACTGATAGAATCGTATTCGAAAAATATCAGTTATATGGGCGAATCGGGTTACGGCCAACTGGCCAAAATGGTCAATCAAATTTGTATTGCTGGCCTCTTGCAAGGTCTTTCAGAGGGCTTGCAATTTGCTGAGGCAGAAGGCATGGATATGGACAGCCTACTTTCGGCAATATCAGGCGGCGCGGCACAATCTTGGCAAATGGACAATCGTGCAAGCACGATGCACAAGCGAGAGTTTGACTTTGGTTTTGCGATTAAATGGATGGTAAAGGATCTAGGATACTGCTTGGATCGAGCCAAAGATAACGACTCTCAGCTAGACTTTACCCAAGAGGTTTACGATCGCTATGTTAATTTAATGGATAAAGGTCATACATACAGTGACACTTCGTCATTGATGACTTATAACGAACTAAACAAATAAAAACCGATGAGCGCCGAACAGTGGTGGTTTTTTATAACCGCTTGCACTATTCTCAACATTGCTCCAGGGCCGGATACGATATATATCATGTCGAAAACCATTGCTCAAGGCCGAAGGGCGGGGCTGCTTTCTTCCATCGGTGTATGCAGTGGTGCGATGATTCACGCCAGTTTGGCAGGGCTTGGTTTGTCGGCGGTACTTGCGACATCGCCGGATATTTTTAATGCGATAAAATGGGTTGGTGCGCTTTATTTAATCTATTTGGGCTACGTGACTATCGCTGCGACATTTACGTCGCCCGATAACGCCAAAGCAGAGAAAAGCGAAACAACGAAACAACATTCGGCTTGGCGCATTTATTATCAAGCTATTTTGGTGGATTTGTTAAATCCAAAAACTGCACTTTTCTTTCTCGCATTCATTCCGCAATTTATTGATAATGAGGCGGGCAGTTATTTTTGGCAGTTTATCTTCCTGGGCTTGGTCGTTATCACTAATGCGTTGATCATTGAGTGTGGCTTGGTTTTCCTTGGTGAGCGTTTGACGAAATTTATGCGCAACAACGCCTCACTTGGGCATTGGCTTGAGCGCAGCGTAGGCTTGGTTCTGGTCGGCATTGGCTTTAATCTTTTTTGGTGATGTTAAGTCTTTTTGCTCGAAGCCAAGTACAATGCTAGCCAAGAAAACAAACAACAGCGTGCGTTGGGTTTTGTAAATTTTTTACTATTAATATTGGAGAAATAATGAGCGCAAATAGCGACACCATTCAAAGAATAAAAGAGCAATACAGCACTTGGGAGCATGTGTTTTTCTGGCTGGGGATTACTGTTAATTTCTTTGTTTTTTATCTTGTCATTTCCAATTTGTCTTACGTTGGGTTGGCCATGCCGGCCATTCAAGGGCTTTATCTTGCTATGTGTTTTAAGGCTTATGCGAAAGGCTCTTATGCAATGTTTGTCATTATTCCTTTGTTTGTTGTTTCGGGTGCGATGTACATGTCACTCAGTCCAGTGGTGTAAGAGCAATGTCGCTATCTAGTACAATCCAGAGAGTAAAAGAATGCTATACCACTTGGCAACATGTTTTGTTTTGGCTGGGTATTGTTGTTAATTTCTTTGTTTTCTACCTTGTAATGCCTCACTTGTCTGTCGTCGGATGGCTTTTTCCAGTTTTGCAGGTGCTCTATCTTCCTGTGTGCTTTATGGCTTACGTTAAAGGCTTTAAGGCACTAAACATTATTACGCCTTTGTTTGTTATCCCTGGTGCTATATATATGGTACTTAGTTCAGTAATTTAATTATTTAAAATAAAATCATGAGTAATTTATCAGAAAAAGAATGTATCGCTTGCAGCGGCTGGGTTCCGAAACTTGTCGGTGAAGCGCTTGCCAATTTACACGCCGAGCTTGGCAACGAGTGGAGTGTGGTTGACGAGCACCACTTGGAAAAGACCTACAAATTTAGCAATTTTAGAAAAGCGCTAGACTTCACCAATACGGTGGGTGAATTAGCAGAAGAGCAAAACCACCATCCCGATATTTTTCTTGCTTGGGGCCAGGTTAAGGTGGCTATTTGGACACACAAGATTGATGGCCTTACCGAGAGTGATTTTGTATTTGCCGCCAAAGCCGACGACGCATTAGAGTCATAATGCGCAAAAGTCCGAAAATTAGCAATGTTCACACTGTCGCGAAAAGCAATATTTTTCGTGTGGAGTCGATGGATGTTGAATTTTCGAATGGTGCAATACGAACTTACGAGCGTCTTAACCCCAAAGATAGGGGTGCAGTTCTAGTCATTCCGATGTTGGATGATGATACCGTGCTGATGATTTACGAATATGCAGGCGGCACTGAGCGCTACGAACTCGGCTTGACTAAGGGAAAAATTGATGCCGGTGAAACACCCATTGAGGCTGCTGAACGTGAGCTCAAAGAAGAGATTGGCTATGGCGCCCATAAGTTAACATTTTTAAAAACCATTACTTTAGCTCCGGGCTATCAATCTAATACGACGCACATTGTGTTGGCAGAGGATTTGTACGAGCAGTGGGAAGAGGGCGATGAACCCGAGCCACTTGAAATCGTAAAACACAAGCTTTCAGATCTCGAGCAACTTACTTATAACGAAGATTTGACTGAAGCTCGCAGTATCTTGGCGCTTTATATGGCGAGAGATATTATTCGCAGTCGTTAGCCGTGCTTCAAATACCGAGCGAATTTTGGCTTGACCAAGCAAACATACCCTTTCCCGAAGTTAGTCTTGCCTTAAAAGATCCTAACGGCCTCATTGCTATAGGCGGTGAATTGTCAATTGAGCGCTTATTGGATGCCTACAGCAATGGCATCTTCCCTTGGTACAGTCAGGGTGAGCCAATACTTTGGTATTCGCCAGATCCAAGAATGGTCATTACACCTGAAAGCTTACACTTGTCTAAAAGCCTGGCAAAGGTCATGCGATCGGGGCGATTTGAAGTAAGGAAAAACACGAGTTTTAACAAGGTAATCGACCTATGTCGAAATGTAGTCAGGGCGGATCAAGATGGAACTTGGATTGACGACGATATGGTCAAGGCTTACTGCGCCCTTCATCAGAAAGGCTACGCGCATTCGTATGAAGTTTACGAGGAAGGCGTGTTGGTGGGTGGGCTTTACGGCGTAGCACTTGGCGAGGTGTTTTTTGGCGAGTCGATGTTTTCCTTGGTGAGCAATGCTTCAAAAGTTGCTTTCGTCAGTTTGCTGCAGAGCGGCATTTACAAATTGATTGATTGCCAGGTTGAAAATGAACATTTGAAAAGCCTCGGCGCCACCAATATCACAAGGGATTTGTTTGTGCAACAGCTGAAGGCCTTTGTGTAAAATAGCGCTATTAAAGAGAAACCGGCAGGCGCTATGAAAAAAATACTGAAAATAACGATGATTGTCTCATTTGTAATCGCTCTAAGTGCGTGTGGCAGAATGGGCGACCTTACGCCAGCAACAGCTAATCAAAGCAGTTCTGCATCGGCATCAAGTGCTGCCTAAGTCCAACTCGTTGAACACATTCTCTTTTCAAAACAACATATTGCATGCTGAGTCTGTTTCTGTAACAGACCTGATGGAGGCGTACGGCTCGCCACTCTACATTTATTCTCGAGCAGAAATAGAAGACAATTGGCGTGAATTCGATCAAGCTTTTGGCAGTCATCCACATTTAATTTGCTACGCAGTAAAGGCCAATTCTACTTTGGCGGTTCTTAATGTGCTTGCCAAAATAGGCTCTGGTTTTGATATTGTTTCTATTGGCGAGCTCCAACGCGTGATTGCTGCTGGCGGCGATCCTGCAAAATGCGTATTTTCTGGCGTGGCAAAAACACGTAGTGACATTCAGCAAGCTTTGGAAATTGGCATTTATTGTTTCAACGTAGAATCTGTGGGCGAGCTTGATAGAATTGAATCGGTTGCGGGTGAGTTGGGCGTTCAAGCGCCTATTTCGATTCGAGTAAATCCCGATGTTGATGCAAAAACACATCCTTATATTTCGACGGGCTTAAAAGAGAACAAATTTGGTGTTGATATTGAAGCATCAAGAGCCTTGTATCACAAAGCTCAACAATCAAACTCGCTCAATGTCTGCGGCATGGATTGTCATATTGGTTCGCAAATCACAGAGGTGTCGCCGTTTATTGATGCGCTCGATAAAGTATTGAATTTGATTTCTCAATTAAGTGAAGACGGTATTGATATTCAGCATCTGGATTTGGGTGGCGGTGTTGGCATTACTTACGACGATGAGAAAACGATTGATATTGCGGATTATATTCAAGCGGCACTGGCAAAAGTTGGCGAGTTGGAAATTTTGCTAGAACCTGGACGAGCCATTGTTGGTAATGCTGGTATTTTTGTCACTCGAGTAGAGTATTTGAAACAAAATGACGACAAGTCATTCGCTATCATCGATGGCGCAATGAATGATTTATTGCGTCCCGCACTTTATGGCGCATATCATAAGGCCCTTGCTGTGAATGAAAATTCAACAGGGGTGACAGATACTTGGGATTTGGTTGGCCCAGTATGTGAAACAGGGGATTTCTTGGCGAAAGGCAGAGAACTCACTTTGGCTCAGGGCGATTATGTTGCTTTGATGTCTGCAGGAGCGTATGGTTTTACCATGAGCTCGAATTACAATAGCCGCCCAAGGGCTGCTGAGGTAATGGTTTCTGGCGATACACACACACTTGTGCGCAAGCGAGAGACTATTGAATCTTTATTTGAAAACGAATTTACACTGGACACTTAATCATGAAATTAACAAATAATCAAAAAAGGTATTTACGCTCATTAGCACACGATTTAAAGCCTGTTGTTATGGTGGGTCAGCATGGTTTGAGTGACGCTGTACTTGCAGAGTTGAAATCTAGTATGGCTATTCATGAGCTTATTAAAATCAAAGTACGTGCTGAGAACCGCGAAGAAAAACAACAAATTATTGACAAGATTGTTGCCTTTTCAGAGGCGGCTATCGTTCAAGTTATTGGCGGCGTACTGGTGATATATAAGTCTTTTGATGAAGACCCGGTGATATCACTGCCACGAAAATGAAAATTGCAATCAGTGCGGCAGAGACTTCAGGTGATTTAGTCGCCTCTGCACTGGTTAAATCCCTGCTTGAGTTAAATTCAGAGTGCGATATAGAAGGCATGGCGGGCGACAAAATGGCTGCTGCCGGTTGTCAAACCCTTTGGCATCTTAACCAAGTTAATGTGATGGGCTTTAGCGAGGTCCTGAAAAAACTACCTTCACTATTGCGCCTGCGAAAGGCTATGGTATCTCACTTCTGCGAACAAAAACCCGCCGTGTTTATTGGCGTTGATGCGCCTGATTTTAATTTTAAGATCGAGCGACAACTAAAAGCTCGTGGCACAAAAACTGTGCATTTTGTCAGCCCTTCGGTTTGGGCGTGGCGCTCAAGCCGCATAAAAAAAATCAAAGAATCAACAGATTTAATGCTGTGCATGTTTCCTTTTGAAGTGGATTTTTATAAAAAACATGGACAGAAAGCCCTTTTTGTTGGCCACCCTTTGGCGGAATCCCTAGAGCCACGCGTAGGCCATAAGCAAGGAAAAAAAGTCTTATTGATGCCTGGCTCTCGTGAGGCGGAAATTAAATCTTTATTGCCTGAGATGTTGGGCGCACTGAGGTTAATGAAAGCGCAAGATGAAGAAGTCAGTTTTTCATTGGCGTTGGCGAACACGAATTTACAATCCTGGGTAGAGGAGCAAATCGTAGGCTTAGATGTCGAGATTAGCATCGGCGATGCGCATCAGAGAATTTCGCAAGCTGACCTGGTTATTGTTGCCTCGGGTACGGCGACGCTAGAGATTGCTATGTTAGGCGTGCCGATGGTTGTTGTTTATAAGCTTTCAGCAATTAGTTATCAAATTGTTAAACACTTATTGAAAACGGACTATATATCTTTGCCAAATGTGATGCTAGGTAAAGAGGCAGTTCCAGAGCTGCTTCAGGGCGAAGCAAATGCCAATAATATCGCAAGTTCTGCTTTACAGATACTGGGCGCTGATAATACGAAATTAGTGTCTGAATTAAGCTCTATTCATACCCAACTTAATCAAGGGTCTGCGGTTAAGTCGGCCAAGGCGATTTTGGAGTTTATCAATGCCTAAATTGATGCGTCAAATTGTCCTTAACGCTTTATCCGAAGATATTGGTACAGGTGATATTTCATCGAGTTTGCTCGATGATACGCTTGTATCTGGGAAAATTATTTGTCGTCAGAAGGCGGTTATTTCGGGTATCGATTATGCGGCACTTTGTTTTTATGAGCTCGACTCTAACATTACAATCCAGTGGCAAATTGAAGAAGGGGGTGTGGCAGAATCGGGACAAACACTCTGCTTGCTTAAAGGTCGTTCTAGAGCCATGATTAGCGCTGAGCGTACAGCGCTTAATTTTCTGCAAACATTGAGTGCAACAGCCACGCAAACAAGGCGCCTATCCGATCTCATTGCGCACACCAGAACCAAGCTTCTCGATACGCGAAAGACGCTACCTAATCTTCGTCACGCACAAAAACAAGCGGTTAAAAGCGGTGGTGGCGTTAATCATCGCATGGGTCTTCACGACTGCATCATGCTTAAAGAAAACCATATTGCCGCGATTGGTTCACTGGAGAATGCAATCACTAGGGCTTTAGAGGCGTTTCCAGATAAACCAGTAATTGTTGAGGTAGAAACGTTGGATCAGCTGGATCAAGCACTCGCTATTAACGGTATCACACGGATATTGTGTGATAATTTTGATCCAAGAGTGCTGGCGCAGGCCGTTAGAAGGGCGAATGGAAAATGCCCATTGGAGGCTTCAGGCAATATTGACGAGAGCAATATTCAAGAATTTGCAGAAACCGGGGTTGACTATATTTCTATTGGTGCTATTACCAAGCACATCCACGCAATCGACCTATCGTTGCAGTTTGATTAGAGTTGGGCTCTAGCCAAAAAAGGAGGACTTATGCTGTCCTCTTTCGTGTTGTAACGAAGTGGCTTACCGTCCAAGCCTGTAACGCTGCCACCTGCGCCCTCAAGTATGCAAACACCCGCCGCTGTATCCCATTCCGAGCACGGTCCGAATTTTGGATAATAATGATGCGTTCCTTCAGCAATAGTGCAGAATTTAAGCGCACTACCTAGCAGAAAAAGTTCAAAATCCGATTTGTTACTGAGATGTTTTTGCAGTTGTTTGTTTGTTGAGGAATAATGACCAATGACAACATGTTGCCAGCGCTTTGGTTTTGAGGTCTTAATCTGGCAACATACATTGTCAAGGAGCTTTGCACTGGTCTCGCCAGGAATTCTATAATAATGCACTTTGCTGAAAGGCGCGTAAATGAGCCCAAAAATGGGGTAGTTATTTTTAATGTACGCAATATTAATGCAAAAGTCATAATTGCCATCGAGGAAATCTCTGGTGCCGTCTAGTGGGTCAATCAACCAATATTCATCCCAATCTTTGCGAATTGCAAAAGGAATTTCTTGAGACTCTTCAGAAAGTACCGGTATGCCTGGAGTTAGTCGTTCCAGCTCTTCGCTAATCAACCTGTGGGCGGTTTCATCGGCAAGTGTTAAGGGTGTATTGTCCGACTTAACAGTGATGTCTAGCTTCTCTCTATGAAGCGTCATGATACACTCTCCGACTTTCGAAGTGAGCTCGATGAGTTGGGGTAATAGTGCTGCAAACATGGGTTTAATCATACCCCTTGTCGCATTGCGACCAAAAAAAAATGGTGGGCCTACTTGGACTTGAACCAAGGACCAATCGATTATGAGTCGACTGCTCTAACCAACTGAGCTATAGGCCCTTAAACGGTTATTCCAAGAAGCTTTGTAATTTGTGTGCTCGTGAAGGGTGTCTAAGCTTGCGTAGTGCCTTGGCTTCGATTTGACGAATTCTTTCACGCGTGACATCAAATTGACGTCCCACCTCTTCCAGCGTGTGGTCGGTACTCATGTCAATACCAAAACGCATCTTCAACACTTTAGCCTCTCTAGGAGATAAGTTTGCTAGTAGGTCACTGGTTGTTTCTTTGAGGCTTTCCTTGGTCGTGATTTCAACCGGGGAAGAGAGCTTTTCATCTTCAATAAAGTCACCAATTGTTGAGTCTTCATCATCGCCCACTGGGTTTTCCATTGACAAAGGCTCTTTAGCAATTTTAAGAATTTTATTAATTTTGTACTCTGGCAATTCCATTTCTACTGCCAACTCTTCTGGCGTTGCTTCGCGACCAAATTTTTGCAGAAGTTGACGTCTGACGCGATTAAGTTTGTTGATCGTCTCAATCATGTGAACCGGGATACGAATCGTACGTGCTTGGTCAGCAATCGAACGCGTAATCGCTTGACGAATCCACCAAGTAGCGTAAGTTGAGAACTTATAGCCACGACGGTATTCAAATTTATCAACTGCTTTCATTAAACCGACATTACCTTCCTGAATAAGATCTAAGAATTGCAAGCCACGGTTGGCGTACTTTTTCGCAATGGAGATTACCAGGCGTAAGTTAGCTTCAATCATTTGTGATTTTGCTTTTTTCGCTCTACGGTCGCCAGCGCGCAATGTTTTGTTAATTGCTTTTAGCTCTGTAATGGTCATTCGCATAGCCTCTTGACTCTCTAAAAGGTTTTTCTGTGCGTAATAAATTTCGTCTCGGCACGCAGCCATTGCATCTTTAACTTTGCCTTCGGCCTTGATTGACTTTGTCCACTCAATGTTGGTTTCGTTGCCAGGGAAGGTGTCGTAGAACACTCCTTTGTCAATACCAGCATAGTTAAGCGCTTCACGAATAACTTTTTCTTGTTTTTGTACTTCATTTACACGATTAACAACCAGTTCCATCATTGTGCCAACAAGCTTAGGCGCAAGTCTTAAGTCAGAGATTGCCGCTGAGAATTTATGCCTTGCTTTAACGGTTTTAGCATCTTGATAGCCGTGCTTTTCGTTCGCATTGGTGTAGGTTTTGAAAGTTTTTTGGATCTTATCAAAACGCTCATACACTTTCTCCTCATTTGGGCCTGTGTACTCCAATTCGTCAAATTCTTCGTCAAATTCATCTTCTTCAAGATCGATGCCCTTTTCTTCTGCTTCAGCCACTACTTTGGCGTGTTCAGCATCTCGCTCGGCAATTAGAACTTGCTTTTCTTCAAACTCTTCTGCGTCGCCCTGGTAGCCAATGACAACGTCAGTCATCTTACATTTGCCCTCTTCTAGGCGAGTATACGCCTTGAAAAAGTATTCTGAAATAGCAGGATAAAGTGTAACTGCTTGCAAAATTTCGAAAACGCCAGCTTCAATTTCCTTGGCGATACGGACTTCATCTTTTTGCTCTAAAAGCTCAACAACGCCCATTTCACGCATGTACATACGTACCGGGTCGGTTGTTCTGCCAAACTCAGAGTCAAGTGCCGCTAATGCTGCAACAGCGGCCTCTGCTGATGTTGATTGTGCTTTGGCGCCTGATTCAATGACCAATGTGTCTGCATCTGGTGCTTCGTCCGATACACTAATGTCCAGCTCTTCAAGAATAGTAACAATCGGCTCAACCTGCTCAGGTGTGAGTAAATCTTCAGGCAGCATGTCATTAATTTCAGAGTAGGTTAAGTAGCCACGCTCCTTGCCTTTCATGATTAAGTTTTGCAGTGCTTGCTTGTGTTCTTTAGTAGTGGTTTTCATAGGTGATCTTTTGAGCGAACAGGGAGAGGATTATACATAATTTTTTGCACTAAATTCAGCGCCTTGGCGGGGCTAAGGTTACTTGGCGTCAGTGAATATTGAGCTGATTGACTCTTCCTTGCTGATGCGTCTAATGACGTTAGCAAGAGATGGTGCAATCGATAATTGCCTAATTTTTGTACAGCTTGCGGCATCGGCAGTCAACGGTATGGTGTTGGTAATCACCAATTCATCCAAAGTTGAGTTGTTAATATTGTTAATCGCGTTGCCAGACAGTACAGCGTGAGTTGCATAAGCCACGACTTTAGTCGCGCCTTTTTCTTTAAGAATATCGGCAGCTTGGCAAAGAGTGCCAGCGGTATCAACCATGTCGTCAATCATCACACAAGTGCGACCTTCAACATCACCAATAACATTCATTACTTTAACCATATTGGGCGCTGGACGTCTTTTGTCAATAATAGCAAGATCTGCATCATTGATTTTTTTCGCGGCAGCTCTCGCTCTTACTACACCGCCAACATCCGGCGATACAACAACAACATCTTCATAATTTTGAGCAATAATGTCATTAACCAGAACAGGCTGTGCGTAGATATTATCAATTGGAATATCAAAGAAGCCTTGAATTTGATCAGCGTGTAAGTCCATGGTCAAGATGCGATCCACACCTGCTGCCTCAATCATCTTTGCAACTAGTTTTGCAGTAATTGGCACACGAGTTAGGCGCGAACGTCTGTCTTGTCTGGAGTAGCCAAAATAAGGAACAACTGCAGTAATACGTCCTGCGGAAGATCGGTGAAGGGCATCTACAATCACCAATAATTCCATCAGCGTTTCCGCTGGTGAAGGACCGCAAGTTGGCTGAAGAACAAAAACATCGCAACCACGAACGTTGTCTAGAATTTCCACTTGCGCTTCGCCATCACTAAATTTGCCAACAAAGGCTTTACTTTGGTCAATTTTTAGGTTTTGAATAATCTCAGAAGAGAGGCCTGGATTAGCGTTACCGCTAAAGATTTTGATTGTGTCTAATGACATGGCAAGTAATGAGTTTTTTAAGTGTGTAAATTATACGCCAAAAATGATCAAAATTAATTTCACAAATAGATCTTTGGGGATATTTTACTTTTCATTTTCTAGCTCTCTATCCTGCTGATTGCTGTACAAGTTTTGAGACTTTGCCCGTGACAATCATTAACAATAATGCGGCGAGTCCAAATATATAGAAGCCGCTATGCACTTGGATACTGGCAATGGCGCCCAGTTTTACGGTTACCACTAAAAGAGCAACAATCATGACGTCTAGCATTGCCCAGCGTCCATACTCGTGCATGATATGTAATATTTTTTTGTATTGAGTACTACTTGTTTTTTTCGACAATAGTAAATAAAGGGTTGATATTTTCAGCACTGGCAGAACGACACTAAAGGCCGCAACGAGAAGGAAAATAATAATTTGACCGCTCTCGAGGAGGTCGAATAATCCCGTTAATATTGAAAAAGAATCTCTAATAATAATGAACTTTGATATGGTTAGCATGGGCAGGGAAATGCCGAGAGAGAACAACAGTGTCCCCAGGGCTAATGCCCACCATAGGATAACTGGCTTGTCAAATAGTGTCGAAAATGTATAAAAGATCCTTTTCATATATTACTATGTGGCTGACATTTTTTAAGGTTTGATGAGGTTGGAGGAAAAAAAGATGCGGTAAAAATGGCTGGGCTGGCAGGATTTGAACCTGCGCATGACGGGATCAAAACCCGTTGCCTTACCGCTTGGCGACAGCCCAATTGTTATGCTGGTGAAGTGTTTATCGCTTGAGCGACAAAACTAAACCATTGCCCTGGTAGTTGTTTCTTTGCTACCAAAGCATCTTTCTCTTTCTCGAAGGCCACAAAAACACAGCAACCTGTGCCTGTCATTCTAGCATTATCCAGATGATTTGCAGTTGAATCTAAGTGCTTAAGTGCTTGTTTTATCTCGCTTTGTAGCGAAATTGCAGCATCTAAACAGTCATTATGCAGATCAGACAGTCCCGAAAAGTCCGCTATTTTCCTTTGTACCGGCGTCATTGTCAATGCTTTGTGCGAGAATATTTCTGCTGTGGAGATGTGCTTATTAACTGAAACCACTAAATAATAATACTGAGGCAGGTCTATTGGCTCTAATATCTCACCAATACCTTGCGCCCAAGCACTTCTGCCAAAAACAAAAACGGGCACGTCAGCGCCTAATGTCAGGGCAATATCTGCCAATGTTTGTCGGTCTAAGTGCAGCTGCCATAGCTCGTTCAGTGCTAATAATACTGTTGCCGCATTGGAACTGCCACCGCCAAGACCGCCACCGGCTGGAATTTTTTTATCGATTGAAATGTCAACACCCAACGAGCTGTTTGAATATTTTTTTAGCGCTCGAGCGCTCTTAATGAGAAGATCGTCTTCAGCAACAATATCTTTGTTGCCTTTAATGCGGTTAATTTGCCCATCATCGCGAAGGGAGAAGTGAATTTCATCACAAAAATCGAGCAGCTGAAATAGGGTTTGAAGATTGTGATAGCCGTCTGCTCTTTTCGAAGTAATATGTAAAAAGAGATTGATTTTTGCTGGTGAGAGGTAACTAACGTCAGTCATTAATAAAGTGCTCTCGATAATGTTTTAGTTCGTTGATTGAATCGTAAACATCCGACAAGGCTAAATGGGCTGATTGTTTGTTTGTATGTGCTGCTGCTTTTGGCTTCCAACGCGACACCAGCTCTTTTAAAGTTGACACATCGATATGGCGGTAGTGGAAGAATTTTTCCAGTTCGGGCATGTAGTTGTACAAAAACCGACGATCTTGACAAATGGAATTGCCGCACATTGGCGAAGTGCCGGCATCGACAAATTCACGCAAAAAATCCAGTGTTTGTTTTTCGGCATCTGCAGACGACAGTTTAGAATTTTTTACGCGCTCAACAAGGCCAGATTTGCCATGTTGATTGGTGTTCCACTCGTCCATGCCATCAAGGCGTTCATTGCTCTGATGGATGGCAAGCGAAGGACCCTCAGCAATCACATTGAGGTCGGCATCGGTTACAACTGTAGCAATTTCAATAATGACGTCGCTTTCGGGCACAAGGCCCGTCATTTCAAGGTCAATCCATATGAGGTTTGTTTTTTTATTCATGATTCGGCTTGTTTATTGGTTGCTAGCTGCTGCATACTCTTCAAGCTTGCTTTGGGCGCCGCCATTACTGAGAATTTGATTGGCTTTTTCAACACCAGTTCTTAGACTGTCTGCAAGTCCACTAACATAAATTGCCGCACCTGCATTCAGGGCAACAATGTCTTTGGCCGCACCTTCTTTGCCAGCAAAGGCGTCTTTAATCATTGCCAGTGAATCATCAGCGCCATCGGCGGCGATATCGTTAAGATTGCCAAGACTAAGGCCAACATCTGTTGGGTTAACGGTATAAGTGGAAACCACACCATCTTTGAGTTCGGCTACATAAGTGTCATCTGCAATGGAAAGTTCATCGAGTCCGTCTTTTGAATGCACAACCATAACGTGGCGCGAACCTAAGCCTTTCAAAACATTAGCTATTGGCTCGACTAGATCTTTATCGTAAACACCCATCACTTGATTTGGTGCTTTGGCAGGATTTGTCAGAGGCCCAAGGACATTGAAAATAGTTCTGACAGCCAGCTCTTTGCGCGGCCCAATAGCGTGCTTCATCGCGCTATGGTGCGCAGGTGCAAACATAAACCCAACGCCAATCTCATCGACACAACGCCCAATTACTTCAGGACTGACAGTGAGGTTGACACCAGCAGATTCGAGCACGTCTGCACTACCGGATTTGGAAGAAATAGAGCGATTGCCGTGTTTGGCCACTTGGCCGCCAGCAGCTGCAACGACAAATGCTGAGGCAGTTGAGATATTAAACAAACCAAGACCATCACCCCCTGTGCCACAAGTATCTACCAAGTGATTGGTCGGAGAAATTTCGACCGCCTTTGCCAGCGATCGCATGACTTTAGCGCTGGCGGTGATCTCTTCAATGGTTTCGCCTTTCATCGAAAGCCCAACCAAAAAAGCGCCGATTTGAGCGTCGGTGGTTTTGCCGGTCATAATATCGCTCATGACGCCGTGCATTTGCTCTTCGCTTAAATCTTGTTTGGCGATTACCGCCTTTATGCCTTGCTGTATGTTCATTGTCTTCTCTAATTAGTGATTCATTAGGTGTTCAATATCGTCAATCTCTTTGACGAGGGATTGTGTCAGCACTTCATTGCCTGATTCGGTGATTAGAACATCGTCCTCAATTCTGATGCCAATATTCCAATACATTGGGTCAATTTTATCATTCTTGCGAATGTAGATTCCTGGTTCAACCGTCATTACCATACCTGCCTCAAAATGTCGGTATTCGTCGTTCAATTTATGTTGACCACAGTCATGCACGTCAAGCCCAAGCCAATGGCCAGTGTTGTGCATATAAAACTCATTTAACAACAAGCCATCATTGATAATGCCGAGCTTGGTCAGGCCATTGGAGATAACGCTGCAGGCGGTTTCGTGAGCTTTATTGACTCTTTCGCCAGGCCTCAGACACTCGATTGCCTTTTTTTGAGCTTCAAGGACAATGCTATAGATATGTTTTTGTGCCTCGCTAAATCGGCCGTTCACTGGAAAAGTACGAGTGATATCCGATGCATAGCCTTGGGTTTCGCAACCGGCATCGATTAATAATAGGTCGCCATTTTTCAGTACTTCATTGTTTTCAATATAGTGCAATACGCAGGCATTAGAGCCGCCTGCAACGATAGGCGTATAAGCGTGTGTGGAGTTGTGTCTTTTGAATTCGCCGTCGAATAAGGCAGCAATTTCATACTCAAACATTCCTGGCCTGACATTTGTCATTGCCTGAGTGTGGGCATTGACCGCCAAATCGGCAGAGGTTTGCATGTTTTCAATTTCTACCGAATCTTTCAGTAGGCGCATTTCTGATAGGTGCGGCAAAAGAGGCTTGGCGTCAGCTGAAGAAGCAATGTCTTCGGCAAACGTATTGGTACTGTTGTTGTCAAAATAAAGCACTGATTCATCATCAACCAAGGCATTCAATTGCTCAGAAAACAGTTCGATTGAATAAGCGTTATCAGCAAGGAGCGTTTCTGGCGCAGCTTCAGCGCCTAATCTTTTGCCATTCCAAATTTCTTTGGTTTTATCCTTTGGTCTGACAAAAATTGAATAATTATTTTTCGAAAAAACAGCAATTGCATCGGGCTCGGTAAAACCAGTTAAATACCAAAAACTAGAATCTGGACGAAAGGGGAAGGTGCAGTCGGCATTGCGTTGCAACTCTGAATTGGTGCAGACGATGACAAGTGCATTGTCATCTAGTCGGCTTAATAACTCTTTTCGTCTTTTTTGATGTATCATTTTTATTGTAATTTGGCTTTGTCTAAGTCTGAGTTGACTAATTCCAAAACGATACCATGAAAAGCGTAAGACTTTATCAAAATACCGATCTCAAAGTGGATGCCAAGATTGATCTAGATGAATCGGCAGCACATCATTTGCTCAAAGTTTTGCGCTTCCCTGAAGGGCAAAACATTACACTGTTTAATGGCGACGGCTTTGATTATCAAGTGAAAGTTGTTAGTACTAAAAAAATCTGCTCTGTTGAGGTGCTTTCTAGTGAGAAAAATCACAGAGAATCTTCGCTCAATTTAACACTGGCGCAGGGTATCGCCAAGGGCGAAAAAATGGATTTTCTTATTCAAAAAGCCATTGAGCTTGGGGTCAATCGTATTATCCCCGTGCAGGCTGAGCGCTGCGTGGTGCGCTTAAATGGTGCAAAGCTTATTAAGCGCACGGAGCATTGGCAAAAAATAGCCAATCACGCCTGTGAGCAATCGGGTCGATCGGTGATTGTTGAGGTTACACCGGCACAATCGCTTACAGAGTTGTTGTTAGCGAATACAGGCAATGGTTATGTCCTCCACCACCGAGCCGAGAAAGGGTTATTGGCAATGAAAAAACCTTCACAAGCCACCATATTGATCGGCCCAGAAGGCGGACTCAGTGGTGTTGAGATTGATGAAGCGATTGCCGCTGACTTTCAACCATTGTTGTTGGGCGGCCGCATCCTCAGAACAGAAACAGCATCTCTTGCAGCGATTGCCAATATGCAACTGCTTTGGGGTAGCTAGAGAATAACGTTTAAAAATCGATTCAGCGAAGATAGAGAGTTTTCTTCGGCACTGTCTTTGAAAATCGGTACGTGAATCTTGTCAAACCGGATAATCACTAAATATCGTGATTGATAAGGCGCACAGTATTTATGCTGTAACTTTGTTTGACCATCTTTGGTGCCAAAGTTTATACTGCCACTGCCAATTGTTATCGAGACGATTGAACTGTCTTTTGCAAGAAAAACATATCTTGGGAAAAAAGTAACTGCTGAAATCGTAATCGCTATGCTGAGCGTGATGCTTACCCAAATACTATCAAGTCGCCCCCACACCAACATAGCACAAAGTCCGTAGATTAGCGCCGAAACAATTAAGTAATGTTTTGAGGGTCTCAGATTAAGGCTGAAGGTGTCAGTCAACATCAGCCAATTGGATGCTTAATTCGTGAGCACGATCATAAGCTGCTCTCGTTGCATTGGCCACAATACCTTCAAAGTTTTGATCTTGAAATGCCTCTATTGCCGCTTGTGTTGTGCCATTTGGCGAAGTAACGTTAGCACGAAGTTGCTTGGGGTCGTCATCGCTATTGGCTGCCATCACACTGGCGCCAAGTGCTGTTTTGACGCTTAGCGCACTGGCTGTTTTTTCATCGAGACCGAGCGCCATTCCGGCTTGCGTCATTGATTGCATCATCAAAAAGAAATAAGCAGGGCCACTGCCAGAAATGGCGGTAATGGCATCAATTAGCTTTTCTTCTGTTACCCAAAAACAATCGCCGATTGCCGAAAGCACCGAGGTAACAATAGCTTTGTGATCTTCCGAAACAAGTTCATTGGCAAATAATCCCGTGGCGCCTTGTTGCACCAATGCTGGCGTATTTGGCATCGTGCGCACTAGAGCATAATTGCCGCCGAGCCAACGGCAAATGTCACTCGCTCTAATGCCGGCGGCAATAGAGACAAATAAGTGGCTTGATTTAATTGAGCCTTGTAAGCTTTTACAAACGCTACCCATCACTTGCGGTTTGACCGCAAGAACCACAACGTCACACTCAGCAATAAGTGCGGTATTATCTGTAAAAGTAGCCACACCAAGCTCGCTATTTCTACTGCTTAACAGCGTTTCATCCAGGTCACTGATTTTGATATTTTCTGCGCCGTAGCCGTTATTAATAAGGCCTTTAACCAGCGCGTAAGACATATTTCCCGCGCCAATAAAACCGATGACTGATTTGTTTTGCATATAAAATATCTCAGGTGAAAAGTGAAAAGTTAATTCTACCAAAATCAGTATAAATAAGTGAAAACATTTAAGCCAAAATTAATCATGATCGATGTTGATGGAACTCTCGTTGACAGCGTGCCAGACTTGACCTATTGTGTTGATGAAATGATGAAACAACTTGGCAAAGAGCCATGTGGTGAAGCGAAAGTGCGTCAGTGGGTGGGCAACGGCGTGCCAAAATTAGTTCAGCGCGCTTTGACTGGCGAGCTGGAAGCAGCACCAAACTCCGATGATTACGAGAAAGCTTATCCAATTTTTCTTACCTTGTATGCCGATAATACTGCGAAGCGATCATCCCTTTATGATGGCGTTCGAGAAGGGTTGGATTACATGAAATCTCAAGGCTATCTTCTAGGCTGTGTGACCAATAAAGCCGAACAGTTCACGTTGCCATTACTTAAGGCTCTTGGTATTTTTGACGATTTTGCCATTGTCATTTCTGGCGATACGCTTGCCAAGAAAAAACCCGATCCATTGCCGTTATTGCACAGCGCTGAGCATTTTGGCGTCAACCCAAAAGACTGCATGATGCTGGGCGATTCTGTCAGTGATGTGAAAGCCTCAAGAGCGGCGGGGTTTGCTATTATTTGCATGTCCTATGGTTACAATCACGGCAACGATATTGCCAATGAGAGTCCTGATTTAGTACTAGACTCAATGAGCAAGCTTCGTGATTGCCTCTGATCAAAATAACGTTTGGCATCCTTATGCCAAGGTTCCCGGTGTGGCACCAACGCATCTGGTTGAATCAGCAGAATACGTTTATCTAAATCTTGAAGGCGGGCGCCGGGTCATCGATGGCATGAGTTCTTGGTGGTCTGTCATTCACGGCTACAACAATCCCGTGCTCAATCAAGCAATGAAAGAACAAATCGATTGCGTTTCGCACGTAATGTTTGGCGGCCTTACTCACCAGCCCGCAATTGACCTTACTCAAAAATTGATCAACATTGCCCCAGAGGGGCTTACCAAAGTTTTCTTGGCCGATTCGGGCTCTGTATCTGTCGAAGTGTCGTTAAAAATGGCACTGCAATATTGGTATAACAAAGATCAAAAAGCCAAAACGCATTTTGTTACACCACGCGGTGGATACCATGGTGACACATTCGGCGCGATGAGTGTTTGCGATCCTGAAAATGGCATGCATCATTTATTCCAAGGTGTTTTGCCACAGCATTTTTTCGTCACAAAACCGACTCTTGGCAATACGCAAGAGGCGCTTGCGGATCTTGAAACAACACTTAAAGACAATCACCAATCAATTGCAGCATTAATACTTGAGCCAATTGTGCAGGGCGCTGGCGGCATGAATATTTATGAAAGCGAGTATTTATCAGGTGCGCGAGCGCTTTGTGATCAATACGATGTACTGATGATCGTCGATGAAATCGCCACGGGCTTTGGCCGTACCGGTAAGTTATTTGCCTGCGAACATGCTAATATTTCACCCGATATTCTCTGCTTAGGCAAAGCGATGACGGGTGGCTATATGACGATGGCTGCAACTCTAACTACTGAAAAAGTCGCCGATACGGTTGGTGTTTTGATGCACGGACCAACCTTTATGGGCAATCCACTCTCTTGTGCAGTGGCCAATGCCAGTATTGATTTGTTATTGAATGATGACTGGCAAGCAAAAATCGAGACAATTGAAGCCACATTAAAAGCGGAATTATTGCCTTTGATAGACGAGCCATCGATAGCCGATGTTCGTGTTCTTGGTGCAATTGGCGTATTGGAATTCAACGAACCATTGGATATGCAAAGAACACAAGACAGGCTTATTGAAGCAGGTGTTTGGCTGCGCCCTTACGGCAAACTGCTCTACACCATGCCACCGTTTATTATCACTGAGACAGAGCTAACGACGATAACGCAGGCAATGCGTGCAATTGTTTAAGCAAAGAAGTAATAACGAGTAATGCCGTAAACGTAAAGTGCGGCAAATAGGATGTTAATGTATTTCAGTTGGCGTTCGGTGTGAAGCCAACCGCAATATGTCCAGATAATACAAAACGGCAAACTGAGAAACATGGTTAGTGGATACCAGTCTTGGATGATGGAAATTGTGCTGAGAATACCCAGTACTAGGGCGAACCACTTAAGTTCTTGTTCGTATTTTTCGAGTTTGACTAGTAGGCCCATAATGATGCTAAACTATTTTTTGAAATATCCATATTTTAACGGCACTTTTTTATGAGCGAGTATGTTCTTTCAGCCCTGATATTAGGTTTAACAGCAGGTCTTCAGCCCGGCCCATTATCCATTTTAGTTGTACAGAAAACATTTGAGCGTGGACTCATCGACGGCATCAAAGTAAGCTTTGCACCCGTCATTACCGATGGACCTATCATCTTTACTGCGGTTGTCGTTTTAACGCAATTTAAAGATATTTCAGTATTTATTGGCTTATTGAGTCTAGTTGGCGGGTTGTATTTAGGCCTACTGTGCATCAAAACACTGCAAATTAAAGAAGTAGATTTTTCTGGTTCATCGGATGCAAGTAGTTCTTTGCTAACAGCAGTCAAGGTTAATTTTCTCAGTCCCAACCCATATTTATTTTGGTTTACAGTAGGTGGCACTTACTTTGCGCTTGGTGCGACAAATGAGGCTCTCGCCTTTGTGCTGGTTTTTCTAAGTAGCTTGGTGCTGGCAAAGATAGTCCTTGCGATAATCGCGTCCAAGTTTCGCGCGTATCTTGAAAGCCGAATGTATTTGTGGCTAATGCACGCCTTGGGTGTGGCTCTTGGCATGTTTGCAATTTCGTTCTTGACCAAAAGTTACAAGTTGCTAATTATCTAAAAGAGCAACTCGTTTTCTTTTAATTTTGCCGAACACCTTTAATGATTTACTACCAAGAAAGGCATATGGGGTATTAACAAAAGTCTTGTTTGGATTGATAGCCCTTCATTTGTTGGCCGCACTTTACCATCAATTTATTCGCAAGGATGGATCGCTGTCAAGGATGTGGCTTGGTAAGAGGTGATTATTCAATTGGGTCAACATCTAAGAACCAACGCACTGAGCCGCTTGCCTTGATGTTGTCTATGTGCTCATACATTGTATTAAGCATCCGGTGCAATGCCTGCCTTTCGGCAGACTGAAGATAGAGATTAAAGTAATAATAATCGGCTTTTTTCTCGATCACACCAGGCACCGGCCCCCAAATTTCCACAGAGGGTAAATCGATACTGCGTAGCAGTAGTGCGACCTCGTTTAAAAATGCCCCGGCTTGGGCTTTGTTCTTGGCATTGGCACAGATCATCGCTTGATGGGAGAATGGCGGCAATTGAGTTTGTTGGCGCTCTTTGAGTAAAGAGCTTGCGTATTTGGTGTAATTTGCTTGTCGAACGTATTCAAAAATAGGATGGTTGGGGTAGCGAGTTTGGATGGCAACTTCGCCTTTGTGTTCACTGCGCCCAGCCCTGCCAGAGACTTGAATCAACAATTGTGCTAAATTTTCAGTGGCGCGAAAGTCAAGTGAAAGTAAGCCGACATCCACATCCAATATGCCGACGAAGGCCAACTGGGAAAAGTCGTGCCCTTTGGCAAGCATCTGTGTGCCGACGATAATGCAAGGTTCGCCAGAATTGATTTTTTCTAAGTGTTGAGCAAAAGCTTTTTTCCTGCGAGTGGTGTCACGATCAATTCTAATGATGTCTGTTTTAGGGAAGTGTGACTCCAGATTTTCTTCGAGTCTCTCAGTGCCGTAACCCAATACTTTGAGGGTTGATTGGTTGCAAGAGGGGCAAGAGGATTCTGGCATTTGTTCGGCGCCGCAATGATGGCATTTAAGGCGATTAATATGGCGGTGATAAACCATCTGCGAATCGCAATGATTGCATTCCGCCTTCCAATCGCATTCTGTGCAATAGAAAACCGGCGCGTAGCCACGGCGGTTGATAAACAACATCACTTGGCGGTTGTTTTTAAGATGGCGCCTCATCTTGTCTATCAGCGGCAAAGACATTGCCTCGGCGCTTTGAGAGCGCATATCAATTAAGCCTACTTCGGGCATCACGGATTCCCCTGGACGGGTACTGAGCACAAGGCGCGTGAGCTTCTTATCCATGACGTTTTTTAATGTTTCAAGAGAGGGTGTTGCGGTGCCAAGAATAAGTGGTGCATTGGCGAGTTTGGCTCTCATAAAGCTTAAATCTCGAGCAGAATAACGAAAACTGGACTGTTGTTTGAATGAGCCGTCGTGCTCTTCGTCAACAATCACCAGTCCTAAGTTGGGCATTGGTGCAAAAATCGCAGAGCGCGTTCCAAGCACAACATTGGCCTCAGCGTTTTTGGCCATAAGGTAAGCGTCGGTTTTTTGTGTTTCGTTGAGCTGTGAATGAATGGCAACTACTTTGCCGTCAATACGCTTCTCGAACCTGGCAATCATCTGTGGTGTTAGGCCGATTTCTGGCACTAAAACCAACACCTGCTTGCCTTGTTTTAAAAGGGCCTCGGTAATACGTAAATAAACTTCGGTTTTGCCACTGCCAGTGACGCCATGCAATAAAAAGCCGTTAAAGCTGTCGGCGGATGCCAAAATTGTTTCAATAGCGTTGTCTTGTTCGCTTGTCGTTTTGAATTCAGCGGGCGCAATTTGATTGTCAAATGCACGCGCTTTTTTAATCTCAGCTGGCTTGCCTAGTCGCAGGTTTTTTGGAATGGCACTTGCAAGTACTTCGCCAATTGGGTGGTGATAATAATTGGCTGACCAAAAAAGAAAATCTAGGATGTTTTTGGATAGTAGTGGCGATTCGTCGAGCACCTCTTCAACTGACTTGAGCTTATCAAAGTCACTTTTATCCTTGTGCGAGAGAACTATCCCAACAACTTGTTTTCGCCCAAACGGCACTTTAACGCGGGCGCCAATAGCGACATCTGCCTCGCACAAATAGTCAAATGACTTGTGTAATGGCACTGGGATGGCAACTTCAATGATTGACGACAAAGTGGATTGCTTTAGGGATAAAATAAAATCATTTTAGCAATATTAAATAATTATGGTCGTTATTCAGAATATCATTAATGAATCTTTAGTCGATGAAGATGCGCTTATCAATAACACTCAGAAATTTATGGATGAATTTAATGTCGGTGACTCTGAATTATTGATTCGAATTGTTTCCCCTGTTGAAATCCAAGTGCTGAACAGCGAGTATCGATCGAAAAATCAACCAACCAATGTGCTGGCATTTCCGGGAGAAATCCCACCTGAAGTCGAGGAAAAAATTCTAGGCGATGTGGTTATTTGTGCAGACGTTGTTAGAGAGGAGGCCATTGTTGCTGGTAAAGAATTTTCGGATCACATGACTCACTTGGCTATCCACGGCCTACTTCATTTGCTGGGTTATGATCACCACGACATGCCTGAGGCCAATGAAATGGAGGCGCTCGAAATCGGTTTTTTACAAAAAATTGGAATTAGCGATCCGTATAAATAATCTGGACCTTATTTGACTTCAGATATCTCGCCAATGCACTCCATGGCGCGTAATTCACCCTTCACATAGTACATTCTTAGCGTTTGTCGCTCCCAAGGCGGGATATTAGCCTCTTGCAGGACTTTTTTAAGGCTTTGCGAGTGCTTTTTACCCTTTAACTGTACTTTTTGCCCCTCTTGGCGAAAGTGAATAGCAAAATTTGGTAAATTATTGAGCTTTGCAAAATACGGGCAGTCTTTAATCGATTGAGGTGCTTTTTTATTAATAAAATACAGTTCGCCTTGAAAGCGGCGTAACTCATAGTCGTGCCAAGCGACCAGTGATTTTGCATCTTCTTTTGCGCCAATGAGTGCGGTGATTTCCGTCATCACTTTTTCACTAGGTGACAAATAGTTCAACCGGTTGAGGTGGTGGCGAATCACATTGACTGCGCGCGCACCACTTAAGTGCATTAAGCCTTTGGTTTGTAGTCTGTTGTTTTTAATTAGCGCGTGGCTTTCAATATCCATTTCTGCCAATTGACGAATTAAATCAAGCGCATCGGATTGATGTTTGGCGCTTCTGGCTATATTGGCAACTAAGCCTGGAAATACTTTTGCAAGACTCGGCACATACTCCAAGCGCAATAAGTTTCGGCGAAAATTAAGGTTGTGATTGCTGTCGTCTTCAATCCAACCAAGGTGATTGCTAACGGCGTATTCTAAGATTTGTTTTCGAGAAAGTGACAGAAAAGGGCGGTAGAGTTCGCCATTATCAAGCTGTTTGCTGCTTGGCATTGCCGCCAAACCCGCAACGCCACAACCTCTAAAGAGTTGCAATAGCAGAGTTTCTGCTTGATCGTCTTGGTGGTGAGCGGTGCATAGAATTTCGTTATCTTTTAATTCTGAAGTTAATGAGAGATAGCGCTTTTTACGTGCAATTTCCTCAATATTTGATGTGTTTTCAATGCTAATGTCGATACTTGTAAAGTCAACTTTTGCTTTTTTGCACAGAGATTCACAGAAGCTTTGCCACTGGTGGCAATACATCGAGAGGTTGTGATTAATATGAACGGCTCTAACTTGTCCAGGGTAATGCTCGCACAAGTAGTGCAAGAGCACAACAGAATCGACGCCACCACTGAGGGCGACGACAATATTTTTGTCGCTTAAATAATTGTCTTTATTCGTTAAATCGTCCAAAGCCAAGGAGTTTAGTGTGACGCTCTCTAAGAAGTTGATCGGTTGGAATTTCACTTACAACCTTCAACTGTTTTTTAATTGCTTTTTTTAGTAAGTCGCAGGCTTGGGTTGGGTTGCGGTGGATGCCACCCAATGGTTCAGGAATAATTTTCTCAACCAGCTTGTTCTTTTTCAAGTGCTTACTTGTTAACTTTAATGATTCGGCAGCAATATTTGCTTTTGACGCGTCTTTGTAAAGAATTGATGCACAGCCTTCAGGGGAGATCACAGAGAAGATGCTGTATTCAAACATCATTGTTATGTCAGCAAGGCCAATTGCTAATGCGCCGCCAGAGCCGCCTTCACCAATGATAATGGAAATAATTGGTGTTTTTAGGGTCGACATCTCGTAGAGATTTTTAGCAATCGCTTCACTTTGTCCGCGCTCTTCAGCGCCAATACCGGGATAAGCACCTGGCGTGTCGATAAAGGTAACAATTGGCAGTGAGAATTTTTCTGCCATTTTCATCAACCTCAACGCCTTACGGTAACCTTCAGGCCTTGCCATGCCGAAGTTATGATGAAGTTTTTCTTTGGTAGATCGACCTTTTTGTTGGCCGATAAATATGAATGAGGTGTTGTCTATTTTGGCAATACCACCAATCATTGCCTTGTCATCCGCAAACGCACGATCACCGTGTAACTCTGTGAACTTATCAAAAATGGCGTCAATGTAATCGAGCGTGTAGAGCCTTTTTGGGTGTCTTGCGAGTTGCGAAATTTGCCAATCTGAAAGCGATGAAAATATTTTTTTCGTCAACGCCTCACTTTTTGCCTTAAGTGCGTCTATTTCTTGGGCAATATCGGCATTATCCTTGACATTTTCAAGGGCTTGGATCTTGCCTTCAAGGTCGGCAATAGGTTGTTCAAAATCAAGGTAATCTAAGTTCATTTATATCGCAAAAAAGCTGTTCATAATTAGTTGTGATTATAGCAGATGCTATGACTATAATCTGTCAATGGAATGGCCCATTCTGATCTCTCTTACCAATGTTTTGGACTTGAGAGTGACGACCACACCTTAAGGACTGAAGAGTGATGAAAAAGTTTGCCATGGGGTCGGCGGGCGCTGTTGTTCGTTTGTGGTTTATAGGATAAGAAAAGACATGATTCAATCAGAAAAAACAATGTCGTTGCTGATGGTGCTCGCGATGTTTACTTGGGCGCTCGCGGCCATTGCAGCCAAAACACTGTCTGGTTATATTAGTGAAAACGAAATCGTGGTTTATCGTTACTTTTTGGCTGCTGCCTCAATGGTACCGATTTTGCTGTTCATGGGCTTGTCGTTCAAAATTGATTGGAAGAATTTGGCGTTAGCGTTACTCATTGCACTGTTCACGATTGCAAACGTTCGATTTTATTTTATGGGTGTTGATCTCGGTACAGCTGGTCTTGGTGCGGCATTGGTGACTGTGCTTATCCCCATGATTGTGTATTTACTAATGCTGTTTTCTAAGCAAGAGAAGCCACTTCTTAAAGACTGGGCAGCTCTTGTTTGGGGTGCGGGTGGTGTGATGCTAATGATGAATATTAGTGAATTTGGCATTGGTACATTGTTGACTGGTGCGAATTTGTATTTTGTGATGGCGGCATTTTGCTGGGCTTTAATTAGCGTCAGTGGTGCATGGATGAAAGGCGCTCACGTGCTAACCTTTAGTTTCTATGTGTGTGTGTTTACTTTTTCAATCGATTGGTTTTTGAATTTTGACGCACCTCTTTCCACTTTATTGGAGATGGATCGATATTTTTGGATCAGCATTTTGACGGTGTCGGTGCTGAGCACGACAATTGCCAGCACTATTTATTACGTGGGCCTTAGGGTTTTAGGCTCTAAAAAGTGCTCAACTTATTCGTTGTTGACGCCGTTTTTTGCCATTGCAATGGGCGCAATGTTTTTTGGTGAGTCACTCACCTTGCAAAACGGAATTGGTACTTTGATGGCTGTTTCAGCTTTATTCGTGTTGCAAAATATAAAAATTAAAGGCATTATGCCGTACAGATAAACACGGAGATATGATGGAATTAAACGGTTTTATTATTCTTTTGATCACTGCTTGGGTGTTCGCAGTGACACCGGGCCCTGGGACTTTGGCTTTATTGTCGATCAGCACTTCGCGCGGCTTTAAGCCGTCGATGTTTTTCTCCGCGGGCGCCACTCTTGGCGATATGATGTATTTAACGCTGGTGATTTTCTCACTCGATGCAATGGCCGAGTATATTGCCCCAGTGATGGAGTTTGTTCGTTATTTCGGCGCTGCTTATTTAGTGTATTTAGGTGTTTCTCAGTGGCGTTCTGGTGGTATTTCGCTTGCAGGAAAGCCTGAAAAACGTTCAAGCGCAAGAGAGTTGGCAACGGGTTTTTTGGTGTCTGGCACCAACCCAAAAGTGATGATTTTTTATATATCGGTCCTGCCCGCTGTGATTGAACTAACCGAAGTTAGTGTGTTCTACGGCGTGCAAATAATCTCTACTGTGGGTCTGGGCGTTATGTTGGGTTTGATAGTGATTTCGCTTTTAGGAAAGAAGTTGAAAAGTCTGATTAGTACGCCTGGAATGGCCAAGCGTGTCAACCATATTTGTGGCGCGGTGATGATTGGCGTTGGTTTAACCTTGGTGTTCGTGTGAAGTCGGACAAACTTTTTTCTTTTTTTATGGTGTTGGCAATGCTCGCCTGGGCCGGCTCATTCGTGAGTGCCAAGTATTTGGCTGTGTATATTAATGAACATGAATTGGTGACTTATCGTTATCTGATTACCACGTTGACGACCTTGCCGGTATTGATGTATTTAAATATCAGTTATAAAATCGATATGCGAAACTTGGCGATTGCGGCGATAACAGCCATTCTGCTGGTTGCTTATACTAAGTTGTTTTTTCTAGGCACTAAGATTGGCACGGCAAGCTTGGGTGGGGCGTTGATTACCACATTGATGCCCATTATTGCTTTTGTCATTGTCTTGATTTTTAGTAAGAAAAAGCCAGTCTCTAAAGATTGGCTAGCCTTATTTATCGGCGCAATAGGCGTTTCAACCATGCTTGAAGTTTGGCAGTTTGATCTAGATGAGATATTCAGTACCGCGACTGTATTTTTCTTGTGGGCCGCAACCAGTTGGGCTTTTATGTCGGTTGCAACAGCACAGAGTAAAAGTGTTAGTCCGATTTTGCTGAGCTTCTACATTTACTTGATAGCGACACTTTTTAATACTGTTTTCTTCTATGAAAATGTCAACGGCAGTGTCTTTGATATGGACGGAACGTTCTGGTTGAATATATTGTTAATGTCGATTGCTAGTACGACATTTGCGGCAACGGTGTATGTTGCTGGCATGCAAAGATGGGGCTCAAAGTGTACAGTCTTTACTTTTCTAGTGCCGTTTTTTGTGATTATTTTGGGCGCCGTTTTCTTAGGTGAGGCGATTCAGGTGTCGACGATATTGGGAGCGATGTTGACGATCAGCGCGCTTATGCTGATTAACAATATTTCGCTAAAGAGTTTAAGGGGCTAGACTAGCTTACCGCTTCGATGTCACGCTCGTTCAGGTCTTGCATGATGGCAACACGCATATCGTTGCTAAAGTCAAACCAATCAAAGATTTCGTTCATGTGGCGCTTGCAACCCACACAATAGTTGTTTTTATTGTACTTGCAGATACTGACGCAAGGGCTTACAATTCTTTTTAGTCGTTCTGTTTCACTCATATTTGAGATTATAAGTTACAAAGCGGTAATAGCAGTAAAATACAACCCTATTTTTTTCGATCTTATCATATGAGTTTTTCAATACTTGGATTATCACCACAAATTCTTGAAGCCATTGAGGCGAAGGGTTATTCTGAACCGTCTCCCATTCAGGCAAAATCCATTCCCATTGTTTTAGAAGGCAAGGATTTAATGGCGGCAGCGCAAACCGGCACAGGAAAAACAGCTGGCTTTACTCTGCCGATCTTAGAAAGACTTTCTGGAGGGCAAAGGCCTGCTTCAAATCAAGTCAGGGCGTTGATCATAACGCCAACGAGAGAGCTTGCCGCTCAAGTTCATGAGAGTGTTAGAACTTACGGTAAGAACCTACCATTGCGTTCAACCGTTGTTTTTGGCGGT
>Ga0302120_10000016_pt1 | contig 55509 bp, 45 predicted proteins | sample AG5_Bottom_MG_FD_203118 | JGI IMG/M metagenome (GOLD analysis project Ga0302120, IMG submission 203118) | Marine microbial communities from Western Arctic Ocean, Canada - AG5_Bottom | ecosystem: Environmental > Aquatic > Marine > Oceanic | place: Canada: Western Arctic Ocean | collected 2017-10-01 | reverse complement strand
ATTTGCGCGCGACGCCGAGAACCTCGTAGAAATCTCTTTGGCTCAAGAGTTAGGCAATGGCCCCTTCGGTCAAGGCACCGCCCTTGGATGGAAGATCCGTAACCAAGCTATTCGTCGTTAATAAGAGACCTGCGATGGAGCCTGCATTTTGAAGGGCGGAGCGGACAACTTTGGCAGGATCTAAAATCCCAGCCTTGCCCATGTCCACATATTCACCGCGAAGAGCGTCAAATCCAGCCCAGCCCGTTTGCTCTAAGACCTCCTCGACAATAAGACTTCCGTCGTGGCCCGCATTTTCGGCAATCAAACGTGTGGGAGCACGCAAGGCTTTGGCGACCAAGTCAACGCCTAACTTTTCATCACCTTCGGCCGCCTCCAAGGCTGCATCCATGGCAGGAAGACAGCGAAGAAGGGCTATGCCTCCACCTGGAACAACGCCTTCTTCCACCGCAGCACGAGTGGCGTGAAGTGCATCTTCCACACGGTGGCGACGTGATTTCATTTCGGCTTCCGTGACGCCGCCCACATGGATGACAGCCACCCCACCGGAAAGTTTTGCCAAACGTTCGTTAAGCTTTTCTTTGTCATAATCACTGGTGGAGCGCTCAATTTCTGCCTCAATTTGACGGATACGGTCGCCGATTCCTTCTTTGCCTCCGGCGCCGCCCACCAAAATTGTGCGGTCTTTCTCAACGGTAACTTTCTTCAAGGCACCGAGGTCTTCGAGCTCAAGAGTTTCCAGCGTGTCGCCCGTTTCTTCCATGACGGCTTTCGCGCCAGTAAGCACCGCCAAATCCTGGAGCATCGCTTTGCGACGGTCTCCAAACCCAGGAGCTTTTACGGCAACTACTTTCATGATTCCACGAATGCGGTTAACCACCAAAGCTGCAAGTGCTTCAGCTTCCACATCTTCGGCAATGAGTAGCAAAGCTTTTCCAGTTTGGGCAATTTTCTCAAGCACCGGAAGAAGTTCCATCAAGTTACTGATTTTCTTCTCATGAATCAGCACAACCACGTCTTCGTACTCCGCTGTCATGTTGTTCGTGTCTGTGATGAAGTAGGGGGAGATGTAGCCTTTGTCAAAGGACATGCCGTCTACATAATCAAGGTAGGTGTCTACTCCTTGGGCTTCCTCCACCGTGATGACTCCTTTGTTTCCAGCTTTTTCTACAGCTTCTGCGAAAAGATCCCCAATGGCCGTATCTTGGTTAGAGGAAATGGTGCCGACCTGAGCAATGTCATTTTTACCTTCTACGGCGCGAGACAATTCACTCAAATGAGCAACGGCAGCGGCAACACCAGCATCAATGCCATTGCGTAACGCGGCTGGACTGGCACCGGCGGCCATGTACTTCAAGCCATTGCGGACAATGTCGGCAGCCAAAACGGTGGCCGTGGTCGTGCCGTCTCCGGCCTGGTCATTCGTCTTTGAAGCAACCTCTCTCATGAGTTTGGCACCCATGTTGAGAAATGGATCTTCTAGGTCGATTTCTTTCGCCACGGAAACACCGTCTTTGGTGACCACGGGGCCTCCAAAAGACTTTTCCAAAATCACATTGCGCCCTGCTGGACCCAAGGTGACGGTGACCGCTTTTGCCAAGGTTTCAATGCCCGCGTAAAGTTTTTCCCGAGCCTTGTCATCAAAAATAATTTGCTTAGCCATGATAATTAGGAGTTAGCGATTTTTGCGAGGATTTCGTCGGCGCGAAGAATTTTGTACTCCTCACCATTCATTTCAACTTTACTTCCGGCGTACTGAGCGAAGATGACTTCTTCGCCGACGGCAACCGGCATGTCTATGCGTGAGCCATCTTTGCTTTGTTGCCCTGGTCCAGCTGCAACGACAACCCCACGGTTGGGGCGTTCTTGAGCAGAATCAGGAAGGACAATGCCGCTGGCGCTGACTGATTCAGCTTCTACAGGGCGAATAAGGACACGGTCCTCAATGGGGGTAAATGCGATGTTACTCATGATTAAAAGTCTCCTCCCATGTTGTCCTGGTTATCTTCTGCATCCGTGGGGGAGTCCACGATGAGGCAGTCCGTAGTCATTAAGACTGCGGCCACAGAAACCGCATTTTCCAATGCGGTCCGTGTTACTTTCAATGGGTCGACCACACCCATGGTGTAGAGATCCCCATATTCTCCGGTCAATGCGTTGTAGCCGTATTCAAAGGAGTCGTCTTTCAAGATGCGTCGCATGATGAGAGAGCCGTCTTCGCCGGAATTCTCCGCAATCGTTTTAACGGGAAGCTGAAGGGCGGCAAGCAAGATGTTTTTCCCGATGATCTCCTCTCCCGTGAGGTCCAATTTATCGGTGGCCTGACTCGCCCGTAATAAAGCGACTCCACCACCGGGTAAAAGGCCTTCGGCAATCGCGGCTTGCGTCGCGTGCTTGGCATCCTCGAAGCGATGCTTTCGTTCTTTGACCTCCACTTCCGTGGCCCCGCCGACGGAAATTTGTGCAATGCCTCCAGCAATCTTTGCCAAACGCTCTTCCATCTTTTCGCGATCATAGTCTGAAGTCGTTTCTTCAATTTGGCGGCGAATGAATCCGGCGCGCGCGTCGATCTCGTCGGACTTGCCGTGGCCTTCCACTACGGTTGTATTGGACGAGTCCACAATCATGCGGTTGGCCGAGCCAAACATGGCTTCGGTGACTTCCGTGAGTTCAATTCCGTCATCTTTCATGAGAGCTTGGGCGCCAGTCACGACGGCAAGGTCTCGGAGTATTTCTTTCCGGCGATCTCCATAGCCGGGAGCTTTCACGGCGCAGACATCTAGAATGCCACGCATTTTGTTGATGACCAAGGCTGCAAGGGCTTCGCCTTCCACGTCTTCAGCGATGATTAGCAAAGGCCGTTTCGTTTCTTTGGAGATTTCCAAAGCAGGAAGCAAAGATTGCACCGAACTGATTTTATCTTCATGAATTAAAATCAAGGGCTTCTCCATGATGCATTCCAGCGTTTCCATGTCCGACGCAAAGTTTGGAGAGAGGAATCCACGATCAAACTGCATTCCAGTAACCACTTTCACTTCAGTATCCAAACTTTTCCCGTCTTCAATGGTGATGACGCCGTCGTTGCCTACTTTTTCAAAGGCGTCCGCCAGCATTTGGCCAATGGCCTTGTCGTTATTGGAAGCAATGGTGGCGACGGCCAAGATGGCGTCGTTGTCATTGACCGGGCGCGCCTTCTCAGAAAGAAAATCCTTGACGGCCAGGGTGGCCTTTTTCATCCCCCGAATCATGGCCTGTGGATCTCCGCCGACAGCAAGGTGTCGGAGAGCTTCACGGTAGAGACTCCACGCCAGCAAGGTGGCGGTGGTGGTGCCATCTCCAGCACGGTCGTTGGTTTTTGTTGCCGCTTCCTTGACGATTTGCGCGCCTAAGTTTTCATTGCGGTTTTCCAAATCAATATCACGGGCGACGGTGACACCGTCCTTGGTGACGGTGGGGCCACCCCATGATTTATCCAAAATGGCACACCGGCCTTTGGGGCCAAGTGTGGAGACAACCGCTTTTGCAAGTTTTTCCACGCCAGCCAAAATGGCTTCGCGGGCTTCGGTGTCAAAGGTAAGTTCTTTTTGAGCCATGTAATTCCTTAAAAGGGGAGCCCCACTCCTGCAATTGTGATGCCAACCGAAACCGCCGATATCATGCCTCTGGGCCGTCATCTCTGCCGCATCTGGCACGCCGTCCATCACACCCTGCCGAAATGGCACTCATGCCTTCCCTCCTTAGCCTCCTTCTCCCCCTTCTCGTCCCTTGCTTGGGGCAAGAGGGCGCATTCCCGGCTCACCCGCTTTCCCCTGGCCCCTGGACTCTGCATCTCACCGACGGCACCCGCCTTTTTGGAAGTCCGCAGGGGGGGGGCGCGGATGCTCTCCAATTCCAGCCAACTTCCTCAGCCGTCTCTCCGTTTTCCGTGAATCTCCTGAGTGTTCGCGCACTAACCCGTGGCTTTCCCTTGCTCGGCCCGTCCCCATCTCAAGACAGGGTGCGCCTTCAAACGCCCGATGGCATCGGTGATTTGCACGAGGGTTGGTTGTTGGGTTGCATGGAAGGTGGACTTTCTTTTGAGGAAAATGGAACGACCCATTTTTTCACTTGGAGCCGGATTCAATCTTTGGAACTTCTGCCAGAGGAAACACCGACTCAATTAGGCACCGACTGGGTCTTACTTCAGGACGGTTCTTTTTTTCGAGGGAAGCGTCAGCCGCAAAAAAAGGAGGAACCTTGGACTTTCCAAACGGAAGCGATGGGTGAGGTCATCCTTAATCCAGCCAATCTCTTGCGAGTGCGTCAAGGAAACCCTCTTGAGCAGTCGCTAGCTTGGGAAATTCCATTGTTAAGCAAGGGTCCACGTCGGGAGGCTTTGATTCGTGAACCCCAGCGAATGCGCTCCGTAGAGGGTCGGCCACTGACCGTGGGGGGAGTGGCGCAGGGTTGGGGTTGGGGAATGTTGGCACCGAGTACGCTGAAGTTTTCGTCTATCGCTGGAACGCTTCACTTCGGACTTGGTTTTGATTCGGAAACCCAGTCCTACTTGCGGCGTGCACCAGTCACCGTTCAATTGTTTTTGGAAGAGGCGTTGCTGTGGGAAAAAATCATTTTTCCGGCACAAGAGGCCACTTGGTATTCCGTTCCCTTACTGAAACCAGGGGTCTTGACCCTAACCGTTTCTTCCGATGGCTCGGGGGCTCACGTGGACTGGTTAGATCCTGTAATTTCGCCTTCGTCGCTCGCTTCGGTGGGCGAGGCTGCTTTACGTTGAGGGTCGTAAAAACAGACTTGGTTTTTTCCGCCGACCTTCGCGGCTTTGAGAGCTTCATTGGCTCGAAGGAAAAGTTGCGTGGGGTCTTGAAGGTTATGGCCTTGATAAACCGCAACCCCTTGGGATAGTTTTAAACTGACGCGGTGCCCCCCTTCTTCCAAAATCGTCCGGTCGGAGGCAATGCGAATTCGTTGGGCCACGGCCATGGCTTCTTCCAGCGTGGTGTTTGGAAGAAGAATGCCGAATTCATCACCGCCAATGCGCGCTGGAAGGTCAATGCTTCGGAGACTTTGTCGAAGGACTTGGCCAGTCGTGCGAAGCCCTAGGTCCCCAAACTCGTAGGAGACTTGGTCGTTCAGGCTTTTGAAGTCATCGAGGTCAATGAGAATCAAGGAGAGAGGAGCGCCATGGCGGTGCGTGCGTTCAAATTCTTCCGCCAAGCGTTTTCGAAAATGGCGATCGTTGGCAATCCCCGTTTTATGGTCAGTGATCAACTGGCTCTCTAGGGCCGCTGCCCGGGTCCGTGTGGCCTCCATGAGATGGTCCATGCGGAGGAGGTTTTGGAGCCTCGCTTCGGCCTCGGGGAGGGAATAGGGGGCCGGGAGCCAGTCGGCAAGTGCGTCTCGAGAGCGAAGAAGGCGGCCGATGCCACTGGTGAGGGCTTTTTCCCAAGGAAGAAGGAGCCAAGGGATGGAACGGGTGGGCGAAAGGAGGGGGAGGAGCGTGTTCCACTCTAGTGTGGAATCGCTCAGAGTGAGCGGGAGGAGGAGTGCGGCTGTAACCTCTTTACTGTCAAGGACTTCCATGCTTCCAGCAAGGTCCTTTGATATGTGGACTCTCCACCCTTGATCCTGAAACCAGGATCGAAGTTCCGTCACGGGCTCGCCGCGGTGGTTTAAAATGGCCAGCGTCCGCGGGTTGTCGGCACGGCCAGGAAGGTTTGTAAGCATGGCTACATACCAAGAATATCACCAACTTTATAGGAAATCCGAAAAAGGAGCGGGGGTTTCTCAACTGGAGTGTTGACGGGGAGGATTGAGACTCTAAAATATTCGGTTCTGTTCCTCAGGTTCTCCCTGGAAATGGACAATCCCTCAGATTTCCTGTGGGACACTCATAACTCAACCCCTGACTGACGCAGGGTAACGCAATGACACAACTTTCTGTAAAGGCGTTAGTGGATGCCGGTGCACACATCGGTTGCCGAGTCGGTCGCTGGAATCCCAAAATGGCCCCGTTCATTTTGGAATCCCGGAACCGAATCCACCTCATCGATCTCAAACAAACTATCCGCGGTATCCTCCGCGCGAAGCACTTCCTGCGTGAAGTCATCGCAACTGGGGACGCGGCCCTTTTTGTAGGCACCAAACAACAGGTGCGTGGCGAAGTACGTAACGCACGCGAACGGGTCAAGATGCCCTACGTGTGTGACCGTTGGATTGGCGGAACTTTGACTAACTACGAAGTCATTGGTTCGCGGATTGCCCACTTGGAAACCTTGGAAAAGCAGGAAGCCGAAGGCTACTTGGCCACCTTGAGCAAAAAAGAAGGCGCACGGTTCAACCGTGACAAGGCCAAAATGCTCCGCAACCTGGATGGAATCCGGGACATGTTCCGCCTTCCTGGTGTCATGATTGTGGTGGACCCTAAGACAGAGCGCAAAGCGGTTCGTGAAGCGCATCGCATGGGCATTCCTGTCATTGGCATTGTGGACACAGATTGTGACCCTTCTGTTTGTGACATTGTGATTCCTGCCAATGACGACGCTATTCGTTCCGTCTCCTTAATTCTGGGCCATCTATTTTCCGCGGTGGAAGACGGTTTAGCTTTACGCAAGGAACGTGGTATTACCACGCAGATTAAGCGGGAAGTCAAAGTGGAAGAATTTGCACCGGTCCCCCGCCCTCGCAAGAGGAAAAAGGGAATGTCCGACGGGAAACCACCCATGCCTCAGCCTCGGCCTCGTGCCGGGAAACGGGTTCCCATGGAAGGCGGCGTAAATCGTCCTGTAGAAATCACGCCCCATGAAGAGCCAACTTCAGTACCGGCGGCAGCCGCACCGAAGGCTCCAGCACCTGAGGCAGCCGCACCTGAGGCAGCCGCACCTGAGGCAGCCGCACCTAAGGCTCCCGCACCTGAGGCAACCGCACCTAAGGCAACCGCACCTAAGGCTCCAGCACCTGAGGCAACCGCTCCTCCTGAAAAAGCCTAGTAAATCAAGATGACTACCATTACCGCAAGTGCCGTTGCCTTGCTTCGCTCCAAGTCTGGAGCAGGCATGATGGAGTGCAAAAAAGCTTTGGTCGAAGCCCAAGGGGATGAAACGCAAGCTTTCGATATTCTTCGCAAAAGAGGACTGAAGACCGCAGACAAAAAATCAGATCGTTCTACCGCAGAGGGTCGTGTTTTCTCTTACATCCACCACAATCAGAAAGTGGGTGTTCTTGTAGAGATTGCCTGTGAAACAGATTTCGTGGCCAGAGGAGATGAGTTTGAAGCTCTTTGTACTGATTTGTGCATGCACATTGCTGCAACGGTTCCATCTCCGGTTGCTGTCCATGCAGATGACGTGCCGCCGGAATTAGTGGATGAGGAAAAGCGCATCTTGATGGATTCGGATGACATGGCCGGAAAGCCGGATGAGATCAAGGAGAAGATGGTTGCTGGCCGCATCTTAAAGTTCATTAAAGAACGCGCCTTGCTTGAGCAAGAGTACGTCAAGGATCCTTCCATGAGTGTGGAAGATCGCCTAAAGGCATCCATTGCCAAGTTGGGCGAAAACATGAAGGTCAACCGTTTCGCAAAATTCCAACTTGGGGCCTAGTTCATGGCATCGGCACCCTCCGGCGGCAACCAACGCATTCTCCTGAAAATCAGTGGAGAGGGTTTTGCCGCCGAAGGAGGCACTACGTTAGATATTGAGCGTGTTCGCCGTTTGGCGAAACAACTCAAGGTCTTGACTCGCGAAGGCGTGGAAGTGGCTGCCGTGATCGGGGGTGGAAACATTCTTCGCGGTGCGCAGTCAGAAGATTTAGGCATTGCGCGCGCCACCGCGGATTACATGGGCATGTTGGCTACTGTCATCAATGGCCTGGCCTTAAGTGATGCCCTAGAGGCCAATGGCGTCCCTTCTCGAGTGATGTCCGCTATTGACGTCCACAAAGTTTGTGAACCTTTTATTCGCCGACGGGCTTTGCGTCACCTCGAAAAAGGTCGCGTTGTCATTTTAGTCGGGGGACTTGGAAGTCCTTACTTCACCACAGATTCGGCTGCGGCGCAACGTGGAGTGGAGTTGGGCTGTGACCTTCTGTTGAAGGCCACCATGGTGGATGGCGTCTATGACAAGGATCCGCAGAAGCACGCCGACGCCACCTTGTTCTCGTCATTGACCTTTGACCAAGTGTTGGATAAGCGCTTGCAGGTCATGGATCAAACTGCATTCACCCTCTGCCGTGAAAACGCACTCCCCATTGTCGTTTTTAATATGGCGAAAGAAAAGGGTGTGATTCAGGCATGCCATGGTGAGAAAGTAGGTACATTGATTTCAACATGAGTTCTTCTGTCGCAACATTTCTGGATTCCGCCAAAGACCGCATGGACAAATCGGTCCAGCATTTCATGGATGAGACAAGAGGCATTCGCACGGGACGGGCTTCCGTCGGCTTGTTGGATAGTGTCCGCGTGGATTATTACGGGCAAAGGTCACCGCTGAATCAAATCGCCAGTGTGACGGCGCCTGATGCGCGCACTTTGATTGTGAAGGCCTTTGATCCTTCTTCTAACAAGGAGATCGAAAAGGCGATTACGGCAGCGGGTTTGGGGCTGAATCCAGTGGTGGACGGCACCATCGTGCGCATTGCAATTCCCCCTCTTTCCGAGGACCAACGCAAAAAGTTGGCTTCACGAGTGAAGTCCGTCGGGGAAGACGCTAAAGTTGCCCTCCGAAACGTCCGGAGAGACACCATTAAGGAAATCGAAACGGCGTCCAAGGACAGTAGTCATGAGCCAAAAATCACCGAAGATGACGTGAAATACGGCAAAGCTACGGTTCAAGATGTTCTGAAAGAATTTGAAAAGAAGGTCGAAGATCTCATTGACGCGAAGTCAAAAGATATCATGACTATTTAGTTGAGCGTGTTCGCTCATCGGGGGCATAACTCAGTTGGTAGAGTAGTTGGCTTTTAACCAATAAGTCCCAGGTTCGAGTCCTGGTGCCCTCACCATCGCGCCGTCTTCGGACGGCGCATTTTTTATGCTCGCGCGCCTTGAACTCGTCCGCGGCGGCGCATCTCATTTTCAATGGCACCATGGAGTTGCTTGTACGACGGCCATTCTTGCGGGGCAAGTAATTCTCCTGGGCTGGCTTCGGCAGCTAAACGGTGGATCACAATTTCCTGAGGGAGTACTTCCAGAGCATCGGCTACATGTTGGATGTAATCCGCTGCCGCTTGCAGCTCAATGTCTCCCTGGATCCATTGGGCGGCCAACTTTGTTTTGCGAAGTACCATGAGTTGGTGGAACTTGACGCCATGGACCCCAGCTTTTTTGATTTCGTTCATTTGCCGAAGAAGTCCACCAGGTTTTTCACCCGGTAACCCATCAATGCAATGCGCAACGATGCTTAATCCGTACTCATGAGCGAGCGCACATGCTTTGTGGAAATTTTCCAACGTATCAAAGCGCTCAATGCGCTTTTGCACCGCGTCGTCGGCCGTTTCAAAGCCCAATTCCAGCCATACTTCCTCAAAAGTATCTTTCGCCGATGCCATCAATGCTGCCGCTTCCGGAGTAAAACAATCTGGCCGGGTGCCGATGGCCACAATTGGAGCGTCGTCGGCCCATTGCTTTGCGGTTTCTAGGCCTTGCTGTAGGGGAAGCAGGCTAGGATAAGTGCTGGAATAAGATTGGAAGTACACAATGGCCGATGGGCCTTCCTTCACCCCCCTTTGGGCGCGCTGCAACCCTTCTGCCCATTGCTCCTCCAATGGAATTCGTGCTTTCATCGCTCCCGTTCCACTGCCGGAGACGTCACAATAAATGCACCCGCCACGGCCCTGCACCCCGTCTCGGTTGGGGCAGGTGAGGCCCAGGTCTAACATGACCCGCCGCAGCCGACGCCCTCGGGTCCGCTTTAAATGGCGGCCAAGACTGTTGACGGGGGCTTGTTCGGTTAGCATTTCCTCATTCTACGCATGAGTCCTCCACAAACACTTCCAGTTGTTCTTGGCACCGCAGGTCATATTGACCACGGGAAAAGTGCATTGGTAGAGGCATTGTGCGGGGAGCATCCCGACCGATGGGCGGAGGAGAAAGAGCGCGGCATCACAATGGACTTGGGGTATGCCGAAGCCGTTTGGGAAGACGGCATGGAGATCGGTTTTGTGGATGTGCCGGGTCATGAGCGCTTGGTTCGAAAAATGGTGGCGGGTGCAACCGGCATGGGTGCAGCAATTTTAGTCGTGGCGTGTGATGACGGGGTGATGCCGCAAACCCGTGAGCACTTTGAGGTGTTGCAATTGTTGGGGATCCACCAAGGCTTGGTGGTGCTAACGAAAGTCGATTTAACGGATAAGGACATGTTGGAGCTTGTGCACGCAGAAGTCGAGGAATTATTGGAGGGCAGTGCATGGGAAGGTTGCCCGGTCCTTTCCGTGAGCGCGCATTCTGGCCAAGGAATGCCCGAACTTCGCCAAGCTCTTCGTCTTCTTGCGGAAGAAGTCAAGAGGAAGCCAAGTCCAGCAGCATTCCGATTACCCGTGCAAAGAGCTTTTGCCCTTCATGGTGCAGGCACGGTAGCAACGGGCGTTTGCGCATTTGGGTCATTGCAAGAAGGAGATCCCGTGGAGGTACACCCCCATAAAAAAACAAGTCGTGTGAGGCGCGTCCACATTCACGGTCGGCCCCACGCTGCAACAGGGCCGGGCTTGCGTACCGCGCTCAACCTCCCCGATTTCCAAAAAACGGATTGCTCACGAGGAACCGTGTTAGCAGCCCCAGGAACCGTGCAATCAGGGCATCTTTTGCGGATTTGGTGGCAGCCTGTGCCGACGGCACCCAAGTTAAAGCAAGGTGGAGAGGTTCACGTCTTGTCGGGGACGGCAGCGGAGAAAGGTCGGCTTTACTTGCCCTTGGATATTCCCGTGCACGGTGTTGTCGCCGAAGTCCTTTTAGAGGTTCCAATGGCCTTGGTTCCAGGAGATGCTGTTTTGCTCCGGCGCTTAAGTCCAGCACAAAATTTAGGGGCGGGTCCATTTTTGGGCTTCGCAAAACATCGACTGCGCGCGAAAGATGTGGACTTAAGAGAAAAATTATCAACGCGTGCGCAGTGTTTGGGTAACCCCATAGAACTTTTAGCGCATGAGTTAGATCAATCCCAAGTTCCAGTGAAGCCAAAGGCACTCTGTTTGTCTTTGGGCTGGCGCACCGAGGCGTTGATGCCGCTGTTGGAGGACCTCACGCAGCAAGGGCGTGTGCGCGTTGTAGGCGAGGGTTATGTCGGCCTGGGAAGTGCTGGGGAACTGGTACAGGATGTGGCCGAAGTCATTGCCCATTGGCAAAAGAAGCATCCACATCGTAGTTGTCTCCCGGTCCAAGCTTTGCAAGGCCGTCTTGGAAAAGAAAAGTTTGCCACATTGGCCTCGATGTCCATCGGGGAGATGGAATCGCTTGGCCTTGTTCCGCAGGCAGGTACGTTGTGGAGAATAATAATGGCCTCTTTACCGGAGGATTTGGTGGCTCAAGGAAGCCGATGTCTGTCCCAGCTTGTAGGAGCTGGCTTGATGCCGCCGGATTTGGAGACACTGTGTGCGGAGCAGAATGTTTCTGCGGAATGGAAAGACGTGATGGCAGAGCATTTGGAGGACACCGGGCAAGTCCTCCGACGCGGCTCTTTGCTTTTTGCCAGAGAACCTGTGGAGAAGCTTCGGGAATTGGTTGTAGAGCAGCTCAACGCCGACGGCATGAATATCCCCGCCTTGCGGGATTATTTCGGCACTTCTCGAAAGTATCTCATGCCCCTATTAGAGTTTTTGGATGAACGAGGGGTGACCATGCGTCGTGGCCCCAACAGGATTTTGAAGAATCCGACGGCTCCACTGCTTTAGGACTGGTGGCATGCCACGATGCAAGTATTTCTACGTACATTTTTCCTTCTCCTCTCTCTTTTTCGGGCTCTCTCGTTTCAGAAGTAGCGACGATTCTGGTGCTGGCGGTGGAAGTCAGATCCAGGTGTCTACATCCTCCAGCGGTAATTCGAGGAGTGATTAGTAAATCTTACTTTTGATTATGTCGGCGGCCTTTTTGATTCGTTTTTGCGTGCTAATTTCGCACCAAAATCCAGAATGAAGAAGGCCGCGGGGTGCATGGTTTTGCTCCATCAACGGCAGCACGGCGTGCCGCACTAAGCAGAGGAGTTCGGTGGGCCACTTCGCCTGATATTGCTGAAGCTGCTCCACCCACGAGAGGGCCGGTCGGCAGATTCCTGTAAAGACTCCGGCGTGCGGCTCATAGGCTGGAGGTCCCTTGGGACGTAAGGCAAGGAGTTTTTGATGTTCATCCACTTGGAACCCACCGAAGGTTTCCAGAGAACTTTTTGTATGAAGTACCAGAGTCGAGGGTGGTTCTAGGAGGAGGTCGGCACAATTGTAATCCGTGAAAATTTTTGCATTGATGACTAAGTCAGGAACCGCGCCCCAGCGGTGAGATACTTCGAGTAACGTCCCTCCGGTTCCTAGCAGTTCTGGTTCTTCGAGGAAATGAAGTTGAAGTCCATGCGCGTGCGTTTCGGCTACTTCGCGTACTTGTTCAGGCTTCCAATGCAGGTTGAGCCAGACATCGGTAATACCTGCAAGTTTGAGTCGAGGTAATAGAAAGGCAAGCGGAGAGGTTCCGGCTACCGGGACACAAGCCTTCGCCCACTGATTGCGGAGTTCCCCCAGCCTCGTTGCTTTTCCGGCGGTCAACAAAAGAGCAGTCTTGGTCATGAAAGAATGCGTGTTACGTGGATGCGCGCACGGCTTTGAGGTTCTTCGAAGTCCGCGCGCCCCTCTTGGATTAAACGCCCAAATGTTCCAAGGGCCTTCCAGACGCGTTGAAGTTGTGTGACGCGAAAGATTTCTTTGGATTTTTCTTCCGACCAACCTTCGGCATCGCCGACCTCGCACGCTTCCCGAAGAAGCCTTTTTTGAAACAACTCAGGAACATCGTAATAGGCATCCGTTGCTAAGGAGGCTAAGTCATAAAGGACGGGGCCTGGGCGAAGATCTTGGTAATCAATGCATGCCACCTCACCTGTTTCCAGGAACAAAAGATTGCGAGAATGGAAATCTCTGTGCTGTGGTGCCCAAGGTTTCTCCGACGCAGATTTCGCGAGAGCCTGGCAGTCCTTCGCTAAAACTCCGGACGCGGAGTCCGCGTAGTCCTGAAATATCTGCAATTCTTTCAAGAAAAGTGTTTCATCTAAAGCCCATCTTGCATTCGAAATCGACAAGGGAATGGGGGACTTCGAGAAATTCCGTCGGAGTTCTAAAACTTGCTCCATGTGCTCTAGGGTTGGCTGATGCACAAAGTGTATATCCCCCAAATCCTCAACCCAATATGCCGTTTGTGCACCGTCGGTGCGGGTGCACACTTCCCTGATGCGAGGCGTGCGAACCTTTTGCTGATGCAACCACTTCCAAAGCGCAGGGTCGGGGACTTGTGCCGACGTGACCAGCAACCATCCATGTTTCTCTGGGGCAAAAGGTCGGTAATACCGACGGTCTCCCGCTTCCGGTGTTAAAAGTTTGCCGATTTTATGAGCGTCGCCTTGCAATGCACGGGTTAAGTCCTCCTTCATGCGTCTTGCGGAAAAAAGTCATCTCGGAAAGAGTCCACGTGTTGCATTTGTTCTTTCATTACTTCCTCTAAATCCTGTTTCCCTTTTGAGAAGTCACGAATTTCTAGTGCTCCGCTTCCCTGGTAATTCCCCTCTTCCAACTTTTTCAAAACCTCTGCCCAAGGGATGGATCCTTGCCCCGGTGCAAGGTGCGCATCCTTCCTTCCATCATTGTCATGCACGTGCAAGTGATCCAAGCGGGGGAGTGCATCTTCCAACTCCGCCAACACCCCACCCAAAACATGCGCATGGCCCAAGTCCAAACAGATCCCCGCCTCTTCATGAGGGTCCACGCGGTTTAATAACTGCACCAAAGCACCGGCGCGGGTGCCGTCCGAAATGATATTTTCCAAAAGGAGTTTGACGCCACACTTTTTGGCGATGGGAAGAAGTTCGGCCACGGCAGCATCCGCCAAGGCCTGGGTTTCCGAAGTCCATAAATCTTTGGGCCAACCCAAATGAAGGACCGCGCCTTCTGCACCCAACGCAGCTGCTGCGTGCAAGCCTTCGGCCATGCCTTGGATTGCCACGTGCCGAGCCGCAGGGTCTGGGGCAATAACAGACCAGGTTTCTCCTCGTTCCAATAAATCTGGCACGGAAGGGTAGAAGGGCAAATGAACCGTGTGGGTGCAAAGTCCTGAGTCGGCCAATGCTTGCCCAAATTCCCGAAGTCGTGACTCATTTCGCCACGGCACATGAGGTTCCGCCAGCCAAACTTCGGCCCCGCCACACCCGCAATGTTGCAGAGCTTGGAGCGCGCGGGCATTCATGGTGTGGTACACCAATAGATGCGTGGACAGGGTCAGTTCCATCAAGCCGGTATCCTAGTCGATGATGATTGCCGCTTCACTCCTCCTCTTCCCTTCTCTTTTTGCTTTGCAAATGGATGAGACGGTCAAGGACTTCAAGCGCTACTTTCGAAAATCCAAAGACCCCATTGAGCGCGTGGAATTCATCCGATCCCTAGAGGATATTGATAGTCCCGACGTCCTCAAGGTGCTTCTGCCCGTCCTCAAGGACAAGGACCCCAACGTCATCCGGGCTGCGGAGATTGTGATTGCGCAACTACCGACGCCCTCCTCGCGTGCCGGTTTTCTTTTGCCCTTTGAAAAAGGGAAGCCACTTTTGCAGATCGTGGCGGGAATGAAAGCAGCCTCGACCGGGAAATGGCGGGAATATATGGAATCTAGCCGTCTTTATTTACGGCATAAGGAGGCTGATGTTCGGCTCTGGTCGGCGGTTTGCGCGGGCGCTTTTTTGGACGAGGCGGCGTTGGATGATTTGGTGGCCTTGGTGGGGGAAGACGAAAACCCCTTGGTGCGCGTGGCGGCCATCGATGCTTTGCAAGTGATTGGGGTAGGGCAGGAAGATGTGGCCGCGCCTCCGTTATTGCTGGCCTTGGGGTCGGAGCATTTATCCGTGGCAACAGCGGCTTGTTTGGCCCTGCAAAGCATTCGTCATAAAGAGGCAATTCCTGTACTCCTGAACCTTTGGGAGACCGGAGAGGGTCGGATCTTGCAAAATATCTATCCGACTTTATTGGAAATCACGGACTTGCAGTTTAGTGATGACCCTGCACAATGGCGTCGGTGGTGGAATCGTGCGGCGGAAAATTATGTAATTCCTACACCAGAAGAATTGGCAACGCGTGCGGCCGCTCGTTCAAAGGCGGCCGGTCAATATATATCGAAAACGAAGAGCGCATCTTTTGCTGGTATTGACACGCCCAGCCGTGAAGTTGTTTTTGTAGTCGATGTTTCGGGGTCCATGGAAGACCTCGTTTTGCAGCGAGAAAAATTCCGAGAAGCTGGACACAAGCGTTTTACCAAGATGGAAATCATCAAAAAAGAATTGGAGTCGGCCATTGAGGGCCTTGGCCCGGAAGTGCGTTTCAATGTGCACTCCTTTGCCAGCAACACGCGTTCTTGGCGGAAGACATTGATGCCCGCCAATGCATTGAATAAAAAAGGAGCCATTCAATACGTGAAAAAGTTGAAAGCTCTGGGCGGTGCCGCGGCCCAAGCGCGGGCGTCGGTCGGACTCTCCGGATCTGCCGGTGCGGAGGAAGGACGCACCAACACTTGGGGTGCGCTTCTTCTTGGCTTGGGGGTGGGCAATGAAAAAGTCCGCCGTGCCGTCACGCAATCTGCCTCTGAAGAGGTGGATGGCGTCGGCGATACCCTCTTTTTCTTTTCTGACGGCCTCCCGACCGTAGGGGAGTTTGTGGATACGGTGGAAATCCGCAATGGGATTGCTGAAATCAACCGTTTTCGGCGGATAACTATCCATACCGTGGCGATTGGGGACTTTAAGAAGGACTGGATGCGCATGTTGGCCTCAGAGAACCGAGGGCAATTTGTTGATTTAGGCCGTTAAACTCGGCTTGCCTTCCTTGGAACGCGCCCCCATAATGGGTTCTGCGTCGTAGCACGGCTTAGCCTGGTTTGTCGGTTCGGGACGTAGAGACTGGAGATTTCTCCACCTCACTTGACTCATTCGTTGATGGCGCAGTTTCCAGGGCTGCTTGACCTCACGACCTCATTGAGGAAATCATGACCGAAGAATCCGTACCTGAAAAGGAAGAACGTCGGCGGAAGCGTAGACGTCGTCGCCCCGGTGGCATTCCCCACACCCCTCAGCCTTCTGAGGGGTCAGAGGCCGTGGCCGCGCCTGAAAAGAAGCGTCGTCCTCGTCCTCGTCGGTCGCCTGGAGCGTCCGCCGAACGGACGGAGCGCGCCCCGCGTTCCTCCGCATCCACTTCGGTGGACGTCTCTGGTTTATTAGATTTGCGTAAGGATGGCACCGGATTCCTTCGGCAATTAGACGAGGATTTAAAGGACCAAAAGACGGATCCCATGATTCCGGCTCCACTCACGCGAAAGTTTGGCTTGAAAAGCGGCTCCATTATTACTGGAAAGGGGACCCAGAGCCGTGGGCATGACAGCCCCCGCGTGAATTTGATTGAAACGGTGGACGGGGAAAAACCGACCCAGCGGAAACGGTCGGGAGGCTTCCAAAAATTCACCGTGATTGACCCTGACTTTCAGTATGAGTTAGGCGGTTGCAAGCAAGAAGGGCAGTTGTCGATGCGTATTTTGGATTTGCTTTGCCCCTTAGGGCGCGGACAGCGTGGGCTTTTGGTGGCGCCCCCGCGCACCGGAAAGACGACCCTCATGCAGCAAATTGCCACGAGCATTCAAGGGTTGTACCCCGACGTCCATCTTATGATTCTTTTGGTGGATGAACGCCCAGAAGAAGCGACCTACTGGCGACGGGCTGTCAAAAATGGCGAGGTCTACGTTAGCACCATGGACGAGTCTCCAAAAAATCATGTTCGTTTGGCCGAACTCGTGCAGTTTCGTGCGGAACGTTTGGTCGAGGCCGGAAAAGAAGTTGTGATCCTTTTGGATTCTATTACGCGGTTGACGCGCGCTTACAACAACCTTTTAGGTGGTAAGGATTCCAAGACGATGTCGGGTGGTTTGTCTACGAATGTCTTTACAAAGCCTAAGCGGTTTTTTGGCGCCGCGCGGAACACCGAAGACGCCGGTTCGCTCACCATTTTGGCCACCGCGTTGATCCGAACCGGTTCTAGAATGGACGACATTATTTTCGAAGAGTTCAAAGGAACCGGAAACATGGAGCTGACCCTGGATCGCATGTTAGCCGACCGTCGTATCTTTCCGGCCATGAGCATTACATCCACGGGTACCCGAAAAGAAGAACGGCTGTTCACACGAACGACCATGAAAAAAATCAATATTTTGCGCCGTGTGTTGAGTCGGATGCGCCCCCGCGAGGCCATGGAAATGATGATTGACCGTTTAGCTCAATATCCATCGAACGAAGACTTCCTTGCTGCGTTCTCCTTGGATGATGTCTCCTGATTCTTCGGTGCTTGCCGTCAAGGTCCAAGGGCTAAGAAAATCCTATGGATCCATCGCAGCCTTGCAGGGAGTCGATTTTGAAGCCCCCGTGGGTGCAGTCACGGCATTTTTGGGACCCAACGGTGCGGGGAAAACCACCGCAATTCGAATTTTGACGGGCTCTTTATTGCCGGACGCAGGCTCCGTGCACTTATTTGGCGCCGACGCCTTGCTGTCAGGACAGGACCTCAAAAAGCGCGTGGGGTATTTGCCGGAAAACAACCCGCTCTGGCCAGAGATGACCGTAGAGGAAACCTTGGCCTTTGCTTGGTCGGCGCAAGGTCGGGTTGGACATAAGATGTCCGCCGTGGAGCGTGTGGTGGTGAGCGTGGGCTTAGAGCCTGTTTTCCGTCGGCGAATCCAAGAGTGCTCCAAAGGTTTTCGCCAGCGCGTTGGCTTGGCCCAGGCGTTGATTCATGACCCCGAACTGGTGATTTTAGACGAGCCCACCAATGGCTTGGACCCTTTGCAAGTTATTCAAATCAGAGAGCTTGTCCGTGAATTGGGGCGGCAGAAAACAGTGCTTTTGACCACTCACGTGCTCCCTGAAGTGGAAGCTCTTGCCGACCGCGTGGTGCTTTTGCATGAAGGAGAAAAAGTGGTGGAAGGCACCCTCGCCGAAGTGACTTCGGTGAAAGCCGGGCAACAACAATTCAAGGTCACCGTCAACGGCTCGGAGGAAGATTTGAAGTCCATGTTAGCTACGGCCGGTGTGACTCGCTTGGAATCGGGTCCCCCTTCTTCTTCCGCCCAAGCCCAAGCCTCGGCGGTAGTTTTGGCCGATGGTGGGCAGGGAATTTTTGAGGCTGCGGTGAAGCATGATTTAGTTTTGCTGGAGTTGACGCCGCGTTCAGGGACTTTAGAGTCATTGTTTTATGGGCTCACGCAAGCGGAAGGTTTGCATGTATAATATTCTTCTTTTCGCGAAGCGGGAATTACGCGTCTTCGTAGACACACCGGTGGGTTACGTGGTTTTGGTCGTGTTCCCTGCAACCATGGCCGCACTTTTCTTTTTAGCCGGTTCTTTTTTCGCAGAAAGCGAGGCGACTTTGCGAAACTTCTTCATGTGGATGCCCATAGCGATGGCTTTGCTGGTCCCCGCTTTAACCATGCGGATGTGGTCGGAGGAAATTAGAGAGGGGACGGAGGAACTCTTACTGACTTGGCCGATTCGTTTGCGGGAATTAGTGTTGGGAAAATTCTTGGGTGCATTAAGTCTTTTATTCCTCACCCTTTTGGCTACGGCCATGATTCCAATGACGGTGGCTTATTTGGGAGATGTTGATGGGGGAGTCGTGCTTGCAGGTTATTGCGGTACTTTCTTATTGGGTGCGGTTTGCGCTAGTTTAGGCCTGTTGCTTTCTTCGCTCACGCGCAATCAAATTGTGGCTTGGTTGTCGTCGGCGGCTATCTTGATTGCTTTGAACCTTTTGGGCTTGGCGGCTACGGCGCGTTCCATTCCGCCTGCGTTGGCGCATGCACTGGAAGCCTTGGACCTTGGCTTGCATTTTTATTCCATGAGTCGTGGGGTAATTGACGCTGCCGACCTTCTCTTTTTCTTAGGCCTCACCCTTTTCTTCTTGGTTTGTAACGGATTGGTATTGGAGCGGAGGTTACGCCGATGAGCACCCGCCCGAAAACATCGGTATGGACTGTTTCCCTTCTGCTTGGTTGCCTTTTTAGCTTCTTGGCTTTTGTTGAGACCTTGACTTGGCGTATTGATTTAACGGAGGATCAGCGCTACACCATTTCCCCAGCCACCTTGTCGCTTTTGGGGCAGTTGGAAGATCGCTTACAGGTGAAGCTTTACTTCAACGAGGACATCGAAGGCGCCGAGCACTTGATGCCAGCACGGAAAGACCTCGTCAATCTTTTGGAAGAAGTTGCACGTTATTCCAAGGGCCGCATGGTTTTGGAGACCGTAGATCCCACGGTGGACTTAGTCGCTGCACGTGATGCAGAGCACGTTGGTGTGGTTCCCATTACGGTGACCGATCGGGAAGTGGGAGGCGTCAGCATGGAGAGTCTTTATCAGGGCTTAGAAATGCGTTACCAAGACCGTTCGGAGGTCATTCCATTTTTGGTGCCCGGTGAATTTGAATTTGCTTTTTCGGTTCGACTTGCCGCACTCCTTCGGGAAAATCGCCCGGTCCTTGGCTTCTTCTCCCGAGAGCCCGCCCTCTCTCCGCCCATGCCAGGCCTCCCGCAAAAGGCTTCACCCAACCGCATTTTTGAAAAGCTAAGGGAGCGGCTTGGCTCTCGTTACGCTATTCGGGACTATCGGACGGCGTCGGCGGAGGCACCTTTTGATCGGGATTTATCGGCGCTGGTGGTGGCGCGCCCCGAAGAGGTGACGGAGGAAGAGCAGGAGCAGTTGACGGCGTACTTGCAAGACGGGGGGAATATTTTAATTTTCATGGACCATGAGGTCATTGATCCCAGTCAAGGTTTCACGGTCACTCCGTTGCAAACCGGAATGGAAGAATGGCTTTCTCTGTGGGGGCTCAAGGTTCACCCACATTGGGTGTATGACCAGCAAGCCCAAGTCCTTCCCGTGGGCGAGCAGTTCGTGACATTGCCCGACGGTCGCCGCGCGCGCAATGTCATCACCATGCCTTATGGTCTTTTCCCGATGCTCACAGGAGATGCACTTTCTCGTGGGCATGTGGTGACCTCTGAATTAGACAGGGTTGCCATGATGTGGGCGCATCCGATTTCATACAAACAAACGGTGCCGGGATTAAGCGCGGAAAATCTTCTGCGGAGCTCGGAGAAATCTTGGGCGTTACCTCCCGACGTGAATGTCAGCATGAGTCGATCGAACTTGGAGCTCTTGCAGGCTATGGCTTCTACTAAGGGGCCTCCGTCTCGTTTTGCCTTGGGTACAATTTTATCTGGCGCCTTCGCCGTGGGTGCAAAGCCTGGCGTCTTGGTGGTTCTGGGAGACGCCGACCTTTTCCATAACCGTTCCTTGCCACAGGGGTCCGAGAATGCCATTTTCGGGGTGAACTTGTTGGATTGGCTTTCTCAAGAAGATGAATTGATCGCTTTACGTACCCGAGGACGTCGGTCCCGTGAACTGCGTGATTTCTATCAAGAGTCCATTGAAATCCAAGGTGGTATGGCTGGAACTGATGTGGAGAACCGGGTGATTGACCGTCGGGCGCAGAAGGCGCGAATTTCTGCACAACGAACGATGGCCTGGTCCAATATTTTCTTTCCGCCCCTTCTTATTCTCCTTGCCGCTTTTGGGCACTTTGCGGTGCGTCGATCTCAGTCAAGAGTACCTTTTGTCCGAGGAGAGCCGCGATGAGCTTTCGCGACAAAAAACTTTTCCTCTTATTTCTGATGCTATTTACTTTAGCCTTAAGTGTGCATCGGCCTTGGGAGGGAAGTGCGCACACACAAACTTCGGCTACCGTGTTCGCCATGTTTCCTGGTTTGAACGAGGACAGCAATCAGATTGCCATGATTGAAATCGTTTCTCCATCAGGGATGGTGACTTTGCAGCGCGGTCAGCAAGGGAAAAGAGATTATCCCTGGAAAGTTGTGCAGCGCTTTGGGCATCCCGCCGACCTCACTCGCCTGCGGCATTTGTTGGATAGTATGGCGGCATTGACTACGGCAGATTTGGTCTCGGAGGAGAAGTCCAGTCACGAAACCTATCAAGTAGAGAAAAGTCGGGCTACGCGGGTGCGTGTGTTGAATGCTCAAGGTGTCATCCTCGCAGACCTAGTCGGCGGGGGTCTTCGTTCTCAAGATCCGACGTCTGGCCGCGATGCTGTATTGGAGTTCTATATTCGCCCTACCGCAAGCTCCGCCGTTTACCTTGCTGGGAATTATTCAGCTCCTTTAACTTCTCCCGACGATTGGTGTGACACTTGGTTTCTTCGAGATTTGGAAACTGCACGAATCCAAACGTTAGAAAGAGAAGACCTAGACGGCACTGAATCTTGGAAGTTGGTCCGTACCCTGACCGAGGACTCCTCTCAAAGCGTTTGGCAAATGGTTGCCCCCGTCTCCAGGGAAGTTCCCGCATTTGTTGGGGACTCCTTCGCTTATTCCGTGGTGCATTTTCGTGCAGCGGAAGTCATCGGTGCTTCCATCGAGGATCCGCGCTTGGGTCAAGTCACGGATATCTTTCGCGTTGGCATTGATGACGATGTCTTAGAAATGGTTTTTGGAGCACCGGCAGGAGAAAATCGCCGCTATGGAATCGTGCGTGGGCTTCCATTCCTGTACGCGGTTGCTCAGCACGATGTCGAGCAACTCCGACAATCCGTTCGAAAAATGCAGGTTCTCGACGAAGACTAGGTTTTTTCGCATAGGTTCGGTAGAATCAGCTATGGACCTTCCCTTGGCCCTCACCTTTGACGATGTCCTCCTGATTCCGCAAGAATCGGACATCCTTCCCACCGAAGTCAACGCTTCCACGCGTTTTTCGCGCCGAGTTCGCCTGAAAATCCCGGTGTCTTCGGCTGCTATGGACACGGTAACCGAAGCTGGATTGGCCATTGCCATGGCTCAGCAGGGCGGCATTGGCATTATTCATCGCAACTTGTCCATTGAGGATCAAGTGCAAGAAGTAGAGCGCGTGAAGCGTTCGGCTCACGGTGTCATCCGAGACCCACTCACCTTGGCGCCTACCAACACCATTGCCGATGCGCGTCGGTTGATGGAAGAACACGAAACTTCCGGGTTTCCTATTTTGGCCGACGGAAAGGTCGTCGGTATTTTGACGCGCAGAGATTTGGAATTTCGTGGCGGAGACGATGTCAAAATCCAGGACCTTATGACCACGCAGTTAGTGACGGCTCCATCTGGCACAAACTTGGCACAAGCGCAAGAAATTCTGGAAAATGCCAAAGTGGAAAAACTTCTTCTTTTGGACAAGGACGGGGGCTTGGATGGTCTCATCACTATGAGGGATATTCGGTTAAGCCGTGAGTTTCCAAACGCTGCCAAAGATGGCGAGGGGAGTTTGTTGGTAGGAGCTGCGGTGGGCGTGATGGACTATGATCGCGCGGAGGAACTTTTAGACGCGGGAGTAGATGTCCTTGTCGTGGACACGGCTCATGGGCATAGCTCCAACGTGATTGAAACGGTCAAAGAATTAAAGAAACGTTTGGACGTAGATGTGGTAGCCGGAAACATCGCTACGGCCGAAGCCGCTGAGGCATTGGTGGAAGCGGGAGCCGACGGCATTAAGGTCGGCATTGGACCCGGGAGCATTTGTACTACGCGAGTGGTTGCAGGCGTCGGCGTTCCACAATTTAGCGCGGTTTACGCGGTCAGCCAGGTTTGTGCGGCTTCGGATGTTCCGGTGATTGCCGATGGAGGCATTCGTCATTCTGGGGACGCCGTCAAGGCTTTGGGCGCGGGAGCCTCTTCCGTGATGCTGGGGTCTTTGTTTGCCGGTACCGAAGAAAGCCCGGGTGAATCGTTCCTCTATCAAGGGCGTTCCTTCAAAGCAGTGCGCGGCATGGGTTCCTTAGCCGCCATGGTGGACGGGGGCAAAGCAAGATACGGTCAAGCTGCCGTCCACGAAACGCAGAAACTCGTTCCGGAAGGCATCGAAGGCATGGTTCCCAGCCGTGGCCCTTTGGCGCCATTCTTGTACCAATTTGTAGGCGGCGTTCGCGCAGGCATGGGTTACGTCGGCGCCGAAGACCTTGAGATTTTCCGTGCCAAAGCGCGTTTTGTGCGTATCACCAGCGCGGGCGTTTCAGAGAGCCATCCTCACGATGTTCGCGTTACCAAAGAAGCACCGAACTACCGCACGGTTCAATAATTCAGTCTATGCACGAACGCATCCTCATTGTGGACTTTGGGTCCCAGTACACACAACTCATCGCACGCCGTGTTCGCGAGCACGAGGTTTTTTCCGAAGTTGTCCCGGCGCATAAAGCGCACTTGTCTTTGGGGGATGACCTACGCGGCATCATTCTTTCGGGTGGCCCAGCAAGTGCCTATGAAAAAGGTGCGCCTGATTTGGACCGGACCGTCTTAGAGGCCGAAGTCCCTATCTTGGGTATTTGTTACGGCATGCAGTGGATGTGTGAGACGATGGGCGGCAAAGTAGTTCCAGGCGAACAGCGGGAATTTGGTTTCACAGAAATGAAAGTTCCCGAAGTCTCACCACTCTTCGAGGGCGTGGCCGAAGACACCGTGGTTTGGATGAGCCATGGAGACCGTGTAGAGTCTTTGCCGGAAGGTTTTGTGCGCTTGGCGCATACGGCAGACTGTCCCGAAGCTGCTGTGGGAGATCCATCTCGAAATCTCTACGGACTGCAATTCCATCCTGAGGTAGCGCACACCCACGAAGGAAATCGATTGCTGGGAAACTTTTTGCAGAAAATTTGCCAGTGCCGTGGTGATTGGGCACCTGCCGACCTTGCGCAAGAATTAATCGCTCGTGTTGAGGAGCAGGTCGGCGAGACCGGCGAAATCGTTTTGGGATTGTCCGGCGGAGTGGACTCTTCCATTGTGGGTGCCATCTGTCAAGCAGCCATCGGTAGTCGATGTCATGCAATTTTTGTGGATACCGGTTTACTGCGCGCCGGCGAACGAGATCTCGTGGAATCTACCTTCAAGGACCACTTTGAATTGGACCTAACTGTCGTCGATGCCGCTGATCGTTTCCTGGGTAAACTCGCTGGGCAAACGGACCCAGAGCGAAAAAGAAAAATCATTGGCCATGAGTTTGTGGATATTTTTAGAGAGCAAGCGACACGTTTTGAAAACGCACACTTCCTTGGCCAAGGCACACTTTACCCTGACGTGATTGAATCGGTTCCTGCCCATGGTGGCGCTACCGAGGTTATTAAGTCACACCATAATGTGGGTGGCCTTCCTGACGACTTGGATATGGAGTTGGTGGAACCACTTCGCCTTCTCTTTAAAGATGAAGTCCGAGACCTTGGCCGTGTTCTTGGTCTTCCGGAAGAAATGGTTGCGCGTCAACCTTTCCCAGGCCCGGGTCTCGCCGTGCGTTGTGTGGGGGATTGCACCGTAGATCGTGTTGAGCGTCTCCGAGAAGCTGACCGTATTGTTCGAGAGGAGCTGGAAACGCGGGGAGAGCACGATAGCGTTTGGCAATACTTTGCCGTCTTAACCGGGGCGCGTTCCGTCGGCGTGATGGGGGATAAAAGGACCTATGAAGAGGCGTGCGCTATTCGTTGCGTGCAGTCCTCTGACGGCATGACGGCGGATTGGGTTTACCCATCCAGGGAGTGTCTTCAGGCAATCTCCAGCCGAATAATCAACGGGATTCGGGGGATTAACCGTGTGGTTTTAGATATTACGTCGAAGCCACCCGGTACGATTGAATGGGAGTGACCTAACTTCTTTTATATTAGGAGGTTAGGGACGTGTTTTCTTGGGATTATTCCCTTGCAGAATTCCAACAACCTATTCAGTATGGAGATACCCTTCATTGAGACGCCGTTCCCCTCGGTTTGCCGATTCCGTCGTCTCCCTAACCCCCTAGGAGTCCCCATGAAATCTTCTTCGTTTTTGCGCCTCACGGTTCTTTTTGCGGCTGTGGCATTTTTCTCTCCGCTCGCTTCTGCCCAAGGCTGGATTCACACCTGGTACGGTGACGTCGGTTATCAGTCCCTCGGTGAGTCTTGTTCTGACCTCGGTGACATCGACGGTGACGGATATGCCGATATCATTTTGGGTGCTCCCCGAGATAAGACCGCTGCCCCTGCTGCGGGTTTAGCCCGAATTTATTCAGGGGGTACTGGTTTTAAAATTTGGGAAGGCTTAGGCTGGGTTCAGGGTGATGCCTATGGGTTCTCCGTCTCCGGTGCCGGTGACTTGAATGGTGACGGAACACCGGACTTTTTAATTGGTGCAAGCAACGCCGACTTTAACGGCCAAGGAAGTGGCCGAATTTATGCTTACTCTGGCTCGAGCTTTCAATTCCTATATTCCGTAGACGGCATTGGAACCTTGGACTGGCTGGGTGTTTCTTTGAGCGATGCCGGCGATGTGAACAACGATGGCTTTGATGATTTCATTGCCGGGGCATGGGAATATGGTGGCTCCCTAAGCTCTAATGGAGACGGCACGGGCTACGCGCGTGTTTACTCCGGAATCGACGGTTCGGTTTTGCACACCATCGTGGGTGCCGGCCCGAAAGACTTCTGTGGTTATTCGGTGGGCGGTGCAGGAGACATCAATAGCGATGGCTTCGATGACTTCATGATCGGTTCCTATGGCCGTGATAATGGCTTTACGAATAGTGGAAACATCAGTGTCTACTCGGGTGCCACAGGTGCACTCCTGCTTTCTATGGATGGTATTGCCTCCAAGGACAAAATCGGGCTCACCTGTCACAATGCAGGCGACACCAATGGCGATGGCGTGAATGACATCATCACAGGTGGCTACGGCCAGACGGCCCCCAATGGCGCTTACTCTGGCGTTGCGATGGTCTTTTCCGGCGCAGACGGATCTATCCTTCATACGTGGTACGGAGATAATCAAGCGGACTACTTCGGTTCCGCTGTCGGAGGTGGCCAGGACCTAGATCAGGATGGCTTTTCCGATGTCGTGGTGGGGATTTACAACGATGATTCCATGGGCGGAAATGCGGGCGCCATGCGCGCATACTCGGGTGCCACGGGCTTAGAGATTTTCACCGCTTACGGAGACTCTGAACATGATTTGATGGGCTATTCCGTAACGATGACCCCTGACGTCAACGGCGACGGAGTCCCGGATGCGGTCAGTGGTGGATTGCAATACAACGATGGTCCCGGCCCTGGAAACGGCATTGCCCGCGTGTGGGATTCCACCGTGGCACCTCCGCCACCTCCACCCCATTGGTTCTCTTTGCCGACCACCTTTGTTTCAGTTGGCGCAGGCTATGTCGATGACTTCGAAAGTTATGCCGGAAACGTACCTTCCCACTTTGGAATCAACGCTTTGGACACATTCCGTCGTCAGCCGTCGGGAGACGCATGGTGCAACATTGGCCAGATGGGTCCTTGCACCGGTGGCATAAGTGGCGATGGCCCCTACTCGGGTTCCTTTGGCTTGGAGATGGGCAATGAACCTCTTTCTACCACGCACGCAAATGTGGCGAATGCACTCATCATTGGCTTGGACGGCACTGGTGCCGGCTCCTTAGTCTTGAATATGAAAGTTTTCAACCACGGAGAAGAAATCAGTGATGGTGATGGCGTGTTTGTCTCGGAGAATGGGTTAGATTGGACGCAAGTTCAAATGGGCTGGAATAATCTATCCGTTGGTGTTTGGAGTGACGTGAATGACGTTGACTTGTCCAACGCCGGAGTCAATACGGATGGCCCGTTCTACTTGTGTATAGCTCAAGAAGATAATTATCCCATCGGTGATGGTGATGGCATTAACATTGATGACATCTCCGTGGCAGCTTCCGCACCTGCGGGCTACACAATCACAGATGTTGTTCCGGGCGTTGCGGGTTCTATGAATGGCATCCTTGTTTCGGGAGCCACCCCTGGCGCGCGGTCATATTTCACCTACGGATTTCGTCTAGGTACGACGATGATTCCAGGTTGTTCCACCACCCTTGATATCGGTGGGGCCAAGTTGGGTGGTTACGCCCCTGCTGACGCCAATGGAAACGTGACTTTTGTGACTCCAGTTCCTCCTTCTGTAGCAGGGATTACGATTTACATTCAGGCACTGGAACACGCACTTTGTGAAGTCACCAACGTATACGCCCAAACGTTCTAAATGCTTCGCTTTCTGGAGGCCGCCTTTTTTGGCGGCCTCTTTTTTTGTTCCATATTGCTCTCCGGAAACGCCACATTAAGATGAGGGGGTGATTTCACAAGACCCCATTCCCTCTTTACAGGCCAATCCAGACTGGTTGGTCTTGGGGTTTGTCTGCTACTTACTAGCTGGTTTCTTCTTTTACTCTTCTTTGGGCCGAGGTCGTCCTCGCCATAGGCTTCGGATGATTTTTGATACGGGGCCCCGCAGTTTGACGGTTCTTCGGGACGCGGTCTTGGCAAAGGCCCGTGGGCAAGCCGGCGCTACATTGATCGTGACCGGATCGAGTTTCCTTCTTGCGGGCATGCTGTTTCCTGCACCCCCTCTTCCATACGTTCAGTGGGGGGGGGCGGCTTCTCTCTTTTTCTTGGCCATCCTTTTTCAAGCTTTGCTCGCCGGGCATGTGCGCCGGTCCATGCGTAATGCTGTGAAGGACCATCTCAGTCAGCATCCTTTTTCTTTTGAAGATCAAATTTCCTTAACACGCGAAATTGGTGATTTATTTGCAGTACCCTCTTCCCGAGAGGACACTTTAGAGGGTTATGTTGCTAAAGTGCGCCACGCATTAGGGATTCAAGAAAGCCCAAGTCGACTTTTCGGAAAGTCTTCTTTACGCCGATAACCACCTCACGCCTTTTGATTTCTTCGTCTCCCTTTTGATGAAGAATTTCTCCCTTTGGATGCGTCAAGGACTTCAGTCTTTGATGGAAACGCGTTGCGCTTTGTGCGCCATGCCCATGCCTTGGCCGACGGCCCCGGAACTTTGTGATGCGTGCCGGCAAGAATGGCCGACTTCAGGCAGCAACTTCTGCGGGAGTATCCTCGCAGCGGGCCTCTACGTGGGGAGCCTTCAAACCACCGTATTGCGGGCAAAGGAAGAAGCCAACTCACCCTTGCAGTCGGTTCTTGCTCAGCGTCTTCTGACCAGCATCCAAAAAGCTGACTTGGCGCCAGGGTGTTTTGTTCCCATTCCCCCTTCTTTTCGCCGACGCCTCCGGGCCCATTCCTTGCCGGTGGCCCTTGCAAATCACCTCTCTCGCTCTTTGCAATGGCCGTCTGTTTCCCTCCTCAGGAACTGCAGAAAAACAGCTCCTCAGGCCTCTCTTCAAGGAAGAGGACGTAGGAGGAACCGAAAAAATTCCATGGCGCTGCAGCTTTTTGCAAGAAAGCCCGTAGCCCCAGTTTGGTTGGTGGACGATGTTTGCACAACTGGAGCGACTTTGGCCGAGGCAGTTCGTGTTTTCCGAGAGCATGAAATTCCTTGCGCCGGGGCGGTGGTGGCGGCTCGCGTGGATGCCTCCCCCAATTTTTTGGAATCTTCCTTCCTACTTCCTAGACTTTCAGCGTGAAAGGTCGTCTTGCACCTAGTCCTACGGGCGTTTTGCATTTAGGAAATGCACGAAGCTTCGTGCTTGCATGGCTTCAAGCCCGTTCCCAAAATGGAACTCTGATTCTCCGTGTAGAGGATTTAGATGGCCCAAGAATTCAGGAGGATTCATGGCAAAAGTGTGTGGAGGATTTGAAGTGGTTAGGTCTTGATTGGGATGAAGGCCCTTATTTCCAGAGAGATCGTCCTGGGTTTTATGAGGCGGCCTTTGAAAAACTCAAAGAGGGGGGGTGGATCTACCCATGCACTTGCACACGTAAAGATGTGGCGTTGGCAGCTAGCGCGCCTCATCTTGAGGAAGAAGGGCCTATTTACCCTGGCACATGTCGACAGAAACCTTGGTCCCGCATTCAGGAGACTTCGGAGGTTTCATGGCGGTTTGCGGTGCCCCCTTCTTGCACTCTTGAGGTCCCCGACCTTTTCCTTCAGTCCCGTTCATGGAATGTAGACATAGAGTTAGGAGATTTCATCGTGTGGAAAAAAAACAAGTCCCCGTCCTATCAATTGGCCGTAGTCATGGATGACGCAGCGCAAGGAGTGACGCATGTTCTTCGCGGCGATGACTTATTCCCTAGTGCGGCGCGACAAATGATGCTGTATCAAGCACTTCAGCTTTCCGTTCCCGCTTTTGCTCATGTGCCCTTAGTGGTCGGGAATGACGGCCGCCGCCTTGCCAAACGACATGGAGACACTTCACTCCGGTATTTAAGGGGACAAGGCCATACGCCTCAGCAAGTTTTGCAGTGGATTGCGCAGAGCTGCCTGGCGGAAGACGTGCTCCCGGTCAAGAATGCTTCTCCTCAGGAAATGCTTGAGGCCATGCGGATAGGTTGGAATTTGAGGCAGGTCCGTCCCGAAACGGTCACTTGGACCGGAAGTCTAGAAGCCCCATAGCAAGAGCCCCAAGAGCTTGCGCGCTTGGGGCTCTTTAGATCATGAATCCTAGTGGTTGTAAGGATTGTCCTTGTCGTAGTTGAAGAACAAACGGTTTGTGTCATGGTGCACTGAGCTCATATCCCGTTTAAATGCGGTTTCTCTAGCGTCAAACTCACCGGCAACTTTTTCCAAGGTGTCGTGGTCAAACATATCACGGCCGTAGGCATCCTCACTGTGAATGTAATTGCCGCCTTGAACAACATAGGAGATACCGTCGGACATGGCTTTTGCGCCCGCGACAAACACGGAACAGGACGGAAGAAGAGCACCGCCTAGGAGGACGGCAAGCGTGAGGGAGTTGCGGGAAATTTTCATCTCGGGAACAAGGGGGGACGCCCGTGGGCGTAGTGCTAAGAGATTAGTGGGGCCGGGAAGGGGAGTCAACGAGTTATCCATTGCGCATGGCATGAGAATCAAAGAGGGGGAGGCTATCCTTTGTGGCATGGCTGGAAACCCCATCCGCGCCCCAAGGGGCACTCGTGATTTTCTCCCGGAGGACCTCACTCTGGTTCGTTTGATGGAGCAAACGGCAAGGAATTTGGCTCTTGCAGGAGGATTCCTTGAAATACGCACCCCGTTCTTCGAGGAAACCACACTTTTTACCCGTTCTTTGGGCGACACTTCGGATGTGGTTGCGAAAGAAATGTTCACAGTGCCTCGACGAGGAGAATCAAAGGGTCCTGGGCTCACGTTTCGCCCGGAGGGGACGGCCGGCGCCGCGCGGGCCTATGTCAGTCAGGGGCTCTCTGGCCGGGCACCATTTCAAAAATGGTTCTATTTGGGCCCGATGTTCCGCTATGAGCGGCCTCAAAAGGGTCGAGAGCGTCAATTCACCCAATTTGGCATTGAAGCCTTCGGGACCCAGTCCCCCATGATGGACGCCGAGGTCATCCATCTCGCCACGCGTTTTTTTGAAGAATTGGGCTTTGGGGCTGAATTGGAAGTAAGGGTGAACACGATGGGAGACCTCGCCGATCGAGATCGGTGGAGGCAGCAATTAACGGCATTCTTCCTGCCTGGATTGGGCAACCGTTGTTCTGACTGTCAAGATCGTGCAACCAGGAACGTCTTTCGCTTGCTAGATTGCAAAAGTTCCACTTGTCAGGAGGCTAATCAAGGTGCCCCTTCCTTGTGGGATACTCTAGGAGATGAGGCAAAAGCCCATCATGAGGCTGTGACAGCGGCTCTGCGGACCCTTGGACGAGAGCCCCAGTTGGACACAGGAATTGTGCGGGGCTTGGACTATTACACTCGTACTGTTTTTGAAGTGCATTGCCCTACTTTGGGTGCGCGTTCCGCACTTTGCGGAGGAGGTCGCTATGACGGGCTTGTGGAAGAAGTGGGGGGAGTACCGACGCCGGCCGTCGGCTTTGCGATTGGTTTCACGCCAACAGAAATTGCGATGACGGAGCTCGGACTGCCGGCGGCGGAAAAGTTGGCCCAGTTGAAACGATTTGACCAGCCCCAAGTTTATGTGGTTGCCGTGACGGCCGACGACCGCCCGCACGTGCTTCAGCTGGCGGACTCATTGCGACGAGAAAATTTGGGTCGCATTGATTTGGATTACCGAGATAAATCCCTCAAGGCACAGTTTAAAGAAGCCGGGAAATCGGGCTCGCTAACTTGTGTGGTTCTTGGGCCAGATGAGAGAGAGGCTGGGGTGGCCGTTTTACGAAACATGGAAACTCGCGAAGAGACTTCCGTGCCCTTAGCGGAATTGCCGGAGCGCATTCGGCAACAGCTTCAATCATGACGCGTGTTTTTTTTGGTGGGTCTTTTGACCCTATTCATCGTGGCCACCTTGCAATCGCCGATGCCGTAAAAAAGATGGTACAGCCTACGGATTTTTTTTGGATTCCGGCTTGGATATCTCCACACAAAATTCAGACTCCTCCTGCCGCGGTGCAGGACCGTTTAGCCTTATTGCAGTGTGCATTAAAGCCGCGAGAAAACGAGGTTATTCTCGATTTAGAAGTCCGGCGAGAAGGCCCCTCGTACACAATAGAAACGCTCCGGATTTTGCAGGAGAATCCGCCCAAACAGGAGGACTATTTCGTTTTGGGCGGGGATTCTTTAGCACGGATTGCCCAGTGGAGGGACATCGGCGAAATCATGACGCGCGTCACTTTTCTGATTGCCCCGCGCCTGCATTGGGGGCCAGAGAGTGAACTGGGTTGGAGAGCAACCTTGCCGGAAGGTTTGAGTGCCGTTTTTAAGGGCCGATGGCTTCCGATGGAGCCTGTGGACTTGTCTTCCCGTGAAATCAGAGATCAAGTACGTTTGGAAAAAGAAATTCCGGAGGACTTTCCTAACGGAGTGCTTTCGGAGATTCGCCGAAGGTGCCTTTACCAAAGCTGAAGCTTCGCATCTTCAAGAAGCGCAGTTCGGTAGGCCTGAATTTCCTGCATAGATGCGGGAGCCGCCAATATTTCTTGAATCAGTGTCCCTCGGACATTTTCTAAAAGCGTTGTCGTTCTCGCAACGAGCTTGACAATATGGAATCCGGCCCCAGTCTTGAAAACATCGGAGAACTCTCCTGGTTGCAGTGCTTTGACTGCCGTGCCAAATGCAGGCCCATAAAGACGCCCGTTGTAATGAGGGAGATCGCCGGACTTCTCACGAGACACACGGTCATGAGAAAACTCTTTGGCCATGACGGAGAACCCCATTCCATTTTGAAGCTCTTGAAAGACTTCATTGGCTTTCCCTTCCGCAAGCTCTTGAAGTTCCTTCCCTTGGATGTCGGCTGGTTTCCTTCCCTGGCGAATGAGCTCCGCACGGAGGACATTGGGCATGATAAGGATGTGCTGCACATGAACTTTGTTTCCCTCGGGCCCGTAAGCAAAATGGAATGCCCGTTTGATCTTGTCATCCGTTGCAAGGCGTGTTTTTAAAACAAGTTGCTCTAGGAGGATTTGCTGCGTGACCTCTCGCTGGAGACCCGTTCGGAAGAGTGAGAGGTCTTGGCCATTTTGCTGTAAGCCTTTCTCAAAGTCTTCTTCAGATAGATCCCTCTTTTGTTCGGCCTCTCGTCGCGCAACGCGCTCTCGAAGGAGAGAGTCGGACACAAGGATCTGGTAGCGTTTTGCTTCTTCTTGGACGAGCCAGTCCGTGGCTAATTCGTGGATGCCTCGCTTGCCGAAGCGGACATAAAGATATTCCAGGTAGTCTTTGCGCTGGATTTCATGCTCATTCACCCGTGCAATAACGTCGGCGGCCAGTAGGTTTGGAGCAGGAGCATCTTGAGGGATGGCTCCCCAGAAGAGGGAGAAGAGAAGAATCATGGAAGAAGATGAAGAGGTGGCTTGCGACTTGAGGGTGGGGAGACGAAAATACCCCGTCCGACCTGTTTAGAACAGTCCGAATGAAAATAGCCTTTATCTCCGATCTTCACGCAAACCTGGAAGCCCTTGAACGGGTCTTAGAGGATGTGGCGGGGCAAAACGTAGACCAAGTGGTCTGCCTTGGAGACATTGTAGGTTATGGCGCTTCGCCGGCCGAAGTTTGCCGGTTAACGATGGAGCATGCCGATCTCTCCTTGCAGGGGAATCACGATGCGGCCTTGCTGGATGACATTCATGCTCGAGGATTCAATGAGCGCGCTTTGCAGGCGGTGGACTGGACACGAAAAGCCATGGACCCTGAGTTGGAGGAGTATTGGGCAATCTGGGATTGGCTAGGGGGGTTGTCCCCGAATATGGAATTGCCAATAAGCGCTACGGATTCCGTGCAGTTGGTGCATGCAAGCCCGCGGGACCCTTTGGCGGAGTATTTGCTTCCGAACCTCCCGCAAAACCATCGGCGTCTTTTAGAAAATTTTGAGCAAGCGCATCACCGTGTGACTTTTTTTGGTCACACTCATCATCCGGGTGCTTTCGCAACCCGAACCCCTTTCTATCGCGCACAAGGAGAGGAGGACCAATTGGCTCTTCGCGAAGACCATTCCTACCTCATTAATGTTGGCTCAGTTGGCCAGCCAAGAGACGGTGACCCGCGCCTGTGTTACGCAATTTTTGACGGTGAGGTCGTGAGGTGGCGCCGCCTTGTTTATAATCACGAGGCTGCCGCCGAACGTATTTACGCTGCCGAAGGCTTGCCCAACACGCTTGGAGAACGCCTTTTGGTGGGCCGATGATTGACCATGAACTTTAGATCCATTCTTACACTGCTCCTTTGGGGCATCATTGCTTGGCTGCTCGTCCGCTCATGCTCTCCGGAGAGCACGGCCCCTACGGATCATGGAAGCCTCGATGTCCGCCTTGAAAGTTTTGCCTCCACGCAGGAGCAAGAAAAAACTTTTGTTTTGGAGAACGAGTTGGTCTGGTCAAAGTGGACCACGGCCGGCGCAGGTTGCCTTGAGGTTCGCCTCAAAGAGTTTGCGCCTGAGCTTGGCAGTGCGGAGTCTCTCATTGTGTTTGAGGCCGTTCCGGAAATGCCACCACCCGCCGGTCAAGGCCCTACGGTCGTGCATTATCGAAAGCGCCTTGGTCTTCGTGTTTTTGAGGTGGGAGATGTTTTGGGCGGAAGTCCCGACGCCGCACAATGGTCGGTTGAGGTTCTTACGGAATCACGTGAACTCCTCTTTACGATGACTTCGGCAAGTGGCGTTCTGCTGACAAAAAGAGTCCGTCTTCCAGAAAGTCGCTATCACTTCGACGTGGAGCTGACCGCGGCTTCTAGCTCTTCCAGCACGATTGGGAAAACTTTGGCAATGCGTGTCGGAACGGGTGGAGGCATGCTTCGTGAAGAGGACGCTTTCTACCGCAACCCGTATGCAGCTGCGGCAATCATGGAATATGGCTCAGTTGAGGACATGGAAACCTATTATCCAGACGGCTCTTTACCGGACCGCCGGGACATGGCCTCTCGCTGGAATGGTGAAATTCCTTACGTGGTGGAAGGCTCAAAGTATTTCTTGAGTTTGATTCGAGCTTTGGATCAACCTTTTCAAGGTGCCGTAGCCGAAGTTCTTTGGGATGAAACCGCCCGGGAGAATGCTATTTTCAAGGGGCTCTCCCCCGAAGATCGCAGCATGTACCGAGAGATTGGCGTCGCGGAATGGGCATGGCGGAAGGCCCATAAAAACCAGTTCCCGTCAGGAGAGGATTTGGCTGATGACCTCGGGTTGGATGCCCAGTTCATCAATAATGTTTTGTCGGATTACCGCATGCGCTTGCAGACGAGGAGTTCCGGAGAGTTTTGGTCGAAAACATCTGTGTCCGGAGATTTCTCTTTGCATTTAGGGAGACCAGAAGACGCACCCGAGAAACAACGTATTCAATGGTACGTTGGTCCGAAGAGTCCAGAGGCTCTCGCGGATTACGGCCCAGCGGCAACGGCGGTGGAGTTTGCAGACTACGGCTCCTCTTTCTTTTATAAGATTTTCTTTACAAATTATATTGCACCCGCCATTTTGGGCATTCTTAAGTTCTTCCAATCGATTGTTACCAATTGGGGTGTGGCCATCATCTTGCTAACCCTTTTAGTGCGCGGTAGCTTGATGCCTTTGAATAGGAAAAGCCAGTTAAAGATGGCGGAGTACCAGGTGAAGATGAAAAAGGTGAAACCAATGATGGACGCCATTAACACCAAGTTCGCGAAGGATCCACAGCGGAAACAGCAGGAGACGATGAAACTTTACAAGAAATATAAAGTTTCCCCTCCGTTAGGTGGCTGCCTTCCGATTCTCATTCAAATGCCTATTTTTATCGGACTTTTCGCGGCCCTTCGTTCTTCCATTCTTTTACGCCAAGAGGCCTTTGTGGGTTGGATTACAGACCTTTCCCGTCCTGACGCTTTGATCGATTTTGGGGGTCCCATTGTCGACGTGTTCCTTTTGCGGAGTGTGACGTCGTTCAACTTGCTTCCAATTGTAATGGTTATTCTTTGGGTGGTTCATCAGAAGTCCATGCCTAAGCAGGTGGATCCCCAGCAGGCGCAAATGCAAAAAATGATGACATGGATGCCTGTATTGTTTGGCATTATGTTGTACAACTACGCCTCTGGACTTTCGTTGTATATGATTGTTTCTTCGGCCGTTGGCATCTTTGAAGCAAAGATTATTAAGAAAAAGTGGCCCGTGGCGGTGCCCGAGTCCGGTGGAAAAAAGGCTGGCTGATTGCATTGTGGCGCCCGCTACGGCTCTTGGGCCTGCGGAGCGCGCTGTTCTCCGCCTGAGTGGCCCTGGCCTGTTAGAGCAAGCCCCTAATTTCTCCTCGTCCCTTTTTGCCAAGCTTCCTCGAAAAAGAGTCTCGGTAGTGCGCTCTTGTCCTCAATGGGGAGAGGTTGATGTCATGGTTTTTCCAGGGCCTCATTCCTTTACGGGGGAGGACGTTCTTGAACTCCATCTCCCTGGCTCTGTTCCTTTGGTTCGAGACGTTTTGGATTATCTTCTTCGATGTGGGCTTCGCTTGGCTGAGCCCGGTGAATTTACGCGTCGTGCTTTTGTGAACGGGAGGCTGGACCTGACTCAATCCGAAGCTATTTTGGATTTGATTCAAAGTCGAACTTCGGCAGACGCGGAAGAAGCTATTCAGCTCTTACGTGGAACTTCTGGGAAGCAACTCCAAGAGGCACGAGATGGGCTCACGCATGCCCTCGTTCAAGTGGAAGTAAGCTTGGATTTTGAAGAGGGAGATTCCCAAGATCTCGTTCCCGGTGAAATTCACTCATTACTTTCTTCTACTTTGAAATTGCTTCAGAGTAATTTATCGGCGGGAAGCCATCGGCAAAGCTGGGAAGAAAATACATTTCGTATTGGACTTTTGGGCGCACCCAATGCGGGGAAAACTACTTTATTTAGGGCTCTCACAGGGGAAAAAGGCTTGGTCTCTTCCCAGCCAGGGACGACGCGGGACCTTCGAGAGGGTCTATGGCGAGTGACATCTGCAAAAGAGCCTTGGGTCTTGTTGGATGCACCGGGTTTGGGCGGAAACGCGGTGGATGCGAGAGACGAGAAGGCAAGAGCGCTCCTTAAGAGGCAACGCTTTGATTTGGTTTGGTGGGTGGTCAATCCTCAGCAGGGGGTGAGGCCTGAAGAGGTGCCAACGGTGGGCGCGCCGATGGTGGTGGCCTTGACGCACGGTGACACTTCTCACTCTCTCTCTGGGGACGCAATTCGAACGCTCCAAAGTGCAGGGCCCTGTATTTGGGAACAAGGCGATGCGGAGGTCTTCCATGATTCCCTCCAGGCCGAGACCCAAAAAGTTTTTGCAGCTCTGGAGAGGAGACGCAAGAGCCGTTCTGGAGCCAGAGAGCGTCATCAAGATGTCCTGAAAAGGGCAATTGCTGCCGTGGAGGCCGCACAAGTTTCTCTGAACCACCCGGATTCTTTGGACTGCGTTGCGGAGGATCTGCGCCAAGGATTATGGGCTATGGGGGAATTGGTTGGGGAAATGTCCCCGGAAGACCTTCTTGATCGACTTTTTCATCAATTTTGTGTCGGAAAATAGACTTTCCCTTCTCCGCAAGGTGGTTCGCCACAAGGAGTTGTGGTAGAAAGCATTTTCTGGGTGAGTCTCTACCACCCCTAGACTATGCGTTGCCCCTACTGCAAAACTGACAATGATCGCGTCATTGATTCGCGCTCTTCTGCGGATGCTTTCTCCATTCGCCGGCGTCGCGAGTGCATGGAGTGCAGTCGTCGCTTCACCACCTATGAACGGATGGAAGAGACGCCACTTCGGGTGGTTAAAAAAGATGGGTCACGCGTGCCCTTTGATCGTAGCCAAATATTGAAAGGCATGTTGAAGGCTTGTGAGAAACGCCCTGTGGGCTTAGAGCAATTAGAGGACATTACTGCGGCCATTGAGCGTAAATTAACGGAGATGTTTGACCGCGAAGTTGGCAGTAAATACATCGGTCAGTTAGTGATGGATTCTTTGCAAGACTTAGATCAAGTGGCGTATGTTCGTTTTGCCTCGGTTTACCGTGAATTCAAAGACATTGAACAATTCATGGAAGAGTTGAAACCGTTTCTCGAATCAGGGAATCATGGGCAATAACGTGATTCGAGTTCGTAAACGTGACGGATTCGAGGAAAGTTTTGACGCACTCCGTTTGTCGGAGAGCCTTCAATCGGCATCTGGAGATGTCTTGCCTGAAGGTGGGTGGCTTGGCCATTTGGTTCACCAAGTTCGTCAGCATTTTTCCTCTCGTGTTTCCGCAGTGGAAACTGCAGAGATTTCTGTTTTGTGTGTACGCCTTCTTCGAACTTCGGGTCTTGAGGAAGCTTCGTTGGCCTATCAAGATTTCAGATCCACCATGGATACGGCGGTCTCTCGGCTTCGGGTTCATACGGGAAAGGGTGCGCATGCCAAAAGCGGTCCATGGGACCGATCTCGCCTCGCCTTGTCTTTGGTTCGGGAACGCTATTTGGAAAACACCGTGGCGCGTCAGGTCGCCCATTCCGTGGAGCGCCGCTTTTCCATGGCAGGGCAAGTCCACCTCACCGGCCGTTTTGTGGCCGCTGCCGTGGATAATGAGTGCAGGACTTTGGGTTTAGCCCCTTCCAGTCTCTATGCGGAAGAGGTCGGAATTGACCGAGGCCAACTGCGGGCTTGGCTGGGTGGAGACTGCATGCCTGCTTCCGCAAACCCTTATGCAAGCTCTGCACCATGGATGGGCGCCCCAGGCCAGGATCCAAGACAACCTCTGGGCGAGGAAGTGCTCGCACGCTTTGCTCTGGAAGAGGTCCTTTCAAAAGTACAAGCCGACGCCATGACGGCGGGGCATTTTGCTTTACCCGCTTTGGGAGATTGGCTTCGTCCAGCCCGAAATCAGCTTCGCCCTAGTCCGGGAGAATCTGAGACGGATTTCTGGAAACGTGTCCGCAGAGAAAAATCGTCTGCCCGAGAGATTCAAGTGTTCTGGCCTCGCGTGTTCCCCTGGACGCAACTTACCGTAGATGCGCCCCCTTGGCTGGATGGGGTAACCCATCGGGTCCGTTTAGGGACGTCCTGTCCCAAGCTGGCTCTTCAGTGGATTCGTGCAGGACATTGGGTTTCTCTTCCCTTAGCAGCATTTGCGCAGGCCGCCGACGTCCACCAAAAGGACTTGGCGGAATCTGGGAAGTGCACCCTCTCGTGGCAACCTCCACGTCGTCTTCCGCCTCCCGCCGACCGTGCGATGCAGACTTTAGATGGCTTCGCAGTCGTCAATGTTGGAGGGCTTGCGCAATCATTGACCACACCTAGTCTCTCCGGATGGATTCAAAGTGTGCAAACTGCATCGGCTTTAGCAGCTCAATCTGTGGCTGCATTGTGCGCTCGTGGCCGAGGGTGCGGCTACCCCAGGGCTACGCTTTTCCCGGTGGGACTTTCTTCGGCCTTGCAACATTTATTCCCCGGAGACGAACTACGCTCCGATCGGGTTCGCCGTCAATTACTCAGTTTGCGTCACATCATGGAGCAGAGCCTGCATCAAGCTCAATTGCGCTCCACACCCGCTTCTCCGCCTCATCCGGGCCCCGTAGGAATTCGTCTCGCTGAACTAGAAGGACGCCCTCCGCATCAGGCATACTCTTGGGGCTGGAGTCTCCCCAATGACTCTGGCCTTCCGTCGGTGACCTCTTTTGACACTTCTCCTTGGTTAGAATTTCCTGCGGCGGTCGCCCACGCAGACTCTTCCTGGATCAAACATCAAACCCCTTCATGTACCTGAAACGCATTGAACTCGAAGGTTTTAAGTCCTTCGCTGATCGCACCGTAATCCCCGTGGAGCGCGGCCTTACTGGCATTGTCGGCCCCAATGGCTGTGGCAAGTCAAACGTGGTGGATGCTCTCATATGGGTGATGGGCGAGCGGTCGGCAAAGGCTTTGCGCGCCGACGCCATGGACGATGTGATTTTTAAAGGTGCAGAGGGACGCGCCAGTGCGCCGTATGCCATGGTAGAAATTATTCTGGGGGACGAAAAGGGGGAAATAGTAGAGGCCGGCGGTGAAGTTGCCGTAGGACGTCGGCTTTTTAAAACAGGGGAAGCAGAGTTTCTTCTGAATGGCCGGAAAGTACGCCGAAAGGATGTCCGGGAACTCTTGATGGATACTGGCTTGGGTGTTCGCGGCTATATGGTGTTGGCGCAGGGGAAAATTGCAGCCGTATTGGAGGCGAACCCTGCAGAGCGCCGCAGTATTTTTGAGGAAGCAGCCGGTATTAGTCGATATAAGGAGCGTAAAAAAGAGACGCAGCGGAAGTTGGCCCAGGTCGCGCTGGATTTGACACGGGTGGATGACGTTTTAGAGGAAGTGCGTCGGAGTGTGCGTTCACTCCGCATTCAAGCGGGTAAGGCCCAGCGTTTTCTGGAAATGCGTGATCGGTATCGAGAGCTACGTGTGCGTGTTGCTTTATTGGATTCCACACAGTTGCGTGCCGATGAAAAGCGGGTCCGAGAAGAGGCTGGGCAGCTGGAAAAGAATTTGCAAGAATTTCGTGATGCACGGGATGCTGCGGAAAAACAATTAGCTGCCTTAACGCAGGAAGAAGAGGTTCTTCGGGATCGCCATGACACGCTTCGGCAAGAGGCGTCGGCAAACAAAGAGGGTGTGGCTCGTCTTGAGGAGCGTATTCACGGCCAAGAGGCTCGTACTTCTGAATTGAAGCATCAGCTGAAGAAGGACGAAGAACGTTTAGCAGAGTTGATTTCTTTGGGCGAGGGAGCTTCTGCAGAGGCCCTCGAGATGGAATCATCGGTTGGGGAGGCTTTCCAGGCGCGAGAAGCGGCAGGGAGTGCCATGGCCTTGGCGGAAGCGACGTTTCAGCAAGCAAGAGATGCCGGCCGTGAGGCGAAGTCAACCTTAGAGGTCTTGCGATCCGAAATATTGGAAGCGCTGTCTGAGCGAACTCGTTGTAACAACTTAGTCGCCGATGCAGCCAAAGCGCGCAGTGAAGTGGCCGGTTCCCTTTCTTCGCTTCAACGTCGTCAAAGTGAGTTACTGCCGGAATTACAAACCCTGAAAAGCGCGCACCAAACACTGGAAGCTGCTCAAGAGGCGTCCCGTGCCCAGAGCATGCAAGCGCAAGCGGATCTTCACGCAGTTACGGAAAACCGAATGCATTTGCGTGCAGAGGAAAAGGGCTACGCCGATGCTGCTGCCGATGCCCGTCGGCGTGCGGTTGCCGCGCGTGCTCGTTTAGAGGCCTTAACCAGTTTAGAGGAAGACATGCAAGGGCTTCCTCCGGAAATTCGTGATTTGCTTCAGGAGTCTTCCGGCACATTCCCGAGTCTGCTTTTGGATCAAATTCAAGTGGCAGCGCCATGGGATCGATTGCTTGAAAACATTTTAGGGCGCTTGCAGCACGCACTTTGGACGACAAATCGAGAGGCTCGAAATACGCTTACCTCTGGGTCCGCGGATCTCTTTTTCCCTTTTCAAAATCTGAAAGCCTGCGTAGAAATTCCAGGGGCAATTCCATTGCGTCAAATTCTGCAAGGAAGTGCGGATTCCTGTGATGCCCTTTGTTCTCGTCTTGGGGCTGTGTACACCGTCAAGTCCGGTGCCAATGCCGCGGAGTTTGCTGAAAAATATCAGGATGCCTTTTTCCTTTCGGAAGATGGAGAGTTGCATGGCCGAGGGTATTGCCGAGTTGGCATGCTTACCAGCGATAGCGTGGGTGTGTTGGCCAGGCGTAATGACCGAACCGAAGCCTCTGCGTTGTTGGACACAGCGGAGGTCGAACTGGAGTCTGACACGGAGAAGGAAAAGACCATCCACGAGAAAATCATTCTCTTGACCCAAAAGATTACCGTTGCAGAACAAACTAGCCGAGAGGCCTTGTCGGCACAAGAGAGAGCGGACGTACGCCTTCAAGAGAGTGGTCAGCGGATGCTCCGAAGAAAGGAGGAGGCTTCCGTCATGGCCACGGAAAAAGACCAGCTGGAGGCTTTGCTGGAGACTGCTGAGGAGAAAGAAACTCAAGCAACGAAAGACCGCGACGCGGCGGAGGTCACACGTTTGGCAAAGAGCGAGTCGTTGTCTGGCTTAGAGCGTGACACGGAGGAAAAAACAGAGGTTGCAGATCAGGCAAGTCAGCAGCTTCAAGAGACGCGTGTTGAGTTCCATCGTCAACAACAAGCAGAAGAACACTTGACGCAGCGAGTTGGAGATAGAAAAACGCAAGCGCAAAAGGCATCGGCGGAAAGAGCTGGATTAACTTCTGAATTGAAGGAATTTGTGGACCGTATTGCTGAATTAGAGGGCAATGTAGAATCGGCAAAGCTGGAAAGAACGACATTGCTAGGCCAGCGGACAGAATTAGACGGGCGCGTAGGGGAGGCCTCGGCACAATCAACTCGTGCGTCCGATGTGCTCCATAAGGAACGTTCTCAGAGAACCGGAGAGCAGGGGCATTTGGACCAATTGATGGAACAGCGGCAAGCCTTGGCTTTAGACGAGCAAAAATACCGCTTGCAGTTTGATGAGTTGGTCCGAGGGATTCAGGAAGAGTTCCACCAAGACTTGGAAGACCTTGCGTCTAGTTTGCAAATTGACCCAACGGTTCCAGCTCCGGAAGGGATGGACCCCGCATTGATGCATGAAGAGTACTCTGAATTGCGCGCAAAGATTGAGTCGATTGGTTCTGTGAACCTAGACGCCGTGAACGAATTAGACGACAGGGAGGCACGCTTGAAATTCTTGGATGAGGAACAGGTGGACCTTCAAGAGGCTCAGGGAAATTTAGAGGCCACCTTGGAGGAGTTGGATATACAGTGCAGAGAGCGTTTTGTGGAAACGTTTGAATTGGTGCAGGGTCACTTCGAACAAATATTCAGACGCCTGTTCCGTGGAGGCAAGGCGGAGATCACCTTGACTGCCGACATGGACCCCTTGGATGCCGGAATTGAAATCACAGCACGCCTTCCGGGGAAAAATACGAAAAAACTTAGTTTGCTCTCCGGTGGAGAGCAGACATTGACAGCGCTGTCCTTACTCTTGGCTGTCTTTCAATCTCGCCCCTCGCCATTTTGTCTTTTGGACGAAGTGGACGCTGCCTTGGATGATGCCAACGTCGAACGTTTCATTGACGTAGTCCAGGAGTTCTCTGACAAAACGCAGTTCATGGTGGTAACGCACAACCGGATTACCATGTCACGTTGTGAACGCCTCTTCGGCGTGACGATGCGCAAGCGAGGCGTCTCTATGTTAGTTTCGGTGGATATGGCAGATATCCCATCCTCGGAAGCTTCCATGTCACCTTCAGAGCAGCCTTCGATTTCTCGTGCATCTGAAAAACCGGAGGAACCGGGAATTTCTGATGTAAGAGAAGAGGCCCTTCGCCGGGCAACGAATGGCGTCGACGAAGCGCGGAACTAAATTATTTTCGTTTTAGCGCTTGCTCTTCCAAGCTTGGAAGGGCAGTCATGACCAGGGTGCCGATTTTTTTCAAACTTTCTACCGAGCAAGTGGACAGGTCATCTTTATTCGTGTGCCAGAATCGGTTGGCGGGGCCGAAGTGGAAGTCAATGAGGTCAATGCCCGGTACGCCCTTGCGCAGGAAAGTTCTGTGATCATCTTTCACCTCTTTCCGTCCAATCAAGAGTTGGTGGTATCCTAGACCTTGTGCTGTCTGTTCAAAGATGCGCGCAATCCAACCGGTTGACATGGACTCAATGAAGACGCCCAATTCTTTGTCACCGACCATATCCATGAGTACCAGGGCTTTGATAGAGGAGAGGGTTCCGTCGGCTTTCATCTTTTCTGACAAGTGACGGCTTCCAAAAGTGGAGTTTGTGTTGTCATCCCATCGGATTGGGTAAAACGGTTCTTCCCCGTCAAACCAACATAGGGTGATCCCTAATCCTTGCCGCGGTTCTTCTCCTCCAAGTTGCCGGCCCAACTCTATAAGGAGAGCGGTGGAGGATCCAGCGTCGTTTGCGCCGACAAATTTGGGTCGATCAAACGTGTCATAGTGACTGCAAAGCCAAAGACTGCCCTCCTCTGTTCCAGGACGGTAAGCCAAGAGATTCGTTCCCGTGACCGTACCTTTGCGACGCGCGCCCTCAGGAGGCGTGGCCGCAAAAGTGTCCGTGCGAAACTCCCAGCCAAGACCCGCTAATTGTTCTTGGATGTAAGCTCTCGTTTGGGCGGATTCTTTCGTGTCAATGCGTCGGGCGCCGATGTCTTCCACGAGGAAGCGCAAGTCTTCAAAGCATCGCACAGCATCAAAATCCGCGGGAGTTAAAGTTGGAGCCAAGTCATTTTCGCCACAACTGCTGATGGCGAAGGGAAGAGCAAGCAGAAGGAGAGTGTGCCTAAACATTCTTTTTCGAGGGGGAACCAGTGCGGTAAAGGAGGTACGCCAAGCCTATGTAGGCAACCAAAGTGAAGGTGTCTGCCGATGCCGGGGAGTCCCACAGCGGCTTGTTGGAGATATTTCCCTCCCCAAACTTACTGGAAGCCCAAATGGCCCCAATCCAAGTGAGGCCGAGTAGGGCTTCACCGGCAATCAAACCGGATGCCGTTAAGACTCCTTGTTCCGCATTCTTCTTGCCAAAACGTCGATTGGTGAAGAGACGTAATAGTCCACCTGAAAATACGGCGGCGGAAAGACTAAACGGAAGATAAAGCCCGACAGCAAACGGAAGACTGGGTGCGCCAAGAAGTTCCACCACCAAGGCGAGTGCGCCACCAATGATGAGGAGAACCCAAGGCAAGTCCTGATTGAAAATACCTTCCACAATAGTTTTCATGACGTTCGCTTGCGGTGCCAAAAAATCTGGATTGACGGCGGCGGGAACACCGGGGTCTGCACCAACAAGGTTTAAAACCGGGCCGGTTTCCGTCGGCAAAAGAATGATGAAGGGAATCATGACGGAAAGGGAGACAGCGGTGAAAACCGTGCCTAAGAGTTCCCCAATTTGTTGTTTTTTTGGCGTGGCGCCCAAGAGGTAGCCTGTTTTTAAATCTTGGGAAGTGTCCCCGGCCAGGCATGCGGCAATGCACACGACGGCGCCGACGGAAATAGCTTGCACCATGCCCACTTTTCCCCCAGCTCCAAAGGCTAAAAAGAGGAGTGAGGTGCCAATCAACGTGGTGATCGTCATGCCCGAAACGGGATTAGAGGATGCGCCAACTAGTCCAACGATTTGAGAAGAAACCGCAACAAAAATCCCCGAAAAGATGAGTACTGAGAGTGCACCCCAGAAGCTGCCCACAATGCCGAAGCCCCAAAGCGCTCCTGTGCATAGGATGCCCAAAGCGACGACGGGTTTCCAGGGAAGGTCCTGCTCTGTGCGCTTGGGTTGCGCTTTTTTCGCCGACGCCTGCCCCGCCCGTGCCAAACTGCCTTGAAGGCTTGAAGCAAAGCGGAGGAGTGTTTTTGCCAGAGAAGCCAGCCCGCCGACGGTGACGGCGCCCGCACCAATGAAGGCAATATAATTGCTGCGGAGCTCTCCGGCATTCATCGCGGAAATTGCTTTGTCGGCTGGGGGGAGAAGGCCGGAAAGATTGTCGCCGACAAACCAAAGAAGCGGTGCCAAGACAAGCCAGCCCAAAGCAGCACCGGCCATCATCATGGAGGCCACGCGAATACCCAAGATGTAACCTACGCCTAAGAGAGAGGGAATGGCGTCAATAGCGAGGACAGTCCGGTAAGAGCCGAAGGCCAACGGTGCATGGAGCCCATCGCGGATGAGGCCAAAGATTTTGAAACTTGCGGCGTAAACGGCTCCGAGGCCAAGACCCGCAAAGACTTTTTTTGCACTGTCGCCCCCGGACTCACCCGCTTTCAGAACTTCGGCACAGGCGGTGCCTTCGGGGTAAGGGAGATTGTCATGTTCTTGGACGATGAGAAACCGTCGGAGTGGAATCATGAAAAGGACTCCGAGGACTCCGCCTAGCAGGGTGGTCAAGAGAACGGTGCCCAAGGGGGGGGCTTCGCCCCAGAGGTAGAGGGCCGGAATGGTGAAAATCATGCCCGCGGCCAGCGATCCTCCGGTTGAACCCACGGTTTGTGCCATGTTGTTCTCCAGAATATGCCCACCTTTCAGGGCTCTCAGGATTGCCATGGAGACCACGGCCACGGGGATGGACGCCGAAACAGTCAGCCCAACTTTGAGGCCGACGTAGGCATTGGCTGCAGCAAAAAGGGCGCCAAGAAGAACGCCAATGACCACGGAACGCACGGTGAGTTCGCGGGGGGATTCCTCGGGAGAGATGTGGGGGCGGAAACCGTCGGACATGAGGAGCAGGATACGGTATTCTTCTTTCCGTGAAACTGTCCGTCGTCATTCCCATTTACAACGAAGAGGAAACTCTTTTAGAAATCCTGGAACGGGTGCGTGCTACGCCCTTTGAAAAAGAGATCATTCTTGTGGATGATTGTTCGCAGGACGGTACGCGCGCCATTTTGAAGGGTTTGGAGGCCGATGCAGATTTAAAAGTTTTGTATCACGCAAAAAACCAGGGGAAAGGTGCTGCTTTACGTACTGGTTTTGCAGAGGCTTCCGGTGATGTCATTCTGATTCAGGATGCTGACTTGGAATATGACCCTGGGGAGTATCCTTTACTGTTAGAGCCTATTGAAAAAGGCTTAGCCGACGTTGTTTATGGTTCTCGCTTTAAAGGTGCTCGAATGAACCGTGTGCACTTGTATTGGCACCAGATGGCGAATACTTTCTTAACGATGTTGTCTAATATGATGACCAATTTGAACTTGACCGACATGGAGACGTGTTACAAGGTTTTCCGAAAAGAAGTTATTCAAGGGCTACAGTTGGAGAGTAACCGTTTTGGTTTTGAGCCAGAAATCACTGCCAAAGTTGCCCGCAAGCGATTAAAAGGAAAGAGGGTCCGTATTTACGAAGTGCCCATTAGTTACTACGGCCGAGATTACGCCGACGGCAAGAAGATCGGTTGGAGAGATGGCGTGGCTGCCATATGGCACATCATGCGCTATAACTTATTTAAGTAGGCGGTTGCTTCTAAGCTGAGTGGCCCCAATGGCGGGGCAATATGTACGCACACGTCGTGGTTGAGGACGGGTCGAATCGTTTGCAGGGCTTTTTCGGGCGTGTTATTTGCCTTGCTCAGGTGGGCTAAAACCAGAGTATGTAGGCTTGGGCCCGCAGCTTCCTGAAGGAGGTCGGCCGTTTGCTGATTGGACAAGTGGCCCTCCGGCCCTGAAACGCGGTCTTGCAAAATACGCGGGTAGGGTCCGTCTCGAAGCATAGTGGAATCGTGATTGGCTTCCAGGACGAGAAGGTTGAGGGAGTGAAGGTGGGGGTGGAGGACGTCGGCAGTTCCTAAATCCGTAAAATACCCCGCACGTGCGTTCTCCGTTTCAAAGAGAAATCCGAAGGTAAAGCCTGCGTCGTGAGGGAGTTGGATTGGAGTGATGGACAAAGGGCCGACGGAAAAAGGAACTTGGTCTTGGATGGAACGATGGTCAATCTTTCGCCGCTCTCGCTCTTTTTTTGAAAGGTAGCTTTTACTACCAAAAGATTCGTCATGGGCATAAAGAGGTGCCCGGGCGCGTGATGCTACCGGGACAACGTTTTTACTGTGGTCCGCATGGTGGTGCGTCATCAAGACGGCATCAATTTGTGTGAGAGACTCTCCGCAACGTTCGGCTAGCAACCGTCCTGTACGCTGTGGAATACCGCAATCCACTACAACGCGAACTTTTTGATTCCCTTGCCCCGCTGTGACCAAAGTGCAGTTTCCGCTGGAGCCACTTGCGAGGATATGAACATGCATTTGGAGAGCCTAGCGTGTTATACTAATAAAGTCGCCTATTGCGATCTTGTTCTCATGCTTTTTTCTGCTTTCCCTCTTTTCTTCGTTCTCGCTCTTCCCATGCAAGACGCAGGGGAAGTTGAAATTTTTGTGGACACGCCTTACATGGGGCAAGTTTTGGTGACTTCTCCGGTTCAAGCGAAGGGGCTCCCTCAAGGCTACGATCAAGTTGCGCTCCCCCGCGCCCAAGGATTTCTCTTTGTCGCGCCTCATGCGGGATCGTGGACCATCCGCCTCCATTCTCACTATTTTGATTCCTACCTCTTAATTCAAAACGCGCAGGGAAACTTTTTAAGCACTTCGGTCGGAGACGGCCTCTCGCGGAATGATGACGGCTGGTATGGCTTTCACTCCCAAATAATCCTCTCAGATTTGGATGTTGGGCAACGGCTTTCCATTCGAGCTATCGCTCTTCACGGTAAAACAGGTGCCTTTACTTTACATGTTGAAAAAGGTGCGCCAGAGCCCCTTTCCCAACAATCAGCCGAAGCCGTGCGGCTTAAAGACTTACAGGCGGGCATTGACACGCTAATCGAAGCTGAGGGCGAGGAAAGTGCCTTTGTTGCTTTGGCACGCTATCGCCTCGGAGAGGCGCTTTTTCAACATGGTCAAATGACAGGGGCGCAGTCCGCACTTAATCTTTCGTTAGCTTCGCTAGAGCGAGAGGCTGGCCTTGGGTCTTTCGATGCCTCGCGGGCGAGGAGCCTGTTGGCGGATGTATGTTTACATTTAGGCGACAATTCAGAAGCACGCCGATTATGGGAAGATAATCTTAAGTATGAAGGAGAGGATCCCTTTACCCTTATTCAGTTAGGTCGCTTGCACCTTGATCAAAAGAACCTTTTGGATGCGGACGAGGTTTTAATGCGAGCAGCGCTTTGGATGGCCGATAATAAATCGGAGAATATTGACTTAAGCCTTATGTTGAATTTGGAATTGGGTCGTCTCAGCAAGGAACGTTATGCATGGGGTGCGGCCCTCTTCTATTGGGAAACCGCATTAGGGCTAACTCAACGTTCACTTGACTTTTCGCCTTTTGCTGCTTTGGAATTGCGCCTTGCAATGGGCGAAGCATGTCAACACTTAGGTCAGTATGAGAAAGGTTACCCTCTATTGGAGGAGGCCGCGGTTTTGGCGAAGCAGTTGTTTGGAGAGAGGCATCCTAAGGTTGCTAAGGTTCTGGGTTTTTTAGGTGTCGCCGCGCAGGTTAAGGGAAACCCTGATGCAGCCGTTGAATTCTTTCAAGAAGGCAAAGAGATTTTTCGAGATGCTGGAGTGCTTGAAACAAGTAAGGAGTATCTAGCAACGCTACAGGATTTGGCCTCTGCGGAGCTTCAGGCGGGCGCGCTCGACAAGGCCTTGCAGCATGCCTTGGAGACAGTTGCAGGCGGTGAAACTCGCCTTTGGTCTCTGCTCGCCGGTCTGAGTGAATATGAGCGCCTTGCTTTTGCACGTTTCCATACAGCAAAAATGGCTCTGCTACTTTCCGTAGATGCGAAAGATGATCAGTCATCTTTGATGCAATATGAAGCTCTCTTGCGATGGAAGGGGCAAATCTCTCGTAGTCTTTCGGCAAGCCAACGGCATTTAACGCCAAAAGCTCGCGCCGTTTATAATCAAATGAAGGCCTTGGATGGTCAATTGTGGCAGGCTGTTCTTGGTGCTGAAGAAAATCCAATAGAGTCGCAAGAAATTGCGGCTGAGTATGCTAGTTTGCAGCGAACATTTTTAAATTTGACTGGTACTAGTCGACCTGAAGTGCCCTGTTTTTCTGATGTGTCGCAATCATTGCCAATCAATACGGTGGCAGTTGACTTTTATGTCTACCCTAGATATCGGAAATATTTTGACGACGGAAGTCCATGGGGAAATTCCGAATTAGTGGCTTGGGTTTTCACGGCTGGTCAAGCTATTCCGAATCGTGTTGATTTGGGTCCTGTGGATGCTTTACAGAGGGAAGTTGAATCTTATTTAGATTATTTAGTGCCAACTCGTGGCGGACGCGCTTTGGGTGCCAAAAAGGATCGCCCAGGGACATCTCTGCGAAAAATCCTGTGGGATCCACTGAAGCCTTATATTGGGGAGTCATCGATGGTCTTTGTTTCGCCTGACTCTTTTCTTGCAACGCTTCCCTTGGAAACCTTACCAGTGGGAGAGGAGGAGTTCCTTGTAGAACAGCATGCCTTCGTTTATGCGCAAGACATGGTTTCCTTAGCTTTCCAGGAGGAGTTATCGGAATCGAGAGAGGGGGCACTATTTGTGGTGGGTGGAGTTGCCTATGACGGTGAAGTGAAAGAGCAAGAGGAGGGCGCTCTAAGTCTCGAAGTGCAGGAGGCTCTGGAACAGCTGGAAAAGTTTAAAGAGATGGGTCTCTTCACTGAAGAAGAGTTTGTGGCAAAAAAAGAAACGCTGTTAGGGAAAAGTAATCTTACTCGCGGTGGTCGTCGCGGCGATGCAACGACGTTCACAAAAAAATGGGACGAACTTTCCGCAACACTCGGTGAAGCTAAATCGATCCGAGGGCTATTTAAAGATCAGCGTTGGTCTGCAAAGCCACTATTGTTGACAGGAGAGCAGGCGTCTGAATCACGTGTGAAGGACGAGTTGCCTAATTATCGTTATATCCATTTAGCTACACATGGTTTTTTTGAGCCAGAGGAATTGCCAAACTTGGCTGCGCAGGTTTCTAAGAGTGATCCTCAGGCGATGGCCGCATTACGCGCACAGCGTCGTTTAGTTGGTCGTATGCCTGGACTTTTATCTGGGCTGGTTTTCGCGGGAGTTCGTTATGGTGAAACAGGTGATGAAGATGGATATCTCACTGCTGAGGAGGTGGCTAGCTTGGATTTGACACAGTGTGATTTAATGGTTCTTTCTGCATGTAACACGGCTACGGGAGCTCAGCGTGCGGGAGAAGGGATGATGGGGCTTCGTCGTTCTTTCCGACAAGCCGGGGCGCGGACAGTGCTGTCTTCTTTGTGGCCCGTAGATGATGAAGCTACTGCAGAGTTGATGAAATCTTTTTACCTTAAACTGTGGGAAGGGGGGCAATCTAAAGTGGAAGCTTTGGCTGGATCTCAGCGTGAAATGCTACGAAAGCTTCGTATCGAAGGTCAGCAGAGCCCTCGACTTTGGGGTGCTTTTGTTCTTTCAGGTGATTGGCGTTAAGAGCATTCAGGTTGAGTTCGAAGAATAAGGATTCCCGATTCTTGCGTATTTTGGGTTAAGCTCTATTTGCTTCTGATTGCCTCTTTTTTTAACCGTAAGGAATGATGGATTGTCTTGTTTTCCCTCATTTCCTCTGATGCTACTTTACTTGTAGATAATGAGGGAGAAGTGGTGCACACTCGGCCAGGAGCGATTCGGGCAGGCCTTTCTGTCTGGCTTCTAGGTAATGGTATTCTTTTGCGAACATTGAATATTGGTCAAGGTGGCATTGAAAGCTCTGGTGACCATGTTCAAAGAGTTGCTTTTGATGGCAGTGTCCTTTGGGACTATGATTATCTGTCACAGATTATTTATCTCATCATGATGCAGAGCCTCTTCCAAATTCAGTGAATTGCCATAAGATCCCTTTTGTTCATTGCCCTCCATCTTATTTACGCGAGAAATATCTACGTTTAAAAGATTCGGCGCATCAGACGAGTGTTCTTGATCGCAAGGACGTGATCAGAAGGAGTACCTTCTTTTCCGGTCACTCCTTCTAATCGTATTTTCTACTGTGGTGTGTAGGACTGGGAAGTTGGTTGTTCACCATTTGGCCCAGAAAAATCCCCGCCACTAATCGTGACGGTTCCATCTTCGTTGGTCGTTACTGAACCGCCCGAATGGCTAGAGTCAGATCTGTCTTGGCTTTGATATTGATTGCCTGCTGTTTGCCCAGCATTAAAGGTGTAGTGCTTTCCTCCTGAGCCACGGAGAACTCCAACTCCGCCCAAGATGTGAACCGTGTAGTTGCCATCAACGTCAGGCCGTAGCATTGAAGCCGTGGATGTGAAGCCTATTGGTTCAGGCAATGGGTCAGTGGCGACAGTGCCACCAAAAGTAAATCCACCTTGTCCATCATCAGTGGTTGCCGTTATGTCGTACAGTTCACTGGTAGCGGTGAAATCATAGTCATCACCATTCGAAATACTAGTGACACCTCCTGCAAGAACATATTCCGTTACCGTGGCACGATTCTTTGAGAAGAAAGCGCGTGCTTCTTGCATTGGAGTCCATTCGGTGTAGCTCAATGTCTCAACATTGAATGAGCAGACGCGATTTGTGACGTCTCCATTGGTTAGTCCGCCAAAGAATAGCCGAAGGCCTGTGCCGTGCCCAATCCCTCCAATAGCAACAGCAGCAATGCGGTAGGGGAGGTTAGGTCCAGCAGTCCATGAGTCCGTAACTGGGTCATAAATTTCAGAGGTTTTTGTATTGCGTTGGGTCATGGTGCCTAGATTCGCGACCTTACCATCGTTATTTTTTCCAGTAACTCCGCCAGCTATAAAGACTCTTCCGTCAGGAAGCACAAAGCCAAAGTGATGTGAACGTGGAGTTGACATTGGTGCAACTTCAGTGACTTCTGAAGTGTAAGGGTCAAAGATTTCAACCCTTCGTGTGATGCCCGTCTGGTTTGGATCATCTGGATGGGGCCCAACCATCCCACCAGTGATAAAGATTCTTCCATCAGGAAGTCTTTGGAGTTTGTGGTGAGCTCGCGCGACGTTCATGCGGGCAATTAATGTATTCTCCCGTGTTTGGAGGTTCATGTCCCAAATTTCATTTGTGGCAATAACAGGCTCACCCAATTTAGGGTAGAGATGATTTGCGCCCCCAAAGGTCAATAGCTTTTCGACGCCTCCATTAATGCCAAATTGATAGACTTTCGTGCGCATTCCAGGTGTTTTAGGTCCATTTGCAAAGCTTTCTTCTTCTGCCCAGTCCCCAGGCATGGTTGGGTAAACGGTAAATACATTTGTAAAGTCAGCGAAGAGGTCCTCTGGTGCTCCAGCGTTGGGATCTCCAGTAAATGCTTGCAGGTAAAAAGCCGTCCCAACTTGTAGATTCCCACCAGCCATGCCAGGTCTAATCATTTCTGAGAAGTTGAATTCACCGTTTGCGTCAATTGTTCCTAGTGGCAGCCCAAGATCTCCGTACATGAATGGCCCTCGAACCGCTAAAGTGTCGTTTCCTTCACTTGATATTTCATTCAGACTCGTGTCGGTTCCGCGTACTGTGCTTCCAAGGATGTATACCAGCCTTCCAGGTGTTGCATCCTTTAGGACGAATTCAGCGGCCTTTCCAATTGCTGTTCCATAGACCTGTAAGGAAGCATCTTGATTGCCCGTGATGAAGTCATTGTGGTCATAGAGCACAAGCTGTCCAGTTGAGGTATTGTTGTTTGGCTGAGCGATATGTGCAAGAAGACTGAGACCGTTGGTATTACGCGTGTCATAGTGAATGCTAAGCCCCGTTGGGGTCCCAGGAAGATTTGCATTGAAACCGCGTCCTGTGACTTCATTGGCTTCAGGGTCGAATTCTATAAACTTGACATCGTTTGCACCGAATCGACAGCCAATCCAGAGTGTGCCCGTTGCCGCATCCAAATCCATTGCAAAGGCGTTTAGCCCACTAATATCTACAGGGGCCTGTATCGGATCGCCCATGCTATTGAAATGGTGTATTCGTGTGTTTGTATTCACGAGGTCGTACATTTCGGCAACCCACATGTTACCGTTAACCTTTTTGCTCGATGCGATACCGACCACAGCACCGTGTACGATATATGCTGATAGATCAACATCATTAACGATACTTAGATGTTCTGTTGAGTGCTCGTATTTCAGACTGTAAGCGCGTAACGTTGTATCTGAAACACCTTGAAGAAGCGAAGCTTCTGTATTAAATGTCAAGTCACTAAGACGGTCGTTAATGCCCATTGCACTTAGTTTGTGGTAACGCCTTATTGTTCCATCCAGTTCCAATTGGATAATGTAGGGAGTATTACTTTGAATTAGGACCGCAGAGACCCAGAGAAATCCCATGCCTTGCGATGAGCCGATGGTGACGAAGTCTGTATTTTCTGAAGCGTCCCATGGTCCAGCGATTACGTCTCCCATTGCTGGAATTTGAGTCCAAGGAGTAGCGTCAATATTCTGTTGAGCAGATGTAGTACTTGCAGTTAACAGCGAGAGGCTAAATACGGCGAATAAAAGAGAGGAGAATCGTTTCATGGTGCAGGATGGGAGGGGGTCTTGACAGAGGGAAATGCTATTATGCCACTAATATCTAGGAACTTGCAATATTTTTTACCTCGTTCTGGACTTTTAGGGGAGGCAGAGAGACGATTTGTGGCGTAATGAAGGAAGAAACGTGGTTTTATTCGAAGGACGGTGGCGCTTCTTCCGGAGTCCCTGAGAGCGAGGTCGCCTTTCTCTTGGAGTCCCGTGAACTTGGGCCACATACGTTGCTTTGGAAGGACGGTATGGAGGAGTGGAAACGGGCCGATCACTTACCTTGTTTTGCATCCTCCTTGAGAGGTAAACCGGAAGAAGGGGTAGAGGAGCTTAGTCCGATGGCGGCGAAGGCTGAAAGTGAGGCTGAGGAGCCACTACAACCCCATCCTTCTTTTCAGGCAAAGGTACGGTCTACGTCGGTTCAACCTTGGACCCGCTATTTCGCGCGCAGTTTGGATCTCAGCTTGGCTCAAACAGTGTATTTTGCGTTTGGAGGCCAAAGTGCCATCCTGTTTGAGGTTTCTGTGATGGCAAAATTTGCCGTTCCATTTTTGGCAAGTTGGGTGCTGGTGGAAACTGTTCTCCTGACTTATTGGGGGACCACACCTGGGAAATGGTTGCTGGGCATTGAGATTTCCACGGAGCGGGGCGAGAGGTTGCACTGGAAGCAAGCCCTGCGCCGAAGTGTGGAAGTGTGGATAAGAGGAATGGCTTTGGGCATCCCTCTTTTGACTCCCCTTGCACAGATTCATGAATATAGCTTGCTGACGCAGCAAGGGGTGACGCCTTGGGACAGAATCACACAGACGGTCGTGCGGCATAAACAGGTACCGATTTTTCGTTGGTTCGTCGTTTTGCTTTTGCTCTATGGCGTGTACAGCAACCTAAACTTGTTGCTGTCTGAGTCTTTTTAATCGGACGGAGTCCACCAGCGTTGCGCAAGCCATCGGCGGCGACGATCTACTTCGGCGGAATCTAAGGAACTTGGAGGGGAAGCGTCGGCAGATTGAATAAGCTGTAGGCTGAACCGTGCTTCATCGGAAAGATTCACGTTTTCCAAGACTTGTTCCATGGCGACTATGGAGGAGTTTTGCAGGGGAAGCGCGGCGCAACGCAGTAAAGCATCTGCAGCAGCTGTTTGCTCCTCTCGATTTCCTTGGGTTAACCAAGGCAAGAGGAGTGCTTCGCCCTCGGGAAGGCCGATGGCGCCGACGGCCTCCATACGGCGTGTTCGCGTGGACGGCGGCTGAATGAATTCCTTGAGGAAATCCGTACGGTCAATTTTCGTGCGTTGAATCCAACGGCCAAAAGGTTCTCCAAGCCAGGCCATCGTTTGCAAACAGTGTTCTTGCATATAAAGGGAATCCTGGTGAATCCCGCTGAGCAATGAAGGATAGATGGCGGGCGACATTCGTGTGAAGACAAAACGTGCGTCATCGACCGGCCGGAGAGGTTGACTGAGAAATCGATGAAGCATTGATTTCATTTCCCCGAGAAGTTCTGGGCTTGGAATCCGCGAAACGAATGAAGAGGGTTTTAGGGATCTTTTTTTATCCCAGTTTTCTTTCTGAGACTGAAAATAGATTTGTGCGGTTTCCAAGGTCCAAGTGGTGTTTTGGAGCAGAGTCTGTACCTGTGGAAAGCGTTCAAAGGTCATTACTTGAAGAAGCCCGGCGAGTCCGGCGCCCTCCCCAAGTTTGAGAAGGCCAACGGCCAGAGAAAGCACGTTGTCGGGGTTCTTCTCATATTTCAGGCGCAGAATCATGCGAGGGATTCCTGCTTCATAGGGATGCTTCGCCCACCAGGCGTAGGCCCATCGTTGAATATCGAGCGGCGTATTTTTTTCTTCCACCCAATGCAAAATGGCGGCCATGCGTTTCGTCGGGTGGAGCT
>Ga0302120_10000014_pt1 | contig 56821 bp, 38 predicted proteins | sample AG5_Bottom_MG_FD_203118 | JGI IMG/M metagenome (GOLD analysis project Ga0302120, IMG submission 203118) | Marine microbial communities from Western Arctic Ocean, Canada - AG5_Bottom | ecosystem: Environmental > Aquatic > Marine > Oceanic | place: Canada: Western Arctic Ocean | collected 2017-10-01 | reverse complement strand
GCTATGGTAAGGGTATAAATGTCCAAGACGGCTCTCCGTAGTAAGCTTAGTACACCCGATGCGTGCTAACGCTTAACTGCGGTGGTGTCAGTGCTAGTTTTGCAAGAAGCTAGTTCACTGTCAACAGCGTTACTAGTTCGTCTTTTTCAGAGAGTTTTATGCGTTCGGCGTTGGTTGGGCAGGTGCCTCACTGTTGTTATTTTTGTGATGTGTTTCAGGGTTATATAGTCACTTTTGGGTTATCGTATGGCCTAAATTTCTTCGACATTGCCTATGGAGCTGTTATGCAAACCTTACTGTATACGAGTGTCGTCTTGACGTTAATCAATGTCTATTTGATTATCTATATAGGCACCTTGCACCTGTACCCTAAAGCTTGGACCGAAAAAACTAACAGCAATCCTAGATCTTTAAATCCAAGAGTGAACAATCAAACCTGTGTCGGGATTACGGTGACTATTACTGCGTTGTTGATGTGTTTTAGCTGGGGCATCTATTTTTATTATCTAATTTTTTAACAAGTGCAAACACCCGCTGGCGATATGCTCCAGTTGCTTAACCAAAGGCTGTTTCAATAAGGATTAATATCCTGCTTCTTTATTTACTGTATTAAGTAGCGGTTCATCAGATTGATAACGTCGAAGGTTTTCTAGCATCAACTTAAACGCTCCATCGATGGAGCCACTTCCGGTGCCCGCGATATGCGGAGTGATGATTACGTTTTTTTGCTTCCACAAAGGGTGATCACTTGGCAGTGGTTCAGGATCGGTCACATCTAAAGCAGCGCCCCGCAACTCCCCCGCTTGCAGCGCTGCAATCAAGTCGTCTGTGTTGGTCGTCGTACCACGGCCAACTGAAACTAACAATGCTGAACTCTTCATTGCTTTGAAAAATTTACCGTCTAAAAACCCTTTGGTTGAAGGAGTAGCAGGCAACGTATTTACCACCACATCAGCTTCTTTTACAAGCGCTAGAGTTTCATCGGCGAGGCCAACATAATCGACATAATCAGGACCCTCACGACTACTATTACGTGTGGCAGTAACTCTCATGCCTAATGCTTTTGCGCGTCGCGCTACTTCTTTACCAATCGAGCCTAAACCTAAGATCAACATAGTTTTACCATTGACGGTAGTCGTTAATGTGGTCCCATAAATCAACTGTCGATCCCAAGAAGCATTGGATTGAGAATCGCGAAATATATGCAGACCTCTGGAAAAAGACATCGTCATAGCAATAACATGCTCAGCAATGGTTGCCGCAGCAGTGCCACGCCCATTGGTTAATATGTAATTGCCGTTTAACGCCATCAAAGTGGGATGTGAGAGACAGTCTTCCACACCCGCCGCAAAGCTATGCACCCATGCCACATCGGTTACGTGCTTAAGAGAGGCTGGTGCACCACAACTAAGGACGATGGCATCAAAGTCACCAGATATCTTGTTACCTGACTCACCCATAGCCTCAATTGAAACGAACTCAATATCAGGCGCGATCGACTGCAAAAGTTTAATCTCATCTACACCAACAAAATTTACTAGAACTCGATTTAGAGGTCGATGCCCTTTTAATTCCGACGGTAACGTAGACGCCTCTTTATATCCTAGCTGAGTGATTTGCAGATCACTCAGGATTGGTTTGGGGGCATCTTTAGCATGTGCAGTGAAAAATCCCGTACAGACTAAAAAGCTAATAATTAGTACTTTGAAAATTTGATGTTGCATAAACAGACCCGTGGTTCAGATAATTATCATTAAAAATGAAATGTACCCGAGAGAGGTACGGTATGTCGAATCACTTAGTATATAACTATAGATGTGTCGAGGTTGAGAAGTCTGGTGACAACGATCAAATGGGAAAGTTAACTTTATGGTGCAGGGTGAAATGCTCTTTCAATTGCGCAAAAATCTAGGCGGCATTAGCGCCATTTTGTGGGGTACTAGATTTCTGTTTGGTACCCACCGTGTCGCTAATGAGTGGCATTCGTCGACCCAGGTCCATGTCATTTACGGCTATTCCGTTTAAAGAAATCATGATTAAAAGCAGAACATATAGCATGGTGCACCTCTGTTATGTCGCGATCATTGTAGCGACGCTGCATGTATACGAATAATGAATAATATTTATTATAAAAATACCATATATGGTATAGCGCAAGGTTTAAACACAAAAAAGTGCAGGCTTTGAAAGGTCTGCGGCAAAATGCTGCTTTTAGAGCCTGGTCTAATACGTGATACGCTCACTATTGGCCTACCCACTGTTGATTGAATATAAGCAGGCCATTTTGTCCCAGCTATGCCGCCTGTTAACTCATTCTGATGTCTTTTGAGTTGCGAAATAGCACTTGCGGGCTTAGCATACAGGCCGCTTTGCGGGGTTCTAGCTAGGGAGTGGAGGTCTAGGTAGCGTGGTGGCAGAATACAGTTATTAGTCGTTAAGAGCGGCGGAATTCACTAGATAAACATGGATAGACATGGCTGAAAGAAAAATATACATCGGAAACCAATGCCGGCAGAAAGATCAGCACGATGTGACAGGCAAATACGTGGACCTGCACGGCGAAACTTTCTATCAAATTGGTAACTATGACCAGATGAGCGACTTTTTCATCAGTGTTGTGAGTGATTCTAATCATTGGATGTTTATTTCTAGTCTTGGCGGCCTGTCTGCGGGCAGAATCAATTCAGAGAGCGCGCTGTTTCCTTATTACTCAGACGACAAGATCACTGATGGGTCCACCCATACGGGTAGTCGAACCTTGGTATTAGTGACGGTTGAAGACAAAACATCACTCTGGGAACCTTTTTCTAAAAATTACGATGGGGTCTATCGGTTGACCCGCAATCTGTACAAAAACGTGTTCGGCGACAAGCTCATTTTTGAAGAAACCAATCACGATTTATCATTGACGTTTCGTTATGTTTGGCGCACGTCGGAAAAATTTGGGTTTGTTAAAACGGCGACGCTGGTTAATCATAGTTCGGCGTCAGTCACGGTAGAAATTTTAGATGGTATTGAAAATCTGCTCCCCTATGGTGTTGATTCTGGTGTTCAGAATGGTCTGAGCTGCCTAGTTGATGCTTACAAGAAAAATGAGTTAGACCAAGACACTGGACTTGGCTTTTATAGCATGAGTTCAATACTGGTGGACCGGGCAGAACCTAGCGAAGCCTTGTCGACCACCACGGTGTGGTCTGAGGGTTTGCCACATTCAAAAAAACTGGTGTCGTCTCTTCAGCTTGATCAGTTTCGTCAGGGCTTACCCCTCAAGCAAGAGATCGATATTCGGGGTCGACGGGGTGCCTATTTTGTTAATGGCCTAATGACATTAGCCACTGACGAGCAAAGTAGTTGGAGTATTATTGCTGAGGTTAATCAGGGGCCCGCCAAGGTGCGTGATTTAACGTCCTACCTCAAGGAAAACCAAAATATTAGTGCCGATATTGAGCATGATATCGCGGCAGGCTCGCAAAATCTTGCTCGGATTGTTGGCATTGCTGACGGTTTACAGGTCACCGAAGATCGCTTAAGTACCAATCACCATTTTTCCAACGTGCTGTTCAATGTGATGCGCGGTGGATTATTTATGGATAACTACTGGGTCCCAAGAGATGATCTTGTTGAGTTTGCCAAGAGCGCTAATCGCGAGGTCTTTGGGCAATTTAAAGGATTTTTTGAAGGCCTTGATCAGCGGATCCACTACAGTGATTTAGTTAGAGCTGCGGCGGCGCAGAAAGATGCGGGGCTGCAGCGGCTCTGCTATGAATATTTGCCTCTCTCATTCAGTCGTCGTCATGGTGATCCCTCACGGCCTTGGAACAAGTTTAATATTCAGCTGAAAAAAGAGGACGGATCTCAGTTACTTAATTTTGAAGGCAATTGGCGAGATATTTTTCAAAATTGGGAAGCCTTAAGTGTGTCGATTCCTAATTTTGTCGAGAGCATGATCTGTAAGTTCGTCAATGCATCTACTGCGGATGGTTATAACCCCTACCGCATTACCAAAGCCGGTATCGATTGGGAAAGCCCCGAGCCTGAAGACCCTTGGGCTAGCATAGGCTATTGGGGCGATCATCAGATTATCTATCTGCTAAAGTTTTTAGAGTTATCACACAGTTACCATCCGGGTACGTTAAAAGATTTTTTAACGGCAGATTTATTCTGTTACGCCAATGTTCCCTATCGCATTAAGTCTTATCAAGATCTGCTTCAAGACCCTCATAACACCATTGATTTTGATGACACCGCACACAATCTGATTCAGCAGCGAGTGGACCAGGTAGGCTCCGATGGGCGGTTGCTATGGAACCAAGAAGACTCTGTCTATTATGTTAATTTAACAGAAAAACTGTTGGCCACCGTGCTAGCCAAATTGTCCAATTTTGTTCCAGAGGCGGGAATCTGGATGAACACTCAGCGGCCTGAGTGGAATGATGCCAACAATGCACTGGTTGGTTATGGCGTCTCTATGGTGACGCTCTACTATACTCGGCGTTATCAGCAATATTTATTAGAGTTGTTTTCAGCCGTTGAATTTGAACAGGTGGAGCTGTCAGTAGAAATTGCAGATTTACTGTATGCCATTGACAGCACATTTGACGATCATCATCATTTACTGGAAGGAGCATTTTCTGATGCTGATCGAAAGCAGGTGCTGGATGGCTTAGGCCAGGCGGCGAGTGACTTTCGCTCTCGGATATATCAGCAGTCTTTTTCAGGTGATCGTCGCTGGGTTAAAACCTCAGATATTGTGAAATTTTGCCGCACATCCATTGCGTATATTGACCATACCATTAGGGCTAATCGCCGTGAAGATGGCCTGTATCATGCCTACAACCTCATGACGGCAACGGATGAGGGAGTGGAGGTCACGCACCTTTATGAGATGCTTGAGGGGCAGGTTGCCGTGCTCAGTTCTGGTTATTTAAACCCTGAGCAGGCGTTGGAAGTGCTAACGGCGCTGAAAAAATCAGAGATATTTACTGCTCGGCAGAACTCTTATCTGTTGTACCCAGACCGTGAATTAACCCGCTTTATTGATAAAAACATTATTCCCAAACAGCAGTTTGAACGTTCAGTGCTCTTAAAGCGCCTAGTCTCTGATGGCGATAAGTTGTTGGTCGAGATGGACGAGCAGGGCGGCTACTACTTTAATGGTGCGTTTAATAATGTCGAGAGTGCTAAGCAGGAGCTTGCGGTACTAGCGACCAATGGCTATCAAGAACTGGTTGAGCAGGATCAATCTTTGGTCGAAGATATTTTTGAAAACATGTTTAATCATCGCAGTTTTACCGGCCGTTCTGGGGGCATGTATGCCTACGAGGGATTGGGGTCAATTTATTGGCATATGGTGTCTAAGTTACTGCTGGCAGCGTTGGAGAATTTCCGCATCGCCACAGAGACAGGCGCAGATCCAGTGGTCATTGGTAAACTGGCTGACTGTTATTTTGATATTCGTGCCGGTATTGGGTTTAACAAAACGCCCAAAGATTATGGTGCGTTCCCGACTGATCCTTATTCCCATACTCCTGGGTTTGCCGGAGCAAAGCAACCGGGTATGACCGGGCAGGTCAAAGAAGAAGTGATTACGCGTTTAATGGAGCTAGGCGTTATTGTCGAGGCTGGTTGTATTCGCTTTAACCCGTTTATTCTTAGGAAGTCTGAGTTTCTTGTGACGAACGATACGTTGGTCTACTTTGATCTCAATGGTGATCAACAGAGTCTGGGCTTGTCTGCTGGGCAGTTGGGTTTTACCTATTGCCAGGTGCCTGTTGTTTATAGTTTGGCTAAGCAGACGTCAATAAAGCTTAGCTTTACCGATGGGACTAGCACCACCATTGCAGATAACGGTATTGATCCTGACGTATCGATGCAGATATTTGACAAAAAAGGCACAGTTACCAAAATTGAAGTAGCGCTTAAGCCTGGGTTGGAATAACCTTAGCCTATGGCCTGCAGAAACAAAAAAGCCGTCTTAATCAGACGGCTTTTTTATGTAGTGGTTTTAATTTTAGTTGGCGAGTTTCTCGGCGCGTCGCACGTCTAGTTGAGCTCGTATCTCGTTAGCGCGCTGCTCATCTAGGTCATAGGTACGCATAACCAGTATCGCAATTAAAGTCCCGACACTCGGGATAATAATATAGCTCAATCGCAACCACAGAAGGGTTTCCTCGCTTTGCACCTGCACTGACTGATCTAACCCACTAAGACTGAGAATCACACCGGTAGCTATTCCGGCAACGGCTGCACCAAGTTTAACCATCCACCAGTAGATAGCGCCAAAGGTACCTTCACGGCGCTGGCCAGTTTCAAGCTCGTCCATGTCACAGATATCAGCCGTCATAGACATCATAATGGTGAACAGGCCGCCGATGCCAAAGGAAAATAAAGGCAGTGGAATAAACATCATCCAGGGATTCTCTGGAGAAAAGCCCCACCACAATAGCGCATAGCCCAGTAAAGAAACTGATTGACTGTAAATAAAGGTCGCCTTTTTACCATATTGTTGTGCGCAATAATTCACAATAGGAATAACTAAAAAGCAGGTAAAGAGTGCGCCGACAGATCCAAACAGCGTCGGCCAAAGCCCGGCCTGTGCGGTACTGCCATCATTCATGTAAAACACCACAATCAAGAAAGAGAATCCGGCTATGGTTTGAAAGGCATTAAAAATAAGAAAGGTGGCAATACAAATTTTGCGGAACGGTTTGTTACGAAATGTAATGGCAATGCCTTTGAAAAAATCAACCATGGTGTCGCGCAAGCTAGGTTTTTCAGGTGCTTTCTCGCTACTGCCGTCACTGGTATTGGTGAAGGTGCAGAAAAAGGCGGGTACCAAGGCGAGAGCGGTACAAATGCCTGCGACCCAAAGAGATAAGACTCTTGCGCCTTCGGTGGAAGACTCAAACCAATTAGGGTCGTAGAGAATAACCCAAAACCAGGGCGCTATCACCCATGCCCACTGACCAATCCATTGTGCGACGGCCATCAGCCGAGTTCGCTCATGATAATCAGAGCTCATTTCATAGCCCATCGCCACATAGGGTATGCTAAAGATGGTCATGCCGAGCCAAAAAACACAGCACCATGAAAGAAAGTAGTAAAAAGTGTACATTTCTGAGTTGTCAGCGGACAGCTGCCACATCATCACAAAGGACAGGCCTGAGATCAGAGCACCAATAAACACATAGGGGCGGCGTTTACCCCAGCGAGATACGGTATGGTCAGAAATATAACCCATCAGAGGGTCGGTTATGGCGTCGATGGCCTTGGGAATGCCAAAGATGAGTGTCAGGAGAAGCGGATTCATGCCCAAACCCACAATGACGGTCATCATAAAAATACCCAGTGCCGCTGGGAACATTTGATTGGCGAGCATACCAATGCCAAAGGCAATTTTTTGATCTAAAGGTATTGGATTTTGAGTAGGACTTTGCCCGATGGTTTGGCTCATAATTATTGTAGTCGTAGCTATTATTGTTGTTTCACTTCCCCTAATCAGAGAAAGTTTAGCTATGGACCCTGACTCACAGGAGTATAAGTTAGTGATTCTTGGCAGTCGTCAGAGATACGACTAAAACGGGTATATTTGCGGTGGCTGAGCCACCAAAGGCATTATCTAGGTAGATAAAGAGGCGATATTCCCCAATGCTGGGCGCTTTAAAGTCGACATGATCAGTCGTTTCTGAGCCATATTGAGACCAAATAATCTCGGGGGTGGGTTCGAAATCACCGCCATCGCTTTCTAGATTTTTTTCAACCTCACGCATGAGTTCCCAGCGATAACTGAGCGAATTATCACCGATGGACTCGCAGGTCACCTGTGCTTGGTAAAGCTTACCTTCAGTCAGGCGAACATTATCTTGACCGGTGGCACCCTCAATGGTGAGTAAAGGAAACTTAGGCACGGGCTGGTCAGCAAATTCTTCGGTCCAAAGGTATTGCATTATTTGAGCGGTTTCTGTGTGACGGCCGTTCTCAAGGAATACCCCGTACCACGTAGGGGTGCGCTCCTGTTTTTGTCCCCACAGAAACACAAATGACCCTATACACTGTTCGCCATCTGCAACAATGTAATCAAGATACCGCGTTTGATAGGTCTGGGCTTTTTCACTGCTAGTGGGTTCTAAGGGGCGGTCCCAATTTGTGCAATCAACTTCCCAATGACCGGTAGCGCCCCATTCAGAGACTGTATAAGCACCCTGGTATTTACTGGTTAATAGGTGTTGGGGAAGTTTGTCTATATCGCCGTAGAGTTGAAACGAGAGCAGATCGACATCAGGACATCGTTCAACCACGGTTTGGATTACCTCAGGGTCAGCGCCAGCCAACATTGTGGTGGTTGGATGGTTAGGGTCGATCTCATGGATCATCTCTGAAATGGCATTAACGGCATCCCACACATTGGGATTTATATGACGAAGATTAAGCTCGTTACCAATACCCCACATGAGCAAGGCAGGATGGTCCTTTAACGCTAGAACATCTTTTTGAATCATGGCCAGTTGTTGGGCAACCGCATGCTTATCATTGTAATCAAACCCATGGCGCTCACGGCCTACATCTAGGCCCATGCAAACCATCAAGCCATATTGGTGGGCCTCATCAAGAATATCACGGCCACTTTTTTCACCATTGTCGACGCGCCAGGTACGAAAAGCGTTGCCACCGTAGTCGGCGAGACTTTTAATACTACCTAATTCAAGGCCGGCACCTTTGATATAGAAGGGCATTCCATTAACATGCAACTTAAAGCCTTCCGCCTGTTTAAGAAGCTCAACTTTTTTGGGCGTCATACTTTTAGGCCTTATAGGTTTGGTGGGAGTAAAGTTTACGTCAACTGACTGCCTTACCGTCACTCCACTCAACGACAAAAGTGGTACCTTTCGTCGCTAATTAGATGGGTGATTGGGTTCGACACCCTATAATGGCGAACAGGGAATGTTTTTGAAGATCTTTTTTTAATTCTAATCTAAAGGTAGTTAACGCTGTGATTCAATATTTCAAATTTATCGCTTTAAGTATTACTGTTTGTTTTTTGGTCTCTTGTGATAACACAATTCAAGCGGTTGATTTAAAAAACAGTAGAGATCTAACAGCTGCCGAAATATTGGGTAACCCTGACTATCCTGGATTTTCCTATGGAGGCTATCGCGGCAAAAGTCGTGATATTGCACCTACCCCTGAGCAAATCACGGAAGACTTAAAGATTCTTTCTGCGATGGGTATCAAGGTGTTGCGCACCTACAATACTTCGCAATTTCCGCAGGCAGCAGACTTGCTGGCGGCCATAAGAGCGCTTAAGAGCACTGACCCTGATTTTGAAATGTACGTCATGCTTGGTGCATGGGTCGAGGCACAGGGCTCATGGCAGCATGGTACGGATCATTTTACAGGCGATGTTAAAAAGAACACTAGCGACATAGACGCCGCCGTCGCAATGGCTAATGAGTACCCTGACATTGTTAAGGTAATTGCAGTGGGCAATGAGGCTATGGTTCAGTGGGCGGTTAATTATTTCGTCTATCCAAAGACGATCCTTAAATGGGTTAATTATCTGCAAGGGTTGAAAAAGACGGGCCAGTTAAACGCTGATATTTGGATTACTAGTTCAGATAATTATGAGTCATGGGGTGGCGGAGCCAGCGTGTACAAAACTGACGATTTGACCGCGTTAATTAATGCCGTTGATTTTGTGTCAGTGCACACCTATCCATTTCATGACTCATTCTACAATCAGGATTTTTGGGGTGTCTTACCCAGCGAAGAATCACTTACTAAGCCTGAGATGATTCAAGCAGCGATGAAGCGTGCTGCAGAGTATGGTGCATCACAATACCAAGGAGTTGCCGATCATATTGCAAGTTTGGGCATCGAAAAACCCATACACATTGGCGAAACTGGCTGGGCTTCTTCTGATGGTGCAGCCTACGGCGCAAACGGCTCCAAGGCCGCAGATGAGTACAAGCAAAAAATGTTTTATCAGTACATGCGCGAGTGGACTAATGCGGAAGGTGTTTCATTGTTTTACTTTGAGGCGTTTGATGAACAATGGAAAGACAGTGTTGATGCCGCTGGTTCTGAAAATCACTTTGGATTGATAAGACTCAATAACGAAGTTAAATATGCGTTATGGGATCACATTGATGACGGCAGCTTTGAAGGATTAACGCGCAATACCAAGCCTCTTTATAAGAGCTATGGTGGTGATGAAACGGCCTTGTTAAATGAGGTACTCAACGCGCCGTTTAAAAGCACCATGCCCAAGCGCAAGACAAGCACGATAAATCGAGATGTCGATGCCGGTGAGGCGATAAACGTAGGCATTTATGTAGTATCTCACGATTCACTAATACCCTCGGCAACTAATAATATGACGTACCCCAGTGCCATTCTCAAACTGATTCCTTGGGAGGGGACAGTGAGTATTGAAATGTCACATCAAGGTGTTGTGGAGATAGAAACTCGTGAGAGCGATTGGTGGGGGACCAGCCTAGAGTTTCAGGCCGATATCGGAGAAAACCTGTCTAATTTTAAGTCTGGCTACTTGCACTTTGATATCCGTGGCGACTCAGACGTTGCTTTTAACATTGGTTTTCAGACGGGACGCTGGCTGGATGGCAACCAAGTTAATAACTTCATGGTGTTTGGGTCAGCCAGTAATAACCCAGTCTCTAACGAGTGGGCAACCTATAAGCTTTCTATTGCTGAGTTAGTTGATGGTGCTGATCTGTCCGACGTGACGGGTATCTTGTCATTATTGGGCCAACATAAAGCAGTGAATAAGCAGATCTTTTTAAAGAACATTTACTACACACAAGAGTAAAGGCCTAAAGACGTTTGCTATAGCTTTGTCTCTTATAACGGGTTGGAGCCAAGGTTTTTTTGTTGAAAAATGGCGACCCGTTAAACTAACGGCATGTTCCCTAATCCGTTAACCCCTTGCTGGATGAGATCAGTGACTAGCATTTGAGTGTCGATTGCCTGAACAGCTACATTATGTCTCAGAGCCAAAGAGGCGGCAGTACCGACAGCCTGTCCCATGGCCATGCATTGCGGCATCCCACGGACGGATGCAAACGCAACGGGATCTGCACACACAATACGTCCAGCAAACATTAAGTTTGGTATGTCCGCAGGGATCAATGATCGAAACGGAATAGTGTAATAACCCCCCTTATCAACAATAGCGTCATGAGTCATATTAGCGTCGGTACGCATCACATCGTCGATGGGGTTATCACAGCACACAATACCGTCGGCGAACTTCGTGCCACGAGCAAGGTCATCACCTGTCACTTTATAGACGGCCTCGAGCTTTCGTGTTTCGCGCACCCCGACTGTTGGTGACAACAAGGTCATGTGCGCATTGGCGAACCCAGGGATATCCGAACGCAAAAACTGCGATAACTGATGACAACGTCTGCGTCCTTCTTGTGTTGCCTGCCCAATGGCCACGGGATCAGTTCCGTCAACCCCGCGAATGTGAACCGAATTACAAAAAACGCTGCCTGGATGAAATCCTTTCATTAAATATAGCTTGGCAAGATCCTTATGTAACCGACCTTGGGCTATACCTTTTGCGGCGTAGTCACAGAAGTAAGGGTCTGATTCTCTAAAGGTTGTATCCCAGTCAACATTGACCATATGGAAGGACACTGTGACACCCATGGAGTTGCCACTGCCGTCACCAGTGGTATACGGCACACCAGCCTTGGCGGAAATATCACCATCGCCGGAGCAATCGATGACGATTCCAGCTTTAACCATAAACGAGCCATTGCGATCAAAACAGGTAACGGCGTTAATGCCCGATGCGTCCATGATTGGAGAAACGGCAGAGGCACCAAGGCGCACTTTGACACCTGCATCTTCCAACATCTCAAACATGGTCAAGGTAGCAATGTCGTGGTCATAGATAATTTCAGGGCCAAAATTTTCTAAGCTACAGGGACGCTTTTCAGCAGCGGGAGGATCCATTTTTTCTAAGCGTGAGGTGAGCTCGCCCATAAGGCCACCAATAATTTTATCCGCAGGATAGGCCGCGCCCCAAGGCATTCCAGGACAAAACGCCATCACGCCACCAATCTTGCTGGTTGCTTCAAGGAGAATAACCTCTAGCCCCTTGCGGCCTGCGGCGACTGCCGCGCCGAACCCTGCGGTACCGCCACCGACGATCAAAACATCCGCCACTTCACCCCGCTCAACTACCATGGTTGTACCTGAAATTCCAACACTTGCATTATGCGACCATCGCTCTTTACGCCGTTTTAGTTAGTCTAATCATTAGGGCAAGATTAAATAGCATATATTGTTTTTATTGTGCCAGTTTATTGGGCTAAAGGGTTGATGGGAAATAGCAGGTGTTGGTCGTCATCAAGTGTAAAAACCATTTTGTGTGACCGCCCATTGCGTGTTGCAGTGATTGTGATCTTGTTTTCCTTTGGAGTCTTTCCTTGCAAGGTGACCCCTAAATTAAACGAAGCCATATAGTCTTTAACAGCAAAGCGGCCGAGGGCCATTATTTGCGTAGCTGGATTACTTAGATTGTCATCAACATGAACTAGGGATAGTAAAAGTCCACGTAGAGGTAGGCTTGTTCCTGATTCACTCAGAAGTTGAATGCCCTGATAGATCTGCTGCTTAACGTGATCAAGATGGTTGCTTAACTCTTCAGTTGATAGTGCACCATCTTTATTGTCATCAACGCCTTTAAATGCTGATACGGGGGCAGACAAAACCAAAAAAGCACCGCCATCTACGACATTGAGCGTACCTTTTTGTTCGGCCATGAGATGCGCTTGGCTGTTTGGTGCTGCCGTCAGAAGAAAACCCATCACAAGAACAAAAACAGACCCTCCGGACTTTGTCATAGCGCCCCTTTCACGCAGCGCTGAAGGAAGGGGAAACCATTGGTTGCATAGTAATGATAAATCCCTTCGGGGAATTCAGGTGTTACACCTGTGCGACCATTGCACTCATCAAGGTTTGAGCCACTGCCAGCAACATATTCGTAGTCTTGAGTAAAAGCCCCCATCGCGTAGTCCGAGATGCTTGGCCGATTGGCGTCAGGTGAAGACTTAAGGAGGTAGCTACTCTCAATAATCAAAATTGCAGAGCTCGCATCCATCGCATCTTGATAACCATAGCGCGCATAGATTGGGAAGCCATCAGCAGCCCAAGCAACCAATGTCATTTCGGTACCCTTTTCCAGTTTGTCTACAAAACCTTCGGGTATGCCATGGTAGTGGTATGCACCGCCAGGTTGCACGTGGGCATGGTTCTCATCATCGCCAAAATTAAATGAGCTTTGCCCAAGGGCCTCAATACTCCAACTGCCTTGCGTAGGTGGAGCTAAGCTACAGCTGCTGCCCGAGTCATTGCAGCTGCCAGCTGTTCCAGCATCAATTTTGACGCCATTGAGGACATAGCCTGTGACGCCTCTTGGGCCACCCAGTTCGGTGCTATTGGTAGTTAGAACAGGTTCAATGGCGAATTCTTCTGAAATTGATTGTTCAGAAATGGTGTTAGGGTTGTGAGAATTAGGGAATGTTCCCACATCGTGATCGGGTATGCCGTTGGCGGTTAAAATTCGTCGACTACCATCACAAATCCAGTCTGCTATGCTCGTTTTATTAACCGACGGTGAATCATTGAACGCCGCATAGCTATACATACACTCTACCCCAGCGGTGGAATTGGTCGTACTTGAGCCAGCTGTTGGCGTCACCGACACTGTCGCTGAGGCAACGCCAGTCCCTGCACTGTTTGTGGCGGTGACTGAGCATTCATAGGTCGTATCGTTAGTCAGATCCGTCACTGCAATGGGGCTTTCGGTGCCCGTTGCAGTTTGGGAGTCGCTACCCGCCGTGCAGGTTGCCTCATAACCTGAAATTGCCGCTCCACCATTGTCAGTCGGCGCGCTAAAAGCAATACTGGCAGAAGCGTCACCCTCGGTGATGGTACCTATTGTTGGGGCGCCAGGTGCAGACGCTGTTGTCTCTGGTATTTCAATGGTTTGACTACCACCTCCTCCACCGCAAGCAACTAAAAATATTGTGAGTAAAAGTACTGGTAAAGTAGGGAGGTTTTGCATTAAGTTTGGTTCCAAGGTTAAAGACGTTAATTGGAAGAACGAGCCTGATACGCTTTAGTTGACATCAATAGAGTCGCCGGCGCCGCTTATTTGTGTGCGGATAAATTCTACCTCGGAGAATCGATAGGGACTACCATCTGCCTCAAGAAGATCATGGTGCCAAGGGTTAGGTTCGTCTGAGAAAAGGCCGTCCCAAAAACGGATAACAGATACCCACGATCGCCAAGGATAAATTGTTTGTGTTTTTCCCGACACAAAGCCCCAGTGCATAGCACCAATATTGTTTGAGGAAAATAACGGCAAGAGACTCTCAAACGTACTGTCACGACCTCGAGCAAGATACTCGGTACAGATCATAGGCCGGTCAAGAGCCTCTAGAGACTGGATAGCATTGTTGGTGTTCGCGGCATTTTCATAGGAATGAAACGTGATGATGTCAGAGTTTTGTAACATAAAGTTAAACAGCGCGGCGCCATCATCATCTTTATCGGCTCCTCTCCAACGCCCATTATTCAGTCGCCAGACCCCCGATGTCAGGGGTTGAATCGGGTTCTCATCACGCGCCCAAGCGAAGGTCTTGGCCAGCAAATTCAGCGAATACACGGGCTTGTCATCCAACTCAACGTTGCCATAAGCAATAGCATTGAGGTTTCCAGGCTCGTTGTAAAGGTCCCAGATAGCAACACGTTTGTCTTGCCCGTATCGGGATAAAATACCTCTAACATAAGGCTCTAGCTCGTCGTGTCGATTAATATCGCCTAAGACGGCTGCGCCAGGTGACTGAACCCATCCTGAGTTGTGCACGCCTGGTCTTGCGAGGGGCTGCTGACCTAATTGCGGCAGTGGGTTCCATACATCATCAAACAACACAAACATTACGTCTATATCATGCGCGTCAGCGATGGTCAGGAATTTATCAATACGTTTAGAAAAGGCGTCGGCATCTTGCTGCCAGAGTAGGTGGTGCAAAAAGACGCGCACCATAGTGAACCCGATATCAGCCGCCCAACCAAGTTCTTGATCGATGACCAGTGAATCAAAGGTCTCTTCTTGCCACATTTCAAGCTGATTAATGGCAGAGCGAGGCGCATAGTTAAAGCCAACAATCCAGGGAAACTGAGCTGACCATTCAGCTGCCTGCGCTGGTGTCCATTGTTCTTCCTCAGCTGATGACAGTGCCAGAGCCTGCATTGAATTGCACAGTAACAGCACAATAAACGTCAGAGTCGATGCTCTGCACATATCCCAAATACTTCGTTGATGCTTAACAATGAACGGCCTTAATGATGTTGAGTTTGTGAGTCTATTCATCACTCTACTTTAACCTATATTAAGCACTATTTTGTGCCTGTCTGGTGCTTATGTAGGTAAATCTTCGCTCGTTAGTTAACATCAGGTAAACTGATGCATATGTCGGAAAAAGCCCATACCATATTTTGTTCACGCAGCCATGTCGGTAAAGTTAGGCGTAACAACGAAGATTTTCTAAAGATTCATCAGGATCGTCTAATCGCCGCAATCGCCGATGGTATAGGTGGGGATGACTTCGGTGAGGTTGCTAGCCAAATTGCTGTTGACGCTAGCGTGGAATATTTATCTAACGCTGACAGCGACATGCTGCGCCAAAAACCGGCACAGGAACTTGGCAACGCTATAAAGTATGCCAATGAAGCTATTATTGCCATTCAGCGCAATGAAGAAAAATACCGCAACATGGGGTCAACACTCAGTTGTTTTTGGATTACTGATAAACAGCTACACTTTTCATGGGTGGGTGATTCTAGGATTTATCACATTAGGTCATCAGACAATAAAATCACTATGCTGACCCAAGACCATACGCTAGATCGAGACAAAATTGATGCTACTTTAGCGCCGGATTTATACAGACGTGCGCCCAATATTTTGACTCAAAAAGTGGGCAGCATATTATTACTTAAGCCTGACACAGGCAGTGTTGAGCTAGAACCTAATGATATTGTGCTTGCCTGCACCGACGGCTTATCTGATCGCGTTAAAAGCGAGCTAATGTTGGAGTACGCCGCCAAGTTCGAGAGTAACCTAGAGTCTTACGCTGACGTATTACTTGATCGAGCATTAGATTGCGGCGGCCAAGACAATGTCTCTTTCATCTTGGCTCAGGTCAAATCCTAACGCGGCTAGAATTCTCTCTATTATTGTCTCAGCAGGCGAATCAACTCACCGCTGGTTAGTACGCGGTTATCTCGATCTTTTTGTAAACATTGCATAATGGTTTTCTCCAGCACGTTGGAGATAGGCATAGAGGCAAGTTCAGACGGCAGCTGCGGCTCGTCGTTCAGCGTGCTGGCTATTAGCTTGTCCATGGTGTCACCCGAGGCTGGCGTGTTGCCGGTGATGACTTCGTACAATAGAACGCCGAGACTGTATATGTCAGTTCTACCATCAATGTCTGGTGCTTTTTTTATTTGTTCAGGCGACATATAAGAGATGGTTCCTTGCAACTTCTGAAAGCCCGTCATGCTTTGCTTCTTTGCTGCAGATTGAGGGTCAATGTCATCGATCTCTGACTCATGCCCCTCTTCACTTCTAACTTTGGCCAACCCCCAATCCAACAGTAGAACTTCACCAAATGGCCCTATTAAAATATTTTCGGGTTTAATATCTCTATGTACTACACCATGAGTATGCGCGTACTCCAACGCATGAGCTACCTGAATCACAATATCAAGTAGTTGAGTGATGTCGTAACGTTCGCGATAGTTAATAATTTCACGAAAAGTATAACCATGGACGAGTTTCATCGTGAAGTAACAATGCCCTTGGCGATCGCGACCCAGTTCATAGGTTGGCATCGTGTTCGGATGCTGCAACATAGCCGATACACGGGCTTCGCGCAGCAGTCTTTTTTGCTCAATCGGATCATCAGCAAAGGCGGGCAACAGTGATTTGTAGCAAACCACGCGACCCAAATGCATATCTTTACAGGATCGAATTAATGACTTACCGCCCTTGGCAATGGTTTTAAAATAAGCGTAACGCAAATTTGGATCTAAGCTTTTCACCAAATCTTTGTCGGTTTGCTCTAAATACAATGTCGGGTAGTCGGCTTGCCTAAACTTTGGAAACTCACTCATCATAAACTCAATTAGTAAGGGGTTAGACTGGATCCTTAGAGGGTATCGTTAAGCGTTCGGCGGGTCAAACCTGAGATGCTGATTAAAGTGCCTGTATTTGGTGCTTGATTTGATAAAGCAGCCTAGAACAACCGGTAACGCTTGCCGCGTGGCGTCGGCACTTTGTGTTCCGGGGGGAGTGTACAGATTCTGTCCATATGGGTGGTACTGCCGTCGGCATATTCCCAGACTAATTGTTCACCCTCTCTATAGCGATTAACCACCACTGGGCCCCAACCAAAAGCATGAAAGTTCAGCACGCCATTGTTCCAGATCATGCTGGCAGACGTGCGCATGCAGTATTCTTTGTCCCCAGCGACAAACAACACCGAGCCTTCAGTATCGTTGGTGTTTAGCCCGGCGGTGCTGTTTGGCCCATAATCATGAATAAGACCACTGGATGTCACAACAGTGCGGTTGCCACACTGCTCTACACGCTCAACATGGCCGGTATGCCCGCCCTCTACGCCAAGCCACAGGCCTCGAATGTCATCCGCTTGTTTGGGTAGGGGCTCGGTGCATTGTGCCAATACAGGCATTGGAAAATGAGTGTATCCACAGCCAGGGGTATTTCCTTTAGGGATCTCCGCGGCCATTTTAGCGCTACTGTCTAGTTCAGGCAGGTTGCAATAATTTATCGTACTGCCATCGCCCGTTAGTATTGCTGGGTCAATAGTGAGTGGTGGTCGAGCGGAGAAATAACCAAGCCAAAAAAGGCCTAGCGCTAACACTAAAGGGACAGTCACCAATCCCAGAAATATTCGCTTTACCATCGGTGCCATCCTTTTTTATCCCCGAGGGGTACTTTCCAAGACCCTTACTATGGCAGTGAACTCTGGCAATTAAAAACCCTGATAACTAACAAAGTCGGCATTGTCAGTCCGGACGGAGCGTACATCATTAGCGGGAAAATTATCATCCGGATAGCCCATAGCGATACAGATCATAATACTTTGGTCATCGGGAATCTTGGCATGTTCGCGAACAACATCAGATTGCATAATGCCTTGGCCGTTAATAACACACCCGATGCCACGCTCCCATGCTGCAAGAACAATCCCATAGGCAAGAGATCCCAGTCCAAAATGAGTAATGGCTGCAGGCTCAAGACTTTTGTCATAAGTCAGCACTAAGGACACTGGGGCATCAAATTGTCGAAAGCCTCTTAGCATCCAGTCCATGCGCTTTTCTTTGTGGTCGCGTTCGATACCCATAGCCTCGAATAGTTGAATGGCGACGTCGATTTGCCGTCGACGATGTTCACCCTCATAGTCTTCTTTATAAGGGAAATCACGTACATGGGGTTTTCCAGCCATGGTGTTTTTGGTGTTGCCCTCACGAATTTTAGCTAGCACCTCACCAGCAACAGCATGAACATACCACGTCTGCGTATTGTAGGAAGATGGGGCCCATTTTGCTGTATTGATAATGTCATCAACGACATCTTTTGGAATTGCTTTGTTTTGAAAACCGCGAGTACTCTTTCGTGACTGTGCAAACGCTGTAAAGTCCATAACACCCTCTAAAAAATTAGATAAAATAATATGACAGACTATATGTCATATTATTTTTAATGTCTATATTAGACTAGAGGCGTAACGGTAAAAAGGGCTCACGGGCAGGCTTAACTATGAAACGGACGTTGGTTGACACTTAAAGGGCGCTACTTTAAGTGCCCGCTATTGAGACCTTATGGACGATACCAGTGCTGCCTTAAAACGTCATCTCAGGAAAGGACCATCGACATCTAGTCCGGTGCCGGCAAGACTCTTTATTTTCTCTAGGACCAAGCCTTGTAAATTACAATAAGTCTTCCAGTGATTCGAGTACTTTGTCCCCGAATTCTGTTGTACTCAGCAAGGTGCTGGCTGAACCGGCGGAGGACAGGTCACCTGTCGAAAATCCTGCCTCAAAGACCTTTTGCATCGCTTGCCAAACAGCTTTTGCTTCCTCAGTCATGCCGAAACTCATGTCGAGCATCAAGGCAACTGAGCCAATCATCGAATAAGGGTTGGCAAGATTTTTACCGGCAATATCAGGAGCAGACCCGTGCGATGGCTCGTAGTACGCTTTGTCCGGACCTATACAAGCAGAGGGCATTAAGCCCAGTGACCCTAAGATGCCACCGGCCTGGTCGCTTAAAATATCACCAAACATGTTTTCCATAACCATTACATCAAATTGGCAGGGGTTTAAACAAAGATGCGTGGCCGCTGCGTCGACCAACATATGGACAACGCGCACTTCCGGATAATCTAGAGCGACCTCTTCTAATACTTCGTTCCACAATACCGACGAGATCAACACGTTACTCTTGTGAATATTGTGCAATACCTTTTTCCGTTTCATGGACTCTTTAAAGGCGACGACAAGAATCTGACGAATCTGCTGCTCATCATAATCTAGGCTCTCCTTGACATAGCGCAACCCTTCTTTGGTTGTACCGCGCTCCTTGCCGCCAAAATACAATCCGCCAATTAACTCACGGATCAGCATAATATCAATACCTTCGCCCACGATCTCGGGCTTGAGTGGAGAAAAGTGTGCCATACCTTTTGGTAGTGAGATCGGACGGAAGTTGGCGTAGGTATTCAATCGACGACGCATGGGCAACAGTGCGCCGCGCTCTGGACGCTCTTCCACGGGTATCTTTTCAGATTCTTCATGACCTAGTCCAATCGGGCCCTTTAATATCGCGTCAGCTTCGTCGCACGCTTTTTTAGTAGCGTCGGGAAAAGCCTTGCCTGTCGAAAAATAAGCAGCGGCACCAAACCCGGCTTCTTCGCAGGCGAAAATGACGTCACGCTTTTGCTCAATCAGCCGTAATACGCGCAGTGCTTGTTGCGTAATCTCAGGGCCAATTCCGTCACCCGCCAATACTGCTACTTTATAAGTTGCTGCCATGATTACTTCCTAGAAGTTTTTATAGGTGTGCATTGTAAGAAGCACCTGCATCTATGGCAAATTTAATGGGATAAAAAATCAACGTTTATAAGTCTATTAGAAGAGGACGCTAATAGTGAGATATCGCTAGGCTAGACCTTTAGCGACTTAAAAAATGTTCTTTATTAGTTAATTAATACAAAAGGCTTACGCGAGTTGAGCAAAGGGTATCAGGCCATTTTGGCCGCATATTTAAACTTGTCGATGTGCCGGTTTCGTAGGAAAATATTGGAACATTAACCCATTTTTGGTTTTATCACGTATACACCACTATCGTTGCTAGTACAGTATTATATGTTGATTTCAGACTTTGATTTCGGCTGAACGATTTTCATCCATAAGAACGTCAGAGACTCTCTTCTTGTCGCTAAAAACGCTGCTAATAGCGCAATAATGATATTTGTGAGTAAGGCTAAAAATAAGAGGTTTTCCGTTGAGTAGGCATTTTCAAGATCGAGCTAGAGGACAAAACAAGAGAGCACGAACACGTGGCGTGCTAATTGACAGTGGGTTGGAAATTTTCGGTCAGAAGGGCATCATTAATTCCCGTCTTGACGATATTACCAAATTTGCCGGCATGTCAAATGCAACCTTTTACAATCATTTTAAGGACAAGGACGACTTGGTTTCTGCGGTCGCTACGTCCATCGCTTTAGAGCTTGTAGCGGCTGTAGAGGAACAGGTTGTTGACATCAAAGATCCGGCAATCCGTCTTGTCGTTTCAACTAATACAGTGATGCGCACTGCTCTTCAGCACGAGAGGTGGAGCTATGTATTGGCGACAGCCTTTTTCTTGGTTCCGGAGGGGTTGATTGACGTAGGCGGCTACTTAAAAAATAATGTTGATAGAGGTATGGCACAGGGCGTTTTCAACACGGCGTGTGATGAGTTCCAATTAAACCAGCTGGCTTCGGTGTTTATTTCGGGTCTACGAGGATTGAAAAAGGATAATTTGAGTATTATTGACCGAACTTCGGAGAATCTACTACGTTTGTTGGGTGTGACTCCGGCCAAGGCATCTACCACCCTTGATGAGGCGAAAGCTTTTTATCATTAAACTTGAATTCTACCACCGTTCATTTTCCTTACATAAAAGCCAAACAGCAAGAAGGGGTCTCCCGACCCCTTCTTGCTTAATGTATCTAAATCATAAGTCTCGTCAACATTTAATAACGGCTTAGCAACAAGTCGCGTTGCCATAGCAATTCTTTCGGCATGTGATCCCATAGTTTGAGGAATAATTCTTCATGACCCAGTGCCTGGGCTTTTAAAGCCTCGCCATCGACTTTCATCAATTCATCCCAGTCGTCTTTAGTGAAATCTAAGCCGTCCCAATCTAGATCGTCATAGCTAGGCATCCAGCCTAAAGGGGTTTCTTTGGCCTGAGCTAAACCATTAACGCGCTCAACGATCCATTTCAGCACTCGCGCATTTTCGCCAAAACCAGGCCACATAAATTTACCCTTTGCGTTTTTTCGAAACCAGTTAACATGAAATATACGAGGTGGTTCGTTAATGACTTTACCGATCTTAAGCCAGTGGCGGAAGTAATCGCCCATGTGATAACCACAGAACGGTAGCATGGCAAATGGATCTTGGCGCATACTGCCAATTTTTCCCTCTGCGGCAGCCGTTTGCTCAGAGCCAACTGTGGCACCCACATACACACCATGTTGCCAGTTGAAACTTTGGTATACCAGAGGGATAGTGGTCATACGACGGCCGCCGAAGATCATTGCTCCAACTTCTACGCCTTCTGGATTTTCCCAATCAGGATCTATAACAGGGCAGTTTCTAGCAGGAGCCGTAAATCTTGCATTAGGGTGAGAAGACGGCGTCTCACTGTCAGGTGCCCAGTCGTTGCCCTTCCAGTCAATCAGATGCGCTGGCGCTTCATTTGTCATACCTTCCCACCAAATATCGCCTTCGTCGGTCAGAGCAACATTAGTGAAAATAGTGTCACAGGAGCAGGACTCCATTGCCATAGGGTTGGTTTCCATACTTGTTCCTGGCGCAACTCCGAAGAAGCCGGCTTCGGGGTTAATAGCCCGTAATTTGCCGTTAGAGTCTGGTTTTATCCAGGCTATATCATCACCAATACATGAAATCTCCCAACCCTGCTTTTGTAATGCTGGGGGTGGAATCAGCATTGCAAAGTTGGTTTTACCACAGGCACTTGGAAAGGCTGCAGTCACATAGGTTTTCTTACCAGAAGGATCTTTAACGCCCAATACTAACATGTGTTCCGCTAGCCAACCTTCATCACGAGCAATGGTACTAGCAATACGCAAGGCAAAACATTTTTTACCCAGCAGAGCATTACCGCCATAACCTGAGCCAAAGCTAAGAATAGTCTTCTCTTCAGGGAAATGAGCAATATAGGTATTATCTGGATTACAAGGCCAGCTGACGTCGTCTTGTTTAGAAAGTATAGGCTGTCCAACTGTGTGCACACAGCGAACATAGTCAGTACTGTTACCTAAGATATCCAATACCTTTGGCGATACCCTGGCCATAATTCGCATATTGACTACGGCATAAGCCGAGTCTGTAATTTGAATGCCCGTCTTACCGATGGGAGACCCGATGGGACCCATGCTAAAAGGTATGATATACATGGTACGGCCACGCATTGCGCCTTCGGACAGACCATTCATCTTTACCTTCATTTCCTCAGGGGCCATCCAGTTATTTGTCGGCCCAGCATCGGCCTCGGCAACAGAACAAATATAGGTGCGGCTTTCAACGCGAGCAACATCACGTGGGTCAGAACGAAATAGGTGGCTGTTGGGGCGCAAATTTTCGTTGAGTTTTACACAGTCACCACGGCTGACCATCATTTCCATCATGGCGGCAGACTCTTCTTCAGAGCCATCTACCCAATGCACCCGATCGGGTTGTAGCAAAGCTTCCATGCGCTCAACCCAGCGCAGAATGTCTTTGTTAGATGTCTGCGCTGCGCTGTTCAAAGGATAATCGCAGAGTGGAGCAACTGTGCTGAATTCTTTCCCTGTATTCATATTTACGTCACCTATTACAAATTTATAATTTAAGTGGCCAATGACATGGTGTCGACTACAAGCAGCATTAGAAAACTAGCAAAATAGGTATCCAAACGCGTCGGCACAAAGAGAGCCACTTGAGTAAAGTTCTTACCGAATTACTATTAAGTAGAACCAGCTAATACTCATCAAGTAGCTATGTTTATATGAAATGAGTTCAATATCAAGAGATACTCAACTATATTGTTTAATTCTGATTATATGCTTCATCTATTTAGAGCAAGAACCGCAAGCCCTGGTTAAGCTAAAGTTATCTGAACTAGGCAGATGTTTAAGCAAGAATCTGTGATGGCTAGTCATATTCTGACACATCCTTTATGATAAAAAAAACATCACGGAATATTTATATGATTTCAATACCTGGATTACTTCAACGCAGTGCCCGTCTCAATCCCGACGCAGTCGCGACTCGTTATAACGGACGCTCACGTCACTGGCCACAGGTTTTAGACCGGGTAGCGAGTTTTGCTGGGGCGTTAGATCGACTTCAGCTAGGCGAGGCTGAGCGGGTTGCTATTCTCAGCCTCAATAGTGATAACTATTTTGAGGCTATATTTGCAGTGCCGTGGGCAGGCTATTGTATGGTGCCACTTAATACGCGCTGGGCAGTGGCGGAGAATAATTACGCTTTAACTGACTCTGGCACCCGAGTGTTGTTATTTGATGACGCGTTTAGTGCACAGGCTGAGCAATTAAAAAATGAGGTCGCATCCCTAGAACATGTTATTTATATGGGTGACGGTGAGACGCCCAATTGGGCCAAGTCCTATGAATCTCTGATCGCGGACAATCAAGCTATTGCGCCGTCGACTCGCAACGGTGCCGACATGGCTGGTATTTTTTATACCGGTGGTACGACTGGATTTCCTAAAGGCGTAATGCAATCCCACCAAGCTATTTGGGCTAGTGCTATCGGTGGTATGGGTGGCATGGAGATAGACTCTAATGGTTCATACTTGCATACGGCACCAATGTTTCATATGGCGGATTTCGCCTGTTCAATGATGACGGTTCTGGCCGGGGCAAGTCATATTTTTGTGGCCGGTTTTGAGCCTGCTTTGGTGCTCAATATTATTGCAGAAGAGAAAATATCTCATGTGCTAATGGTGCCAGCGATGATAAAAATGGCTCTGGCTCATGAAAATGCTGCGACGGCAGATCTCAGTAGTTTGCAACGAATATTATATGGCGCCTCGCCGATGCCGGCCGCGCTACTCACTCAGGCTATGGATTTATGGCCCACAGTGGGCTTTATTCAAGCCTATGGTCAGACTGAGCTGGCACCCTTAGTAACCATGCTATCGACTGAGGATCACCGCCGTGGTGGTGAAATTTTAAAGTCAGCAGGTAAACCATTATCGGTCAGTGAAATAAAGTTGCTTAACGATGAGGGCGACGAGGTGGATCTGGGCAAACAGGGAGAGGTGGTGGTGCGAGGTCCCCATGCGATGATTGGTTATTGGAACAAGCCGGAAGAGACCGCCAGCGCATTACAAGATGGGTGGGTGTTTACTGGAGATGCCGGTATATTTGATAAGGAAGGTTATCTGTATATCGTTGATAGAGTAAAAGATATGGTGGTCACAGGTGGTGAAAATGTGTTTACCACCGAAGTTGAGAACGCTCTGATTAGTCATGCAGCGGTGCAAGATGTGGCGGTCATTGGTGTTCCTCACGAGGAATGGGGCGAGGCGGTTCATGGCATTGTGATTTTAGCGGCCGGAGCCACAGCGACTGAGAAGGAATTAATTGAGCATTGTCGCAGTGCTATAGCGGGTTACAAGTGCCCGAAAACAGTGGAGTTTCGAGATCAACCGATGCCACTGTCCGGTGCAGGTAAGGTGTTGAAAACTGAATTACGCAAACCACACTGGGAAGGGCGCGAGCGGCAGGTTAACTAAGACAGTTAATTTCACAAGCCGCTAGCTTTTTAGTTATTCGAATTCAGATCTTCAGCTGCTATGGCTAATTCTTTGTGTTTGACTATATGACCAAAATCTTGGTTTAGCCAACGTACCAAAGAAATACACAGTAGGACCATAATCGGTATCATGGGTGCTGAGCTGATAACGGTGATGTCCTTGATAGCGGACAAGGACCCTGCTTGGAGTATCCCTGCGGTAATAAGCGCAAGTAATATAGCCCAGGCCACACGATTCCAACGTTTTGGTTCGGCATCGTTCCGTAAATTTTTCGCACAGATACTTGAAAGAACATAAGCTGATGAGTCAATGGTAGTGGCATAAAATATTATCGATAACAGTGTGAAAATAGCCAGCGTGAATTTTCCAAACGGAAGGCTCTGGATCACCAGAGCATTCACAAATGACATGCCTTGCGCACTTAGAATTTCTTGAACAGCCAATGTTCCATTGAGTTCAAGATAAAGTGAGTACCCACCCATAACGGCCATAAACAACCATGTTCCTAGAGTCCCCCAACTGATCACGCCTAAGACTAGCTGGCGGATTGTACGGCCTCGAGAGATACGTCCAAAAAATAGGCCTACCATCCCGGTGTACGCCAACCACCATGCCCAGTAAAAACCAGTCCAATCTTTTGGAAAGCTTCCCTTTTCAATAGGATCAGTCCAGGTAGATGCGCTGATAAAATTACTAAACATTAAACCAACACTGTTGACTGTTAGGTCCATAATGAAAACACCTGGGCCTGCGAGTAGTACAAAGAGGATAGCAATGACAGCCAGGGCAATATTAATATCGGCGAGAACTTTTATGCCTGCTTTTAAGCCTCGATAAACACTAGCGCCAAAGATTAGCGTCCAAAGAGTCAGTACAGTCAGTTTCATCAGCATGCTATCAGGGACGTCGAACAAAGTAGAGAGCATCGCTGACAGCAAAGGCACACCTAAGCCAAGAGATGTCGCAACGCCGCCAACAATACCCAGAACGATCATAATGTCGATCAACGTTTTAATTTGGGAGCGACCGGTTTGGGGCAGTGCACCGTCACAAGCGCTGCTAATGCGCAAAATTGGATAGCGTTTAACATAAAGCATATAGGCAATCGGTACGGCGGGAAGTGCATAAATAGCCCAGGGGATTATGCCCCAATGAAGTAGTGGATACATGTGTGCCCATTCGAAGGATTCTGATGATCCGACCTCAATCCCCATGGGCGGTGTTTGAAGATAAAAGATAGGTTCTGCAAAACCCCAAGCAATCACACTGGCACCAATCGCGGTGGTAAACATCATTGCAACCCAGTGGAAATCGGAGTATTCCGGCGGTTCATCGGGCGCACCTAATTTTACATGGGCATATCGGCCAAAGGCTAACCACATACAGAAAAGAAAGGCGCCTATAGCGACGACAAGGTAAAGCCATAGAAAGTTATTCAAAATTGTGTTTTTGGCCTCAACCATTAATGCTTTAGAGGCTTCTGGAAAAATTATCAATGGAATAGCGCAAGCTAAAACAACTAATACTGCCGGAATAAATACCGCCCAATCAACTTCGGGCTCTGTGGTTTTGATGCTAAGGTGATCGTTCATAGGATATTATTTTGCTGTTGTTTTTGTCGCGCAAGGGTAGCACAAAGCTGTGATGGACGCATAAAGACGCCGTGTTTATCGTAAATACATAATGTTTCGCAATAGAAAATTCACTGCAGAATAGGTCGATGCACTATTTGCCGTAACGTATCATGACTGAATATATTGGAGTGTTTTAATGTTAGATTCTTTGCAGAAAAACCGAGTAGATCTTGCCGCCGCTTTCAGATGGGCCGTGCGTTTAAACTATCATGAAGGTGTGGCTAATCATTTTTCGGTAGCGATCAATAATAGTGGCAGTCAGTTTTTGATTAATCCAAATCAACGTCATTTTGCCACCATCAAGGCCAGCGATTTATTGCTTTTAGATGCCAACAATCAGGACACTATGTCTCAGGCTAATGCGCCTGACCCAACTGCTTGGGGGCTCCATGGCGCGGTACACAAACATTGCCCTCATGCGCGCTGTGTACTGCACGTACATTCGATATTTTCGACGGTGCTAGCCTGCCTTAAAGACCCACGATTGCCGGCGATCGATCAAAATACAGCTCAGTTCCATAATAGAGTTGTCGTTGATGCTGGGTTTGACGGCATGGCGTTTGTTGACGAGGGGGAGCGTTGTGCCGCTATGCTTAGTGATCCGAATAAAAAAGTTATGCTCATGGGTAATCACGGAGTGATGGTTTTAGGCTCGAGTGTGGCTGATGCCTTTAACCGCTTATACTATTTTGAGCGCTCAGCTGAGACTTATATCCGTGCACTACAGACGGGTATGGCGCTTAATTTCCTATCGAATGAGGTAGCTGAAAAGACGGCTCAACAATGGGAAGGCTTCGATGGTTCTGCTAATGCACATTTTAATGAATTGAAATCAATTCTGGATAAAGAAGAAGCTGATTACAAGCGCTAGTGGCCCCGGTTTTTACGACATAGTAACCATCAAAGAGCACTCGCAGGTTTCTTTTGTGTGTTTCATTCAGACCTATACATCTACCCGTAACTTAACTATATTCTAGGCTTAGGTATTGAGTTTTTAGAGACAGTGAGCACGAGCGGATTTGTTAACAGGAGAATATCGATGATTAAGAAATATTTGAATGCACTGATCACAGTGTTACTCGTCTGGGTAACGTCACTACCAAGCATGGCGGCTACTACAGACGCTTTAATGGCCAGTCTCAAAGATGATATTCCGATACGTCAGGACGGAGAAGGGCAGTATGACCAGCTCATTATCCGCGGTGCCTACTTGATTGATGGCACTGGAGCTCCGGCAACAGGGCCGGTAGATGTCGTGGTGGAGCAAGACCGCATTACAGAAGTGCGGCTAGTCGGCGCCCCAGGCATTCCCATTAATCCACAACATCGACCATCGATAAACACGCGATCTGATCAAAAAGTTCGAGAAATTGATGCGCATGGCAAATATTTATTACCAGGGTTTGTCGATTCACACACACATATTCACGCCCCAGATGCGAGGCAAAAAGTATCCGCTGACTATATTTTTAAACTCTGGCTGGGGCACGGAGTGACTAGCGTACGAGAGGTGTTTTCCACGGACGGTGAAAGCCGGGTTATAGCACTGAAAGAGCTCAGTGATAGAAATGCTATCACCGCACCTCGAATTACCTCGTTTCCTTATTTCAGCATGCCTAATTTAAATAAAGCGTTACCGCCCATTAAGTCTCCTAAGGATGCACGAACTCGCGTTCGTCATCTAAAAAGTATCGGGGCAGATGGTATTAAGTTTATGGGTGCTCCCGAGGAGATTTTATGGGCTGCCTTAGACGAAGCCGAAAAAGTCGGATTGGGCACAACGATGCATCACGCTCAATTAGATGTTGCTCATGCGAACGTCTTGGATACGTCAAGTCACGGCCTAGATTGCATGGAGCACTGGTATGGCCTACCAGAGGCCTTATTTACCGATAAGGTCATACAAAATTATCCATCAGATTATATTTACAGTAACGAGCAAGATCGTTTTGGGCAAGCGGGACGACTATGGAAACAGGCTGCAGGGCCAGGTTCAGAACGATGGAATCAGGCCATGGAGGCATTGCTTGAGAGGGACTTTTGTTTAAGTCCTACGTTCACTATTTACTTAGCCAGTCGAGATCTAATGCGGGCATATACCGCTGAATGGCATTACGAATACACTTCGCCTAATCTATGGGATTTCTATCGCGCCAGCCGAGAAAAGCACGGCTCGTTCTTTTTTAACTGGACCACCGAAGATGAAATCGAATGGAAGCATAATTACACATTGTGGATGCAGTTCGTCAATGAGTATAAAAATCGCGGTGGCAAGGTGGTTGTTGGTAGCGATACGGGTTATATCTACAGTCTTTATGGCTTTGGATATATACAAGAGTTAGAGCTGCTACAAGAGGCAGGCTTTCATCCGCTCGAAGTCATTAGAGCTGCGACTAAAATTGGCGCCCAAGTGCTTGGTAAAGATGATGACATAGGAACCATCGAGGTTGGTAAAAAGGCTGATATGATTATTGTCGATGAAAACCCACTGCATAATCTCAAATCTTTGTATGGCACTGGTGTTCCAAAGTTAAACAACCAAACCCAAAAAGTTGAGCGGGTTGGCGGTGTGCGTTGGACTATAAAGGATGGTATCGTTTACGATGCAAAAGCGCTATTGGCAGATGTGCGGGCTATGGTTAAGGCAGACAAAGAAGCTCTTGGCATGGATCCGATGATACCTATGAAGGTCGAACATTGACCTTCTCAGTGTAGGGTTTATTTCTGCATTATACTTTGACAAAACAAATAAAAAGCAAAGAGGGTATCAATCATGAGTCTAATAAAATATTTCACTTTGTCGGCCTATCTAATGTCCGCACTCATACTTACGTCCTGTGAACGTGACCCTGCAACCTTTGCTGACGTGGATTCCCAGCGGCTACTGAATGCAGCGGCAACCCCTGAAGAATGGCTCACCTATGGTGGTACATATGATGAACAACGGCACTCTGGCCTGAAGCAAATTGACACCGATAATGTGGATCAACTGGGCGTCGCTTGGACCTATGATCTGGCGACAGAGCGGGGTGTTGAGTCCACACCGATCGTTGTTGACGGTGTTATGTATGTGACCTCTGCGTGGTCAGTGGTTTATGCGCTTGATGCAAAAACCGGCAGTGAACTCTGGATTTACAATCCTAATGTCGATAGAGCAGTTGGTGCAAAAGCTTGCTGTGATGTGGTTAACCGTGGTGTGGCCGTTTGGAAAGGGAAAGTGTATGTCGGTGTTATTGATGGGAGGCTCGAAGCCTTAGATGCTGCTACCGGCAAACTAGTGTGGAGTCAGGTTACCGTTGACCAGTCCAAGCCTTACACAATTACAGGTGCTCCGCGTGTCGTTAAGGGTAATGTGCTGATTGGGAACGGTGGTGCAGAACTGGGCGTGCGAGGCTATCTATCTGCGTACTCTGCCGCAACTGGCGACTTGGTGTGGCGCTTTTACACCGTACCAAACCCTAATAAACAGCCTGATGGCGCAATCTCTGACGGCGCGCTCAAAGACATTGGTAATCTGACTTGGGGCGATGAAGGTGCCTGGACCACAGACGGTGGCGGCGGCACTGTTTGGGACTCAATCGCCTATGATGATGTGAATGATAGCGTTATTTTTGGTGTTGGCAATGGCTCACCCTGGAATCGCGATGTTCGGGATGCAGGTAAAGGCGATAATCTGTTCTTGTCCTCCATTGTAGCTGTTGATGCCGCAACTGGCGCCTATAAGTGGCATTTTCAGACAACCCCTGGTGACAACTGGGACTACACCGCTACCCAAACTATTATTTTGGCCGACCTGCCAATTGGTGCGGACGGGGCCACACGTCGTGTTGCTATGCAGGCACCCAAAAATGGGTTCTACTACCTGTTAGATGCTGCCACCGGCGAGTTCATTTCCGGTGAAGCCTTTGTTCCACAAAACTGGGCGCAGGGCTTAGATGTCAATGGACGTCCCATAGAGATCAAAGAGGCGCGTTATGGCGAAACCCCTTTCATGCAGAACCCTGGGCCACTGGGTGCGCATAATTGGCAGCCAATGGCGTTTAACCCGGAGCTAAATCTTGCCTACATTCCAGCCCAAGAGGTACCTGACTCTTATGCAACTGATCGTCTGTTTGAGACGCGGATACAGAAATGGAACACAGGTACAAACCTATCCGCTGGCTTGCCTGTGGACCTTGATCTTGCAACAGCCATGGCTCTTAGAGCCACTCTCAAGGGGCGACTGGTTGCCTGGGACCCCATAACTCAGAGTGCTCGCTGGAGTGTGGAGCACAGTAATGCTTGGAACGGAGGTGTTCTTTCCACGGCTGGCGGACTTGTCTTTCAGGGTCGTTTAGAAGGAGAATTTGCTGCCTACAATGCGGCGACGGGTGAGAAGTTGTGGCACCAAAATGTTAAGTCCGGCGCTGCCTCTGGCCCCGGAACCTATAAAATTGATGGGGAACAGTACGTTACCATTACGACTGGGTGGGGCTCGGCCTACGCCTTAGCGGGAGGCTCAGCTTATGACCAACCTGTGCCGCCGATTGTCGGTAAAGTGGTGACCTTTAAGTTAGGCGCAATGGGCTCTATTCCAGATCCCAATCTTGTCATGGCACCGCGCACACCGAAAGCCGAAAAGTTTGGTGACTCGGCCATGATTCAATTAGGATTTGATCAATACCACTTTAACTGCCGTGTTTGCCATGGTCCTCTGGCGATAAGCTCTGGCGTGTTACCTGATTTACGGTGGTCATCAATCACTGCAAATCCAGACGCATGGCAAGCCATAGTGCTTGGTGGAGCCCTGTCAGGTAATGGTATGGTGTCATTTGCAGATGTGTTAAGTCCGTCTGACGCGGAAGCCGTGCGGGCCTATGTTATTAAGCAGGCTCATGATGGCGCCGCCCTGGAAGCCGAAGTTGCTGTACTAATGGCGGCTCAGGCTGCGCAGGCAGAAAAGCCGTAACACATGGCAGGCCAACCATGACTTTGTCTCAGAGGGACTTTCCCACCGACCAGCATGGTTGGAGTGAACTTTTACCGCCACGCCAAGCGTGCAATTCAATGCAAGGCATTCTTCGGGTGCCTTGGGTTGTGGTGGGAGCAGGCTTAACCGGTCTGGCCTGCGCGCGGCGCTTAGCCGAACTCCACCCTAATGACGAAATCATCCTTCTTGACGCCCGCCTAGTTGGCCAAGGTGCGTCCGGTCGTAATTCTGGATTCGCGGTTGGTGTGAGTCATTTTCCGGGTGCTTTTAAGCCCGAGCAAAAAGAGAACGTTGGACGGGTCAACCGCATTAATCAGGCCGGTCTTGATATTTTAGATCAGCTGATCAAGTCTCTAGCCATTAACTGCCAGTGGGATGATAGTGGGTTTCATCATGGCGCGGCTGACAAGGAATCGATCAAAGAGCACAAACATTTTATTGATTATCTGAACGCTATGGACGTGGAACACAGTAGTCTTGACCAACAGGCGATGAAAAGCCGTTTTGGCACATCTTTATATCAGGCTGGGGTTCACGTTAAACGCGGCGCGTTAGTGCAGCCAGCGGCTTTAGTGCGTGGGCTTGGGGATAATCAGCCTAATAATGTAAGACTCATTGAAAACTGTCCTGTCTTAAAGGTCCAACCCGGTAACCCTATAACACTGCAGTTAGCGGATGGTGAGATAAAAACCGACAAGCTAGTGATGGCGATAAACTACGAAGCCCCAAAACTTGGATTTCTGCGCAGACGCCTTATCGGCAGCACGCTGTCGGGGAGCTTTACGCGCAAGTTAACCCCGCAGGAGTTGGCATCTCTTGGCAGTTACGAAACCTGGGGTATCATCTCTTTGCATGGGGGTGGCGCGACGCTGCGGCTAACAAAGGATGGACGAATATGCTTGCGTAATACCGCTGAATACAGTGGTGCTGCATTGCTCTCGACTAAGGTTTTAGAGGCTCGTCAGGCCATCCACCGAAGTAGCTTTGAAAAACGCTTTCCGCAGCTTGCTCATGTGCCTTTTGAATATGCCTGGTCTGGTGTCGAGGGCATTAGCGGTAATGGTACAAACTTCTTTGGCCAGCAACGCAAAAACATCTACCTTGCCGGCGGCTACAATGGATCAGGAGTTAGCAAGGGCACCGCTTTTGGTCACGCGTTGGCTGAGTATGCCGGAGGAGGTCAGTCAGGTTTAATTACTGACTGTCTTGGCTCGGAAACTGCCACCTGGCTGCCGCCACGACCTTTTTTAGATGTGGGTGCGATGCTGAAGATCAGTGCGCGGTTCAGAGGTGTTGGATTGGACCGCTAATCGTCAAAAACTAGACCGCCTAGTGCTACAGCAGTCACCATTTTTTTAGTATTAACAACCCGATAACCATTAAAAGAGCGCCTAATCCTAGCGCCCAAATACTGCCTGTCAGACCTGCGACTACGTAAGAGATTAGACTGCAGCACCCGTTAAAAATAGCGTAGGGAAACTGTGTTTTAACATGGTCAATCTGGGAGCAACCTGCACCGGTGGCTGACAGAATAGTCGTATCTGAAATCGGTGAACAGTGATCACCAAATAGCCCGCCCGATAAGACCGCCCCAATAGACACATACATTGGCGCATCAAACTGGTGTGCGATGGGTATAGTAAGGGGTATCAAAATGGCATAGGTTCCCCAGGATGAACCTGTAGAAAACGAGATAATACCCCCAACAACAAAAACGACCGCGGGAATTAGATAGGCCGGTAACCTGCCATCGATCAAAGCAGAGATATAAGCAGGTGCGCCAAGATCTTTGCCTATGGCGCCCAGTGACCAAGCCAGAACAAGAATAATAAGAACAGTGACCACTTTGCTCATGCTCTCTACGTACAATGAAAACCCGCCACTGAGCGAGCGCACCCCATAATGCCGCATCAGCATAATTAAGATAATGGCCGCGCAGATATAACCCGTAGAGAGGGATGCCCGAAACGCATTAGACGGCATATTAGCCATGTCCATCGGAAATCCCTGCGGCACCAATAGGGAAAACATAATCATTAGCATGCATCCAAGAGGTAGCCAGACCATAATTGGTTTAGCTTTTTGTAGATTGGTCTCGGTCACCACCTCTGCGTCTAGGGTTTCGGAGCTTTCCATAACAATGCCTTTGGCGCAATCTTCTTCAGCTTTTCTCATTGGACCGAAATCCGCTTTTGCCATGACTACCAATGGGACCATAGCGACAGCTAAGATAGAATAAAACTGAAACGGTATGGCCTTGATATAGCTTAAAAAGGCGCTCTCATCGATACCTAAACTTTTATATTCCTGTGATATAAGCCCTTGAGAGTATAGCCCCCAGCCAATAAAAGGCACCAAGACAGCCACAGGCGATGCGGTTGAATCAATAATCCAAGCCAGTTTTGCGCGGCTTATTTTTAAGCTATCAATAATCGGCCGAAACAATGGGCCGACAATAAGGGGTGTCCCGGAGTCTGTAAAAAACAGTAAAGACCCGCTGGTCCATGCTGCGGTCTGCGCTTTCACACTGTTGGTAATGAACTTAGTCATCATGCTGGCAAAAGCCGCCGCGCCGCCGGACTTTTCCATTAGACCCACAAGGCCAGCAACAAAAATCATTAATAACAAAATACCCACATTGCTGCTGTTTGAGGCTTGAGCAACTAAGTACTGCTCGACCATGATACTCATGCCCGTAAAGAGATTGGGGCCATTCAGTAGCAGTACCCCAGAGAACACACCGACAAACAAGCCCAGCACTACATTGCGGGACCAAACGGACAAAACTAAGGTGATGACGACGGGTACTACGGAAAAAATGCCTAATTCCGACATAAACTACTCATTTTTAAAGTGCTTGCCGGAGAATAACATCTTCACAGTTCAATAGTTATGGGAATTGACGATAAGAGTAATAGCGCTATTTTTAGCTTTGTTGTGATATATAGTGAGGATCCTTTTATGGTGACAAATTTATTATGTCTTTGATAAAAACATTACATCCAGATTCAGTATTTTTGAAGTAAGGGTAATTTAGACTCATTACCAAAACCTGAATAATGGGGTTGGTGTTATGATTTACAAAAAGGAAACCTACGCTATGGATACGTCACCTAGATTGACCTTACCTTCATGTCAGCTATTACTGTTGGCGCTAGTTGTTTGTGTGGCGCTGGGCACGTCGAATAATCTTGTAGCCGCAGACAAGCACCCCGTTGCCATCGTTATTCATGGGGGAGCAGGCACGATCCGTCGTGAGTTAATGAGCCGCGAGATTGAAGCTGAATATCGCGCCATCTTGACTAAGGCTATTGTGGCTGGCCATAACGTTTTAATCGCGGGCGGTTCCAGCCGAAATGCGATTATTTCTACCATTACTCTCATGGAGGATTCCCCCTTATTCAATGCTGGCCATGGTGCTGTGTTTAATCATGAGGGCAATATTGAGTTAGACGCTTCCATTATGGAGGGGCGCGCCCTTAACGCCGGTGCTGTTGCCGCTCTGACGCACATTAAAAGCCCTATTCGTCTGGCTAATTCTGTGCTGGATAATTCACCCCACGTCATGCTGGTGGGGGCCGGAGCTGAGGTTTTTGCTCAGCAGCAGGGGTTTGACTTGGTTTCAAATGATTACTTTAAAACTGACCGTCGGCGCCTGCAGTTAGAGCGCCTTATCGCCCAAGAACAGTCTGTGACGCTGTTACCGGAAATCTCTAATCCGTTGCTATTAACGTATCAGTTTGATGAGAAAAAGTTAGGCACAGTAGGCGCGGTGGCTATTGATCAAAATGGTGATATTGCCGCTGGAACCTCCACAGGTGGAATGACCAATAAGCGCTTTGGTAGGGTTGGGGATGCGCCAATTATTGGTGCTGGAACCTATGCTGATAACGAGTCCTGTGGTATTTCAGCAACAGGTCATGGCGAGTATTTTATTCGTGCTGCTGTGGCCCATGACATTTGTGCACGCATGGCGTACAAAGGCATTCCTTTACAGCAGGCCCAAGACGAGGTGGTTCAGGAAAAATTGGTAAAAATGGATGCATCTGGTGGTGTTGTCGGTGTCGATAAGGACGCTAATGTGGCTTTTTCGTTTAATTCGCTGGGTATGTACCGTGCTTCAATTAATAAACAGGGCGAGCTAGTGGTGAAGATTTTTAAGGAGGACTAAGTGGAGACACAAAACATGGCATCACAACAAGATTACTCTATTGGAACCCCGGGAAAACCATGGCGGGATGAAGAAAAGGCGGCTTGGCTAAGCCAGCAAACAATTAAACGTTCCTACCAGCAACAGGTAGTGACTAAGGTAGAGGCGATAGGCCAGGATTTATCAGAGTTGGTCATTGTCGAGCAATACGGCGCTCTGTCTTTTGATCCAGACACCTATACCCTATGGGTGATCAAAACGAAAAACTGGCAAGACGATAAACCCACAGTATTTATTACAGGTGGTGTGCATGGCTATGAGACTAGTGGTGTGCAAGGCGCTCTGCGGTTCGTCGAGACTATGTTGGCATCTTACGCCGACACCTATAATTTTGTCGTGGCACCCTGCATCAGTCCCTGGGGATATGAAACGATTAATCGTTGGAACCCTAACGCCATTGACCCTAACCGGTCTTTTAAACTTGGTACAGCAGTAGAAGAAGCCAGCTGCATTATGAGCTACATTAAAGGTCTTACTGTTCCTATACTTACCCACCTTGATTTACATGAAACGACAGACACTGACAACTCTGAATTTAGGCCAGCCTTAGAAGCTCGCGACGCTGTTGAACAAGCGTTGTGGGAAATCCCTGATGGTTTTTACGGTGTGGGTGATAGCGAAAATCCGGTACCAGAGTTTCAGAAAGCAATTATTGATGCCGTTGAAAAAGTAACCCACATAGCGCCATCAGATGAAAATAACTATTTAATTGGTGCTAAAACAGAACAGCGGGGTGTGATAAATTACCCTATTAAAGGTCTTGGGTTGTGCGCTGGATTTACCGATGCACCTTTTGTGACTACTACCGAAGTCTATCCAGATAGCCCGCGGGTAGATGATGAAAATTGCATCATGGCGCAGGTTGCTGCGGTTAAGGGTGCACTGGATTATCTCAAAGTGATATAAAGTCACTCAAGACTATGTTTGATAATTCGACTCATTTAAATAAAGTTCAGGGAAAGTAACCCATTTAAACAGGAATATACAGATGGCTATATCGTTAAAGATCAATGGTAAAAACCACAGTGTAGATGCGGAGCCGGATACTCCTTTACTCTGGGCTATTAGAGACCACGTTGAAATGACCGGCACCAAATTTGGCTGTGGTATTGCCAGATGCGGTGCATGCACCGTGCATTTAAATGGGCATCCAGTGCGCTCCTGTGTTATGCCGATAGGCTCCATTGGTGATCAAGAGATCACGACTATCGAAGGATTGGATTCAAGGGAAGGCAAAGCGATTCAAGCAGCTTGGGATGAACTAGCGGTAGCGCAATGTGGGTACTGCCAATCGGGACAAATTATGTCGGCAACTGCTTTGTTGAAAACAAACCCTACGCCCAATGATGCTGATATTGACGCGGCGTTGTCTGGGAATATTTGCCGATGCGCTACCTACACGCGCATACGTAATGCGGTGAAACACGCGTCGCACACTATTAGCGTCAAGGAGGCCTGAGTCATGAGATATATAAAAGAGCCAAAGATCGCTGATGCCGTATCGATTTCTCGCCGTGTTTTCTTCAAAAAGAGTGCCGCCATAGGTGCTGGCTTTACCCTCGCTATGACTTTACCTGGCTGTGTTGCCGCTAGATTTACGGCCAATGTTGCTGAGGGAGAGCTTATGGCTAATGCCTTTGTGCGTATTAGCCCAGACAATACCGTGACCATTATTATTAAACATATTGAGTTTGGCCAAGGTACCTTCACGGGTCTTGCGACGATTGCGGCTGAAGAGATGGATGCCGATTGGGGACAAATCGTTTCTGAGGCAGCACCGGCTAATCGAAAACTATATGCCAATGGAAGCTGGGGCACTCAAGGCACAGGGGGCAGTACTGCAATCGCTAATTCGTATATGCAAATGCGTGAGGCCGGCGCTAGTGCGCGTTATATGTTGGTGGCTGCAGCGGCACAACAATGGAGTGTACCCGCGAGTCAAATAACCGTGAGTAAAGGCGTGGTATCGCATAAAAGCGGTGTGTCGGCCAGTTTTGGTGAGTTGGCAGAGGCTGCAAGCAACCAACCAGTGCCTGACAAAGTGAATTTAAAAGACCCTAAAGACTTTACTTTAATTGGTTTAGATAACCTACCTCGTAAAGATCTAGGAAAAACCGATGGTACCGCCATTTTCACCCAAGATATAAAACTACCAGGCATGCTCACAGCGGTGGTTGCCCACCCTCCACGGTTTGGCGCCAAAGTTAAGTCTTTTTTAGACAAGGAAGCCAAGGCGGTAAAGGGGGTGGTGAATGTCGTAGAGGTTCCTAATGGGGTAGCGGTGATTGCCGACACATTTTGGAATGCCAAAAAAGGTCGTGATGCACTAACTATTGACTGGGATTACAGTGAAGCTATGACCGAAAGTTCTGCGCAACTCATGCAGCGTTATCGGAAGGTTGGCGACGATGATGGCCTGACAGCCCATACTCACGGAGATTTGGACGGTGCATTTAAACGTGCGGTTAATATCATTGAGGCTGACTACGAATTTCCTTACCTAGCCCATGCCACGATGGAGCCTATGAATTGTGTTGTTCAGATTACTGACGACGGCGTTGAGGTCTGGAACGGGTCTCAGTCACCCACAGGGGACCAACTTGGTATTGCGGCGGCCTTGTGGACATTGCCTGGCAACGTCAAGGTAAACACTTTGTTTGCTGGCGGTAGTTTTGGACGGCGGGCAAACAAGCATTCTGATTATGTCGTTGAAACAGCACACATAGCCAAAGAGAACGGCCAGCCAGTGCCGATAAAGCTTGTGTGGACCCGTGAAGATGACACTAATGCAGGCTATTTTCGGCCTATGTATTTCCATAAATTAAGGGCTGGTTTAGATAGCCAGGGCAAGATTATTGCCTGGCAGCACAAAATAGTTGGACAGTCGGTTATGTCTGATTCTGTCTATGCGGCTTTCATTACAGACGGCATTGATACCACGTCGGTAGAGGGCGCAACCAGCTTACCTTACAGCATCCCTAATTTTGAAGTACAGCTCACGACTGTTGAGTCGCAGGTGCCTGTCTTGTGGTGGCGCAGTGTGGGATCAACGCATACAGCCTATTCGACGGAAGCATTTATGGATGAACTGGCAGCAGCAGCGGGTCAAGAACCCTTAGCATTTCGCCGTGCCCATTTGGGTGATGACCCTCGTTATAAGGCCGTACTGGACTTAGCGGCCGAGAAGTCAGATTGGGGTAGCGCTTTACCCGCTAATCGCTCACGGGGTGTGGCAATACACAAATCGTTTGGGTCCTATATTGCTCAGGTTGCTGAACTTGTTGTCGATGACCAAGGCCAATACAAAGTCGACAAGGTTGTTTGTGCAGTTGATTGCGGGGTGGCGATCAATCCAGATATTATTAGGGCGCAAATGGAGGGGGGTATAGGTTATGGCCTATCGCCAGCCTTAATGAGTGAAATCACCATCGACAATGGTGCCGTCGTTGAGAGTAATTTTGACACTCAGAAGGTGGTACGAATGAGAGATATGCCTGCGGTTGATGTGCACATTATAGCCTCTGCAGAGCCACCAACTGGGGTTGGCGAGCCGGCAACACCTGTTATTGCACCCGCGGTTGCTAATGCGTTGTTCTCTCGATCAGGCAAGGTGCGACATAAATTACCACTTGGAGCAAGGGTGTAGGCTACAAGGCAAAGCTGCTTAGGCCTATTTAGGCTTGTTCATAACCGCGTACCAGTTCAAGGATATGAGTCCTAGTTCTTCGGCTTTGATATAGGATTCTGAGTTAGCGTGCATACGCCGAATCAACAGGAATATTTTGCGAGGCAGTATTCTAATCGAGGTTAAAAACGAAAAGATAGCTTCGTATCTACCGTAAAGAGCGACCTCTTTTTTAATGTTCGCAACGGCGCTATGACCTTCAGATTTTAATAACTCAAAACCCGCTTCTTTGAACGCGTCCTCCCAAAATTTGTAATACCAAAAACCCCCGAAAGCAGTTAATTCTCGGGTGTGCTGGATCAATAAGCGGTGACTATGATTTTCTCTATCATAGTTATCTAAAGCGGCCACGTCGTTAAAGCCAAATTTCCCCCCAGGCTTTAACACCCGAAATATCTCTTTTAAGGTAAAATCCAGGTCGCTGATATAGGTCATTGGTTGTATTGCGTAAACAGCATCAAAAGTATTATCGGGAAAATTAAAAGGCTTATTAAAGTCACCCACAGTGAAGTTAGATGGTTCTAATGCGGGGTCTCGCCAGGCTTTTTCAATTTGTGATTTATCAATATTAAAACCGTACAGGTTGGCGGCAGTAATGTCAGCCATACTTCTAGCAATAGCGCCACAGCCACAGCCTATCTCTAATATTTTTGCGTCTTTAGTAACATCTAAATCTTTCGCCATTTTTTCTTCAAGCAGAACTTGGTTTTCCATGACTGATTTTTTGGGGTCCATTACGGGGGGCATATACATTTTTTCAACGGATCCTAGGGTACATAGCAAACTAATAATTCGATAATATTGTTCAAGTTCAGGGCTGCTGCCTTGCTTGTAGCCCTGAAGCTTAATATGGCTCTCGTAATCGGTTTTAGTACTTTCAGGGGAGTCGACAAATAACGCACCATAGGTGCTCATAAAGGCGGTAAATTCAGTCTCACTGATCTTCAATAATTCTCGCAGTGCGCTTAGCTTGGTTCGCATGCTGGTCATCTTTTGTGCCATTGGTTGAGTCCTCCATCGGTATTACTGGGCCTTTGTCTGCTTTACTTAATTACTGTACTTAAAAGACTAACAAAGAGAGATTGGAAACTGTGACTTTTGGGCTTAGCAGCCCAAAAATGACAGATTACATAAAGTGTAGTCTAAAGATGGACCCAGCTAGTGTTATTACACGATAAGGGGGACGGTTATAGTTTAATGTCGAAGAGTTTAATCACTGATTCTAAGATTTCCCAGGTACCTTTAAATCCGGCTTCGACCACAAAGGCATCCCCAGGGCCCACGTTGATGGGCTCCTCCTCGTCGGGTGTGATGGTGATTCTGCCTTCTATGAGATGAACAAATTCATACTCTGAATAGGTTGCATGGTAGGTTCCCGGAGTTGCCGTCCAGATACCAGAAATCATGCTGCCGTCATTTGAGGTATGAAGCACCCAAGTTTTCATGGTTGGTTCACCTTTGACGATCCTCCAACCCTCTAGATCTTCACTGAGCATTTCAGCTGATTGCTGATTGCTGATTGCTGATTGTCGAGTTTAAATAAATGTTTCATTTATAGAGTCCTTTTATAAGCAGTGTTAAGAGTTTCTTAAGATTTGCAATATAACCTACATAGGGTAATTACACGATTTTGACTAACTTGAGGAACAGTGTATGGAGCGGCAATCGACGAGACTAATCATTATCGGGTTACTTTTGCCCGTTATAAACTTGTTCGTTATTTCATGTAGTCAGGATGCCTTTGTCACACTAATCGTATTTTCCTTGCTTTTTATGCTGTCCAGTCAGTCTTGGACAAGTCTTTTGTTTGTGCGCCTAAGGCAAAGGCTCATTTTTAAACAAAAGAGGGGGAGTTAAGGGAATATTTAAGGCGTCCAGGGATTCTAATGACTGAAAGGGGAGGCCACGCAAGCATGATGTCCATGCCTCAGCTGCAAGGGCTCATCGGCAGACCAAAAGGGACTAGAGCATACTAGTCCCCCACATTAGATAACTAACCTCTAGATTTGATAATCCAAGACTTTATACCCAAGGGCTTTAAGCTGGGGTCGCAGAGTCTTTGCATCACCAACAACAACCATTAACATATCGTCAACGGAGAGGTGCTTTTTGGCGAGCGCATTGATCTCAGCTTTAGTGATGTTGGTCACTATTTCAGAGCGCTGACGCACAAAGTCTGGGGTTAGGTCGTGTTCTAAAATCTGCGCCAAGAAGGCCAACTTGGCTCTCGGGGTTTCATATTTCAGAGCGTCTTTTTGATTGATTGAGTTACGCATGAACATCAACTCATCATCCGTAATTCCACGTTCAGAATAGTCTTTGATCTCATTAATGAATTCGACAATAGACTTATCCGTTGCGTCCGCTCGTACTTCTGCGGTCGCGGTGTAATAACCAGACAATTTACCGCCATTAAAATAGGATCTAGCGCCATAGGTGTAGCCTTTATCTTCTCGCAGATTTAAATTAATGCGACTGTTAAAGGCCCCACCAAGCGCGAAATTCATTAGCGATGACTTGTAGTATTCACCGGTAATATCTTCAGTCATTGAGCGCTTTCCTATTCGAATAGCAGATTGAGCGGCGTCATCTTTATTGACCAGATAAATCACACCCATTTTACCGTCACCTTCTGGCAGAGATAAACTTAGATCGACAGCTTTTCCTTCCCAGTCTTCCAATATAGAGAGTGATTTAGTAAGTTCAGCCTGACCTAAGTCTGATACCGCAATCAACTGTCCGCCAAAAGGTTTCACCTGTTGTTGATAAAACGCTTTAACATCATCCAACGAGATATTGGTAAGCGATTTTTCATTACCAGAGCTTGGCATAGCAGCAATATTGTCAGCGTTCAGCAGTTGTCGATAGGCTGTGGAGGCTAAATAACCAGCATCTTTCCTATTATTTAGTGCGCCTTGAATCGCATTGCTCTTTAAACGCTCGAATTCACTTTCCAGAAACGCAGGGGCTCTAAGTTGTTCATTCACTAGGATTAGGGTCGCATCTAAATTTTTAGTCAGTGAACTAATATTAATATTTAGATAAAGGTTGCCGGCAGAGATGTAAATTGAACTGCCAAGCTTTTGCAGGGCTTTACTCATCTCTTCGGCACTACGTTCCGTTGTTGATTCTTTAAGCATGCTAGCAACTAAGCCAGCGGTTCCTGCTGTATTTTTGGCGGTGTAGTAGTGGCCAGCAGGAATTTTTAGTAATACCGACGTAGTCGGGGTTTCGATGCTTTGAGCGCCTAGAATGGATATGCCATTATCAAAATTATGCTGCCACATTTCTGGAATATCGACGGCTTTGTTAGCACCTGCAATGGGAATTAGACTTCGATCAAAATCATCGACTCCTTTGCGCACAGCAATATCATCTGCAGAGGCGGAGGCTCTGTCGCCTGCGCTTCTTGGGCCAGGGACAAAGTTATCCTTTGCCGCTATTGCGCTTAGTTGGCCATTAGGTACCACGCTCATTATCACGCCATGCTGATCTTTAATGTATTTTTTAAAGACACGCATAACATCTTCTTTGGTTACATTATTGTAGCGGGCTATGTCTTGTGCAATGTAGTTAGGGTTGTTCGAGAAGGTTTGATTAGCGGCTAACTGGCTCACTTTGCCTGACACACTTTGTAGACCAAAGATAAATGAGGCTTCCATATCAGCTTTAGCCTTTAGCAAATCATCATCTTCAACACCTCGCTGTTCGAATTCAACCAAGGTGTCGCGGATAACGTTTTCAATGTCAGAGAGTGATTTGCCGGAAGCGGGATGTGGTAGTGCGTATAAGCTAAAAGTACAGCTCAATTCAGCGCAGGGATGGCTCACTTCAGCTTGCACTGCAAATTGTGTTTTGACTAAGTTTTTATACAGTAGAGATGCCTTCCCCCCACCCAATATGCTGGACAAGACATCCAAAGGGGCTTCGTCCGCATGACGTAGTGAAACTGTTGGATAAGTCATGTAAAGGAGCGGCAGATGAACGTTGTCTTCCATCGAGATATAACGATCTTCCGTAATCTCAAACACTGGTTTTTCTGGCATGGCCACTTCGGGACCGCGAGGGATTGAACCAAAGTATTTTTTAACCAGAACTAATGTCTCGGTAATATTAATGTCACCGCCAATGGTGAGTGTCGCATTATTGGGTCCGTACCATCGAAGAAAAAAAGCTTTTAAATCGTTCACATTGACGCGATTCAAGTCATCCAAGTAACCGATTACTGGCCAGGAATAGGAGTGGCCAGCAGGGTAAAGCGCTTCAGACACTCGCTCGTTAAGGCGACCATAAGGTCGATTATCGACACGCTGGCCGCGTTCATTTTTCACAGTTTCACGTTGCACCTCAAATTTTTCTTGGGTAACGGCATCCACTAAAAAGCCCATTCGGTCGGCTTCAAGCCAAAGCATTTTCTCTAATTGATTGGCTGGAACTGTTTCAAAGTAATTGGTGCGATCAGTATTAGTTGTTCCATTCATTGTGCCACCTGCCTCGGTGACTAACTTAAAGTGCTGTTCGTCAGCGACGTTTTCTGAGCCCTGGAACATCATATGTTCGAAAAAGTGAGCAAATCCAGACTTGCCCAAATCTTCTCTTCCTGACCCCACATGATAGGTGATGTCGACGTGAACTAAAGGGTCTGAATTGTCTGAATGTAAAATCAGGGTTAAACCATTATCTAACACAAACTTTTGATAAGGGATAATGGTCTTACCATTCTCGCCAATCACTTCCTCAACGAATTCAATTCCTTCGATAGTGGAGCCTGATTCTTCGTTGTTATTTGAATTTTCTTCACCTTGGCAAGCGGCTAGGCAGAGGATAATAAGTAGAATGGACCAATTTTTCATTTTAGCTCTCCTGAGAAATATTTTGTCTTGGCTATCATCAATTTTTGTGAAAATAGTAAATGCCTAAAATATTTTAAATCGAATTTTCGTACCGCATTCTTGACTTCAATTATCAATATTACAAGAACAATTTTATTTTTTGCGCAACATGTAAATACCAATAGAAAACTTGTTGTTTCCTAGGCGACTTATATCTCGAGTAGACTTAATAAATATTCGAAGTCGTTATTCTTCATGATTTATACTACAAGTTATACGGGGATATCATGATCTCTGGACTAGCCACTTTATAAAGGACTAAAAATGACAGCACTTAAGGGAGTATCACTATTGGGAATGCTTGGACTTGGCTTTTTGCTGAGTGCTTGCCTGGAGAATGGGGATCGTCAAAAAAATGGTGAGCTCCAGGTGGGTTTCAGCGTGTACGCAGAAACCCGCAAAGGTGAGGTGATTGATCATTATTTTGACATGCCGGTTGCTGATCCATACCGTTGGCTGGAAGATGACATGAGCTTAGAGACTGGGGCTTGGGTGGCAGCACAAAACGCAGTCACCTTTGGCTATCTAAGTAAGATTCCTTATCGAGAGGCCGTTAGAAAACGTTTAGAGGTTCTATGGGATTACGAGAAAGTTAGCGCCCCCTTCAAAGAAGGGGCTTACACTTACTTTTATAGAAACACAGGACTGCAAAATCAATATGTTGTTTATCGCTACGCAGATAATGGCGAACCGGAAGTATTCTTAGACCCCAATACGTTTAGCGAAGAGGGAACCACCTCTTTATCAACATTGAGTTTCTCTGGTGATGGTTCGCTGGCGGCCTATTCTATTTCAGAAGCAGGTAGTGACTGGCGCAAAATTATTACCATTGATGTGGAGACTAAGCAGCGCTTAGAAGCTCCTATTGTTGATGTGAAGTTTTCTGGAATTGCCTGGAGTGGGCAAGACGGATTCTTTTATTCGAGTTATGAAAAGCCTGAGGGTAGTGAGCTTTCAGCAAAAACAGATCAGCATAAGCTTTACTACCATAAGTTGGGGACTGCCCAACAACAAGACAAGATTATTTTTGGTGGTACCCCTGAACAGAAGCGCCGCTATGTAGGTGGAAATGTTACCGAAGATGGCCGATATTTAGTGATATCTGGCGCAGTGTCTACGTCTGGGAACGATCTTTATCTGAAAGATTTAACTGTGCCTAATTCGCCACTGGTGACAATTTTAGACGACACTAATTCAGAAACCTATGTCATTGATAATATCGGAACTCAGCTGTACATAGTGACCGACCGAGACGCGCCCAATCAGCGCATGGTGACGGTTGATGCGGTAAATCCAAAACCTGAAAAGTGGAAAGATTTTATTGCTGAGACTGAGCATGTGCTGTCTGCATCAACTGGTGGTGGGTATTTCTTCGCAGAATATATGGTTAATGCGCTTTCAAAGGTTTATCAGTATGACTATCAAGGTAATCGGCTTGGCGAGGTCGAATTATCTGGCCTGGGAAGCGCAAGTGCCATTCGCGGCAATAGAGAAGATACTAAGTTGTATTATTCTTTTACTAACTACAATACGCCGCCAACTATTTTCGAGCTCGATGTAGAGGAAAATACATCTACAGCATTTGAAGAATCAGGCGCTGCGTTTGCCAGCGAAGATTATATTTCATCTCAGCATTTTTACGCCTCAAAGGATGGCGTCCAAATCCCAATGATGATTACCCATAAAAAAGGTTTGGTTTTAAATGGTAAAAATCCAACCATCCTATATGGCTATGGCGGCTTCAATATCAGTCTGACACCTTCATTTAGCATTGCCAACGCATTCTGGTTAGAGCAGGGGGGTGTGTATGCGGTGCCGAATCTGCGTGGCGGTGGCGAGTACGGCAAGCAGTGGCACGATGCGGGAACTCAACTCAACAAACAAAATGTGTTTGACGACTTTATCGCCGCCGCGGAATATCTCATCGATAATGACTATACCTCTAGTGATTATTTGGCAATTAACGGACGATCTAATGGAGGTCTCTTGGTTGGAGCTGTGATGACCCAAAGACCTAGTTTAATGGCTGTTGCTCTTCCAGGCGTCGGAGTTATGGATATGCTGAGATACCACACTTTTACCGCGGGCGCGGGGTGGGCCTACGACTATGGTACATCAGAGCAAAGTCCAGAGATGTTTGAATATCTGAAAGGTTATTCCCCAGTACATAACGTTAATAAAGGAATAGAATACCCAGCAACCTTAGTGACTACAGGGGATCATGACGATAGGGTTGTTCCCGCCCATTCATTTAAATTTGCAGCACAATTACAAGAAAAACAAGCAGGTAAAAGTCCCGCATTAATTCGAATTGAGACCAATGCGGGTCATGGATCAGGAACCCCTGTATCGAAAACTATAGAGCAGTACGCAGACAAATTCAGTTTTACACTTTTTAATATGGGTTTTCACCAGCTACCGGTAATGACAGCAGAGTAAAGGAGCACTATATTTGAAAAAAAATAGTGCTCATCCAATTACTTTTGGAATTCGTAAGCTACAATTACAACGGTCGTTAAACTTTACAATGGAGTCTTTATGAAGCAAATCACGAAATTTTTTATTTTGGTTGGGGTAGTATCATTTACTAGCCTGTCTCAGGCAGCCTGTAGCTTTGATGTTGAGGTGGGCGATTATCTTAAATTCAGCACCCCAGACATGGCAGTAGAGAAAAGCTGTGAGTCGATAACGGTTAACCTTAAGCATAGCGGTAAATTACCCGCAAATATAATGGGGCATAATTGGGTATTATCTGCTGATGCTGATGTGCAGACATTGGCCACTGAAGGTATGAGTGCTGGATTGGTCAGTAATTATGTAACGCCTGGTGATGCAAGAGTATTGGCTGCATCGTCTGTGATCGGCGGAGGCGAGAGTACTAGTGTGATCTTCTCCACGGCAGGATTGGTGAGTGGCGGTGCTTATACTTTCTTCTGTTCTTTCCCCGGACATTCGTACAGCATGCGCGGTGCATTGACGGTTAGCCCGTAAAGATAAATGAAACGAAAAACGGCCACTTTTTTTGTGACCGTTTTTTTGTCTCAGAGAAAGTCAAAGGCCCTTATTTATCGACAAATGCACGTTCAATAACATATTCGCCCATTTTCCCTGCGCGTGTCTCAGAAAAGCCGCGGGCCTCTAAAATAGACCTCATATCTTTGAGCATACTGGGGCTTCCGCACAACATAAAGCGGTCATCTTTTTTATTAGGCAAGGGTAAGTCGAGATCTATAAATAATTTACCGCACGTCATCATGTCGGTTATGCGCCCATTGTTCTTAAAGGGCTCTCGAGTCACCAAAGGGTAGTACCTTAGTTTTTTCTTCACTAAGTTACCAAAATATTCATGCTCAATTAGTTCGTGTTGAATATAGTCGCTGTAGGCCAGTTCAGAGACATAGCGAACCCCATGGGCGAGAATAATAGTGTCGAATTGATCGTAAATCTCTGGGTCCTTTATAATACTTAAGAACGGCGCTAAGCCTGTCCCTGTACCGATTAGGTAGAGATTTTTCCCTGGCAGTAAATGGTCGGCGACCAAAGTTCCGGTAGGTTTGCTACCAATCAATACTTTATCGCCGACACTTAGGTGCTGCAGTTTTGACGTTAGGGGTCCGTTTGTTACTTTAATGCTAAAGAACTCTAATTCATCTTCATAGTTGGCACTGACAATGCTGTAAGCGCGCATTAAGGGCTTGCCGTCATGCTCAAGGCCAACCATCACGAAATGGCCATTCTTAAACCTAAAGCCCGCATCACGAGTTGTTTTAAAACTAAACAAGGTTTCGTTCCAGTGGTGCACTTCGGTCACTGTTTCTGTTATTACCTTCGCCATGAAGCAATCCTGTCTAAAAAGGTACCCTAAAGTGGGTATCGTTAAGGTGCGCAGTATAGGAAAAATAGGCCTCTAGGTATAGAGCGACATAATGGATATGCACTGTTGCTATTGGGCTGGAGTTATCTGTAAAGACAATTCAAATAGTCCATGGTGCTGGCGTATCCCCATCTATTTCATATCGGTTTAGTGCAGCTGTCAGCACTGAATATTCGATTATTTCCGCTTTGGCAAGTGCTTCAATGGCAGCGATAACGATACTTTTACTGTCTACTTCAAAAAATTTACGCAGTACGGCTCGTTTGTCACTGCGGCCAAAGCCGTCAGTCCCTAAGGCAACGAGGCGCCCTTCTACATAGGGGCCGATTAATTGAGGCAATGCTCGAACATAATCTGTCGCTGCAATAATAGGAAGATCTCCGGGTAAGCAGGCCTGGACATGACTGATTTTTGGCGTCTTGCTGGGTGAAAGACGATTCGTTCGTTCTATAGCTCTACCCTCACGCTCTAACTCTGTGAAACTGGTTGCACTAAAAATATCGCTAGCGATATTAAAATCATTAAGCAGGCTGTCGGCGGCAGCAATGACTTCATTAAGTATGGTGCCGGAGCCGATTAGGCGAACCCTTGTATGGGCTTCTTTGTCACCTCGTGTCCCCACCTGATAGAGACCTCGCAGGATGTCATCCTCCACCCCTTCAGGCATATTGGGTTGAGCATAATTCTCATTCATCACAGTGATGTAATAAAACTCATCGACGTTTCGCTCCATCATCTGGCGCATTCCATGATCCATAATCAATGCCAACTCATAGGCATAGGCAGGATCATAGGCTCGGCAGTTTGGAACAGTCGAAGCGACGATATGACTGCTGCCATCTTGATGCTGTAAACCTTCACCTGAGAGTGTTGTGCGGCCGGCAGTTGCGCCTAATAGAAAGCCTCTAGCCCGCTGATCTGCTGCAGCCCAGATTAGATCACCAACGCGTTGAAATCCAAACATCGAGTAGTAAATATAGAAAGGTAAGGTGGGAGTATCATGCACAGAATATGAGGTTGCAGCTGCCGCCCAAGACGAGATGGCACCGGCCTCATTGATCCCTTCCTCTAATAGCTGGCCATTTTTGGCTTCCTTATAAAACATCATAGACTCAGAATCTTCGGGTGTATAAAGCTGACCAAGAGGGGAGTAGATGCCTATTTGCCGGAACAGGTTATCCATGCCAAAGGTTCTTGCTTCATCGGCCACGATGGGAACAATTTTGGGGCCGAGAGACTTATCTTTTAACAATGCTCCGAGCATGCGAACAGCAGCCATTGTGGTAGACATCGATTTTTCATCAGCATGCAGCGCGAACTTTGCATATTGATTAATCTGCGGGATCAACGGGGCTTTTTTATCAGCGCTTGAGTCGGCTTTCTGCGCCGCTTTCCGTGAGGGGATATGCCCCCCTAGCGCGACGCGACGCGAACGCATATAAATCATCTCTTCACTATCGTCGGCCGGCTTATAAAAGTTCAGAGATTCAAGATCATTGTCGCTCAGGGGCAGTGAAAACCGATCTCGAAAAGCGGTTAACGACGTCATATCAATAGTTTTGGCTTGATGAGAGGACATGCGGCTTTCCCCTGCGCCGCCCATACCAAAGCCTTTTTTAGTCTTGGCTAATATAACCGTAGGAGCGCCTTTATGAGCTTTCGCTGCTGCAAAGGCTGCATGTAACTTACGTAGATCATGACCACCACGTTTTAATTTGTTGATTTCGGCATCAGTCATGTGGGCAACAAGGTCTTTGGTGTCTGGATCGGCATCAAAGAATTTAACGCGATTGTAATCTCCATCTTTAGAACCTAAATCTTGGTATTCACCATCGACTGTTTCCGCAAAGCGTCGCAGTAAAACCTGATTAGTATCGTGGGCAAAAAGGCTGTCCCATTCAGAGCCCCAAAGGACTTTAATGACGTTCCAGCCAGCGCCGATAAATAGGCTTTCTAGTTCTTGAATAATTTGCCCGTTACCACGCACCGGGCCGTCTAATCGTTGTAGATTACAATTAACAATAAAGGTAAGGTTATCTAGCCCTTCGCGTGCGGCAAGGGTCAGGCCGCCGATGGATTCAGGCTCATCCATTTCGCCGTCACCAAAAACCCCCCACACATGGCGCCCTGCTGTTTCCGCTAAGCCACGGCCTTCAAGGTAACGCATATAGCGGGCTTGATAGACGGCGCTGATGGGCCCAACCCCCATCGAGCCTGTCGGGAATTGCCAAAAATCAGGCATTAAGTAAGGATGAGGATAAGAGCAAAGACCTTTGCCAGCAACTTCTTGTCGATAGTTTGAAAGTTGCTCTTCATTTAGTCTGCCTTCTAAAAAGGCTCGGGCATAGACACCTGGAGCAGAATGAGGCTGAAAGTAAACTAAATCACCGCCAAAATCGTCAGTTTGGGCGCGAAAGAAATGATTAAATCCGGTTTCAAAAATCTCGGCGGCAGAGGTATAACTAGCAATATGGCCGCCAAGCCCGCCATAGGCTCTGTTGGCACGCATGACCATCGCCAACGCATTCCATCGGGTAATTGCGGTAATTCGTTCTTCCAGCTCTAAATTACCTGGATAGGACCCTTGTTGCTCCAATGGGATAGAGTTGCGATAAGCTGAAAATGGTTGCCCGCTTGCCGTAAATCCACTATTTCTAACTACCTCCTCAAGCTGCCGAATTAGAAATTGAGCTCGCTCAACCCCTTGCACTGAAGTGACGGCCGATATGGAGTCGAGCCATTCTTTAGTTTCGGTAGGATCACTATCGATCAATTTAATGCCGTAGTTTGAAAACTTCATAAGGTTACATTCATGGCCAAGAAAGTCAGATTGTAAGGAAGATTCTTTAGCATGTGTTGCCGTTTTAGAGTCAATATGAGACTCTATAAGGCATAAATGATCCTATATAGTCTAAAAAGGCAGCATAATATGCCGAATAATAAGATTGATTCCATAGATTTAAGAATTTTACGTGAATTACAGCAGTCAGGGAAATTATCCAATGTCGATTTGGCAGGTCGCGTTGGATTGTCGCCGTCGCCTTGCTTAAGTCGAGTTCGCTCGCTGGAACAGCGAGGGATTATTGATCGCTATGTCGCCTTGGTGAGGCCGAGCAGTGTCGGTCTATTAATTAATGTGTTTATCCAGATAACCTTGGAGCGACAGGTCGAAAGAGCGCTAGAAAGTTTTGAGGCGCAGATGCAGCGCTATCCTGAGGTCATGGAATGCTACCTAATGACCGGCAATAGTGATTATTTAATCCGTTTATTAGTGAGTGATATTGCTACTTTAGAAGCGTTTATTGTACAAAAGTTATCTACCATTGAGGGTGTTTCAAACATCCAATCTAGCTTTGCATTAAAGCAGGTTAAATATAAAACTGAGCTACCTATTACGTCATTCTGACGAATAATGTTCAAGCTTCTTTAATGAGTAATTGTGACATAAGGCCTTGACACTCAGTGGAGCGGTTTAGGTTTTTCTATGTGACTTTATTGTGCTCTACCTAACTTTCAAATTTAACTCGCTCCTTTCTTAAGATTGCCGATTATGTTGATCATCCCTTATAACAATCAAAAAAATCCATGATGAATGGCAGTAAAAATTAATTAAAGGCCACTGTATCTCTCGAACAATCGAAATATACCTAATCGGCATTGCGATCTGCACCCTTGCAATAGAACAAAAATAGACTAGATATGGAGCTCTAGGGGTCGATATTGTGCCTAGGCTTGTTGTTAGTGAGCCCACAAAACCAGCTATGCTAAAAATTAATGCTAGAGCTGTCCTCGATCCTGTTGTTAATAACTGGGTATCAGCTTAATTAATAGGCATTGTTTGATTGTATTTTTGTTGATTCTAGGTCTTTATTATCTAAACTAAGCCCAATAGTCGACGCTGGCGAAAGATATCACCGCTTTATCTCATATTAAGTGCGTTTAATCTCAAACATACAGCACCACCATCCAGACTGTTTTAATCTTGGGGACGTATAAAATGCTGACGGAAGTTTCTTAGCGTGGTGAATATAAATTAAAGTAACGTCATGCTCGCGGCAGCAGTTAAAATAAAATCTAAAATCGGTACTTAATTTCAGGGGATTTAAAATGATATTCAGAAAGAGTCTACTCTCATCAAGCGTTGCATTAGCGCTGATTGGCACAGCAGTTCCGGCGTTCGCTCAGGACGAGGGTGTGATAGAAGAAATTATTGTCACAGGCGGCATTAGGGGTAGCTTGAAAGCCTCTATGGATATCAAGCGTGATTCACAAGGCGTCGTTGATGCCATTTCTGCCGAAGATATGGGTAAGTTCCCAGATCAAAACTTGGCAGAGTCCCTGCAGCGTATTACCGGTGTTTCTATTAGTAGGCAGCGTGGTGAGGGAAGTCAGGTAACAGTGCGAGGCTTTGGCCCTGACTATAACCTAGTCACCTTTAATGGTCGACAGATGCCAACCCACAGTGACACCAGTCGCTCGTTTGATTTTGGTGACTTAGCCTCTGAGGGCATTGCAGGTGTTCAGGTCTACAAAACCGGTAGAGCAGACATACCTACAGGTGGTATCGGATCTTCAATCAATATTTCTACTACGAAGCCTCTGGATGATCCCGGTCAGAAAATGAGTGGTACTATCAAGATGGTGGCGGACACCTCAACTCGAGAGGGCGATGAAATCACTCCCGAGTTCTCAGGTATCTACTCTAATACTTTTGCGGACGACACCATTGGTATTGCTATTACCGCCGTGTCTCAGACTCGTCATAATGGCGTCAACGCCGTAGAGACGCAGGGCTGGTTTACTAGTACGGGAGACCACTCTGGTGCAAACGGTATTCCAAATGATGAAAATCAGATTAACCGTCCACAGGGTGCAGATGAATTTTACTCCATCCCTCAACAAGTTGCCTATTCTATTAATGAGTATGAATCTGTCCGAAAAAATGGACAGCTAGTGTTGCAGTGGGCGCCAAGTGATGCGATCACCGCTACGGTAGATTATGTTCATTCTGAACTTGATTTAGAGCATCGAATGAGTGATATGTCTGCGTGGTTTAGTAATGGCGCAGCGCCAGGGCAGTCCTCGACATGGACGGATGGACCTCAGGCTTCACCATTAGTCTATCAAGAGGATGTGAACAACGCCGATTTTGCAATGGGCATGCACCGAGATGGTAGAAAGAGTGAAAACAACTCGGTCGGTTTTAATCTTGAATGGCAGGCCTCAGATGCTCTTGTTTTAGAACTGGATTATCATGATTCAAGCGCAGAGTATGGTGCAAATAGCCCTTATGGCACTAGTTCTTTGGTGACCATTGCCAGTTTCAATAAGGTTGGACAAACCGTTTATTACGGCCAAGAAATGCCTGTCTTAGAGTTAGACATGAATTCTGGTGGTGAAGCGAATCGCCCACTGTATAAGAACGACATCGTAGTAACGGGTAGCGTTTTCAGCAATAGCGCAGCAAAAATGGACATCGAGCAGTCTAAGTTTAGTGGTACTTTTGATTGGACTGACGAATCTAGTATTGACTTTGGTGTGCAGTTGACTGAAGTATCCAACCGAGCTGTCAGCAAGACTGTTCAGTTAGACAATTGGGGTGGTCTTACACTGCCCGGTGAGTTGAGTGATATTGTGGTTCGTTCATCCATTGATGGCCAGTTTGATCAACTGGGCGGAAGTAATGATCCGCGTCAGCAGACTGAATACTTTACAGCCGATTTAGCAGATGCAATAGCCATTGCTGAGGCACGTTATGCCACGCTCGGTATTCCATATGCCCAGGTAGGTGATTGTGGTACTGGATACTGCGCATCTACCGACTGGAATGTAGACAAAAGAACGACAGAAGAGACAACGGCAGCCTATATTCAATGGAGGCTTTCGACCGAGTATGAAAGTATGCCGGTCAATATGAAGCTAGGCATTCGTCACGAATCAACCGACGTTACCTCTGCTGCCTTAGCACCGACCTACAGCGACGTGTATTGGGTTGGCGGCAATGAATTTACGCTTGTTGAAGCACTAGATGCAGATGGCAATTCCATTCAGGCGTTTGATGATTATACTGGCGACTATGATGTCGTATTGCCTAACTTGGATCTTGACATTGAGGTTATGCAGGATGTCATCCTCCGGGCTTCTTGGAGTAAAACAATTACTCGACCTAGCTTTTCAGATATTCAGGGTGGCGTAACGGTTAGCGGTATCTCCTTTAAAAATAACGGTGGGTTTGCCGGTGGTGGTAATCCTGGCCTAGAGCCCATTGAGTCAACTAACTTCGATCTGTCAGCTGAGTGGTATTACGATGAGTACAGCTACGTGTCGGTCGGATATTTCGATAAAGATGTTAAAAACTTTATTGGATCGTCAGTACTTCCAGCTGAACCATTGTTTAACTTAAACTGGCCCTTAGGTGGAGTCCTGTACGATCAGGCAGTAGCCGAGAGTGGTATTGATCCATTAAACTATTCTGAAGTTGGTGCCTACATTTTACAAAACTATGCTGGCAACGCGGCTATTTCAGAAGTCGGTGGTCAGCCAGCCATATTCGGCGTCGATGGTGACCCGATTCTTACCTTTCAGGTGACTGCGCCGGCTAACCAAAGAGACGCTAAGGTTGATGGTATTGAAATTAATATCCAGCATAATTTTGGTGACAGTGGTTTCGGTATGATTGCCAACGCTACCTTTGTAAATGCTGATGTCGCCTATGACAATATGCAGATCGATTCTCAGTTTGTACTTAATGGCTTGAGTGACTCAGCTAACCTTGTCGGCTTCTATGATAAGGACGGCCTTCAGGTACGATTAGCTTACAACTGGCGTGATGATTACTTGGCGGGCGTAGGGCAGGGAGCAGGTACCTATACTAACCCGACTAATCTTGAGGCCTTTGGTCAGCTGGATATTAGCGCAAGCTATGAGTATAGCGATAATTTATCCTTTTTCTTTGCAGGTATTAACGTGCTTGAAGAGACCTATAATGTTTATGGTCGAGATAAGTTACAAGTATTGCAGGCTGGTCAAACCGGTGCGCGGTATGATCTGGGTGTAAGATATACCTTTAAGTAAGCTTTAAAACCTTGTAGGTATAGCAGATTGTAAAAGTGGCCGCTTAAATTTTTAAGCGGCTTCTTTTTTTGTGGTATGTAAAGCAATAATATTATTTGAGTTGTGGCTCAGTGAGTTAAGCTATTGAAGCTAGCGTTTTGAGCGGCTATTCTAGGTTGATTACACGGCGTAGGTACTAGGCATTGGAAGAGCAAAAAATTACTCGTTTAGTCATTGTTGGTGGCGGCACTGCAGGGTGGCTTACGGCCGGTATTATTGCTGCCGAACATTTCGTTGATGCTAAAACAAAGATCAATGAGCATAGCTTTGAGCTGACCCTCATCGAGTCCCCCGATATTGCAACCATAGGCGTGGGTGAAGGAACATGGCCCTCTATGCGTTCGACATTACAGAAAATGGGAATCTCTGAGACTGATTTTATTCGCGAATGTGATGCTAGTTTTAAACAAGGGACTCTCTTTAAAGGTTGGAAAACTGGTCACGACGATGCCTACACGCACCCTTTTACAATTCCCCATGCATATGCTGAGACTAACCTAGCCCCGCAATGGCAGAGCTTTCGGGATAAGGTTGATTTTGCAGAGGCGGTGTCATCACAAAACACTTTGATGTTTAAGGGCATGGCGCCAAAACAAATATCGACACCAGAGTTTGCCTTCAATGTTAACTACGGTTACCACCTAGATGCAGGTAAGTTCGCTGAATTCTTACGTCGGCACTGCGTCGAAAAGCTTGGGGTTAAACACCTTAGGGCTAATGTTACTGGGGTTATTTCAGCTGAAAATGGTGATATAGCCTCTGTCACTACAGATGTTTGTGGCGATATTCAGGCAGATCTATTTATTGACTGCAGTGGTTCGCGAGCGTTGTTATTAGGCGAGCATTATGGCGTTGCAATATCCTCTAAAAGCGACGTCTTATTTAATGACACGGCACTGGCAGCTCAGGTCCCTTACACAAAAGAGAGCGATGCGATTGAGTCGAGTACACTGTCAACGGCCCAAACTGCGGGTTGGATTTGGGATATTGGTTTACCGTCAAGACGTGGCATTGGGCATGTGTATTCTAGCCGCCATAATTCTGAGGGGCGTGCGACGGAGGAATTACTAGCCTATATAGCCTCAACGGTGAGTCAACAGGCAGCCGAGGCCGCCACTATTCGTAGGCTGGATTTTATGCCTGGCCACAGAACTAAGTTTTGGCACAAAAACTGTGTTGCCATAGGTATGTCGGCAGGGTTTATTGAGCCCTTGGAGGCCTCAGCGCTTGTATTGGTGGAGCTTTCAGCGGCTATGATAGCCGATCA
>Ga0302120_10000013_pt1 | contig 60354 bp, 55 predicted proteins | sample AG5_Bottom_MG_FD_203118 | JGI IMG/M metagenome (GOLD analysis project Ga0302120, IMG submission 203118) | Marine microbial communities from Western Arctic Ocean, Canada - AG5_Bottom | ecosystem: Environmental > Aquatic > Marine > Oceanic | place: Canada: Western Arctic Ocean | collected 2017-10-01 | reverse complement strand
TATCTCCGGTCACCCCCGTCAGCCTATCGACCTCCGACCTGGCAGATACTGATCCAGACGGTGAGTCGAAACGAAGCATCCCAGGCCTGATCGTCCCCAACATTTCATCCCCGTCCCTTGCCTCTATCACCACTCCTACGTAGCCGTCTCCTATACCGTAGCCGTACTCATCGTCATCGGCAGAAACGATCTCGACCCCGGTGAACACGAGCTCTATCCCCTGGTACTCAGTGGGGACGTCCCTCTCCAGGGTGACGAAGTGGGACGGGTCGGTTCTGTCTACCAGAGTGGTCGTGAGGACGTGCCCTACCAGGAGGAGAAGGATTCCTGCATGGGCCATGTGGGTGCCCATGGCCCTGACTCGAGCGGCATTGGGACCCATGCCACCCCTCAGCAGCTCCGGCAGATTCTCCCTCGAGCTCCTCCAGAGCTTCAGGAGGGTTGGGGGGATCGCGAATGCGATCCAAGTGAGGACGAACATGGATAAGTCGCCCCTGGAAATGCTATCGGTGATCGGTTGGTCCTGGTTGCCGGGGAGGTCGAAGTTGCCCGAGTACGCGGCAAGAAGTACTGAGAGCGCTGCGGTGGCCAACAGAGCCATTGCCCCTACCCTGCCGCTGATTCCATCTCCCCACGCGTACAGGGCCAGCCCGATTGCCAGCAACGAGATTAGCGGGGCACCGTAGTACTCGTGAGCGGCTATGTTAGTGCCTTCTATCTCGACTGTCAGGAGGACCCAGGTGAGCATGAGGAAGGCCATTGAGAGGTGCCACGGGAAGGATCGGATGCGGCTCGCCCTCTGCTTGGGGTCGAACATCGCACCGGTTATCCAGGATATGTCATCCTTCTCGTCCTCAGGGAGTATCCAGACTAGGAGGAACGGGGCGATTCCAGCCAGTGACTGGTACCACTCCGAGACCCATCCCCAGCTTGAGAAGAGCATGAGCAGCACCCCCATAGCGACCCAGTGGACCGGGGGGTCGTCGCGGTCCCCGAGGACCAGGAGTAGTAGTATGGCGAGCCCGAAGAACATAATCGCCGAGGAGCCTATCCACAGCCCCACGGCAGCGAAGTAGGCGAGAAGCGAAACGGCTAGGGGTCTGTTGGATTCCAGCAGTGACTGCGCCCCCCTCTCAGCTACCTCGGTTCTCTGCTCCCTGAGGATGTGAACGACTGACAGGCACAGGAGGCCAACGACTGAGAGGAGATAGACCAGGACCTCTAACCCAACAGCGCTGAAGTCGATGATCTCGACGACCCGTACGTATGGGTCCCGGGGGAGTTCGTTCTCCCCGTCGCCAACGAAGGCGTGGACCGACGCCCATACTCCATTGGCCCTGGTAACCAGGGTCGCATGCATGACCAGGGCCCCGCACAAGAGACCCAGTGCGGGAGTGTAAGAGAATGGCCTAGATGCCTGGCTCCTAGCCCTGGCATGCAGAATGGCGAGGAGCGTTAGCCACGGCAGCAGGGAGCCAGTCTCGACGGGGTCCCATGCCCAGTAGCCACCCCAGTCCAGAACGGTGTAGGCCCAAAGTCCCCCGAGGCCGATACCCACGGAGCCTGCCAGGAACGAGTACCGGGCCCACCTGACCATCGAGGCGTGCGTCTCCTCCGACGGACTGGACCTGATCAGCCCGGACAGGGCGATGCTGGCAGTTGCTAGGCACAGCGAGTAGTAGACGAAAACAACGGGTGGATGGATCACCATCAGGTCTGTCTGGAGAAGTGGGCTGATCTCACCGACCGAGCCGGGATAAGCGGGAGAGAAAGGCCGGAGGGCCGCTGAGATCAGGAGGAGGAGTGCGGTCCATGAGTGCATGACCCTGATTGTCGTGGTGTCTACCCTGTCGTCCCTTGACATCACCCACGTAATGACTCCCATCATCGAGGCCCACATCAGCAGGGGCCCGGATCTGCTCCCCCACACGGCAGAAATCCGGTAGGGGAGTGGGAGTCCTTCACCCACGTATCGCGACACGAGGTCGAGTGTCGTTGCCTCAATCAGGAATGCCGAGACTAGGAGGAGGAAGGGGGCCGATTGTGCTACCATTGACGTTGTTCTGACGAGAGGTTCGGCACTAGCCTCGGGGCGAAAGGCAAGGTAGATGCTTACGAGCAGAGCTAGGAAGATGAGGGTGTATCCGAGGAAGGTGAGCATTGTTCACCATCCGTAATACTTCGCCCGGCTGTACCCGAATGCCAGCATCGCTGGGACGATCTTCTTGAAGTATAGTCCGGGCCTTCTCAGCAGTAGCCTGAATCCGACCATTGCCTTCCCTGATGCGCCCATGTCGGACATCTCGTCTGGGAAGCAGGTCGCCATCACGGACATCTCATCGTCGGACAGTTCGAAGAGCGCGGTCTTCCCTCTCAGGATCTTGTCATAGGGTGGGAACTCCGCCTTCCACAGCCTGGTGTACTCAGACAATCTCTCCGAACTGAGGTTCCCCTCCGAGATAGCCTTGACAGCAGTCTGAGCTGCGAAAACGGCTGATTTCAGTGCGAGGTGTGATCCACCTTCGAAGAGGGGGGACGTGAACCCCGCGGCGTCACCGATCAGCATTAGCCCATCGTGGTGGGTACAATCGAAGGGGCCCGAGATGGGTATGGTCCCGCCGAAAGCCGGGCTTCCCTTCCCCTTCCAAGGAGGGAGGACTTGCTCCAAGTCGGAGAAGTGAGTGTCGGTGATGAATTCGTCCAACGCCTTCTTGGTCCTCGGTTTGTCCTCGGTCACTAGACCTACGTTCGCCCTCCCGTCGCACTTGGGAATCATCCAGAGGTACCCCTTCTCGGCATATTTAGGCCAGATGTAGAAGTCCAAGTACCCATCACTAGGGACATCCAGCAGTTCGTACTGCATCCCTGCGATGACCTTGCCCTTTGGATTCAATGGGGAGTCGTCATCGGGCTTCACCAAACGGGAACAGACAGCAGCCACACCTGAAGCATCGATCACGATCTTGGCCCTGATGGGGAACTGGTCCCCCTTACCATCACAAATCCAACCTCCGAAGGAGTCGCCTTCCATCCTCTCCATAGAGAGCAGTTTGTGACGAAGGTGGAGGCTTGCTCCTGCAGTAACTGCCTCATCGGCGATCCACCTCTCGAACAGATGCTTCTCTAGGACGTATCCCTCCTCTGTAAGGCACTTATCAGTGCCATCGGGGAAGATCACCCGTATCCCCTTGACTCTCTTACTGATTACTTCCTCGGGGAGAGTCAGATTGAGGTTCTGGCAGGCTATCTCGGAGATACACTCTCCACAGTGAACCGGGGTTCCGATCTCTGGATGATCTTCTATCAGGATAGTTGAGAGGCCCTGCCTAGAGCATTGGAGGGCAGCGTTACCACCGCCCGGACCAGCGCCCACAACAAGGACGTCACAGACAGTTCCGACCTCGGCCACGGATTATCGGTAGAGCACCCATCAAAGAATCCGTCGGTTTGCAGTACCTCCAAGGAAGCGAACCTTCTCATGTCAGGAGCATCACGAATCGCCATGGGCTGGAGGAGTCTCGAGGAGTTCATCAGAGCCCTAGAGGTGAGGGGCGAGTTACTCAGAGTTAGCCATCCAGTTGACGTGAGGTTTGAGGCTGGGTGCATTGCAGACCGACTAGTCAAGAAGGGAGGACCTGCAGTGGTCTTCGATCAACCAAGACTCGAGGATGGGAGAATAAGCAGATTCCCCCTTGCGATGAACCTCTTTGGCACAAGAGAGAGGACGAACCTCGCGTTGGGGGTGGATGAGCCAAGTGATATTGGAGAAATGATGGTCGGATTGATGAAGCCAGACATAGGGGCCATCCTAAAGAGACCCTGGACGGGAATTCACTTACTCAGACAAGGGATTTCAATGGCTCCCAAGAGGGTCTCGAGAGGAAAGTGCCAGCAAGTCAGTATCGATGATCCAGATGTGACCAAACTACCCATACCCATCACCTGGCCTCATGATGGTGGTCCGTTCATGACACTACCACTAGTTGTAACCGCCGATCCGGAGACTGGAACCCATAACATGGGGATGTACAGGAGTCAGGTCTTCGGACCCAAGGAAGTTGGACTTCACTGGCAGAAGCACAAGCATGGGGCAGACCATGCAGACTCCTCTGAAGGGAGGATGCCGGTGGCGATTTGTCTCGGAGGGCCCCCCCAGGTAATATTCAGCTCAATCTCCCCACTACCAGATAATCTCTCAGAGTACGAATTTGCGGGTCTTCTCAGTGGAAGGAGGTTGAGAATCACGAAATGTCAGACGAATGAACTGTGGGTACCCGCGGACTGCGACTTCGTAATCGAAGGGTACACAATCCCAGGTGAGACTAGGATGGAGGGGCCATTCGGTGATCACTTCGGGCACTACTCGCTGGAAGACGAGTATCCTGTAATGCACGTAACTGCAATCACCCACAAAAAGGACCCGACAGTACCGATGACTATCGTAGGAGTCCCACCCATGGAAGACGGTTTTCTCGGTGAGGCGATCGGGGATGCCTTGTTGCCCGTTCTGAAGTTCCAGCACCGGGATATTGTTGATGCATTCCTACCGTTGGAGACGGGTTTTCACAACCTAGCGATTGTTTCCTCCAAGCAGAGGTTCCCTCGCCAGGCTAGGAAGACTGCTCTGGGTCTACTGGGTGCTGGCCAGATGATGTTCCTCAAGGTGGTGGTGGTTGTGGACGAGAATCATACTGTAAAGGATCTCGACTCTCTTCTTGACGCTCTGGAGAGCAGAGTCAGCATCCCCGATGATCTTGTAACTCTAAAGGGGATGGTGGCTGACTCATTGGCGCACACTTCCCCGTGGGAGAACATTCACGACAAACTGATAATCGATGCGACAACACCTGTCGAGGGAGACCCGATAGAAAATACCGATTTGGGTCCTGTGAGCAATTCACTGGCCATTTCGGCATCGGCCATTGATGGGGTCACTCAAGCCAGAATGCTACGCCCCTCGATGATGGTGATCACTACTGAGATTGAAGGAGGTCCGAAGCCGGAGGAGAGCATGGAGGATGCCAACGAGCATTTGGCAAGCCTCCAGAGAGAGAGGTTTGCTTCCATCAGGGATTCGATTTGGGGATTGGGGGCATCCAAGGGACTGAAGTGGTTGTTCATCACCGACTCGGATGCGGACTTGGAGAGCGAAGATTGGAGGAGGAGGCTGCTATGGCAGCTATTCTGCAGGTTCGATGTCGGAAGGGACTTGCACTTCGATGGGGCGGGGACGAGGGTTGCTTGGGATGCGACTGCTCCGATTCCATCAGAAGCCGGTCCATTGCCAGTTCGTAGATGGCCTGCAGTCACACTGCACGACCCTGATCTCGTTCAGAAGATTGACTCATGGCTCTCAAAGAGGTTGTAATATGAGTCTGAAGGAGATGCTGGAGTTCGTCAAGGTTGAACATACGCTGTTCTCACTTCCCTTCGTCCTAATCGGCTTCGTACTAGCGGACCATGAGTTCGGGAGCGAGAGAATGGATGTCTTCTGGATCATCGTGGCAGCCGTCGGTGCCAGAGGCCTTGCAATGGCGCTGAACAGGATTATCGATCGGGAAATCGATTCTTCAAATCCCCGAACTTCCTCTAGGCACCTGCCATCGGGGACTATGTCGATTCGGACCGCATGGATTCTCTCAGCAGCATTCCTGGGGATGCTATTGTTTGCTGCGTGGATGTTGAACGAGGTGGCTCTAAAGATGGCTTGGCTTCCTGTGATAGCATTCGTTATTTACCCATATACGAAGAGGTTCTCCTGGATTTGTCACTTCTGGATAGGCTTCTGCCTGGCACTTGCTCCAGCAGGGGCCTGGGTTGCAATTGCAGCAGATACCCATGGTTGGGCATCCATTACCGGAATGCATGATGGTCGAACTGAGTTCCTCTGGTTCCCAGAAGTATTTTTCATTTCATTGGGAGTGGCTCTCTGGATCTCTGCTTTCGATATCAACTACGCCCTAATGGACAAGGATGTGGACCGAGACCAGGGAATTCGATCGTTCCCTGCTAGTTTTGGCAATATAGCAACTAGAAATCTTAGCGTTGCTTTGACTATCGGATGGATGGTGTGCTTTCTCCTCACTGGGATGCACGAGTTCACAGGATCCAGGAGATTTCGAAATACGTTTTGGATCCTTTCTGTTGTATTCATGGCACTAGTCAACATCTTTGTGATGACCAAAGCCGCTGAATCAGCATCAGAGTCTGTCGAAGAAATGGATAGGTATCAGAAGATCCTATTCCGTTCGTCCATGCTCACTGGGTGGATTCTTCTAGCCAGCATCATGTACGTAGACTACTTCAGAGACGGGTTGTTTGATTGAGGCGTTGGGATGTTCAGACTTCACGCAGACTATGAGACCGCGGGTGATCAGCAGCAGGCTATTGACCAGTTAGTGAGGCAGCTGGAAGGAGGACAAGAAAGATGTGTTCTGCTTGGAGTGACCGGATCGGGGAAGACCTTCGCTATGGCCAAGGTCATTGAGAAGCTGCAACTTCCAACACTGATACTCTCGCACAACAAGACACTAGCACGTCAGATTTGGCAGGAGATGTCCGGTCTGTTCCCAGAGAACTCTGTTGAATACTTCGTTAGCTACTATGACTACTACCAGCCCGAGGCGTACATCCCTGGTCGTGACATGTACATCGACAAGGAGCTTCAGATGAATGAACGCATCGAACAGGAGCGATTCTCAACCGTTGCCTCCCTTGTTTCTCGACCGGATGTCATCACGATTGGGTCTGTTTCAACGATCTATGGTCTGAACCCGCCCGAGGTCTTCCAGCAGAATCACCTCAGGCTACACGTTGGTCAGAAGGCTGACCCGCAGGAAATCGTCAGAGAGCTGGTGGGACTGCAGTACCGTAGGACTGCTGGAGAGATTGCCAGAGGCGACGTTCGCCTCAGAGGCGAGGTTCTTGACGTGTGGATGCCAAGCAGGGACGATCCAATCAGAGTCAGATTCGGTTGGGAGGGGATTGAGAGGATCCAAGTCTGCGAGGCAGTCTCATGGGAACCTCTCGACGAGTTCGAGGAGGCTTGGATTCATCCTAGAGAGTTTTACATGACAAGTGAGGAGAGATTCAAGCAAGCACTAGAGGACATCGAGTACGAATTGGAAGGCAGGTTGGACTGGTTCGAATCTAAAGATGAGAGTTTGGAGGCTCATAGACTGGATCAAAGGACAAGATTCGACCTAGAAATGCTGAACGAGGTTGGATCGTGCAAGGGAGTAGAGAACTATTCCATGCACTTCGACGGCCGAACCAGAGGCGAGAGATCGTACTGTCTGCTTGACTTCTTTGCAAGTAATGGAGAGCAGTTCCATGGTGGATCAGATAGATATCTGGTCATCATGGATGAGTCACATGTCACTCTGCCTCAGGTTGGAGGAATGTATGGTGGTGACTACTCCAGAAAGAAGAACCTGATTGACCATGGATTCAGGCTACCATCGGCATATGACAACCGTCCACTTCGAGTGGATGAGTTTCAAGATCTGGTCCCCCAGATGATGTATGTCAGTGCCACACCTGGCGAACGGGAGCTAAGGCATCTGGCAGAAGTTACCGGGCAAAAAGTCCCAAAGGGCCTGATGCACATTGATGGAGGAGGGGGGGCGAGAAAGTCCGAATCTGGGAAACCCAAATCAAAGCACAGTATGGAAGAGTTGCTTGAGAAAGTAGAAGGCATAGCAAAGATGGAGATTAGACCAACTGGGCTTCTTGACCCAATAATCGAGGTGAGGTCTACGGATGGACAGGTTCAGGACCTGCTAAGCGAGATAGGCGAAAGGGTAAGTCGTGACCAGAGAGTTCTCGTTACCGTGATGACAATCAAGTTTGCAGAAGAGGTTGCAGAGTACTTGGAAAGGATGGGAGTCAAGGCCCACTACCTACACAGCGAGATTGCCACCCTAGATCGTACAGAGATTATCAAGGCCCTAAGACTAGGTATCATTGACGTAATCGTAGGAATTAATTTGTTGAGAGAGGGTCTCGATATACCAGAGGTCTCGTTGGTTGCGATCTTCGATGCTGACAAGCAAGGTTTCCTCAGAAACGAGCGGTCGCTGCTTCAGACCATAGGTAGGGCATCACGTAACGAAAACGGCTCGGTCATCCTGTATGCAGACTCAATCTCTCCGGCCATGGAGGCAGCGATCAGTCAGACTGTCAAAAGAAGGGTTCTGCAGGGAAAACACAACGAAGAGAATGGAATCGTCCCGAAGACCATCCAGAAGGCACTCCCTGTGATGGGGACCGAAATAGAAGATTTGTTTTCAAGGGTGGCTGGCACAGGAAGTGGGGGTGGACGGAGGATGGTAGCCAAGCCTCCGGGAAAGAAGGGGCTAGAAGGCATGGCGAAGAAGTTCGGTCTAGGCGCCGGCATGTGGAACACATCCGATTCTGTTCTTGATAATGTCAGTCAACCGGAATGGGTCGGAGACTCGGAGGGAGGCCCAGAGGAGAATGAAGAATCTACAGACCTAATTTCTAGGCTCGAAATGGAGATGCGGCAAGCTGCGGATAGGCTTGACTTCGAGAGAGCTGCTAGCCTTAGGGACAGGATTTTCAGGCTTCAGAATGCAACCAATTGAAGCCCAGTGTCCAGTGCGAATCCCATGGACGGCTACTCGCGGGACGATTTCGACGTCCCAGTCGAAGACTATGACTTCTCGAGCGTCTCAGACGTTCGCTCACTGATTGACCAGATGGGCATGGCTGGTGGTTTCACCGCATCGAAATTGGCTCGTGCCAGAGATATCCTTAGGAATGCTATTTCTCAGTCTGGTGATGAAGGATTCCTCAACTGGCTTTCCTTCCCCGCTTGCCTGTGTGCTACTGGAACTAGGGGATTCTTCGTTGAGGCCTTGAAGAGAAAGGCATACAATGTTGTAATTACCACCTGTGGAACACTCGACCATGACATCGCAAGGACATACAGGGACTATTTCCATGGTGATTTCAGCCTAGACGACATCGCATTGGGAAAGGAAGGGCTGAACAGACTTGGCAATGTTGTAATCCCTAACGAATGCTATGGTGAGATATTGGAGAGGGTCTTGCTACCTTGGCTAAGTGAGATTGAGGACGAGAGGAAGAACCAAAATAATAGCAATCCATGGAGAGGTTTTGGTTCAGTGGAGCTTTGCTGGGCAATTGGGGACAGAATCGATGACGAGAGTTCCTTACTCCACTGGGTTGCAAAGAACAGAATCCCCATGGTCATCCCGGGTCTGACTGACGGTTCAATAGGATCACAATTGTTCATGCACAGACAAAGAAGCCCTGATTTCATGGTAGACGTTCTGGCGGATGAACAAATCCTATCCGACATGATATGGACGGCAAACGAGAGTCATGGACTGATGATAGGAGGAGGGATCTCAAAGCATCACGTAATTTGGTGGAATCAATTTAGAGAGGAGTCGGGGATGGATTCGGCTGTTTCGATTACGACTGCATCTGAGTTTGATGGTTCCCTATCGGGAGCTAGACTCAGGGAGGCTATTTCTTGGGGCAAGATAAGACCTGAGGCAGACCAGATTGTAGTTGAGGGTGAGGCAAGTCTTATTCTGCCTCTTCTCGGTTCAGATCTATTTGGAAATAAATGAGAAGTGTGCCGGAGAAACGGCTATTAATCTGTATTTTCCGTAGAATGCTATGTCAGTAAGAGAAATGATTCAGGACATGATAAATGAGTTGACGGAGGTTCTCGGTGATGCTGAGAAGCATGACTCCGGGAATAATGCAGCAGGAACCCGAATTCGAAAGGTGATGCAAACATGCAAAGGTCTTGCTCAAGACGTTAGAGTGAAGGTACAGAGCGACAAGAATTCTCGTTGAGTTATTTCGCGCTGGCAATCATTTCCATCAGAGAGACTCGCATTGGAACCAATGGGTGCCATCCATCACCCCTTATTTTGATCAAAACCTCGTGGAGATTACTCAAGTCGGGTTTTTCTGCAATTTCAGAATGTATCCCCCTTACTGGACTAGGGACTTCGGATAATGATTCAACGGTGTGAGAATGATTGATTGTATTATTGTAGCGTTCCCAGAGTACTCTGATTTCGTCTGCGACATCCTCCATCTCCCATGATCTTCTGCCGCACATTCTATAATTTCCGTCGGGTATGTTTTCTTTTTCACTCAGACAAATAGTAGATATTGCGTCAACTACATCCCTAACGTTGATCCAGAATCTAGTATTGGATTCTAGAGCTGGTTGCTTTCCACTCATTATCTGCTCAATCCAATCAATCATTATTCCATTACCCCATTTTCTGCTACCATTTGGGATTATGACATCAGACAGTTCGATTACGATTCCTGAGTTTGAGAATCTTGAACCATGAGGGATGATTGCGATGTCGCAGTTCTCTTGGCCATCAATCTGAATCGTTACGTCTGCTTTTTCTGCCTGGTCTACAATTGATGCTCCGGCTCGTTGGATCCTTTCCTCCAGAGCTTCTCTGAGACCGTCTAAAGGTCCTGAAACGTGCACACTTTTGGGCATGGCAACGCATCTGTTTAGTTGGCCTCGATAGTCTTCGAGGTGAAAGTTAGGAGTGCTTCCCTGAGAATTCCCAGTATCATATCTATTTCCTCGGTAGTAATTGCAAAGTGGGGTGTGAATCTCAGAGCATTCTGTCCCCCGTGGATAACACCAAGACCGTTATTCCTACACCATTCCTCAACGCATCCGAAACCCACTACTGGAAGTTTCTCGGGATCTAATTCGGCACTGAGAAGGAGTCCAGTACCTATAACCTCAGTAATCGTGCCAGGAATCTCATCAGCGAGATCTCTCAATTTGGAGACGAATTCCACACCCCTGTCCTTAATATTCTGCCTCAATTCGGGAGTAACTCGATCAAGAACTGTAACTGCAGTTTCCAAGGCTCTTGGATTTGTTGTCATAGTATTACCATATATGCCCACAACATATAGTTCGGCAGCTCTCTCGGAGAGACCTACTACTGAAAGAGGGTATTGACCGGCGTTTAGAGCCTTTGACCAAGTCTCCATATCTGGAACCAAACAGTCCTCAAATCCATCATAGTCAACGATACTCAAGCATCCTTGCCCCCTTAGGCCGGCTTGGATTGAGTCCACGATTAGCATGCTTCCGTGCTGGGAGCAAAGAGATCTGGCCAAGTCATAGAATCCTCTAGTTACACAAAGTCCAGGATTGCCTTCCCCCATCACTGGTTCCATTGCCATCAATTCGATGAAGAATCCTTCGTTCTCTGCACGGTCGAAGGCAGCGCTAAGTGATTCTAAATCATTGTTAGGGACGAAGATAACATTATCTCTTTCTCGGAATGATGCCAGATTCTCCTCGTACTTGTCACTGCATGAGTCTGAAATCTGAGCTGGCCTGTGTGTTCTTCCGTGAAATGCCTCTACTAGGGCTAGCATCTTGGTTGGTTTCCCCTCGTGTTTTCCGCCCTTTCCAGTAATTCTGAGAGTATTAGCATCAGCAATACGAATCGAGATTGATACCGATTCTGAGCCACTATTCAAACAGACGAATCTGGAGAATGGGCAACTCCCCCTCTTATGCCCTACTTCCTTCCTGAGACGGTCCGAGAATCTCTTCTGACTGAAAGAAGGCGTCATGACATTGGCCATAACCCAGTTCTGCTGCATTGACAGAATGACATCATCCGGGCCATGGCCCATTCCAAGCATCCCATATCCTCCGTTATCATGCAGAACTGCTCCATGAGAGGTAACAATCCAAGGTCCTCGAGCAGCGATTGCAACGTACGGATTTACTGTAGCGGCAGAGTAGAAATTGACATAATCTGTTTGTAGATAATCCACTAAGTCACTCTCTTTCATAGAAAATAATTCATCCCCCATGTCATTGATGAGACTTTGGAAATTTCCTGAAGCCTCCTCTATGGCTTGGCTCAGAGATGGATCTGTCTCAAGGAAATCGGAGATTATCGAGTCATTGAGCCCGTTAGTCTGAGCTTGACCAGTTCTTGAGCGAATATCAACTAGAGTAGCGAGTTGGTCGACCATAAAACAATGGAGTCGAGGAACACACATCAACATTCTCCGGGAATGATTTGTAGAATATTCAGATAATATCGGTTAGAGAAAACGTGGATTTCTGATAATCATTATAAAAATTAAACTAAAATCAATTTTTCAATTGAATAATTCATTATTACTCAAAAATTTCAATTGAATTATCAGTCTTGATTAACGAAGAATATAAGTGCCACTCCAGTGTCTGGAGCTCAGGAGAAGCATGGGGGATGCGCTCCTCCCTGAGGGAGAGAAATGGTAGATGAATACGAAATACATGAAATGATACATAGAGACGTTTACGTTGGAGAAAAGCACGTAGGAGTGGTGGTTGGTGAGAGATTCCACCCCCGAGACGAATTCGTGAAGTCGCTGAGGATCAAGGTGGAGGACGAAGTAGCTAGTGAATTCATGAGGAAACCAGCAGATCTTGTTCCCTTGGCAAAAGAACTAGTTCACAGCATTAGACCCGATGGTGGAATCAAACTTTCGAAGTCTATGAGGGAATTGCAACGAAGGTGGAGAAACACTGTACGAATCCAAGAAGATCTCTATGCACCGGATGAGTTGCTGGACAGGGCGGTACTGGACAATGATGGCATGGATATAGGCAATGTTGTAGAACTCATCAAAATCAAGCGCACGTACAAGGGTCTTCTAGTAAAACCCCATTTCATGGTCAGAGCCAGACATGGCCTACCTGAGACAATAGCCGTCCCCTGTGGGCAACTGGCCAAGACAACTTCCAGGCTTGATGAAGTCATCCTGAAGTGCACCTTCTCCAGATTAGTAACCCTTCCCAGTTTCTTGAAATTGAATGGCGAAAGTTTCGAAGAAGAGTGAGTGAATCCTTGAGTAGCCTTCAAATCACAATCCCATGTGCCGATGATGCTCAAGGGCGCGTAGCTTAGTTTGGCTGGAGCACCCGGCTGATAACCGGGAGGTCACAGGTTCAAATCCTGTCGTGCCCACCAGTATTCATGATTCTCTGAGTTTTGAATCAATAAGAAGCATCATGAAGGGGTCGCCTTTCCCTGTCTTCAAATGCCTGTTCTGAGCGGGGCCTCAGGCGCTGAGATAGCAGAGAAACTAGCTCCCATCCTTGACATGGAGCACGTTGGATTAGAAAATAGAAGATTCCCCGATGGAGAGGCCTACGTCAGAATTCCTCCAGAATCAATAGAATCTGTCAGATCGGAGGCAGTAGTTCTGGTATCCAATACCTTCCCAGATTCAGGGATTATGCAGACCCTGTTACTCCTTGGAGCAATAAGAGACGTCAGGAGGGGTGATCTGTCTAGCTTGAAGGGAGGATGGGAGAGAGATGCTGAGGATGTTGGCCCAGATGTTTTCTTAGCGATACCGTACTATGGTTATGCTCGACAGGACAGGAGGTTCTTGGTAGGAGAATCTATTTCGGCAAAATTAGTCGCAGAGATTTTATCGAAATATTGTGATGGGATTGCAATACTGGACCTGCATGCTCCTGAAGTACTAGAGGGAATGGATGTGCCAATTGAGTACGTAAGCTCGATGCCGGAGATAGCGGAGAGATTGCAGAACGGAGTCTCTCCTGATTTCATACTTAGTCCTGACAAGGGTGCAATTTCCAGAGCTACCGAGGTTGCAGGCCTGATTGGATGCGACTTTTCTTATCTAGAAAAGACTAGAATTGATGCCCATACAATAGAGCACACTCCAAAGGACCTGAATGTCTCTGGTAAGGTAGTAGCAATTGTTGATGATATGATTAGCACGGGTGGTACGATCTGCAGGGCTAGTGATGCACTAAGAAGGCAGGGGGCGAAAGAAGTCCACGCAGCATGCACGCATGGCCTATTTACGGGTGGAGCGTTGTCCCGACTGGCAAAACACGTGGATGGAATATATACCACTGACTCTCTACCAAATCCAAGGGCTAATGTGTCCGCAGCACCAGCATTAGCTAGAGGGTTGAGTAGACTCATTGGTCAAGGCACAGATAACGATTGACTGGAGGTAATACGCTGCGTTTATATCGGTCATGCTGTGCGGCGGCTTACTAACACGAGGAGTTGTTCCAATGAGTGTCCATATTGTTTTCGAAACACCCCAAGACGTACAAGAGCAAGTTTACGAGATGGTCAAGAGCCTAGGTAAGGATGGCAAAGGCAGACTAAAGAAGGGGGCCAATGAGGTCACCAAGTCAGCAGAAAGAGGAACTGCGCAGATGGTTGTGATGGCTGAGAATGTAAATCCGGGTGAGCTTCTGGCGCATATACCGATGATTTGCAAGGAGAAGGAAATCCCATTCATCTACGTTGAGGATCAGGCTTACCTTGCTGAGGCTGCTGGAATGAGCACTGGAACTAGGACTGCCGCCATTGCGGTAATGCAGGTCGAGAAAGAGGGAATGGATCGATTCAACGAGGTCAAGTCGCACTTCGAGACCCTTTCGTCATGATTTGGAGGTTTGAGGTATGGCAACCGAAGCATGGCCTGCTGAGGTAGTCGAGTTAGTCGGCAGAACTGGTCTTACTGGCGAGGCAATGCAGGTCAAGGTAAGAGTTCTAGACTCAGACAACCCGCGAGACGTTGGGCGCATCATCACAAGGAACGTACTAGGGCCAGTAAGGGGCCCTGATCCGGTGTCTGGAGAGGGTGGAGACATCCTAATGCTCAGAGACACGGGTAGAGAGGCCAGAAAGATAGGTTCCAGGTGATTATGATGCCAGAGCAGAGGATTTGCAGTTTCACAAATGAGGAGATTGAGCCTGGGACAGGCATGATGTTCGTCAAGAGGGACGGTTCTGTCTACTGGTTCAAGGACAGCAAGTCTCGCAAGAACATGCTCAAGCTGAAGAGGAACGCTAGGCGTCTGAAGTGGACTCGTCGCTATGAGAAGGGCGGAATCAAGTGAGTAATTACTGGGCTGTAATCCTGTAATCGACTCTTGCTACATCGTTTTCGTCATTCGTTCCGAAGGGTCCCTGTGGACCGGGTGGTTGTGCTTCTCCGCAGTCGGTGTTGTCAATTACCGTGACATATGTGCCCGCGTCTACAGTGGCCTCGAGGTTTGCTGCAGCAGTGTTGGGGTCACTAAGTTCAGCCAGATAGACAAAACTGTCACATTCCTTATACTTCTCGTAATTTACCTCAGTCATCGTGTAGAGATCTATGTTCGGACCCTCAATCTTCTCAAGATCCAGTCTAATCGTCACTACTGAATCTACATCCCAAGTTAGCTTGATGTGATCGTCCTCGTCAACGAACGTATTGTCATCGAAAAGTTCTCTCTCAGGGTTCACAGTGTCGTTAACGCTATCTATACAGCCGGGAAGCAACAGACAAATCGACAATAGGAATGGGATTGGCATGTTCATGTAATTGCGTCATGGCACTAGGTCCATCAAACATTTGCTCTGGTGACTTCGTTGAAATAGGGAGGGTGTTTCGGCCGGGACATGGGAGACATGCAGACGACCTTCGTGATGATTAAGCCTGACGGCGTACAGAGAGGCCTCGTGGCCGATATAATCGGCAGGTTCGAGACCAAGGGGCTACGACTTGTCGGGCTCAGGCAGTTGACCCCATCTGTGGAACTCGCAGAGGCCCACTACGAGGTTCACAAGGAGCGCCCATTCTACGACGGTCTCATCGAGTTCATCACATCCGGACCAGTCGTCGCAATGGCATGGACTGGGGTCGAAGCGATCAGTGTCGCTCGCAACCTAATCGGACCAACCGATGGGCGCACGGCCGCCCCGGGCACTATCAGGGGGGACTTCGCAATGGACATTGGACACAATGTAATCCACGGCTCTGACGGCGAGGAAACAGCCTCCTTCGAGCTGGGGTTGTGGTTCTCTGAGGGACTGGTTGATTGGACCCGTGACGCGGAGACGAACATCTACGAGTGAGCAATCAATTCAGCAGGGGAAGGAGCATGAGGTGGGTGGAATGTCAGGACGCAGGCAACCCATCGTCGCTGTCCTGGGTCATGTCGATCATGGCAAGACTTCTCTCCTAGATCACGTAAGGTCCCTAGGTGAACAGAGTCGTTCCTCGGTGATGGATAGAGAAGCAGGCGGCATCACTCAGCATATCGGAGCTACTGAGGTTCCATCGGAAATCCTGAATGATTTGTGTGCCTCACTATTGGGAGGCAAAACATTCGACTCCCCGGGTCTCCTTTTCATAGATACCCCGGGACATCACTCATTCTCCTCTCTTCGTGCTCGAGGAGGCTCTCTGGCAGATATTGCAATCCTAATTGTAGATGTAATGGAGGGTTGCAGACCTCAAACAAGGGAGTCACTGAGAATCCTGAAGCAATCGAAGACTCCATTCGTCGTTGCTGCAAACAAGGTAGACAGGATTCATGGATGGCAGTGTCAAGAAGGCAGATCAATGGCCATCTCTATGCGAGATCAGTCCAAGGAGTCACTTGACCTGTTCGATCAGCGCTATTGGAAACTTGTAGGGCAGTTTGCCGAAGAGGGCTTCAATCTCGAGAGGTATGAACGAATAAAGGATTTCACCAAGGAGATTGCAATGGTTCCAGTATCTGCAAGGAAGGGAGAAGGGGTCCAAGATCTACTAGCAGTTGTAATAGGTCTTGCAGAACGATATCTATCGGACCGGTTGACAGATGTTGACGGTTCTGGAGAAGCGACTGTTTTGGAGATGAAGGAGGAGAGGGGGCTTGGGAAAACCCTGGACCTGATTCTGCATAGGGGTTCCATTCGAAAGGGAGACGAGATTGTACTGGTCAGTGATGGAGGAGGAGTTAGCACCCATGTGAAGGGGCTCTTCTCCCCAAGAGGAATGAGTGAGATGAGAGATGCCGGCGACAGGTGGGATAACACCGAAACTGCCTATGCAGCTGCTGGAGTCAAGATTAGTGCACCATCACTAGAGGGTGTGCTAGTGGGGACGACGCTTCGAGTAGTCTGCTCCGATGAAGAGAAAGAAATAGCAATGGCAGCAGCAAACGAAGAGGCAAACCTCTCGATAGAACTCGACGAAGAAGGTGTTTGCATCAAATCCGATACAGTTGGTGGCCTCGAAGCTCTGGCAAAGGAACTCAAGGAGATAGGAGTGTCAATCAGAGAGGCTTCGATAGGAAAGGTGAGTCGTAGAGACGTTCGTAGCGCTGAAGCATCTTCAGACCCTCTAAATCGATTGATAATGGCATTCAGTACGGAAATTCTTGAAGAGGCTGAGGAAGAAGTAGAAGTTTCTGAAGTCGGAGTCAAGCACATTGGCTCCGACATAATCTACAGGATTCTGGAGGAACGTGAAGAATGGGTGGAAGCCAGAAAATCAGAACTTGAAGAGGAGAGGAGAGAATTGGTGGTCTATCCTGGAAGGATTATGCTTCTTCCGGATCATACATTCAGAATCTCAAAACCGGCTGTTGTTGGAGTAAGAGTTCTCGCAGGTAGAATCCACATCGGCCAAGGTCTTCTCAAAGATGGAGTAAAAGTAGGCCGAATTAAGTCCATCAGATCGGAACAAGAGAGTCTCAAAGAGGCAAAGCAGGGTGCTGAGGTAGCGATATCAGTTGAGGGGGTTACAGTGGGAAGGCAAATGGACGAGGGTGATGTCCTCCTGGTGGATATTCCAGAATCACATGCTAGGAAACTTAGGAAGATGGAGATGACCTCTGTGGAAAAAGAAGTCTACGAGGAACTTCTGGCTCTACACAGGAAGGATGATCACTTCTGGGGTAGATGAGACTAGAGCATGGGATGTTCAAAGGCACCTAACACTCAAGTAGTCATGGAATCGGCCTAGGAGCAAGGGTGTTCAGTGTGGCGATTGCTCGGGGTGGTGGATCTAGCTCAAAGGACCTCATTAGGTCAGTCTCTGGGCATACTAACAACCTCATGAGCGAGGTTGCCAAGGTCATTATCGGGAAACCGGAAAACATACGCAAGGTTGCCATAGGAATCCTATCGAATGGGAACATTCTGATTGAAGACAATCCCGGTCTAGCTAAGACTCTGATGGCGAATACTTTCGCCCAAGCACTAGGATGCAAGTTCAAGAGAGTCCAGTTCACTCCCGATCTCCTTCCCGCGGATATCATAGGGACTTACATGTACGACCAGAAAACAGGAGATTTCAAGCCAAGATTCGGGCCTCTTTTTACCAACATCCTCCTAGCTGACGAGATTAACAGAGCTCCACCAAAGACTCAAGCTGCTCTTCTCGAAGCTATGGAAGAGAAGCAAGTCACGATTGAGGGGATCACTCACAAACTTCCCGCCCCATTCGTCACAATGGCAACACAGAACCCAATTGAGCAGGAAGGAACCTATCCCCTTCCTGAGGCTCAGATGGATAGATTCCTCATGAAGATGAGTATGGGATATCCTTCGATGGACGAAGAGAAGGCGATATTGCAACGAAGGAAGTTGCGTGGAAAGGACGGTTACGACGTGGAGCAGGTTGTGGAACCTCGAAAGGTTGTGGCGATGCAGAAGGCTCTAGAGACTGTTCACATCGATCCAGCCATTCTGGGATATATCGTTCAAGTTGTCCAGAGGACCCGGGCAGATCCAAGAATAGAAGCAGGTGCCTCTCCAAGGGCAAGCCAAGGCCTGTTCAAGGCATCAAGAGCATCTGCTGCAATTGATGGAAGAGACTACGTTATTCCTGACGACGTTAAGGGAGTCGCTCTGGATGTGGTTAGTCACAGAATTGTCCTCAAGCCGGAGTCCAAGATTAGAGGTGTAACTGGAAGGAGGATCGTGAACAAGATCCTCGGTGAAGTTAACGTCCCAGTAATACAGTAATCGGGAATCCCAATTAACCGGATGCCATACTCACCCTACATGGCAGTAGTGATAGCATGTGTGAATCACAAAGGCGGATGTGCGAGAACAACTACTGCAGTCAATCTGGCCTCTTCTCTAGCATTGGGGAGTGAAGATTACAAAATTCGTAGCAGAAAGGTCCTGCTAGTTGATATGGATCCCAAGGGAAACGTAGCAACGACATTCGGTGTTGACAAGAGGAGTGTTGGCCCTACAATGAACGAGTTATTCGCCCGAGAGGTGGGCGATGACTCTCTCAAACTAGAGGACTGCACGCTTGGGCCAGATATTCTCTCAAGATCAATGAGGGCTGCATGGAAGAAGAATAATCCTGAGAAGACTCGGGGACCTCCCAAGCACATTGGGATTCGAAATCTATGGATTCTTCCAGCAGATCTGGATCTGTCAGGGATTGAAGTGGACCTAGCGACAAGAGTTGGCAGAGAGAATAGGCTCAAACTTACCCTCAATGAAGCAATGGATCACTTCGAGGTGATTATTATTGACACACCAGCATCTCTTGGTCTTCTTACTGTGAATTCTCTATGTGCAGCAGATTGTATCCTAATCCCAATACAAGCCGAGTTCTATGCCTTGGAAGGGATGGGTCAACTAATCTCTGCAATCAGAGAGGTGCAGAAATCAGTAAATCCTGGACTGGGGCTTTTGGGTATTCTGATGACTATGGTTCAGATTAGAAGCAAGTTATGTGAAACCGTTACTGCGCATGCCCGGAAGCACTTCGGTGACAGAGTGTTTGAATCGCAGATTCCCAGATCCGTAGCAATCGCAGAGTCACCCCTGGAAGGTGCCCCGATTGTTATTGCACAAAAACCAACCAAATCAAATCCGGCTAGCCAATCATACTGGGAGTTTGCCAAGGAAGCAGATGAGAGAATAAAGGCGATAACTGACTCATAGGTTCACTAAGAGTTAAACTGTTCCATCACACTATGTCTTGCATAAAGAAGAGCGGTTTCCATCTTAACACGGATTTCGGATTCTAGTGTCTTGAGCATCTCCTTGATGTCCTTCTTTGACAGGTTTCCTCTCTTTGAAAGCTGCTTCTCGAGATTTGCCATCATCTCTGACTCTCTCGCCTTGACGAAATCTGCTACCCTCTGCTCCATCTCGACCTCACTCTCTAGTGCCATTTCTTGTCTTCTAAGGCCGAGAGCTGCCTCCATGCTCTCCTTCTCTGTCCTGAACCTCCGATCTAGCTCTCCAAGGGCAGCTCTTTCGGACTCTTCTTGTAGTGCCTTGGTCCTGACATTGATGTCGGACTTCATTTCCTTCTCAAGTGACTCTCTCTCACTCTCAAGCTGCTTCTCCATCTTAGACTCATGCTTCCGCCTCTTCTTCGCAATGCTGTCTCTCATTTTTATTTCCTGTTCTAGTCGGAATGCCTCTGCCTTCCGATGAACCTCAGACTCCATTGCTTCTCGTAGATCCATCTCAACCCTGCGTTCCATTCTCTCCATTCCTTGGTTCGCCTCTAACTCTAGTCTCTCCCCGAGGAATGCTTTTCTCCGTGAGAACTCGACTTCCATTTCCTCTCTGAGTCGGTCTCTAATTCTGGATGTGTGTGCCTCAATCCTTCGATCTCTCTCCAAATCTAGTTGATCTCGAAGTCTGTTCTCCTCTCTTCTAAGTCGGTGTAGCATTTCCTCGCGGAGAAGCCTTTCCTCCCTCTCTAATGCCTCCTTCTCCAGTCTCTCAAGTTCATCTTCAAGCTCGTCCCTGAGGTCAGCCTCTATATGCTGAAGTTGCTCTTCAAAGAGTATCTCGTTGGCCTTCCTCATTGCACCTTGCATACCCGATACTCTCTCAGTCATTTCAGAAATACGCATTCTGCGCTCTCTCCTGATTCCGGAACGTAGTGTTGACTCTTCGTCGAGTCTTTCTCGAGCTCTTGCTGCAGTCCCCAATGTTGTGGAAGATAGTGCATGTTCTGCCCTCAAAGCATCTAGTTCGTCCAACCCCTCCGACTCATTCGAGTCTGCCGGCTTGCTCTCACTCACGTGCCCATCCCCGATTCTGGGTCCTTTTCGGGGTATTTGAGACAAGAGGGTTGAAACTGGTGACTAAAGCCTGTTTCTCGCGCCTAATGTATTCTCAGGACTAGAATGTGACGAAGAACGCATTCTGGCACCCAGGGCACGACAGTTCTCTCTTCCCAGGTCTAGGCCTAATCCTCAGATTTGCCTCGCATGATGGGCATTGAACTTCCACCTTGACTATCTTTCTAGTTAGTGTGAAGATTTCCGAGCAGGCTCCACAGGACAGGTCTACTGGCCTCTTTTCCGTACCGACTTCAACTGCTGTCATACAATGTGGACACTGGACCTTCTCCTCCTTGAGAGCAGTCACAGTTGGTTGATGAGACACCCGGCACAAAGCTCCGCAGAGTGTGCATTCGATTTCTCCCAGACCCTGGGGGAGCATCCCTTCGCACTGTGCGCAGTTGACCAAAGGGGGTGCGACCTTGGACTCGACATCGGGAGGTGCCATGTTATTGGGAAATACGACCACTTAATCAAGCGGTCGCCGATTTGTCCTCAGAGTTATTGTTCGTCAGAATGGACCAGATATCCTTGACATCTTGAATGAGATCACGTCCTAAATCGACAATAGTTGAAAGCCTCTGGGTACCTGTTCCTGAAACCCACATGCCATTCAGAATGATAATCAGGACACTGGCCTCATGAAGAGCTATTCCTGCAGCAAGATTGATCTTGAAACCCATCAATACTGCAAATACCAATAGTGTGGTAACCACTACTGAGATTGCAATATTTGCGTATACAACCCTCCTAGTTTGCTTGGCAAGACCTACCATTCGAGAAAGTGCACGGGGATCTTCTCCTGGAATTAATACATCTGCGGCATCCAGATTCACCTGATCTCCGCTTCCCACGGCGACGCCGATGTCAGCAGCAGCTAGAGCTCCGGCATCGTTGAAACCGTCTCCTGCCATCATTGTCCTCCCCTCAGATGATTTCTTAGTGACGTATGCTGCCTTCTCCTCTGGATCAACTCCTCCCTTACACATCGTTGGATCGATGCCGATCGACCTAGCAAAGGCCTCGACACTGGATTGCTCATCTCCGCTCAGAATCTCTACCTTGACACCATGAGTGTTAAGTTCGCTGATCGCTTCAATAACCCCGTACCTAGCATCATCGTGAGCGAAACCGATGAGTGCTATTGCCGAATTGGCTACTGACAACAGGCTAGCTCCCCTTCCTGCTTCTCTTGATTCTGCTAGTGCCTTTTCTATTGGAGCGGGAATGCTGACTCCCTCTGAAACAAGCCAATCGGCTCTTCCTAGAATGGCCTTTTTTCCATCTAACTGCCCCGATACCCCGGCTTCCCCATCTTTTATCTCACTGACTCTGATAGGTTCCAGAGAACGCTTAGCGGTCTCTTCTAGAATCGTTCTTGCATAAGGGTGGTTTGATCGGGACTCTAGGCCGGCGGCTATTCTCAGTGCCTTCTCCTCATCTTCTCCGTCTACAACAAATAGATTGGAGATTGTTGGATTTCCGGTTGTTAAGGTCCCAGTCTTATCCAAGAGTGCCAACTGAACATCTGCTGCAGATTCCAAAACGTCCCCACCTCTGGCAATTAATCCGAATGAGGAAGCCGTCGTAAGGGCTGCTGCATGAGGCACCGGGGATGCTAGTAGAAGAGAGCAAGGGCAAGAAACGACCCACAGCAAGAGTGTGGTGAGTATGGCCTGTTCAGTCGATCCGGGATAGCTCAGGAATCCAACTACTGGAGCTGCGAAGATCACTAGTGGGGTCCAGATAAGGGTAAATCTCTCTATTGTGCTCTGAGTCCTAGTAGGCTGGTCCTTGTAGTGCCTAACAAGATCAATGAGGCTGGAAAGACGGGTTCCCTGGCCAACAGCCTCCGTCTCGATTACTAGGGGTCCTCTTGCTAGGAGTAGCCCTGCCTCAACCCTGTCTCCCTTCTTCACAGGGATTGGAATCGGTTCCCCAGTTAGCGGGGCCCTGTCAATCGCCCCCTCACCTTCGACTATCAGTCCATCAACTGGGATTGTCTCTCCTGATCTCACTTCTACTAGTTCTCCCACTTCCAAAGCCTCCACAGGAACTAAGTCGTCATCTGCACAATGGATATTTGCAGAATCTTGAGTAGAGGGTTGGATTACCATCAGGGCCCTCTCACCACTTTTCTTCTTCGGAACATCATTGGAGACTATTCGTGCCCTTCTGGGGAGTCTATCCAGACCTCCTTGCATTGACTCTCTGGCCTTGATCAGTGCTCTGTTTTCAAGATGGGAAGCAAATGCAACCAATGCCACGACCATAAGTGCCTCAACCAACTCGCCCAGTGCTAATGCACCGAAGATAGCTAGTGAAATCAAAACCTGAAAACCTACGACTCGATTCTTGAGGCTGGCTATTGCCTCTAAGAAGAGATATTGTCCTGCGAAAAATATTCCACCTAAAGCAAGAATCCAGGGGACTGCTTCTGGAAAAAAATCTGATTTCTCCGAAAACGAGACCAAGAAAATCAAGGGTATCGATAATATCGAAGATAATAGTTGAAGTTGATCCTTCCTGAAACCAGACTCGCGGGTTGGCTCAAGCCTATACCCTTGGCCAAGAATCTCTGACAATTTCTGCTCTGAGACTTGACTGAGTTCGGAATCGATGATGCGGACTCTCTGAATATCGATTCTGTTCATATCCATCCTAGTATCCAGAACTCCGGGGACATTTAGAATCCAGTTTTTGAGTCCATTTTCGTCAACTCCTAGTTCTGAGCAGCGAGTCTCTGTTGAACTACCAACAACTCTGAACCATTCCACGTCAGGCTCATGCCCTAGGCTGGAAAGAACCGAGGAAGCCCGTGAAATTGATCCACGCGAGATGTCCTGAGAAATCTCTACTGTTCCATCGGAAACAGAAATTCTGCATGACTCTACACCGGGAAGGCGTTTTACTGCTCTAGTTGCCTTCATTGCACAGTCTGGGCAGTCCATGCCCCTAATCCCCCAATCAAAATGATGAGTCCCCTCGAAGGAAATCGCAAATCCATTTTCCTCAGTCTGGTTTGGTTTTTCTGTTACATCTTTTGGGGTTTTTCTAAGAGTAGATCGTCTTGGAACTGAGATCTTGGGAAGTGAAATCCTGCTCCTTGGTTTCTCGACCGAGGATCCCTCATTTTCCTCTTCATCGAGAATCAGGAAATCTTCCGGGTCCTCTGACACGATTGCTCCAGAATTCGGTATCGCTTGAACATGATGTTGTCCTGTCGATGGAATCATGAACGTTTGACAATTCCGACAGGCATGGTCGAGGTACCCAATCCTGGAGATTGGGACATGATTGTTTTCGATGTTGATGGAACTCTGCTTGATAGAGATGGTTTTCATGACGAGCTGGTAAGTCTAGCAAGAAGAGTTGACAGGGAGGTGATGACTGTTTCACTGGCTTCCGGGAGGACTCTGCCAAACGTTACTCCCATAATGCAAGCAATCGGTGCTTCCGGTTTCATTGTCGCAGAGAATGGTGGGATGGTCTGGGATAGCATAGAGGGACATGATATTCAGTCACTTTCCGATGGTTCCAGAGCGAAGGATGCAGCGGAGTGGTTAGCAACTAAGATCGAGGGTTTGGACCCTCGAGGAATAGAGTCGAACAGGTGGAGGGAGACTGAGTGGTGCCTGAGTGAGACCGACTCATTTGATTTGATGAAGGAACTCATTGCAGAGAGTGAGTGGTCTGATCTCGAAGTGGTTTCAACCGGATTTGCAGTTCATATCGCCAGTCCGGGATTGGACAAGTCTCTCGGTCTGAGAATGGCTTTGCAGCAGAGGGGGATTGACCCAACTAGGGTGATTGCATGTGGAGATGCCCCCAATGACCTTCCGATGTTCGACCTAGTTGGTTTCTCGGTTGCAGTGAGCGATCGCTTCCCGGATGTTGTATCCTCTGCTGACTGCATTACTGAAGAAAAGGGGAAAAGCGGTTCGATAGAGCTTCTCAAGGCACTACTGGGATAGTTGCCGGTTGGTGCAGGCGGCAGGATTCGAACCTGCGAAGCGCTATGCAGAGGATCTTGAGCCCTCCCCCTTTGACCACTCGGGTACACCTGCACTTTACCGAAAGAAGACTTGGATTTTATTATCGCGGATGGTTTGTCTTGTTAAATTGCAAGGAATTGTTGATGTATCTCCACTGTGTGATGCTGGATAGGTCGTGTTCATGGCAGTCGATTCTGATCCTCGTAGGCTTTCCAAGAACGAGTTGGAGGCAGTTCATAAGTCACTAATCGAGATTACTCGGAAGCAGAAGAGCAGCGACACTCCGATTGATACTGCTATGGCCGAAGGAGTGGTCTTCTGGGATGCAGTTGGCCAGTTATTGCAAAGCATGGAAACTGAGCTGTCAGAGATCATCAGAGATGAGGGAATGACAGCTAAGGCCCAATTGCTCTCCAGGAGGCTGGGGGTTGCCCGAACTTGCGTCAGAGACCTGACGAGGATTCGACTTACTTCTTTCACAAGGCACGCGGTGGCATCGAATCTGCTAAACACGGTTAATGGTGGATCAGTTGGTTTTCAGAGACTCGATTGGAGCAGGCACGACCCATCTGAGAGAGTATTCTACAATGGAGTGAAGGATCTTGCTGAGAAGTACAAGATTTCCACATCATGGTCTTCCATGCTTGGTTCTTCTGAGCCTGACTCCGAGGCAGTGGTGAACGAGGTTAGTGAGACTCTCGGGGATTTCTCTGGTGAAGAGGTCGAAGATGTTCCTGCTCTGATTTCTCCACAGAGGCAGGAGGTGGGGTGGGAAGAGCCTGACTTCGACGAGGAGGATCGAATCAGAGAGATGGACGAGTTCCCAGAACACGCGGCATCGCCCTCCGAGTCGAGGACTCTCGATGAGCAGACGAATGAGGAAGTATCTGAACTTCTCAGAATACGAGTCCTCAAGGATGTCAAGGATCCAATTCTGATGGCAGATGGAACCGAAGTAGTTCTCACGGAGGGGGATATTGAGACCTGCCCTTCCCTGGTTGCTGAGATTCTCATCGCGGCTGGCCTCGCCGAGGCTGCTCCAATATAGCAGGGCAATTACTAACTCTCTCCAGCGTCGCACATGGACTGAGGATTAAACGATGGCCAAGGGAGTAACTGACACACAGATTAAGAAATTCAGGAAGTCTTTCGATGCTGATGCGTCCGCAAAGGTCGCTCAGAATGCTGTCAGCAACGCTGACTTGTCCACACTAACACTGCGGAGAGACCTAGTGCAGAACATGGATTTCTCATTTAGCACCAAATTGGATGAGTGGAGCGTCACCAATCAGAAGAGTAGCGGTCGGTGTTGGCTATTCGCCACATTGAATCTATTCAGAGTGGGTGCAATGAAGAAGATGAATGTGAAGGACTTCGAGTTTAGCCAAGCACATATCCACTTCTGGGACAAGCTGGAAAGGGCGAATCACTTTCTAGAGGCGATTCTCGAGACATCTGATCGACCGGTAGACGATCGAACCATTCACTTCATACTTAGCGATCCCATAGGGGATGGCGGTCAATGGAACATGGCGATGAATCTGATCAGGAAGCATGGTCTAGTTCCAATGTCAGCATATCCAGAGTCGCACAGTAGCAGTAGCACCAGGTCGATGAACACGGTTTTGAAGGACATCTTGAGATCCACTGCTAGTGAGATAAGAGGAATATTGGACAATGATGGTTCAGAGAAGGAGGCTAGGGAGCATAAGGAATCAAGGATGAAGGGAATATGGAAGGTTCTGTGCATCCACTTGGGGACACCTCCTGAGAAGTTCGACTGGCAGTGGCGAGACAAGGACAACGAGTTCCACAGAAAAGGAGAGATGACTCCGCTCGAATTCGTCGATGAGTACGTTGATGTCGATTGGGAGAACTACGTATGCATAGTCAATGACCCGAGAAACGAATACTATCAGACATATACCGTTGATTTCCTACAGAATGTTGCTGGTGGTCCTCCCGTCGTATACCTTAATGTCCCCTCGGATGAGATGAAGGGAGTAACTCAGCGACTTCTCGAGGATGGCACTCCTGTGTGGATGGGTTGCGATGTTGGCAAGCATATGGCACGAAAGAAGGGCCTCTGGGATGCTGAACTTTACGATCTCAAGGGTTTGTATGGGATAGAGTTCGGTATGGAAAAGGCGGATCGTTTGAGATTCGGACAGACAATGATGACTCATGCTATGTTGTTCACAGGAGTGGATGTAGTAGATGGCAAACCGAGAAGATGGAGGGTGGAGAACTCTTGGGGATCGGACAAGAGTGGAGCCAAGGGATTCTACACGATGAACGATAACTGGTTTGACGAGCACATGTTCGAGATTGCAGCGCCCAAGGACTATCTGACTGACAAGATGACTGCTGGGCTAGAAGGCGAACCTATCGTTCTTCCAGCATGGGACCCGATGGGTTCCCTAGCTAGAGATGAGGCACTCAACTAGCTCAGTTCAGGTTTCGAAGAGATAGTTCGATTGTGACCGAGTCTGGAATAGGTATCCTGAGGACCTTCCTCAAGGACTTCTCATCCTTTGCAGAATTGGTCACTAGCTCCAATAGTCGCTTGTGAATTCTCATCTCCCAGTGATCCCATGTCTCCGCTCCCTCCCCGTCAGGGCTCTTCCTGCAAGGAACTACTAGTCTGCGAGTTGGTAGAGGGATGGGACCTCTGAGATTGACACCAGTCTCATCTGAAATTGCCTTAATCTGCAGACAGACCAAGTCTACATCCTCATGGTTGTCGCCGGTCAACTTGATAGTCGTGACAACTGGCATTTACTTCACCAGTGTCTGATTACTTCTTCTCAATCTTCACGCAGACGCCAGCGGCAACGGTCTTGCCCATGTCTCTGATTGCGAAGCGGGAAAGTTCTGGGAAAGTATCCATCTGCTCGATTGCCAATGGCTTGGTAGGTGCGAACCTCACCAGAGCAGCATCTCCGGTCTTCAGGAAGGCTGGATTTGCCTCCTTTGTCTTCGAATTCTCAAGCAGTTCCACGAATCGGACGGCGACCTGTGCTGTGTGAGCGTGGAACACTGGTGTGTAGCCAATGCCAATCGCCTTCGGGATATCCATAAGCTGGACCTGCCCAATGAAAGTCTCGTCGTGCCTTACGAATGAAGGCTCGTTGTCCGGGTATCCAGCAACGTCTCCTCTTCGGATGTCGTTAGCAGCCAGTCCACGAACGTTGAACCCGACGTTGTCGCCTGGCTCTGCCTTGGCGTGACTTGTGTGGTGCATCTCGATATCCTTCACCTCTGCAGACATCTGGCTGGGGTTGAATACGACAGTCTTTCCTCTCTCTAGAACACCAGTCTCGACCTTGCCCACTGGGACGGTTCCGATTCCGCTAATCTTGTAGACATCCTGGATAGGTAGCCTGAGGGGCCTGTCGGTTGGCTTAGGAGGCATCTCGACAGCGTCGATAGCCTCGAACAGAGTAGGTCCGTTGTACCAAGGTGTGTTATCGCTCTTGTTGAAGACGTTGTCGCCTTTTATAGCGCTGCACGGAATGAAGGGGATGTTTGTGGGGTTGAAACCTGCCATCTTCAGTAGATTGGATACTTCCTCAACTGCGCTGTCATACTTGTCTTGGGACCAGTCAACCCCGCTAATATCCATCTTGTTGATATTGACGATAAGTTCCTTGACGCCCAGTACCTTAGCAAGGAATGCGTGCTCCTTGGTCTGTGAGTTTACTCCGTCGTTGGCGGCGACATTCAGAACTGCGGAGTCTGCTTGGCTGGTTCCAGTGATCATGTTCTTGACGAAGTCACGGTGGCCGGGAGCGTCGATTACGGTGAAGTAGTACTTGGGAGTAAAGAATTCCTTGTGAGCGACGTCGATGGTGATTCCTCGCTCCCTCTCCTCCTTCAGTCCGTCCATCACGTAGGCGAAGCCGAAACCGGCCTTGCCTCTCTCTGATGCTTCCTGTTCGAACTTCTCAACCACGTGTGCTTCTATGTGGCCGCTGTCTAGTAACAGTCTTCCTACAGTAGTCGACTTTCCGTGGTCGACGTGACCTATGAAAACGATATTCAGATGTGGCTTGCTCTTGTCTTCCCATTGTGAACCCATTGTTTACACCTCTAATGTAGGCCCGCCGACCGAAGATGCGTATATGAACCGTTCCCCGCTGTTTTCGGTATACTAGTCCCAGATTGCTATAATCTAGCCTTTCCGGGAGTTTTGGAGGGTTATCTGTACTGTAGCTCTATCACTAACTGATTGACCTCTGTGTTGTGATTCTCGGCATTCTCCAGGTCCACAGTCCAATCTCCTGGTTGGAATCCTCGTACAGTTGATCCGCCGATTACCATCCACACGCAGTACTCATCGTTACCACAATCACCTGCGTCCCTGTTATCATTCTCTATGCCAGTTGTGTTCGAAATCTCCTCGTCGGTGCTGTTGTACATGTAGAGGTCCAGCCTGTTGCTGGTGGTCTGGGGCAACCCGCCTCCGACCTGATCCTCGTCCTCCTTGGGATAGGATAGCTTAGCCCTCATGTATCGGATTCTGTCCTTCGACTCCTGGTCGTAGGTCACTGGGTACTCCCATGTCATGAGAACTGGGTTCGGCTGGGCTCTGTCTATCATGAAGTCCTTCCACACGCCCCTGTAGTTGACATATACCATCGAATCGGTGCTGTCCTCGAATCCGTTGTTATCGACCACAGTCAGTCTTACCTCCCAAGCGCCGGCGGGACGGGAGTCCCAGTTGTAAGTCTCCCCTGTTGCATCCACATCGTTGTCGGTGACCCCGTCGTTATCTGAGTCTGTGTACGTGTCCAGATCCCACTTCCACTCCACTAGGTACTCCTCTGAGTAGCAACCTGAGTCATCGGGATCGCATCCGGCCCATGAGTCAGAGCCATCGAGAGTTATCGTTGCTGAAACCTCTACTTCGCGGTCGTTGATGTCGTTATCTTCCTCGCAAACCCATACTATCACCATGTCCCCATTGGCTGAGGACGGCTCGTCCTCGCAGTCATCGTCCTTGCTGGGTATAATCTTGGCCTTCGGCTCCTTGGCGGAAGAGTCGACCACTGTGATTGTCATGGTAGTTGTTGCCTCATGAGTCCCATCGCCTACGGCCAACTCTGCGACGTAATCCCCGGGTTGTGCGTATGTGTGGCTTGTCGTCAGACCAGTCCCTGTGTTGTTATCGCCGAAGTCCCACCCGAAGGTGAGAGGGTCGCCGTCGGGGTCCGAGGATCCTGCTGCGCTGAATGTGACTGACGAGCCTGCCTTTACGGTCCCGCTGGGATCCACTGACATGGTCGCAGTTGGAGGGCTGTTGCTTCCCAAAAGGTCTGTGCAACCGGCCAGCATGGGTGCTAGGAATACTATCGCCATCAAGCACGCTAGGTCTCGGGTCCTTGCCATTCTGGTCTCTGGGCCATAGTGAAGTGAAATCAATCCTACGGCTCTCTGCATGTGTGAGAAATCTAAAACCACTTGTCGAGAGAATCCTGCCTAGTTCCCTTCAGTAGGTTCTTTTCGTCCCATCCAAATGCATCTGTGACTCGTCCTAGAGACTTTGCGAGCCGCCCGGCGTAATATTCCTTATCGTAATCAGGTGGTTCCCCTCCTATCTCGTCAACCAGCCATGCCCTGATGCCCAGCTTCTTGTCCCCCTCGTCTGGCTTGGTGACGATGTATCCTACCTTCATCCCGGGGGTGAACTGTAGGCCCGCTGCTATCCTCTGCTTCGCTGCTCGCACATATGGGAGGCCATCCGGGTTTGCATACACACTGTCGAAGTCCCATTCGTTCTTCTTGGAGTCCCATCTCCCCTTGCATGATCTGCTGATCACCAGTTGTGCAGGTTCCACATCCCCCTCTCGGATTCTGTCTATCACTGACTTGGTCATATCTACCGCGCCTATGGTATTGCCATCAAGAATCATCTCGAACATCTGAGTCATAATGTCTGAGAGTATCTGGAAGGAGTCGGTCCTTCTGACCTCGTATCCCCTGATCAGCATCTCTTCCCTGGGCCAGACGACCCGGCCCACGTAGCGCTTCTTGGCCCCATGGCTGAAGAATGATGAGAGGGCGGTCTCGAACTCGAGTTCGGCGCCTTCCTTGGTGAATCTCTCCGCCAGCGATTCTCCGAATTCCATGGACATGCTCTTCGCCTTGTCCCATTTCTCGAGATCGCCTGTACCGGAAGGTCTGTTCTTAGGAGAAGCCTTGTCGACCGGAGCTCGTACAAAAATCGAGTCAGTGTCTGAGTAGACTACTTTGTGCCCCTCATCCTCAACCTTGGAGATTATCGATTTGATGTTGTAACGAGCCCATTCGGTGATGCTAGCACCGAGGCTTGGATGTGTGAAACGGTAGAAGTTCGAAGCGAACACACCGTAGAACGAGTTCATGAGAATCTTGACAGCATACTGCAACTGGTCCTGCAGGAATGCCTCGTCCTTGTCTCCCTCCTCATTGGCCTTCGCGAGCGCGGACTTGTGGCTGTCTCTACTATCCATTAGTCCCTCGAGAAGCTGCGGAACCAAACCCAAGCGCTCCTCCTTGGAGATGTATCGAGTGCTCGTCGTGGGGGAAACACTGTGTGATTTATCCTCACTATCGTCTCTGACTAGGGTCGTTGAACAGATGTTGTTCGAGATCATTATCGAAGGGTACATCGACTTGAAGTCGAGTACTACGACCCATGGTTCGACGCCAGGGTCTACCTCATGCACGTATCCACCGGCTATCTTACCCTGCTTCCTTGGACCTTGGTTTGTATTAGGTACAGCGACTCCCTCCCTATCTGCAAGACGTATCACGAGTGAGTCGATCCAGCGGCTGGTTGTACTGGTCGCCGCTATGTCGACGGTGGTCAGGGATACGGATGCTAGAGCTTCCTTCCTTGCGATTGACTTCAGATTGTCCAGTATGTCCAGAGGGAGAACGGCGTCTCTGACACAGTACTCCAGGACCTCGTCCGGCCTCGCAGCCCACTCCTCATCCATCTTGCTCGCATCAATGTCCATCTTGTGCATCTCTTCGTCATCAGGCCACAGAAGCTTGGAGACGTACTTGAGTGACTCGCGCTGCGGCCTCAGGGTCTGTCTGGCTTGCCACCAAGCATCGAGAGGGATTCGGCCCTTGATTGTCCAAGTCCTATTCTGTTCCCTGTTGGGAAATATTCTGCCCGGCCTTCTCCAGCCCTTCTTTATCTCGCTCTCCGACATAGGAACTCTGCCCCATCCAAGAAGGGGTGCACGATCGCTTTCGGAATTCGGGGAAATGCCCTCTGACCTCTCCTCCATCCTAGGTAAGTCGAAGTTGTCGATGTTGTAACCGGTGATGAAATCGGGATCCTCTGAGCGGACAACCTCAGTCAGCTTCTCTAGTATATCTGTCTCGGCTCCCTTGATCGGGTACTCAGTCCTCTTACCGGCTCTATCTACGATGGCTGCTGCGCAGAGTATCGTGTTGTCAGCTATGCTCGTCTCGAGATCGAACGAGAGGGTAACGAACGGAGCGGGAAATGGGTCAGCTCTCTCGAGACCACTGATGTCGCAGGACACCACCATGTCGAGAGGGTAGAGTCCGGAGCCTCCGACCTCGATTATTCTACTCTGTGCCATCTCTTTGTCAGTTGTCTCTGGGGTCTTCGCCTCCTCGGGAGCCCGGTCACCTGCCCAGAGAATCTCGCCGCTCATTCTGACGTGTGGTCCTAGGTCCAGATCGAGCAGGAGTCTCTGTACGAACAATATATCCGCGCTGGTAACTGTCCATCCAATACCTGACAGGGCCTTCCTAACCCCGCGAACCTTGGTGGTGTCCCTCACGAATACTCTGTAGTGTGGCCTCACTTTCCCATCCCTGGTGGATAGTTTCATCCCATTGGAAACAGGATCTCCACGCACGTCCTTGGTCGCAGATACTTTTTCCAGCGATAGTTTCGACTCGGAGCTGTCCTCGTCTGTTGAGGGATCGGATATCTCGATGTAGGGCTTGAGTCCGTTCACCAGGAGCAACGTCGAATGCCCATCCCTGGATCTGCACCAGAGCTCTATCACTGTCTTCGGCTCGCCGCCGTCTTGCCACGCACGATTGTCCCCCGAGACTATGCAGACATCCTCATTCCATTGCATTAGTTCACCCATCTACCGTACCAAGGCCATTGCTTTACCCTACGTCATCGTGAGGGGCCATAACCATGCCGGGGGAGTCCACAGCGGAACCGTTGAAAGCCGAGGCGTTTCCCTCTACAATAATTGGGGTGCGGGGATTGAGTGAAGACACGGGACCAGGGGTAGACTGGGACTCACTTACTTTCACTTTCACGCAAACTGATCGCATGTACATCGCCACCTGCAAGCAGGGGAAAGAGTGGCATGCTGGAGTTATGCAGGACTTCCAGAACCTGAGCCTGTCCCCAGCAGCGGGCGTAATCAACTACGGACAGGGCCTGTTCGAGGGGATGAAGGCACAGTATGCGGAAGACGGCAAAGTAGTCCTGTTCCGCCCAAGTGACAACGCCAGGAGATCGCAAGAGGGTGCTCGAAGGCTGGGCATGCCACCGGTTCCCGAGGAGATGTTCCTGGATGCGGTGAAGAAGACTGTGAGTGAGAACATCAGGTGGGTTCCGCCGATGAGCAAGGGCGCGCTGTACGTGAGGCCACTTCTCTTCGGGAGCGGGGCTATCCTAGGTGTTGCTCCTGCTCCTGAGTACACGTTCATAGTATACGTCTCCCCGGTCGGCCCGTACTTCAAGGGAGGAATCACACCTACTTCCCTAAGGGTGTCCGATGAGTTCCACAGGGCTGCTCCAGGAGGTTCGGGAGGAGTCAAGGCGATTGGAAACTACGCACCCGGGATGGTCCCCTCGAAGATGGCGAAGGAGCAGGGCTTCTCGGAGATAATTTACCTCGATGCAGTCAATCACAGGTACATCGAGGAAGTCGGAGCTGCCAACTTCTTCTGCGTCAAGGATGGGGTCATCTCTACTCCAGAGTTGACGGGGACGATCCTTCCAGGCATAACGAGGGCATCGGTCATGGAGCTCGCGGAATCCAAGGGTTACGATGTCAGGGAGGAGAAGATCGACGTCGAGTACGCACTTGACGCGGACGAGTGCTTCTGCGTCGGAACCGCAGCCGTAATTTCCGCAATTGGGAGGATAGAGCACGGAGATAGGGTGGTCGAGTACTGCGGAGGAGATGTCGGACCCGTTGCCATGGAGATGTACGATTCCCTGACTTCGATCCAGCAACGACGCGCACCAGATGAATTCGGATGGACGATCGCGGTTGAGTAACTCGAGTTTAGGTCTTCAGAACCATGCCTCTGGAGTTAGGTAGAGATGACTCGAACCCCCACCTCTCATAGAAGCCATCTACGTCTGCCATGAGGTTGATGTATGACTGGGGTGGTGCCTCTTGAAGCAAGTAGTTCATCAGTGCGTTCATGATCATCGTACCACCCCCCTTACTCTGGAATTGCTCGATTACCAGCATATCACAGATTACGAAAATCGTCCCTCCGTCTCCTATGATTCTACCCATTCCCACGATATCATCTGGTTCCTCCAGTTTGAGGAGTACGGAGAATATCTCTTGACCGAGGCCCTTGCTCGCACCTTCCTCTGAGCGCGGCTGCATTCCTGCTCTAGCTCTGAGATTAAGGAAAGTCTCGATATCGGGAGTTCCCTCTTCAATCTTGAACAAGGCCTCACTTCCGACCGAACTTCTTCTTCCTCTGTCCGCTCTTGCGGTGCTTGAACGACTTGCGCTGGGCGCGCCCCCTCCGGTCCCCCTTGGCGGGACCTCTCGTTACATCCTTGCCCTGCTGCTTTGCCTCCTTGGACCTCTTCCTGAGGACTGTTCCGATTGCCTGCATTACACCTTCTTTGCTACTAGTCCCAGTCACTTCGAAGACATGGCTCGGAGGCATGACAAGTCTGCCTTCCTTGGCATGAGGTCTGGAAGGGTGGCTGGCCTCGGACTCCTGTCTCATCTTTCTGATTCCAGCGCTGCGTGCGGCCCATACAACGGACTCAAGGGTGGGTTTGGGAATACTAGCTTCCTTCGGGACCCTGCGTCCGTCAGAACGGCTAAGCCTCGAATCGAAGTATCCGGTCCACAGAGTCATCTCCTCCCGCTTTGCCGCCATGCTATCGCCCTATTCCTGAGTGATGTGTGACTTGAGGGCTTCGTGCCTCATTCTTCCACGAGTACGCCGCTGACTACACCATGCATGCCCGGCCTGCTTGTCACCCTGACTAGTCCTTTGTCCGTTTCTAGAACTGCTCCCTTAGTCACGATATTCCTCCTCACATAGTTAGAGTCCGCGTCGTTCCCGACCACGTTCTTGACAGTGGCTCTTACGGTCTTCCCGTCCTTTGTGTTGACGTTTATCTGGTTTACGGAGAGAATTCGGACGGTCTGCAAACCAGCCCTCTTCCGGTAGCTCTTGCGAGAGTCCGTCTCGCCCACGAAAGCGAATTGTTTCTCGCTTGCGACCTCAGTCCTGCGCTTGCCTCTATATCGGTTCGGGCGCTTCAGGCGCCCGCCCGTGGGCTTCCTGCGGGAAATCCCGTGCCACTTCGCCATGCGTTCCGCCGAACTGCCTGCCTTATTTCAAACGATTGGAGTCGAATCGAGCTAGTTCCAATGCTCACCTAGGTCGGAAGCAGCTGACTCTATTGCCGCTGTGAGCTCTTCGTAGTCTCTGGCGACTGGGAATTGAGGGAACTCCTCGATTACATTATCTGGAGGTCTGAATAAGATTCCAGCACTGGCAGATGATAGCATAGTGGTATCGTTGTAAGAATCCCCCACGGTGATAACGTGGTAGTTCATCTCGAGTAGGGACTCTACCGTCTTGCGCTTTTGGTCCTCATACCTAATCTCCCAGTCCGCTATCCGTCCGCTATCATCGATAATCAGTGTGTGACACAATAGCGTTGGATGTCCCAGTTTGGCCATCATCGGCTTGGCGAACTGGGAGAAGGTATCTGAGAGGATCAGTGTAGGCCACCTCGACTCTAGTGATTGGAGGAACCCTAGTGCCCCATCCATAGGCTCCATGGAATCGATGGTGGAAGTGATATCTTCAATCTTGATGTCATTCTGATCGAGGATTTCGATCCTGTAGCTCATCAGGCGATCGTAGTCTGGGTCATCTCTGGTAGTTCTCCTGAGTGCCTTTATGCCCGTTCTCTCTGCGACATTAATCCATATCTCGGGGATGAGTACCCCCTCGAGGTCGAGGCAGACCGCAAGCATGGCGCATCGCTGCTGACCCTGCGCTTCAAGTGTGCGCTCTCGGCATGTTCTTGCGCCTCCCTGCATGTGGGTAATCGTGGTGGACAAGAGGCTCAGGAGGAGGACCCCGGTGCGGATCAAGCAGATCAGAGGGGTAGCGGATGAGTTGTCCTCATGTATAGGGCATGAGGTTAGTCTCGATGGTTTTCTTGAGCAGGCCCATTACCAGGAAACTGATCTAATCCTAGTGGGCCGGGTCCCTTTGGCGATGAGGATTGAGATTGGTGGTGAAATGGGTTGGTATCCTACGCTCAAAGGCATTGCTGAATGGGATGTGGAGAGTTCGTGGGTTGCTGTTGACGGAGGGGCGATACCCTTCCTTGAAAATGGAGCTGATTGCATGGGTGCTGGAATTCACATCGCAGACCCATCGCTGCAGAAAGGTGATTTCGTCTGGATCAGGAACCAGGAGACCGGTGAGCCAATTGCCTCGGGGACAGCATTGCACGATGGTGAGGAGATGATGTCGATGACCAAGGGGAAGGCGATATCCACTATTCACTGGATAGGGGATGACCTTTGGAATCTTGAGACATAGTGCCTCACCCTTGATGAGTGATGGTTACTCACGACTATACGTGCGAACGGTCGTTCTGTCACTAGTTCTGCTTGTTTCGATGGGATCTGTGGCAATCGCATCTCAGGGAGGAGTCAATGAAGAGTCATCAGTCGAGGGGACTGGGGTCGAGATTGTTTTGCATCCCAGTGAGTCATCTGCAGGGGAGGTTTTCGAAGTTACCGTAGGCCTAAATGAGGAATCGGCAGATAACGTGACAGCAGTGAGCTGGGTCACTCAAGTATGCATAAACTCAGGTGTCTGCTACCCACCTGAGACTCATTCAATGATCGAGTATTCTAGCAGCGAGTGGAAGGGCACTATTATCCCAGATGACACAGTGACCTACGTCAACTGGAAGATCGAGATTCAATGGGAGGATGGGAACACCACCAGAGTCCCGGAAACTGGCTTCGGATGGAAGGTATGGTCCGACTGCTGGTACGACAACAATACTTGGGGAGGTGACTCGACCGAATGTCAGGAAGATGATGCGGGTTTCATTCCAGGCTTCGCAACCCCTCTGGCAATGACCTCCATCTCGATGGCAGCCTTGATGATTTGGCGTGAGTGAGCAGAAACATGGCTAGAGACGAAAAGGAGCCTGGCTTCATTGACCTGGAGTTCGTGGAGATCGACAAGGAAGCGATGCTTTCCAAGGCACGTTCTTTCTACGAGCAGATGGACCGGCGGCGAACCACTCGGCACTTCTCTGACCGTGAAGTACCACGTGAGTTGATTGAACTCGCAATCAGGACAGCAAGCACTGCCCCTTCAGGAGCCCATCTACAGCCATGGACATTCGTGGCAATCTCGAACAAGGAATTGAAGGCAAGGATTCGTGAGGAGGCCGAGATCGAGGAGACTAGATTCTACGAGGATAGGATACCCGAGGAGTGGGGGGAGGTACTGGCCCCCCTAGGGACTGACTATGTGAAGGGGCACATCACTGATGCGCCATGGGTGGTCGTTCTTTTCCGACACTCAAAGAGGGAAAGGGAGGGTGATTTGGCGCCCACATACTACTCACAGGAGTCTTGCGGAATCGCAGCGGGTTTGTTCATCTCTGCGGTTCACAACATGGGTCTGGCTACACTCCCTCACACGCCATCTCCCATGGGATTCCTGAGGGACATACTCCAGAGGCCGAAGCACGAGCATGCCATGCTCCTTCTCCCGGTCGGTTATCCTGCAGAGGGAGCCAGAGTACCCGACTTGAGGAGAAAGGGACTAGAAGAGGTCTCAGATTTCCGAGATTGATTAAGTATCGGGGAGATTCCCGAGAACCCATGAAGAGTACCAGAAAGAACGCCTTGGCGATTCTACTAGCCCTACTAATGACTGCCTCTGCCCTGTCGGGTTGCTCGGGGACCGATGACGATTTGGAGGAGGAGCCCGAGATTCTTGAGGATTGGAACGTTTTCCTAGTGCAGAGTTCATCCAACCTACCTACCTGCGATTCCTCGACAGATGGCAGGTTGTACTATGTTGTCTATGAGTCCGGATTCCAAGTCTGCTCCGGTGATTCCTGGGAATTGATTGATCTAACGGGATCGGACGGGGCACAGGGCCCAGCGGGTCCGGCTGGGGAAGATGGTGCACAGGGCCCAGCGGGTCCGGCTGGGGAAGATGGTGCACAGGGCCCAGTGGGTCCGGCTGGGGAAGATGGAACCTCATTCTCGGTTATTGGCACCGTTGAAGAGACTTCTGATCTCGGAGAAATATACATCGGAAATTCCGGAGACGCATTCATGGTAAACTCAACTGTACACATCCATGTCTGGAGTGGCTCTGAATGGATCGATCTAGGGAATATCTCAGGTCCAGAGGGCCCCCCTGGGTCACAGGGTTCTCCCGGATCGGATGGTGCTGAAGGCGAGACGGGTTCTGATGGGCAGATGGGGTCGGTAGGACCAGAGGGCCCTGCTGGAGAAGACGGAGACGATGGTTCGATGCCCATAGTGATGGAGATGGACGTTACAATCTCAAGCATGAAGTTCTACATCGATTCCATTCTGCAGGCGGATGTTACCCTGTACAGAGGCTTCACCTATACCTTCGATCAGTCTGCTTCTAGCAACTCTCCTCACCCGCTGAGGCTATCCTCTACTAATGATGGGACGCACGGAGGTGGCACCCAGTACACAAGTGGCGTGACATACACGGGAAGTCAAGGCTCGAACGGTTTGCTGACATTCACGGTTCCTTTGGATGCTCCCGACACCCTGTACTACTACTGCCAGAACCATGCTAACATGGGAGGAGAGGTTTCCATCCAATCCCTAGGAAGTGTCTCGTGAGGGCTAGCTCTGTTGTGGAGCGTCCTCCGAGGGGACTGTGAACACCAATGCTACTCCTGAGCCAACGATGAGCAGGGCACCGATCCAGTCTGTAGGAGTGAGGGTCTCACCGAAAATTGCGAAGCCGTAGAACATGGCTACGATTACAGTGAGGTAAGAGAAGGCACTGATCCAAGCAGCATTCGCCTTGTGGTACGCCATTGTGATTCCAATCTGCCCCCCTCCTGCTCCAATTCCTACTCCCACTAGAGAAGCAATAGTTGTGGAATCTAGAGAGGAGATATCGGGAGCGGCTTGGATAGTGCTCCCACATACAGAAAAGGCGGCGAACCAGAACACTACAGTAGCAGGGGAATCCGTCTTCCTGAGTTCCCTGACGTACATGTATGCCAGAGCGGCGAAGAATCCGGATCCGAGTGCCAAAAGGGCGTCTGGCTCGATGCTACCCAATTCCGGGGAGATAATCAGGACAATTCCAACAAATGCAGTCATGACAAGAACGGCAACTCCGGATGAGACCCGTTCCGCCAGAATCCTTGCCGAAAGCAGTGCTACGAATATAGGTCCCGTAAACTGAAGGGTCACAGCCTGCCCTATCGGGATCCTCCCGAGGGCGGTGAAGTAGAGGATCATCGCTAGAAATCCGAGAGAGCATCTGAGAAGCATTATCTTCTTGTCATTGATTTTAAGGCTGATACCCTGGGTTGCTGCGAACGCAGCCACTCCAAATGCAATCACTGCTGATCTGATCATAATTATCATCCACACATCAGCATGATCGCTCGTCCACTTGACCAGCGCATTCATTGTTCCAAAACAGAAGCTGCCTAATATCATCCAAATAACCGCGGCCCTAGGAGAGTCTGGCATCTCTTCCTCAGTTACGAATGAGGATAGGTCAGGACCCTCGGTACTGGAGTAGATTTCCTCCAGGCCTCTGCCCAGTCCGCTCCTTGCCATATTACGACAAACCCCAACGATGTTGCAATTCTGTAGTTATTGCCTGGTAGTCCTTGCCGCCGGCACTGGAGGGATCATGGAGGTGTATTGGAATCCCGTGGCTTGGTGCCTCGGCTAACCTGACATTCCTCCTAATCGCTGGTCTGACAACTAGGTCAGGGAAGTATTCCAGAACCTCTCCTGCAACCTGCTTGTTCAGTAGTGTCTGTGAGTGCATGGTTAGAAGGACCCCATCAACTCCCAATCTATCATTGAGCAGACTTCTGACTTCCCTAATTGTTCCAGCCAGAAGGGCCAATCCCTCCAATGCGAAATATTCGGTCTGAACCGGAACTAGTATCCCGTCGGAGGCCACCAATGCGTTGATCGTCACCAAACCTAGGGAAGGGGGAGTGTCGATCAGTACAAGGTCGTAATGAGCAAGCAGCGGGTCGAGTGCCTCCTTCATCCTCTTCTCCCTTCCAAGTTGCCTCATCATCTCCTGCTCCAATCCAATCAGACTCCTGTCTCCGACTATAATGTGCAGATTATCCACTGCTGTCGCATGTCGAGAGTCGATTGCGGTCTCCGGACTTAGAATCAGGTCTCTTGTAGTCGTCCGGACCCTGCTCTTATCCACTCCAAGTCCGGTAGCACAGTTCCCCTGGGAATCTGAGTCGATAACAAGCACCCTAAACCCCCTCAAGGCAAGTTGGGATGCGATGTTGATGACGGAAGTAGTCTTTCCGACACCACCCTTCTGGTTGATTACGGTAACGACCCTTGCCCGTCCTTGGGGAGTTGGTAGTGAAAGCGGAAGCTCCATCGGGCTCCGTGACCTTGTTGCACTAATCTCCTCGGGTGGATCGAAATGTTGTGCAAGATTTTCGTCTTCCTCCTCCAAGAATTCTACGTCGATTATCAGTGGCGCCTCACCTACTTCCGGCAGTTCTTCGTCGCCATCAGTGGAGGTCATCCGAGGCAACGGCTCTCGGAGCCGTGTTGAACATGACGCTTTTCTAGACGGTGAAAAGACGGTTTTGCTTTAGCTAGTGGGACGGTCGATGAGGTACCAGAACATCATCTCACCAATCTCTGCATCCATTGCCAAATCTAGTGACTTATCTCTTCCATTGTCTTCCCATTCCCTAGCTGCAGTCATGGTCACTTTCCCATCTCCAAGGTCTCCTGGTAGGAAACTCAGTAATTCATTATCCTCAGTTACAGAAAGCCTGTAGCCCACCTCTGCTTCCAAGTTCCAAGAATCCCCAGATTGTATGAACTGAGTGAGGTCCGGGTATCTGCCGGAGCTTAGGATTCTCTGTTCCAATAGTGACATCGTCTGAGTGCTTGGTATTGAGTCACGATTCCATGAAACATCGCCTCTATCGTTCGAGCCTGTGGAGATTACCTCGCAACCCTCGGAAGACCTCTTTAGAACCAACCAACCAGAGTCATCACCTTCATCCACCCAGGATATGTTCCACTCTCCCTCTCCAGTGGGTCTGGACCAGGATGCACTCCAAATGTAGCCTCCTGAATCGAGGGCCTGGGTTGCCTGGGTGTTTGGATGGCTGGACTTCAGACAGGTGATTGCCTCTTCGAGGTCAAACTGTCTAATCTCCGATTCATCCCACATGGAATCGACCCAGTTTCTCTTGGTAGAGGTCCCGGGTCTATCTTCACCATCAGTGGGACTTCCAACGTAATTTCTTTCCCAGTCGATGGCGCTACTACCAGAAGACGAGCCTGTACGTGAGAATGCTGTGGTAATCGACAGTGTTCCCTGTGGCAGAAGCTCATCGGACAGCGAACTAACAAGGAAATCGCAATCCTTAGTCTGCAAGTCCTTGTCGAGAAGGATATCAGACATCTGCTTCACTGGCCATGCGCTATCGCTCTGCACATAGATTTGGATAGTTGCGTGTCCGTAACACCTTCCGATTTCTTCGTGTTCGAGGAAAACTGGATAAACGAGGCCATGAGTATTATCCCTGACCTCCTTCTTCACCTCCCAATTCCAGTCTGAGTTCCAATTCAAATCAGGGTCTGAGGACCTTGCCCCTTCCTTGATTACAACATCTCCAAAGAAGTCATGAAGCTCGATTGGAGTCAGGGGAAACGAGAGGGTGGGGAGAAGCGCTGCCAATCCTCCGAGTCCTCCCGCATCATAAGTCACAGCTTTGAGATTAGTAGTCACTGAGTCTACATCGCTGAAGGAAATCGATGTGTGTGTCCTCTTCACTTCGGTCTTCTCCAACTCCACCCAACTAGTCGAGTCGATCAACAGGTCGTTGCCTGACGATACCCATCGTATGTTTCCACAGTCAGTTTGTGCGTCGTCTCTCCAAGTCCTGCCCTCGAAGTCAGCGTCAAGATCCAGGCTAATACTCTTCTCAGCTGAAAGGAAGCCTGTCCTCCCTAGGCTATCGGTAGTGCTTACCGCACCCGAATCAGGCCCATCTGAAACCATAACCGTGCCCGTGCCATCCATTTCCATTGAGAATTCTCCGCAGGCCGGATCCAAGATGCCGCCACTGTAGTCTCTAACTAGACTGAGCATCTCCTCACCATTGATACTGAGGCTAGAGTCGATGACCTGGAAGTCCATGCTCTCTCCGAATCTCAGTTTTGAGACAGTGAATCCGGAGCTCCTCTGTAGGAAAACCGTAGCAACGGCACCGACGAGGATTGTCACAAGTAGAATAGCGACCACAGCCTTCCATCTGTCTTCCAACGAGGAAATTGATGGCATTGAAATGACCAAAGATGGTTGATCATCCTCACCAAGGATCATGGGTTCTAGAGCTACCGGAGATTCCTCTGGTTCGAGAGTGATGACCTCGGCCTCTACGATCTCGGCCTCTACAATCTCTCCAATCCTCAAAATTACCTCGTCCGCCTTCTCGCGTGTATCACGGGGGTCGTCGTCAACGACGAGTGCGTCGTTCTCTTCCAACGATCCCTCTTCGAGGGTCTCGGTGGAATCCTCGACAATTCCAGCATCTTCCAGGATTCTATCAACCAGTACAGATTTCTTACCCGACACGAAAAGTCCACGACCCTTGCAGATCTCCCTGAGCTTCGCTACTGTGTTTGAGGTGAGTGACTCTCTGTCAATTGAATCGTCTTCGGGCATGCTCTGTGACTCAGTCCGACCCTGAGGCTTTCAATCTCTCCGACTACGTGGGCCTTCGGGGGCATACTCCTCGTGTTGTCTTGAATTTCCGAGGGAAAGGGTTGAAGACAGCCTCTTGAGCGGCGCAGACCATGGAGCCTAGGCTAGTCCTCCTTTCGAGGGGTCCCGAACTGTATAGCACAAGGAGGCTTGCAACAGAGGCGGAGAAGATAGGCTGGATGGTCGACATTATCGACCCGTTGGCACTAACTATAGTAGTCGACGAGGAAGGGGGCAGAATTTACCACAAGGGTTGGCCTGTGGAGTGCGAGGCTGTGCTCCCAAGAATTGGGTACTCCATCACTAGGAGGGGGGTGGCCATAGTACGGCAATTCGAGCAGTCCGGAGCCATCGTACTCAACTCCAGCCAGGGAATCCTGAGGAGCAGGGACAAGCTTGTGGCCTGCCAAATGATGGCAGGGGCTCGTGTACCGGTTCCCATTACTGCTCACGTAGGGGCTTGGGAGGACGCCGACCGAGCAGTGAGAAGGGTCGGAGGCTCTCCTTGCGTAGTCAAGTCCACTGAGGGAACTCATGGCTCTGGAGTCTTCTTGGCTAACTCGTCACAGCAGGCAAGGCAACTCGTCTTACAAATGCTTGAGAGGGGGATGAGGCCCTTGGTGCAGGAATACATCAAGGAGTCCCATGGTAGTGACATTCGCGCCTTTGTCGTTGGAGAGGAGGTTGTTGCTTCTATGCTTAGGAAGGCCCATGGGAACGAGTTCCGTTCTAACTTCCACCTCGGAGGTTCGGTCAGCAATGTAGAATTGACTGATAATCAAAGGAATATTGCAATCCGCGCCACACAAATATTGGGACTTGAGTTGGCTGGTGTCGACATGCTGGAATCTGGTCGAGGGCCTCTGGTCCTGGAAGTGAACTCGAGTCCTGGACTAGAAGGGATCGAGGGGGCAACCAGAATCAATGTAGCAGAGAAGGTTGCGCAACGACTAAACGACCTGTATGAGAGAGATTCCGTGGATTCGGAAAAGATTGAGGGAGTCCCTGGTTACAACGAAAACGGATCTGAGCACGCCTTCTGAGCACCTCGGCTAAGAATGGCTTGCCTACTAATCCGCTTCAAGCGCTAAAGGGACAGAGAAGCATTCAAGTTCCGATACGCCTCGTTGCCTTCGTCCTACGGGACAGGGATGCACACGCCGCTTGCGGCGGGAGGCGAGAAGGGTTGACTGAAGAAGGGAACCGGAACGAGATTGACAGCCCCATTGGCGGGAGATTTGGTCAAAGATTCGATTCAGACGAGATTGGCCTTAGTGACTCCCTTCCATCGAGACTGAACAGACTAGCAGATCTGCGATGGCACGATTGCTGGATGCAGCAATTGCGCTCTGAGAAGAAGAGTTTTCACACCATCAGAGCCTACGATGTTGCAGTGAGATCTTTCTCCACCACTCCTCTTCCTGGGGAAGATGTGTTGGATTGGGAGGCGGCGTCCGTAATCTCAGTGAGGTCATTCCACCCTTTCGTAGATCCCAACAATGGGAGGATGGATGAGTGGATGAACGGTCTAGGCGAACTGAAGCCCTCTACCATCAATGCGAAAATTGCGGCTCTTACCCATCTGCTGAAATGGCTAGGGCACACCGTACCAGACTGGATCCAGCGTCCATCGAGAAGTCGTTCCCTTCCAAAGACTCTGGGCAGGAGAGAGTTGACTAGACTCAGACGTGCAGTGAGTGAGTCTGAAGACCCTTTGGCAATGCCGGTCTCTACCCTAATGCTGGACACTGGACTGAGGGTCTCGGAGCTTTGCGCACTCGATATCGATGACATTGACAAAGATGACCTGTCTGCACTGGTGATTGAAGGGAAGGGAGAGAAGGACCGCACTGTCCTGTTCACGCAAAACTCAGTAGAGGTCCTAGAATCATGGGAGCCAATCAGGGAAAGAAGGCTCAGGAATATCGATGATGGCGGACTTAGGGCCATGTTCATCTCAAGCAGGGGAAGGAGGATCAATCCCCGATCAATACAGAAGATGATGGACAGGCTTGCCGATGCTGCGGACATTCCGAAGAGCCGCTTGAGCCCTCATACACTGAGGCACACATTCGCTACAGGGTTGTTAGAGAGGGGAGCAGATCTGGTCACCATTCAGAGGCTTCTGGGACATTCCAGCATAGCTACCACCAGAGTTTACTTGGAGATAGGAGACCAGACTCTCAGAGAGATATACCACAGGGCTCAGAGAAGCCCCCACCCTTCAGAAGGCAGAGCAAAAGATGGTGGACAGGAAGTCACTCCTGAATTGGGAGAGCATCAGTAGAGAGCGTGGTACCGAACGCTAGTCTGAGAAGTTCACATTCCAACCGTACTCGTCCAAGTGGAACCAGTTGACGATGAACTCATCACCCTTGTAGCCGAACCACGCACGAGTCGGCACTACACTGGTATAACGCTCATGCTGAACTCGTTTTATCGTATCAGATATCTCCGAGTCGAGATATCGGAAGCCCTCCCATAGCCTGCCCTTCTTGATGAGGAACTTCTCTTGAGGTGGCTGCTCTTTGAAGTGCATCCCCCTCCAGAGGAAATATGGCCAGCCATCGGGGTCCTCCAGATCTGATATCTTCCCGAAAGAGCCTCTCTTTGATGGTCTGCTATCGACCAGGTGGCTGACAATAGGTAGTTCCGATCCATCCCTTCCCAGTCTTAGGATAATGTATGCGCACGTATGATAGGGTGCACGTGGGAAGCCATCCTTCGGCAGCATCAGAGGCCGAACAGCACTGAAGTCTACCTCCTGGAAGTCGGCTGTTAGTCGTACGTATTCTCGTATTCCGCCCTTCCCGCCATGGTGGAGCACTTCAATTTCCCCAAACTGCCTCATCCAATCCTCGTCTGCCTTAATCTCCAACCTAGCCTTGTCGAGTGGCCAATCCCAGAACGTCATTGACCTCTCCAGTTGAACCGTCGAGCTTACTTCAGAGAGGTTCGAGCTTACGCTGCCATCGAAAGAGGGTCTGAGCCCTGAGTGAATTCGAGCGATGATGGGAGTTCCAGCGTTTCGCACCTCAATCTCTGCTTCCAATTGCAGAGGAGACTTGAGTCTCTCACTATCAAATCCGAATACTATGGAGAACTTGTTTGGCTTGGAGAACAACTCCTCACTGGTTATCCTCAAAGCATCGTACCTCTGGCCTCTCCTCTTGGAGACGATTTCTACGTTGATCAGGGGCGTTTCTTTCTCATCCAGACCCATCACCTGTGCGGTACAGATCATATCGGGAAACCTGCCTGAGAGGAAAATCGGCTCAAAGAAGAAATCGGCCACATATGAATCGATCTCAATTGAGTTCTCGCCGACATCAACTACGCATTTTATTCGGCCGAGATTCTTACCCGAATCATCGGGCACTGATGATTTATCCATCGACCTGGGGTGGGGCTGCGAGCCTTGAATCTCACCTTCTGGCGGGATTCTTCTTGTTGGTCCTCTTTGCTACCGAGTCTGGCCCCCTCCACTCTCTGTTGGCCCCCTCCTGATACCCGGGATGGCCTTCGATTGGACAATGCTTCCCGGCCCTGCACCTGCTGCAATTGTCAGAGGGAGACCCCTCGACAACCTTCTGCAGCTTCCCGTACTTCCTGCGTGGCATGCTTTGTTCTAGAATGGGGGGAACTTAGCGATTGCCATACACGCAACGTTGAACCATTCGTGCTATTTCTGACTTTCATGCACGAGGAGGAGGGGGGTGTAGCCGAGCCAGTCGGAGTAGACCCGCAGCTTTCGGTCCTATACGCACAAGTGGCTAGTTCGGATCCCAGAATGGCCTTCGACGAAGGGGGGGTGATGCATCAGTTCGGTACCAAAGGATCGTTCGGTAAGGTGTATCTCGGTGACGTGGCCAGAGCCGCATTGCGATCACTGGGGACACATGATCCGCCAATATTCACCCGGATGCCGAGAGTTGACGAGCAGAACTGGGAGCTAGCCTGCGAAACCGATGAGGTCAAGATGAGGATTTCCAGCAGCCACTACTGGGGATTCGGCCTTTTCGCTAAGTGCTTCCTGAACAAGATAGTCATGGAGGGTTCGCTCCCCACTAGGGCGAGATGCGCTATGGATATCGTTGCCTCCCTAGGCAGAAATCCGTGGGAGCCGTTTCGAGTAAAGACGTTTGAGAGGGCCACTTCAGGCTTGATGGCAGTGCACACCTCCAGCTGGGACGGCTTGATCTCACTTGCAAGAGAGAGCATGAGCGACGATATCACCAGACTGCAGGACTCGGTTCACGGAATGAGGGGGGTAGATGAGGCGGGAGATGTCCTCCTCGACTCCGCCGACGAGGCTCTAGACCAGGCAAGAGAGGCTCTGGCCGACAAAAACACACCTGCCGTTGACAGGGCACTGAGCAGGGCTTCCAGCGCAATCGTCAGAGCCAACCCAAATTCTGATTTTGGAAGCATGGAGAGGGAGCTTCTGGGAGACTAGAAGCCCAGGGTATCCCACATCCACTTCCAGACGTTGTTTTCGGGACTGGGCTCGTTCGCCAGATAAACGACAATGCTGAAGACTACGCAGACGAAGTAGATTGTTCCTTTGGAGATCTGAATAGCGTCCTCAGACTCCTCGTCGAAGTACCTAATCAGACCTGCAGCCTGTTGAATGCCACTACCCTTCTTCTCCTTAGCCATCTGAGCACCGCACCTGCAATCCCTATTTCAAGTCCACGAAGGTTGAAATCTACGGTTCTAGAGTCTCTATGAGGACGCAACCGCCATCCAACTCCACGATCATGGAGGCTGCCCCCATGGCCGTTTCAAGACCCTCTGTCATCAGAATTTCCCTCCTCATTCCGGCATCAGACTGGAAAACCAATCGATGGCTCAATTTGTCCAGGACATCCCGATCCACGACTTGCCAAGTCCACTCATTCTGGTCGACCGTCATCAGGGCCTCTATTGGCTTCAATGGCCCTCTTGCCTTGCCAAAATCCCGAGCCCTCTTTACCAGGTCACCCAGCTTCACCTTGGTGCCTATTTCATCTGTTTTTGTTGGTTCTGAGGACTCGTTTGAGATCCTCCTTCTATATCCGAATCGTGTCATGTGCATCCCTTGCGGCAAATGCCGCAACACTCGAGCGAGTCGAGCGAGGTTTAACCGTTGTTGGTACTGAATGACCGTAGGAACGCAATATTCAGGTTGGTTTGAGATTCCAAGACTCGGACGTGCACTTGATGGAGGAGAATTCGAACGCATGGTCGTGGAGAGCAGGGAGAGGAGTTGGAGGGAAGAGGCAGAAGGCAGTGTCCTTCTGAAGGCCGTTTCTCACTGGAGAGCTGATTCCGAGTCCTGGTTTGCAGGCTCGTATGACAGACTGCCTGAGACTGTGAGAGTCAATCCACTAAATCCCGAGAAAGCATGGGTGGAGTCTTGGCTGGAAGAAATTGGGGCAATGAGGATTCCATGGTTCTCTGGTCCCGGTAGCGCATGGGAGATGCCATTCGAGAGGGGTGCAGCAGTCGACAAAGTCAAGGAAATCATGACTGCCCTTCATGACACGGGGAGGATTACTCGGCAAGAGGCGGTTTCGATGCTACCAGTTCTGGGGCTTAATCCGGCCCCAGGAGAGTGTATCCTGGATATTTGTGCCTCTCCGGGTTCCAAAACGACCCAGATCTGCGAGCATCTGGGAGACTCTGGTGCGGTAATTGCGAATGAGGTGATCAGCGGCAGGGTGAACACCCTCGTTACGAATGTTCAGCGTCATGCATCCAGAACCGCGGTTGTGGTACAACACGATGGAAGACACATTCCGAAAGTTCCGGGAGAGGGTTTCGAAGGAGTTCTGGTAGACGTCCCATGCACCGGCTCAGGCACTACTAGGAAGAACCCCGATGTCTGGAGGAAGTGGCGGCCTTCCTCTGGTCGTTCCCTTCATTCGCTGCAATACGATATTCTCAGACGTGCTATCGCAGTCACCAAGAACGGTGGTAGGATTGTCTACTCCACATGCTCACTAGACCCTGTGGAGAACGAAGCTGTGGTGGCTAGAGCACTGGCCGATGGAAAGGTGAGTGTAATTCCTGCCAGAGAACTTCTGCCAGGAGTTCCCTCGGAGAGCGGGGTGAAGGACTGGCCATGCCTAGATGATGCAGGCGAATTGGCCGAATGGGACCCCCTCGACGAGAATCTGATGCCTCCGGAAGATGATGGTATTGCGTCCCAGTTGGAGAGCTGCCTCCGAGTATGGAACGACGCTATCGAAGGAGGTGGTTTCTTCCTAGCTGTTCTGGAGAAGCTCCCCGAGTCAGGAGGGTTTTGCGGACCCGACCGAGTCCCGATTCCATCCCCAAAACCGTATGTTGATCCAGATTCATTCCCGCGTCCAATTAATCAGGAGTGGATAGATGACCTCGAGAAGGAATGGGGCTCGGTTCCCAGCAGCATGTGGTCTAGGGGGAAGAGTCTGCTCTGGTCCACCGACGAAGTGAGGAGGATCTGGGACTCTGACAGAACCCGTAAGAGCGGGAGGGAGTTGGTTCCCGGAGAAAGGTGGCGACCTCTGAAAGTGATTCACCTGGGACTCATAGCAGCTAGGCTCAGGAAGGGCAAGTTGGATAGGCTTGTTTCCAGGGCTTCTCACAGGCTACGTGACGAGATCTCTGGACCATTCGTGGAGGTCGAGGAGAGTGTGATTGATGAGATCCTCAGAGGGAGGGAGCCGCGTCGAGAGTCGATTGAGGCATTTGATGACGAAAAGCGCGGGAGTCGGATTCTTGTGGGACGCGGTGGATACTGCCTCGCTGTGTGGGTCGGCAGCAGAATCACCCCCATGGTAAGCGAGTCGGAGAAGACGGTTATGAGAGCAGTTAGAGGCTTGTCAATCGACTCGTGGGAAGAAGAATGAGTGGGGTAAATCTGCTCAATCGAGCATGAATAGAAACATTTGGCTAGCATATGTTCATGAGCCGCGCAAGCAGAACATGGTGCCCCGGTAACAGTATGGACGACGTAGACAGGAGGATACTCAGAGTTCTGGAGGCTGATGCTAGGACCTCGCTCAGGAAGATTGCTGAGGAGGTCGGGGTTGCCCTAGGAACGGTCAGCAATCGAGTCAGGAGGATGGAGAGCCTTGGAGTCATAAGGGGTTACACAGTTCTGCTCGACCCAGACAAGGCAGGATGGGGATTGAGCGTGGTCATCGGACTTAGGATAGAGAAGGGGAGACTGATGGAGATCCAGGAGAAGATAGCCAAGGACAACAGGGTCTACGGAGTTTACGACGTCACTGGAGGCTACGACTCGATGGTTCTCGCTAGGGCCAAAGACAGGGGTGATTTGGACGACCTCACGAAGAGCGTGATGAGCATGTCGGGCATTGAGCGCTCTTTCACCCACCTGGTTCTGAACTCGGTCAAGGAGATGCCCCCTTCGATTCCGGAATGATGCCTCATCCGACCTCTGACACCAGACGCTGCACCAATGGCTCTAGCAATGGCACGTGTGGCAGGAGCGACTCTACGGTCCTGCCCTCTGGTTTCATTGATCTCAAGAGTGTTTTCCTGAGGTCCTCGTCAACGGGAGAGTCCATTGCCATGAGGCGATTCCGGAGGGAGGTTTGGATCCTTCCGCCGGTCCGATCCCAGTCCATTAGCAGAATCACGGAAGGGGCCCCGTCGGATGTTTGACCCAGACAGTACTCAGAGTGTAAGTAGGCGACTAGCCTGGATCGATCCCATCCCCTGTTGACCTTCTCAATCGGACCAGTGAATCCCAAGACTCGAAGGGTCTGCTCGTCCTTATTGCCCTCCACTACGATAGGGATTCCAGATCCTCCTTGATCCGCTGGTCTGTTTCTGATGATCGCTTGTGCTATCGCTCTCGATGCCTTTTCGAACCTCACAACTCTGTCTGCGGGACCATCGACCCTACTCCTCTTCGATTCCCAATCGGGTAGTCGAATTCCATTGGACATCTCAGAACCCCAACTAGCCCATTGGAGAGTTTTTCTTCATTCTTCTCTTCAATAATTATTCCCGAATGTTGGGGCTTCTTACAGAAGACTTACCCGCGACCCTTATGAATTGAATTTCCCCCGATTGAGTTAGAGATAGCCATGTCAGTGATGACTCCAATCTTCGAAGGACTCTGGGATCATTACATTTTCTGGTCAGTCATCGTAGGTGCGATAGCGTTCGGATGGCTATACCACCACTCATTCTGGTTCACATCAAAGGACGGGAAGAAGATACCCAATGTGGATGAGATTGAGGTTGGAGTTTTTCCCAAGCACAATGACGATATGCGACTCGAGGTCGCTTGGACGATTCTGCCGTTCCTGTTGATTGTATGGCTAACCTACTACTCATGGGAGCCATTGGATGCAATGTGGACGTCAGCGGATGGAGGGGTCCACGGTTACGAGTGTGAAGAAGGACAAGTCTCGAACAATGTTATGGATTCGAACGGAATAATAACATCCGATTGCTACCACGTGATAGAGATCACAGGGCAGCAATGGTTCTGGAATTTCGACTGTCTTGAGTTGAACGACAGCCTCTGCGATACGGGTACGGAGACCATGGAGGTGTACGGTAGCGTCCCGGTCCTGAGCCTGAAGAAAGGGGAGACTTACCTAGCAATAATGGAGTCGGTTGACGTAACCCACGCTCCGTGGTTCCAGCACCTGGGCACCAAAGAAGATGTCTTGCCCGGGCAGCAGACCACCCTGTGGCTCCCAATATCCGAGTCGATGACCGAGGAGTCGATGGTCCTCTGTGCAGAGTACTGTGGGGATGCCCACTCGATAATGGCGGCAAAGCTGGTGGCGCACAACTGAGGTGATGAGTATTGGTAGGTAAGAGATCGAAGGGGGCAATCGTTGCTCTCGTGGTAATAGCAGCAATGCTGGCATTGCCATCCGCTCAGTCCCTCCCAGTAGGAATCTCTGGTGTTCAGGAGTCAGGTTGCAACTGCCATGGAGCCGTGCCGTCCGATTCTGTAGTGGCCTCGATAGATGGACTTCCGGAGAGTTACAACTACTCAGAGGCATATGAACTCACAGTCTCATTCCAAGGTGGGCCTAGTCAGGAGGGGAATGTGAACCAGGGTGGCTTCCACCTCTGGGCGAGCGAGGGTGCGCTCTCAGTGAACGATGCCACTTCACAGTTGTACAACCAGAATGAGGTCGGACACACGGATGCAGGAAACGACCAGTTGTCTTGGACGGTGACCTGGACTGCACCTGCCACGGACAAGAACGTCGACTTCGTCCTCCACGTCAACTCGGTTAACGGGAACGCGGACGGTGCAGGAGGGGGAACCTCCGGAGACATGTGGAGCAAGGTCACCATTTCCCTAGGAGGTCCGATAGAGGTCTTGGAGGCAGCCGACCCATTCGTCGTACTGGGAGTCCTGATTATCGTCTCTGCCTCATTGCTTGCCATCACGCTGGCATATGTCTTCTACAGGAAGGATCCCGATGCCTTCGACTGGGACCACTTCGCACCATGGCTGGCTGACTGGATGACCAGCACAGATCACAAGAAAATAGGCACCCTATACTTCGTCGCCGGCCTGTTCTTCCTCGGAGTGGGTGGTATAATGGCCATGATAATCCGAATCCAACTTTCTGTTCCCGGGAATGACTTCCTCACGCAGGAGCAGTACAACCAGTTCTTCACGCTCCATGGAACGACGATGATATTCCTGGCCGCGATGCCGATGATCAACGGCTTCGCGAACTGGATGATACCCCTGCAGCTGGGCGCAGCGGATTTGGCGCTCCCCAGAATCAACGCGATGTCCTTCTGGTTACAGCCATTCGCGGCCCTGCTGATCTTCACCGGAGTCTTCTCGGGTCACGGGGCGGACACGGGGTGGACTGGTTATGCTCCCTACGTGGTCAGTGAGGGGGCTCATTATGGGACGACCATGTGGGCAGCCGGGCAGATTATGCTCGTGGCATCCTCAACGCTCACTGGGATAAACTTCCTAACCACCATGGCCGTGATGAGGGCCCCGGGTATGGGCTGGATGCAGATGCCGCTCTTCAGCTGGTCGATTCTGGTGGCCAACGTGATGCTTTTCCTTTCAATCCCTGCTTTCGGAGTGGGGCTGATACAAGTGTACCTGGATAGGGTTGTGGGAACTGCATTCTACGACATAGCGGCTGGGGGAGACCCATTGCTCTGGAGTCACCTGTTCTGGTACTTCGGCCACCCAGAGGTCTACGTGGTCGTGGTACCTTCGTTCGGCATCATCTCAGAGGTGATTGCAACCAGTTCCAGGAGATCGATTTTCGGATACAGGTCGATGGTGTATGCAATGGCTGGCATTGGAATAGTTGCCTTCATCGTATACGGCCATCACATGTTCACCAGTGGAATGAGCCCGACTCTCAGGTTCGTCACTATGTTGACGACCATGCTGGTCGCAGTTCCAACCGGAATCAAGGTATTCAATTGGCTGATGACCATGCACGGTGGCTCTCTTGTATACAGGACTCATACCCTGTGGGCGCTTGGATTTCTCGTCACATTCACCCTTGGGGGAATATCCGGGATGTTCTTCCCCTCGATTGCAATGGACACACACCTACATGAGTCCTACTTCGTCGTAGCTCACTTCCACTACGTACTGGTTGGAGGAACTGTCTTCGGATTCTTCGCAGGGATATACTACTGGTGGCCTAAGGCCACTGGAAAGATGCTCAGCGAGAAGCTCGGAGTCCTTCACTTCCTAACGGCTTTCGTCTCCTACAACGCCCTCTTCTGGCCGATGCACAGGTTGGGAGTCTGGGGAATGACTCGCAGGCACCACACCTATTTCGTGACAACCGAGGAAGCTCTCGGCTCCCTGCCGATGGAGGCAGCTGGCTGGAACATGTTCATCACAGTCTCCGCTTTCCTATTCTTCTTCTCCAACTTCATCCTAGTGTTCAACATGATAGTGTCCTCGATCAGAGGGGAAGATGCGCCAGACGACCCGTGGGGAGGGTGGTCCTTCGAGTGGATGACCAGTTCGCCACCACCTGCTCACACACTATACAAGCTCAATGACGGAAGCTGGGGCCTCCCCACTCTGAAGGATGCTAACGAGCACATCGCGAACGAGCCTGGTTGGTTATCCAGCTGGTTCCAGCGGCTGTTGGTCACCGATGAAGACACAGAGGAGGAGTCGCATTGAGCTATGACGATCCCCATCACCCCAGTCCATGGGGCCCGCACGACTGGAAGCATGGCTCCCCACACAACTCCTGGGCACCGTTCATCCTGAGCATGGGGGTGGCCATATTCCTCTTCACCCTAGCCGGTGCTTTCAAGTGGGGAGAATTCCAAGGCTGGGGCAAAATTCCACTGATTTTCGTTGGTCTTGGAGTGGTTGGATTCGGCCTATTGGTCTGGTGGAGGCAGGACATAAGCTTCGGTGTAAACGGAGAGGTATTCGAGCCCAAATCCGCTGGAGCACCTTTCCAGAACATAGACATCAGGAAGGTAGCAATGTGGGTGTTCCTGATGTCCGAGATGATGGTGTTCACATCGCTTTTCAGCACATACATGAGGTACAGGTTTGGAATCGCTTCCTGCCAGACTGTCTTCGAATCCGGAGAATGGGTAGAGGGGGCGGCAGTCACCTGCTTCGAGCCAGCTAGCCACCTGATTGCCTCAAGTTGGTTCCACATCGCTCCTGGAGCTATCAACACATTCGCGCTCATCATCTCCTCGTTCACGATCGTGCAGGCACTACGCTACGCAAAGATGAGAGACATCGACGAGGACGTTAGGAGGAAGAAGATCACCCGCTACCTAGGATCAACCTGGTTCCTCGCAATCCTGTTCCTAACCATGAAAATGATCGAGTGGTTCCTTGGCTTCCCCCTCCCCGAGTTCTTGCATGAGTTCAACCACGGTGACTCCACCATCAATTCCCTCTATACGGAGGGTTACCTGATCAACGCGGACCACTACCAGCACCACGAATATGACACCCACTATCTGGAATCCAATGGTCATGGCTTGGACCACGATTCCGATCTCTATGCGATGATGGAGGCTGGATCGCACCCAGGCGGGCACATGATGGCCAACATACAAGTCAGCGCTACAACGTTCTACGTCACGACTGGGACCCACGGTGCTCACGTGTTCGGTGGTATTATCGGTCTGAGTTACATGACTCTGAAGGCAGCTAGGGGAGGATACACCCCGGACAACGCGGTCTCCATAGAGTACTTCGGACTGTACTGGCACTTCGTGGACCTAGTATGGGTCCTGGTCTTCCCGTTCTTCTATCTATACTGAGGTGAAATGAAATGGCGCACTACAAGATAATGGGGCAGGACCCCTACTGGATGAACTTCTACGGACTGATGATACTGACCCTGATGGAGGTCCTCGCAGTTGGCGCTGACCTCGGACCAGCGGCAAACTCGCTTGGGACTGAGGAGAAGGTAGTAACCCTCTGGATTCTCACAATCATCGCAATTCCGAAGTTCATCATGATCGCGGCGATATTCATGCACCTGTACGGTGACGAGGACTCGGGGATACTGACCATGACCGCCCTCTTCCCCGCATTCTTCATCCTAATCATGATCCTGTTCGTGGGACTCACCCACCCGAACGCGGCATCTGGCCTGCCAGACTGGTGCAGGCCAGGGAACTACGGACTCTGAGGCTGCAAGGTTCATTCGTGGCGGTCTCCACGCATACTCGTTGCAGACGTCGCATAGCCTGGTATTGCGCCGGATTTGAAATCCGGTGTCCTAGTGACTCGGGAGTTCAAATCTCTCCGTCTGCGCCAAAACAAAAGTCACAAAGTATAGAAAATTAGTATTGGTGGGCATAGGCATGGATGAAGATGGCTCGATAGGAATCGGTGCGATGATTGTCTTCATTGCCCTCATCCTAGTGGCCGCTGTGGCCTCCACAATCATCATCAAGACCGCTGAGGAGCTGCAGCAGAACGCCGAGAACACCAGCTCGGACACGCGGCAGCAGATTTCGGGCAAAATCTCAATCTCGGACGTCTTCGTCGGTACCGTCGCTAACCCCTTGGCCGTCGACCACACAGAAGGTGGGGGAACAGGTTCGGCCGACTGGGGACTCCCCTGCGGTACACAGCCAGGACATGCGAGTCGGGACTGCCCGACCGACGTCGCAACGTTTGTTGTGATCGCCAGAGTGTCTTCTGGGTCTCTCAACGTCCAGGAGGGCGAAGTCCGCTGGTACATCACTTGCAAGGTGACATACGTCCAGATAGTCGGACCGGGAACCCCGACCGAAACGCTGGGCAAAACCTTTGCAGTAGTAGACTCTCAGATGGCTGATGCGAAAATGCTCGACGGGACCGACATAGAAGACGGTGATGAGCTTTCGGCGGGTACCACCTTCAGGTTCGAGATCGACTTAGGTCCGACGAACCTCGACATCGAAAATGGATTGAGTGGAAATCCGATTAACCAAGACATCGAAGACGCTGATTTCGAAACTGGCGCTACCCCTGGGTGTGACGCGGAAGCTGGCAGTGGTCAAGAGCTCAACCTGAGAATAGTTGTGGATGGCGGGGGGGAGACGCTCGCAAATCTGAAAATTGACTCGATAAAACCTGGAACCTCAGTAATGTGACACTGGCACACCCATCACTCATTCGGGATAGAGTTGGCTCCACGGACCGTCAACTGGTCATCGTGGTACTGCATGGAGACGGGAGTGGTGAAGACTGCCTCCCCGTCGACGTTGACAAACAGTGGCTCCCCCTCGGAGACATCGAGCTCGTACCTCTTGGCGGATTCCATCGTTACTCCCCACTTTCCGACATGCTTTCCCTTCTCCAATGGTCCCATCAGCATCAGCATCCTAATCTTCGATAGTCCCCATGCCATTACCAAGGACCCGTGCCCCTGGGTTGGCTTGGCCCCGGGTGCAACCCTGTACCCGCCACCAAATGTCTGGCATTGGCTCAAGCAGAAGAGTCCCGAAAGATCGACGGCGATTTGCTCGCCCCCATCGATCGAGTACTTGCCTCTCTGCTTCTTCCAGAAGAGTACCGCCTTGATCGCTAGGGCAGTGTACTTCGCCTGCCCGCGGATCCACTTGAACTGGCCCTCGTCCTTCAAGCGATTGACCACTGAGGTGACGCCAGCATCGCACTCGAGGAAACTCCAGCGAACTAGGTTGCCTGCCCCCTCTGGCTCGCCGTTGCATGGGAAGTGACTCGGAGCGGCCTTGGTTGGGTGCTCAGGCGCTGGGAGTCCCTCTACCCTGACTGACCCGACCCTTCGGTCCTTTCCGTTGGACAGGATGTCGATAGCCCCTTGCATGTCCTTGAACTTGTTTCCCTTGGGAGTCGGTATCCCATGGGCCCTTGCGTAGTCGTTCCCACTGCCTATCGGGAGTATGCCGAGGACCTTCTGCGATCCCCTAAGGCCCGATGCCACCTCATGCACCGTGCCATCCCCTCCAATGGCGACGACAAGTTCGTGATTTTCCTCGACTAGTTTCTGAGCGATGTCCATGGCATGTCCGGGGCCCTCGGTGTGGTGGAGGTCAATATCGAAGCCCGCCTCCTTCAGAGCTGGCTCGAACTTGTCCCACTGACTCACAGACAGGCCGTCGCGGGCGTTGGGGTTGAGTATGCAGGCTATGCGAGGCACGTACCTCGAGAGTGACCTTCCGACTTCAATCCTGCCGAAGCGAGGAATCATGAGTAGACGCTGTGACGGAAGCCTGACATGACTGAGGAGGAGTCTCACATGCGAAGGGCGATTGAGCTGGCCGAGAGGGGTCGGCATCGAGTGATGCCCAACCCACTTGTCGGATGCGTTCTAGTCAGGGATGGAGAGGTGTTGGCGGAGGGTTGGCACGACCACATTGGAGGGCTGCATGCAGAGCAAATGGCGATTGCTGATGCCGAGTCCAAAGGAGTCCCGACTCAGGGGACGACTGCCTACGTGACCCTGGAGCCATGCAATCACTTCGGCAGGACCCCCCCATGCACCGAATCCCTTCTGTGGGCAGGAGTTGAACGGGTCGTGATCGGGGCATTGGACCCCAATCCGACCGTTAGAGGCGATGGAGCAGATACCCTACGAGGAAGCGGAATGGAAGTGACGACAGGAGTCCTCGAGGAGGAATGCGAGAGGCAGATGGAGGAATTCATGCACTGGTGCAGAGAACGTAGACCCCTAGTGACGCTGAAGGCCTCCACAGATACGATTGGCAGAATTGACGGGAATCCCTCGGAGCCCGCAGTGCGCTTCAGCTCGGAATTATCACTGGAACTGGCACAGAAGATCAGAGCGGATTCGATGGCGATCCTAGTGGGTGTTGAAACCGTTATCAGGGACGATCCGTCACTGACTGTGAGAGGGCCCGATATAGGCCCTAGGGACAAACCTACACGGGTGGTCATCGACCCAAACGGTCGCATCCCGCATGACTGCGTGCTTATGACCGACGGAGAGGCACCGACGCTAGTCATCCAATCCTCCGAATACGACTCGTCGAAGGACCATTCTCACGTAGAGAGAGTCGTCATCCCAGAGCAGGATATCCCAGTCTCGAGAATCCTAGATATGCTGGGTGATCGAGACATACAATCACTCCTCGTAGAGGGTGGTGCGGACACATGGAAGAGATTTCTGTCGGCTGGGATGGTGAACAAGGCCAGGATATGCGTCTCCCCTATTGTGCTCGAGGGAGGAGTTGTGACCTTCGACAGGAGCATGCTTGAGGATGAAATGACTTTGGCCTCGGTTTCCGATGCCTCGGGAGATTCCATCGAATGGTGGGAAAGAACTCGCTGATTGCCTGAAATAAAGGTGAATTGCGTAGGGTGTACGATTAAATATGAAGATTTTCGGCTCGTCATTTGTATGTATAGCGAAAGCGACGCAAGAAAGACAAGAAGCCTGAGTATCTGCCTAATAATGGTGCTATCCGCACTGGGACCGGTTGTATCAGCAAGTGACGGTCATATGGAAATGAACTCCACCCTGTACGTTGACGGTGCAGAGTACGAAATGGTTGGAATCCCCTTCTGGGGTGACGTACTAGACTGCAACGAGATGACTGATGACGCTGGTAACGTCGAGGGTTACGAGTGCGAAATAGACATGGATGGGGACGGAGTAGAGGACGACTTTTGGTTCTTCGATGACTGCGACGACTCCACAGGAATCTGGGAATGCGTCTGGACTTACGTCGTCCCAATGTACGACGAGGGCAACCACTCTCTGACGGTCGATATCTTCAACCTCGAGACAGAGGTCGATGTCAATCTCTACGTCAGCATCTGGACCAACGATGACATGGGTAGTATGGACATTCGGAACTTCAATGAGACGATGAACACCACCACAGCGGGAGAGGTAAGCTTCTCTGACGCCTACTTGATCACCGACAACTCGACATGCCATGGGGAAATCTCGATTCACGGAGACTACGATGAGAACGGGACCTCGATAGGCAGCATGGAGTGGATGTTCCATGGACCCTGCGAGTACGACGGGCACCTAGAGCTGGAATACGACGGCATGCTCTGGGAGCAAGTGGGGATTACGCATAGTGAAGGCATCGATGACTGCGAAGAGTTCGAAGGCGAATGGTACTGCGAAACGGACAACGACGGCGACGGCAATGTCGACTGGATGAACTATTTCGAGGAATGCGAGGAGGACCCAACGACCGGTTGGGAATGCATCGACGAATACCTGAGCCCCTTCTTGATGGAAGGAAACCACTCGATGCAGCTCCGGGCGACTGGGCTGGAGGCCGGCTACAGCTACAAGCTCGAAATTAGTCTCGAAACATGGGAACAGATGTCAGGACACCAAGAACCAGAATATCTGGAGGCGTACTTCAACGTATCCTCGAACGGATCCTCTCCAACCACGCAGTTCTACTTCGAGACGACAAACTACACGTGCGATGCACGGGTGAATCCTAATTTAATCTCGGGAACCTGGGACTCTTCAGGGAACTTCCAGTCGAACGAGACCGTGGAGTCGCCCGAATTCAAGTTCGATGGGCCCTGTGAGATACCACCCTCGCCATTCACTCTAACCATGGACGGCGTTGAGCACGAGACAACCCAGCACTACGATGTGTACGACGAGTGCGACATAGCCTACGGCGACGACGACGGTCACGAGTACCAAGAGTGCTGGAACGACGACTGGGACGAAGACGGCGACGGAGAGCCGGAAT
>Ga0302120_10000012_pt1 | contig 60734 bp, 46 predicted proteins | sample AG5_Bottom_MG_FD_203118 | JGI IMG/M metagenome (GOLD analysis project Ga0302120, IMG submission 203118) | Marine microbial communities from Western Arctic Ocean, Canada - AG5_Bottom | ecosystem: Environmental > Aquatic > Marine > Oceanic | place: Canada: Western Arctic Ocean | collected 2017-10-01 | reverse complement strand
CGGGTCGCAAACTGGGACCCTGGGTGGTGGCCTTTTCGGAGCGAGCATCCGGCGAAAGTGGCTGGCTGTTACTGGGACTGACGGGACTCGCCTACGCCAGCGGCCTCGGCGATCCGTCGGGAGAGAAGCTGGAACCCGCCTTCTGGACCGCCGTCGGCTGCTTCAGCGGATTGACGCTGGCGTGGATCCTCATCGCCCGACCGTTGCGCATCGCCAGCGAGAAGTACGGTGCCCTGACCCTGCCCCGTTACCTCGAGGTACGCCTCGGCGAGTCGAGTGGCCGACCGCGCGATCCGCTGCTTCGTCTGGTCTCCACCGCCATCATCGCCTTTTGCTTCACCTTCTACATCGCCGCCCAGTTCGCCGCTGCGGGCAAGGCGTTGCAGGGGGCGTTCGGCTGGGAGCCGTGGATCGGCACCCTGGTCGGGATGGGAGTCATCGTCCTCTACACACTGATGGGCGGCTTTCTGGCGGTGGCGTGGACCGATTTCATCCAGGGCTGGCTGATGCTGATCACGCTGGTGGTGCTACCGCTAGTCGCCATCAGCGAACTGGGAGGCTTTGGAGCCGTCTCGGAACGAGTCGGTGCCATCGATCCAGAACTGCTGACGCTGTCGGGGGGGCGATCAGCCACGGTGCTGTGGTCTGGCATCATCAGCGGCTTTGCCATCGGTATCGGATATCTGGGACAACCGCACCTGGCGGTTCGCTACATGAGCCTGAAATCGCCCGATGATGTCGCTGCAGCGCGTGGAATCGCCGTCAGTTACGGCTTTCTCACCTACGGCGGCGCGGTGCTGATGGGAATCGCCGCCCTCGCCTGGTTTGGCGACGAGCAGTTCGCAGCCGATCCCGAGTTGATGATGCCCGCCTTTGCGCTCGAGGTGTTCCCCGGCTGGCTGGCGGGCTTGCTGATCTGTGGTGCGCTGGCTGCGATGATGTCGACCGCCGATTCACAACTTCTGGTCACCTCCTCCTCCTTCACCGAAGACCTCTACCACCAGCAGATCAACCCCGATGCCGATCAGAAGCAGCTGGTGCGCATCGGGCGCATCGTGACGGTGGTGATCGGCCTGATCGCCTGGACCCTCTCCTCCTATTCCGACAGTTCCATCTTCAACAAGGTGTTGTTCGCCTGGGCGGGTCTCGGCGCCGCCTTTGGCCCACCGATGGTGCTGTGTCTGTGGTGGCAGGGAGTGACTCGCAACGGCGTGCTCGCTGGCATGATCAGCGGCCTGGTCACGGTGCTGCTGTGGGACAATCTCGATGCCAACGCGTGGCTGTCGAGTCAAGTCGAAGGCCTGCGCCTCTACAGCCTGGCACCTGGATTCCTGCTGTCACTGGCGATGACGTGGGGAGTGAGTTGCACTGAAAGACGATAAGAAACAGAATCTTCAGTATCCATCCGAGGCGCGTTTAGCCCCCTATTGAAGTATCATTCAATTGAACCACTGGAATTGTTGGTTTTCTAATAGCAACATGAGTGTCGATACGCAGGAATTGGGAGATTTCCACTGTCGAAAAACACAACAACGAATCAAAACAATGAGAATGCGCTTGGGTTCTCCGGGTGCTTATCTCTGATTCTACTTGGTGTTCACATCTATCTAGTAGGTGTTGTAGCTTTCTACTTCTGGGGCGACAACACGGCCCCGTCCATCGACTGGAAAACCTTTGTTCCAATCCTGGTGATCACTCTATTGGTCGACTGGTTCTATCTCAGTAGGGATTCCATAGAACATGTATTGAGCGAATTTGTTGGGGTTCATTTCCAAGTCAGTCCTTGTTCTCGTTGTTTCGAATCCGAGATGATCCTGAATCAGATCAGCCCAAATGGAAACTCAATCCAATACCAATGTACAAACTGTAACAAGAAAAGCCATGCTGCAGCACTCTCCGCTGAAGCCAGAGAACGTGCAGCCGAATATCATGAGTCATGGTCAGGGCAGAAAGTCGTGTTCACGACTACTGAAGCCACTCTCCCCTACGAACAAACCACAAGGGTTTCTCTTCCTGAATCCACTCGCTCAGAAGTCTGGCGAAGAGACATGGGAATGTGTTCGAAATGTGGCGCCAAGGAGAACCTCCAGTTCGACCATATTATTCCGGTGTCTAAGGGCGGATCGAATGGGGTAAGTAATCTGCAGCTGCTCTGCCAAGGTTGCAACGCTTCGAAATCAAACAAGATTTAGTATTCAACTGGAAGGCCTGCGCCTCTACAGCCTGGCACCTGGATTCCTGCTGTCACTGGCGATGACGTGGGGAGTGAGTGCGCTGGAGGGCCAGAATAGGCGTGGCATCGAACGATAGCCCTCGTGACAATAGAGTGAATACTGAATCTCCTGCTGATTTCTGGGGTTTTGAAAGAACTGTAGAGTTGGATTGCAAGTCAGTTGAAAACGATGGCTCCATTCGATGGCTCCATTCGATGGCTCCATCGAGTCTAGCGAAAGCAGGTTTCCCGTGAGTACGAACACAACGTCTTTGTTCCAGGCCACTTCAATCCTCGCCGTGATCCTCTCGGGCACTGCCATCTACTTCACCCAGCAGTCTCCCGCCCGGACAGACCCGGTTTCAACTGCCACCGAATCGAACAGCGCCGCACAGTTGGAGGAAGCCATCTCCAGCCTGCGAGGTGCACTGATCACGCTGCAATTTAGACTCGATGCACTGGAACTGGCCAGCGTCGAGCAGCCGGCCACGCCCGAGGATGCGGTGGCGAGGATCGCTAACGGTGGCGAACTGGAAGGCCGCATCATCGATGCGGTGGATCGAGTGATGGAAGAAAAGGGCCTCGAGTACGCCAGGGCTGCTCAGGAACGCTCAGATCAACAGCAACAGCGAGCCAAGTTAAACAAATCTCGCGACGGGTTTGTCAGCTGGGTCGATAGTGGCCGCGCCAAATTACCCAACCTCTACAATCGCATCGCTGAACTGGACCTGGCCCCGCAGACCGCCATCGAGGTGGAAGAGATCCTCGAGAACGGTTTCCAGACGATGGCGTTCCTGACCGAACAGCTCTACACCGACCCCCCTCCCGAGGAGGCGGATGCGATGGCCATCATGGGTGAGGTAAAAGAAGAGGCTGGATCGATCATCCAGGATCTCGACGAGATCCTCACCCCCGAGGAGATGATCGCTCTCGGCCAGGTCTACAGCGAAGAGGTCGACCCTCGTCTAGGCGGCGGCATGATCAACAACGGAAACCAGGGAGATAGCGAGGACGAGGGATCGAACTGATCTTCCCGAAAACTGGATGTGCAGGTTTCCAAACAGCTGGATACTGCAACTCCTGCTGATCTCAGGGGTTTTGAAAGAAATGTAGCGTTTGTTTCCGATGAAGTAGGAGTATCTCATGTCCGTCTCCAGTTCCCCTATGTTCCCGGCACTCTCTGTTGTGTCCCTTCTACTGGCAGGGTCAGCGCTTTACTTCGCCCAACAACAACCAGAACCGGTACCTGTCCAGACCCCGGCTTCCTTTGATTCCAGTGGATTGGAGGAAAGCATCTCCGCCTTGCGCCAGGAAGTGATGGGACTCCAATCCAAACTGGATTTGATGGGAAAAACTGTGTCAGAAAAACCTGGCACACCGACCGAGCCCGAAAGCGAAGAAATGCGGGTCCAGTTACGCGCGAGAGAAACCGAGCGAATCACCGCAACCGTCGAAGCGGCGATGGAGGAACGTGGTGTCGAACTGGCGCAGACTGCTCAACGTCGCGCCAAGAGAGATGAAGTCGGTGGCCGCATGACGAAATGGATCGGCACTGCACGCGGCAAGTTGCCGAACCTGTACGACAAAATCGTCGAAAAGATGGAGTTGGACCCCGAAACCGAAATGGTAGTCGAGGATATCCTCGAGACTAGTTTCCATGCGATGACTATTCTCTCCGAGGAACTCCTCCATGGCGACTTTCCCGAGGAGGAAGAGGATCAGATGATCGCCGAGATCCAGGGTGAGATCAGACAAGAAGTAGGAACGTTGATCGGCGAGCTCGATGAGGTCCTGAATCCCGCACAGATGGTTCAACTCGGTCAGATCTACTCCGAAGAAGTCGACCCTCGTGTCGGCCAGGGAATCGTCAACAACGGCAATCAAGGAGATGATGAAGAGGGCTAGGGATAGAACTGACCCTCCCGGGTAATTTTCGAGAAAACGAGCCGGGTGCCGGTTTGTTTTGACTGGATAAAACCGATGAGCGATTCAAAAAACTCACTCTTGCACTCCATTTCGTTGCTGGCGGTGATCCTGTCGGTAACCGCCATAGTTTTACAGCAGCAGGCCACTCCAGCGCTTCCAGCGATGGATAAACAGACCGTCGTTGGGACCGATACGACAGCACTTGAAGAGGGTTTCTCGCTACTGCGCGACGATGTCCTGCGGTTACAAGCGCGTCTCGAAGCCATAGAAACCAGCACCAGCCAAAAGCCGAAACCAGCCACCGAGATCCTCGACGAGGCGAACATCGATAGCGTTTCATCGAAATCGGTCAGTGCTCTGCTGGGGCAGGATCTCAGTACCGATGAGAGAATGCTGGCGGCCGTCGAGGCGGTGATGGAGGAGCGAGGGGTCGAGTACACCCGTGCCGCTCTGCGCAGATCCGAGATTGAGCAGTCACTCGATAAAACCACAGAGTTTGTCGACGGAAGTCTTGAACGGGTTCCGCGCATCATCGACCAGGTAGCGCGTGAGATGAATCTCGGCGCGGCTCGCCAGTTACAACTGCAAGATGTTCTTCTCACTTATTCCGACACCGCCGCGCAACTCACCGATGAACTCTACAGCGATCCGTCTCCCGGTTACGACGAAACCGAACAGATCATCGCAGAATACTGGCAGGTCTTCGGACGGCTCGGTGGGCAACTGCAAGAAGTTCTCAACGAGGAAGAGTTGAAGCAGTTTGGTCAGATCGTCGGTGTCGTCCGCCAGCAGCAGTCTGAAGAACAACAACAAGAAGACTGACCTGCCGAGGGAGAGTAAAGGCGAACCATGCCCCGCTCCCAGAGGAGCGAGGCTCGATGTCATCCGCAAAGACTATGGTTAAACTCTCGTGACCTTGCTCGGTCCTTCAAGAACATCAAAACTCTTGGACGAGAAGTTGACGAAGTTTGGATTGCCGACAACTCCCTGAAACATCTCGGTTTGGCCAAAAGTATCCATCGCCTGGCGATTTTCCCAGGTGTAAACACCGCCATAGGTATTGCCCTCCTGGTCACTCAACCAGGCCTTTGAGATCAGCCCCGGAACTTCCGCAAAAGCGGTTGCCACGCTGTCGCAAACTTGAGTGTAGTCATCGTGGCCGATGCCTTCGAGGTTGAAGTTGACGATCTGAATATGCATTGTCTCGCTCATCTCAACTGGGGTGAAAGGTAAAAACATCATGTGTGCTACGCAGATAGGCTAACGACTGACTCCATCCACTGAAAACAAAAAGCACGGGCGAGCTCTACGCCAGCCACTCCTCGATGACCTTGCCGTGGACATCGGTGAGACGATGCTCGCGACCGCCGAACAGTTTTGTCAAACGCCGATGATCGACTCCTAGAATGTGCAGCATCGTCGCGTGCAAGTCGTAGATCTCGACCGGCTTTTCGACAGCCCTGTATCCGAACTCGTCGGTGGCACCGTAAACGCTGCCCCCCTTCACACCGCCACCAGCCATCCAGATGGTATATCCATAGGGATTGTGATCGCGTCCGTCACGCCCCTGAGCAAAAGGGGTCCTTCCAAACTCACCCGACCAGACCACCAGCGTGTCCTCGAGCATTCCACGGCGCTTGAGGTCGGTGAGCAGGGCACCGATCGGCTGATCCACAGCTCTGGAGTTGTTCTCATGACCATCCTTGAGGTTGCCATGCTGATCCCAGCGATCGCCACTGACCGATGGGCAGGTCAACTCGATGAAGCGCACTCCTCGTTGCACCATGCGTCGTGCCAGAAGACATTCGCGACCAAAGATGCGAGTCTGCTCATAAGAATGATCGAGTCCGTACAACTCCCGGGTCTCTTCCGTCTCGCCAGAGATGTCCGCTAACTCGGGAACCGCCGACTGCATGCGAAAGGCGAGTTCACCGTTGGCGATCGCTCCCTCGAGGGGAGTAGGGTCTCCCGCCGACTCCAATCCAATACGATCGAGACCTCCGAGCAGATCGAGTTTACGACGCTGGCGCTCGATCCCCTCGCGCGGCTCGACGTTGGCGAGTGCTCGGTCTCGCGGTAGCACGATGGAACCCTGGTGCTTCGCCGGCAGGAACGCACTGGAGAAACAACCGAGTCCTCCCGGTGGCACCAGTCCGCCGTTGACCACCACAAAACCGGGTAAATCATCGGCGATCGCTCCGAGACCATAAGAGACCCACGCACCCATACTCGGCCTTCCGACAGTTCCGGTGCCGGTATGGAGCAGGTAATTGGCGTTGGTGTGCTCCGAGAACTGGCTGGTCATCGAATGTACCACCAGCAACTCATCGGCGTGCTCTGCAACATGTGGAAACAGATCGCTGATGGGGTGACCACATTCACCGTACTGCTGGAACTGCCACGGTGACTTGAGGGTGTTACCCACGGCGTTGAACTGGGTACGCTCCATCGAAGCAGGGAACGGCTTGCCGTCCCACTTCGAGAGCGCAGGCTTGGGATCAAAGGTGTCGACCTGGCTCGGTCCTCCATCCATGTAGAGGAAAATGACAGACCGAGCGCGCGCCGGGATGTGCCCCCGATCGAACACCCCTGGCTGTCCTGAAACATCACCGAGCAGCGAATCTCCCGCCAGTGCGGTCAACGCCACAGCACCGAAACCCTGGGCGCAACGAGAGAGCATCTCTCGCCGATCCATCGGCTGCTGTTCGTATTGACCACAGTGGTGCATCGCTACCCTTTCTCGTCATCCCCTAGGGGATGAAACGGAACTCCTTGGTCTGGATCAAGGCGTGAGCCAGATCCGCCCACCCTTCCGCACCTTTCTCACCAACAAACTCGCGAGCCATGGCTACTTCTTCGCCGGAGGGAGGACGTCCAAATGCCTGTTGCCACATCGTATCGATGGCAACTGGCAGTCCTTCGTCCTCGGCAGACTTCATCGCTCTCTCTCCCCACAATCGTGCCTGCTCGTGGACGAAGGGATCATTCATCAGCGCGAGAGCCTGGGCAGGAACATTGGTGACCAATCGATCGCCGACCGTGGTCGACGGGATGGGGAAGTCGAACGCCGTGAGGAATGCCGGAAGAAAGTTGCGGCACACTTTGATGTATAGACTACGCCGACCTTGACCATCGACGGGACCGCTACCACCGGGCCGTCCCCGCCCGGTGAGAAAGTCAGTCAGATGCACCGGCACCGAGGTGCCGCCGACCTTTCGATCCAGTCGCCCCGAAACACTGAGGATCGAATCGCGGATCGCTTCTGCATTGAGCCGCTTCTGATGAGCCCGATGCCAGTGTGCATTGGACCCGTCGACCTGTTGAGCTCGAGGATCCGGATGGTGAGATGCCATCTGATAACTGCGACTGAGTACGATGTCTCTGAGCAGTGACCGACGGGAAGGATGGTCACGTAATCGGACAGCCAGGTGATCGAGCAGGGCCAGGTTTTCCGGTGGCACTCCCATCGCCCCCAGGTCGTCACTGGTGGCGGTCACCCCCCGACCCATCACCCGAGCCCAGAGCCGATTGGCCTGGGTGCGCCAGAAAAGTGGGTTCTTCGGCGATGTCATCCAGTTCGCCAGTTCGCCACGCCCCGATCCGTTGCGGAAACGTAACGGCGTATCCGCTCCACCAAGGTTTTCCAGGGCTCGCCGTTCGACCAGATCTCCCGGCTGGTTCGGATCTCCACGCACCGACAGAGGCACATCAAAACCATGCGGGGCATCCGCTGCAGAAATAATCCGATCCGGCTGCGGAATCGAACCATCGAGTTGACGCAGTTTTGCGACCGTTCCCACCACCGCCGCATTCCAGGCATCTCCGAAACGAGCAGGATCGACCAGCCCAGCGGCAACCAATGCCTGGGCTCGTACGGGATCTGCCATCAGCGTTGCCGCATCGGTGGACCCGTCATCGAGTAGGCTCCAATCGACTCCGGGCCCTTGTTGCGCACCTTCCGCCGACAGCCAGACCCGATCGACGGCGACCCAGCCGCGCCCTTCGTCATGGACCTCCACGTGTGCGTTTTTTCCCTGATACCGGGTCAAATCCATCTGAACATGACGCCACTGATCGGGTTGATTGACATCCTGACGGAAGTTCTCGAACAACAGAGCATTGTGCTGATCGATCCAATAGCCTTCGATGCAAACCCGAACTCTGGCGGATTCGCCCTGCACCCTCATGTGCAGGTATCGATGTTCAATGGTGAAGTTTCTGGACAGAATCGATCCGACCAAACCACGACCCCGTGCCGCAGAATGAGCACAAGGAGTCTCGTTGATTCGAGGGCTGCCGATCAGCACCACATCTCCGACCGGCAACACCTCGAAGGCATCTCCGACGACGGTCCAGTCAGCCAGCGCGTTCACCTCGGAGAAATCCTCCAGTAACAGATCACCTTCTCGCAGCGGACCGTTCGCCACGCCAGGACGCACCAATTGGGGCCATAGTCGCACCCATTCTCGTAACTGATTGGCGTCGAGTCCCGCATTCTGCGCCACTCTCTCGATCTGAACTCGCGAAGCCATCCCTGCGGAGGGCTCATCTGTCAGGCGAAAGTGGTCGCAGGTGATGTGGCCCCACCCACCATCATGGTCGTCGACCACCTCGATGACAGCCTCGTGCCCACGCCACCTTCCCACATCCCATCGCGCTTCATGCATGAGCGTGTTGTTGCGGCCCACCTCCGAGAATACCTGCTCACCATCGACCAGAAGATTGACACAAGTTTTCCCGGCGTGATGACCGCCTCCGACGAGGAAAACCAGATAGTCTCGCTGCACCTCGAAGGGAGGGCTGGTCAGTTTTCCCTTCGGCGCATCTCCGGTAGGACCATCGGATTCTGGACGGTGGCCTTGACTACAAGCGATGTGATCACCCACCGCCTCCACACCCTGTTCGTGAACCAGTTCATCTCGGTGGTACGGCTGATCACCAAAGGCGTTGCCCTCGACCTTCCATTGGCCCCAGCCCTGCTCGAAATCAGCAACCACAACATCGGGATTGATTTCCATCTGACCAGACTCACCGTTGCCGACACTCCCTTGCAATCTCCGTGCAGCTCTCGCCAGTTGCACCAGCGGCAACTGGTGCTGCAACTCCAGACTTTGCCGAATGACCGCGGTCAGTTTCTCCCTTACAGGCGCCATCTCGTCGATCTTGCTGGCGATCTTGCCACCGGGATCCTGAGGACGTAGCACACGCCGGGTCGAACGGATGATTGCCGACAGTCCTGTCCAGTCCGCCTGAGTGATGGCATCGAACTTGTGGTCGTGACACCGAGCACAGGAAACTGTCACACCAAGGAATGCTCGGGAGAGTACATCGATCTGATTGTCGACCCGATCAAAGGTATCTTGTAGTACATCGACCGGGGCGTGGGTCGCCTGAGATAACCAGAACCACGAGGTCGCAGGAATTGAATCATTGGTCCCATCTTCTGGATGGATTCTCGGCTCCTCGAGCAAATCACCCGCGATATGCTCGGTGACAAATTGATCGATGGGAACATCGCTGGCGATGGCTCGGATCACATAATCTCGATATTTCCACGCCTCGGGGATGGGATAATCAAACTCATGCCCGTGGGTCTCGGCAAATCTCATCAGGTCGAGCCAGTGACGTGCAAAATGCTCGGCGTGTGCACTACTCTGCAGCAATCTGTCGACCACGATTTCCCTGGCTTCTACCGACCGATCTGCGAGGAAGGTCTCGAACTCCCCTGGCGTCGCGGGCAGTCCGGTGAGGTCAAAAGTGACCCGCCGCAACCAGGTGCGATCATCGGCGTCTGCAGCCGGCTTCAGGCCAAGCGAGTCGAGACCGGAACCGATGAACAGATCGAGTGGATCACGGGCCCACTCATCATCCACCACCTCGGGTAGTTCAGGAGCCGCGAGTGATCGCCACGACCAGTGCTTGGTATAGGAGGCGCCCTGCTCGACCCAGCGGGTCAGGATCTCGACCTGTTCCGCCGATGGTCGTTCCCTTCCATCCGGCGGCATCGGGTCGTCGTCGTCACCGATCCGCAGTAGAGCGAGGCTATTCTGGGGATGCCCCGGCGAGATCGCCGGCATACCCAGATCCCTGACGGTGGTGGCGCTGCCTGGATCATCGAGGCGTAGGTTCTTCTTCCTCGCCTCTCCATCATTGCCATGGCAGGGCAAACAATAATGGGCGAGGATCGGCCGCACCTGGCGATCAAAATCGACCACATCTGGATCGCCCTTCGAGATGAGGGCTGTGAGACCGGTGGACGAGACCCCGAACAGGGCAGACATCAGGAGCAGAAGGACTGGCACACGACTGGTCATGAGAGGATGCTAACCGGGGGAGCATGAGGTCTCCACCGACCACTTGAGCACCAACGAGCGGAGTCCACTCGATGCATCCAGCTGCAGAAGATCGCCTGTCCATTCCCGCAGCCTCGATCCTGGTTCTGTTGATCACCCTGGTGGTAGTCACACCTCTGGCGATCTGGCGTATGGCCCAGCAACTGGCCAGCCCCACCGCCGAGGTGATCTCCCTCGAGGATGACGGTGGGCGATTTCGAGGCCACTGGAAGGTTGGCGAAGTCGATTTCGTCGTCGAGGAGGGCATCGATGAGCCACGTTCCACCGGCACCTTTACCCTGTCAGTCACTCTTCCACCTCGCGAACAAGATGAAACGGTCAAAGTGGTAATAGGCGTGGAAGCTGCACGGGATGGATTCATCGAGAAGGTGCTCTTTCTAGACCCCGATGGAGATGGAATCTGTAGCGCAACCATCTGTATTCGATCGGCAGGCAGCGGTAATTACCTGCAAATCCGCCAGTACACCCTGTCCTTCGAGGGGATCGCTTCAGAAGGAACCTGGTCGAACCTGACCGCCATTCCCGAGCACCTGAGCGTCGGATACATCGGTCACGACACCATCGAACGACAGAGCGAGATGCTGGTGCGGTCCTTTCCCATCTATCTGGAAGGTAACAGCAACAGTGCCCCCACCGGTGGCACCCGTTCACTGATCTGGGACTTCCACAATCGTCGCTGGAGACCCGATCCACGGATGTGAAGGAATTCCACAGCAGATGATTTCGCGGTGGAGAACAGCAGAAACCAGATTTGATCCAGCATCATCCTGGTGCTTACGCAGCCTGGTGCTAACGCATCGGAGTGCTGGCCTATCGGGGTGCTGGCCTATCGGAGTGCTGGCCTATCGGAGCGCCTGCCCAAAGGATGGATGGGCAACGGCCCGCTGAGGAGAGTCGCTACTTGCGCTTGATCTTGTGTACGGTGTGCTTGCGCAGCCGAGGAGAGTACTTCTTCAGACCCTTCTCCTTGAGCTTCTCGGGAAGACCACCTTTGACCTTGATCTGGGTCCGGTAGTTGAGGTCACCGGTCTCGGTGCACTGGAGCCACACGTACTCACGGCTCTTCTGCTTGGCCACAATGCTCTCGCTTCCACGATAGAAACCCGGGATGAGGACTTGGCGCACCAACCTTCTGGTGCAAACCGATCTGGTGCAGTCCCGGATGGAACCATCCCCGCCTCCGGCCGTCAAGGGAAACGAACCCACAGACATCGATCCAAATCAGTGAATTGCCGCCAACCCGCTCCCCTCCTGCAACTCTCCCCCACCTCTACGGTCGAAGGCCGTTGCCGGGATCAAGCGCCGGGGGTACACCAGTGACTGACCTGAACCCCCTCTTCGCAAAGGAGCCCGGGCAACATGACTGCCGCTGCCAACTCGACCCCAGCTGCACCGCGTCGACGGTTGCCGCCGCTGGCTGGCGACGGCACCATCCTGGTCACCGGGGGCACCGGAACCACCGGCAGGTTGCTGCTGAGTTGGTTGCTTTACGAGGCGCAGGCCACCCGCGTCATCGCATTCTCCCGCGATGAGCAAAAGCACCACGACCTGCTTCAAGACCCGCGATTCCAGCACCCCGCCTTGTACTCGATGGTCGGAGATATCCGCGACCCGAGACGATTACGCGAAGCGATGGAGGGAGTCTCGCTGGTCCTCCATACCGCAGCGATGAAGCATGTGCCCATCGCCGAGGCCCATCCGAGCGAGGCGATCCGGACCAATGTCGAGGGTACCGAGAATCTCATCCGAGCCGCACGTGATGCCGGAGTGGCCCAAGTCGTCGCCCATTCCACCGACAAGGCGGTCGAGCCCAGTTGCGTCTACGGTGCCACCAAGCTGGCGATGGAAAAGTTACTGGTCGCAGCGGACCTCGAGTCAGGTTCAGACGGTCCACGCTTTGACATCTTGCGCCATGGCAATCTGATCGGCAGCCGCGGCAGTGTCATTCCGATGTTTCTGGAGCAGAAGAAAAGTGGTCGGTTGAAGGTCACCGACCCCGAGATGACGCGCTTCTGGATCGACCACGATTCGTTGGTCTCTGCAGTACATCAGGTGGTGATCGATGGTCGTGGCGGCGAGATCTTCGTCCCCAGGTCACCAGCCGCCCGGCTGGGAACGGTGGCCTCCGCCATCGCTCCGGAAGCGGTGATCGAAGTGATCGGGATACGCCCCGGCGAGAAGATGCACGAATCGCTGACCGGTCCGGAAGAATCGAGCCGAATCCGCCTGTTCGAGCAGCACCTGGTGATCACCCCGCCCACCACCGGCCGCCATCGTCGTCACGATGGAAGTGCTGTGGCTGCCGATTTCCGCCTCCAGAGTGACCATGGCCCCTGGCTGGATCTTCCGGCGATGCAGGCACTTCTGAGCCAGGAAAGTGGCGATTCGCACCGCTAGACCTCTCCCATCGGCTCCGTCACGGTGATTCTAAACCCACTGTCCGATCCCGGTGTATACTGTAGAAATGGCCCGATCTGATTCTCCCTGCCAGTTTGGCGCGATCAGTTCTCGGCTCATCTCCTTGGCGAAAGTGAGAGCGCTCTTCATGCCTGGACCGATGCGATGGAGAGTACTGATCCTGCTGTTGCTGGGATTGATGGGTAGTTCCGCCGTCGATGGTCAGGGATTACCGATCCCGACCACCCTGCAAGACTGGATACAGCCCGGCACCCAACCGGGCACTCTGCTCGAACCGATCATCGCCGGCAGTGCTTGTAACCTCTGTCACTCCTCTTTTTTCACGGCCCCAGTCGATCGCTGGAGAACCAGCATCATGGCCCAGGCCGGGAGAGATCCACTGTTTCATGCTTGCCTCGCAGTGGCAGAACAAGACGCCGGGGCTGCGGGATCGTTGTGCCTACGCTGTCACACTCCAGGAGCTTGGCTCGCCGGCAACAGCGTTCCCTCCGATGGCTCTGCGGTCAGTGGCGTCAACGATTTCGACGGCGTGACCTGCAACCTATGCCACCGGATGATCGACCCCAATTATGTCGCTGGACAGAGTCCTAGCGTCGACCTCGGAATTCTCAACAACCTGGCCGAGATTCCCACTTCACCGCAAGGCGGGCAGTACGTGATCGATCCCAGCGATCGAAGGCGCGGACCCTACAATCTCGGTAGTGGCTTCTCCTACCATCCCTTCTTCGAGTCCCCCTTCCACCATTCGTCTGAACTATGCCGCACCTGCCATGACGTCTCGAACCCGGCCTACATCCGCCAGGGAACCGAGTACGTACTGATCGATCTCGACTCTCCTCACCCGACCCACGATCCCGCCGACGAGTACCCAGTGGAGCGGACCTACGGCGAGTGGAGCATGAGTGAATTCGCTCAGGGGCCGGTCGATATGGGTGGCCGATTCGGCGGCAATAACCCCGAAGTCAGCAGCTGCCAGGATTGCCACATGCCGAGCACCAATGGAGTCGGCTGCAACATGGGAGCCCCCTCACGGCCCGATCTGGCCCTGCATAACTTTTCCGGGGCACAAACCTGGGTGCTCGATGCGATTCACGCGCTCGACACCTCCTACTTGCTATGGGACACCCCCGCCTACATGGATCCGGCTCAGATCATCATCGCCAAGAACCGCAACGTCGACATGCTCGAAGCGGCCAGCGACCTCGAGGTCACGACAGAAAACGGACAATTGAAGGTCCGAGTGATCAACCAGAGCGGTCACAAACTGCCCACCGGATATCCGGAGGGAAGAAGGATATGGATTGAAGTTCAGTTCCAGAATGTCTTCGGAGAAACTCTGGCCCACCACGGTGCCTACGATTTCGACACGGCGGATCTGGAAGATTCCACCACCACCGTCTTCGAGGCCAAGCACGGGATCGCCGGATTCACCTCGACCCTTTCCGGACTGCCGGAAGGCCCTTCCTTTCACTTCGCACTCAACAACAAGATCATGAAAGACAACCGCATCCCTCCTCGAGGCTACACCTATCTGGGATTCGATTCGGTACAGGCGGCACCCGTGGGAGAGTTCTACGAGGATGGTCAGTACTGGCACGACACCTTTTACGATATTCCCGATGATTCGTATCTGCTCGCGGTGAGGGTCTGGTACCAGACCGCATCCAAGGAGTACATCGAGTTTCTTCGCGACGAGAACATCACCAATGATGCCGGAGAGATCCTTCATCAGCAGTGGTTGCAGCAAGACAAGGGGCCCCCGGTCTTGATGGACGAGATCTCGATGGAACTGGGGATCGAGCCCTTCATCCGTGGCGATGTCAACAACGACGGGTCCGGAGATCTCTCCGATCCGATCCACCTGCTCGGTTCGCTATTCCAGGGTCAGCCCTTCTCCTTCTGCCCCATCTCCGCCGATGGAAACGATGACGGGTCCCTCGACATCTCCGATGTCGTGTTCCTGCTGAACACCTTGTTCACGGGAGGGAGCACCCCTTCCGCTCCTTGGCCCGATTGCGGGCCCGATCCGACCCCCGACTTCCTCCGTTGCTACGGCTATTCCTGTCCCTGATCACCACCTCAGCCGCGGCTGACGGGAGTCATTCGATCTCGAGCAGGAATCCGCCATTTGCGATGGTGATCCTGACCACCTTGATGGATAGTGATGCTTCGACAGTCATCGCCGATCATCTCCTCTCGGAGGGAGCAGACCCATCCAGTTCATGCGCACGATTCTACCGCTGATCCTTCTGACGGCGCTGATCGTATCGATCTGGCCAACGGGGCCCCTCGACTTCGGCTCCCGTAGTCCATGGGATGGCCTGGTGATCTTGATCGACGGTGTCGAAAGATTCGTCGATGAAGATGGTGACCGTGGGGATGGAGATGCGGCCGACAGTTCACCGCTCGATCCACAGTCACGTCTCCTACTGATCGCATCCTTACCCGCTGTCGATGACCTCGGTCGAGATTGCTCGTTGATCGTCGGTACAGCTTTCGCCGATCACTCCGATCCACTGGCACTCTTGCTGCAGGGGGAAACCGACGCCATCCGCCTGCAAAAAATCAAGATGGTCGCCCCACCCGCAGAGATGTACCGCTCGATCGAGGGGATCATCAGTGGATTCTCGGTTCCCGGCGATCTGGATGTAGACTATTTCCCGGGGGGACTGCTTCATGGCGACCAGGTCACCCCGGCAGCAAGCTCGCGGCAGGGTCCACCGCCCCCCTCGATCCTGTTGGCCGATTCCCGTGGTTCGACCACCTTCGAAGCTCACTGCGACGAACAGAAACAACAGCGTTGGCGAGGCGATCGAAAAGATTTCCGAGAACTGTGGGGGCGAGCCCATGACACCGATCCAGACCGCCTGGAGCCGTTCATCCACGGCCGCCTCACCCTCCCAGAACTACCGGACCCGGCGAGAGACGCGGTGGCTCCAGGTCAGAGACGCTGATACCCTCGCATCATGACCGACCAAGATCCTGACACCGCCCACTCCCGGAAACCGAATCCCGGAACCCCGTTCACCTCGAAATCTGTCTCCAACATCGAATCCACCCCTCATCCGGCTGCAACCGAGGCTGCTTTCGGCTCCCTGAGAGAAATGCATGCCTACATGCGTCTCGCAAGAGAGTGGGATTTGCGCTTCGAAAAGATGTTTCGAACTGGAGCCCTATCGAAGTGGTACTCATCGGTCGGAAACGAGGCGACCACCGTCGCTTCAGCCTGCGCCATCGAGGCCGGAGATTCGTTGCTGACCCTTCACAGGGATTCGGGAGCCATCCTCCGTCACTACCTCGACATCAACGCCTTGCTCCCCGGAGTACTGCCGCAAGATCCTGTCATCCGAAAACCGATGGGAGGGGACTCGGAGCACCGTTTCCTGCGCTTGGCTTGCCAGATGCTGGGAAGAGAACATGGCTTCTCTAGCGGGCATGAACGCTCCTATCACTACAACCTGTTCGAGGAGGAGTGGGGCCTCTTCCATATCGGCATGATCAGTCACCTCGGATCGATGATTCCTGTCGCCGCTGGAACTGCTTTTGCCTACCAGCAACAGGGTAGCGATCGTGTGGCGATCAATTTCATCGGAGAAGGTGCCACCTCGACCGGCGATTTCCACGAAGCTCTGAACATCGCCTCGGTGTGGAAGTTGCCGTTCATTCTCGTCATCGAGAACAATCGATGGGCATTCTCGACCCCCACGTCTCAACAGTACGCCTGCGACCATCTGGCGGACCGGGCTCTGGGATATGGCATTCCAGGGGTTCAGGTCGACGGCACCGATGCCGAGGCGGTGCTATCCGTGATGCAGACCGCAGTGGCTCGGGCTCGATCGGGAGACGGGCCGACCTTGGTCGAGGCGATGCTGGGACGCCACCGGGGCCATTCAGAAGGAGACGACTCCCTCCAGCAGGTTCCCGAAGAAGAGTTGCAGCAATACGGTGAACAAGACCCGCTGGATCTCGCCGAAAAACGACTCATCGATGGTGGAGTCTTCTCTCGTGCCTGGATCGATGAGGTGAGAGAGCGATGTGCTTCTCTGGTGATCAATACGGTCGACCTGGCGATGTCGATGCCACAACCCGATGTCCATCAACCGCGGAGCATCTATGCAGACTGACACCTCCACAGAATCCGATGACACCCTTTACATCGATGCCATCAGCGCCGCACTGTCGGATGAAATGCGAGCTGATCCAAATGTTGTGCTGATGGGACAAGACATCGCTGGTCACGGTGGGGCCTTCAAGATCACCCGCGGATTCCTCGAGGAGTTCGGTGACCAGCGGGTTCGAAACACACCCATCGCCGAGAGTGGAACGATCGGCATTGCCATCGGTTCCGCGATGCTCGGAATCAAACCCGTAGTTGAGATGCAGTTCGCCGATTTCATCTCCTGCGGATTCAATCAAATTGTAAACGTCGCGGCAAAGATGTACTGGAGAACAAAACACTCTGTACCTCTTGTGATCCGTCTTCCAAGCGGTGGCGGAATGGGTGCGGGCACATTTCACTCCCAGAACATCGAGAACTGGTTTCTTCATACTCCGGGGCTCAAGGTGGTTTCACCGGCGTACTCCGGCGATGCTTACAGATTACTTCGTGCGGCGATTCGAGACCCGAATCCCGTGCTCTACTTCGAGCACAAATTTCTGTACCGCAGGGAGCGCTCTCCCGTCCAGACTCAATCGGTTCCCGAGCGGATTCTCGGTGAATCTTCGATCTTGCGAAGTGGCACCGACATCACCACCGTCTCGTGGGGCTGGATGACTCATCGCACCCTCGAGGCCGCCGAGATCCTCTCGCAGGAGGGCATCGAAGTGGAGGTGATCGATTTGCCGGTCCTCTCCCCTCTCGATCATCGGGGCATCATCCAATCGGTCGAGAAGACCCAGCGAGCCGCCATCATCCATGAGGCTACCGGTACCGGTGGATTCGGCGCTGAGATCGCTGCACGAATCTGTGACGAAGCCATCTGGAGTCTCGATGCCCCGGTCCGTCGAATCACCTACCCCGATAGTCCCCCGCCCTTCCACAAGGGACTGGAAGCGTCGAGGATTCCCACTCCAGAGCGGATCTGTTGCGAATTGCGGCAATTACTCGACGTTTGATCCACCGCCGGCAGCGCTTCGATCATTTTCCAGAAAATTTTGGATTGTCGTGTCCGATCCACCCAGGCTTCCGGATGCACGGTCAAAGGACAGAGGGGAACCGCCCATAACCCCGAGAATACCCAATGACTCAAGATGACATGAAGGACAAGAGCAACGCTCCGGAGCCTGCTCATGGGGAAATTCTAGATCACCTGGTATGGCGAGAACTGGGCTTTGAAAAGCAGTTTGGCGTGACCTTTTTCCAACCCTCGGTCGATGTTCAGAATACAGATTTGACCGATCCCTGAAGGTCTCCGAGAAAGTAACCCACGGTCCATCAGGAAGCGCCCTCATCCGGGTCCTTGAGCGGAATACCGTGCTTCTTCATCCTGCGGTAGAGGGTACGTCTGGAGATGCCCAGAGCCTGACACGCTTCAGACTTGTTGCCCCCTACGACCTCCAATGCGCGCAAGATCACTTCACGCTCGGCACGTCCCAGCACATCCTTGACCCCCGATGAAAACTCACCGGAGTTCAGAATCGATCCACCTAGCAATTCCTGCATACTTGCCCCATCGATGGAGCTCAATCCAGATGCACCGATCCTTCTCGCCAGATGGACCGCATCCCAACCGTTGCCCGGCCAATGGTGGGAGAGCAAAAGCGCCTGAGCCTCCGCTTCCAGTAGCGGAGGAGTGACCATTTCCTCGGTCAGATGCTGATCGATGATCAACAAGGAATCGAGCGGGCGATTCCTCAATGGCGGTAACTGAACCTCGAGACCCGCCAACCGGTAGCGCAACTCCTGCCGGATTCGATTCGTTCCTTGATCAGAGGAGCTGCATGCTAAAAATCGCAAGTCTGCCACCAGTTCTTCGGTCCCGGCAACCCGACGATAGGTGCCCGAATCGATCACCCGTAACAGCGCCGCTTGCAGTGCTGGCGAGGCTTCATCGATGGCATCCAGCAGCAAGGTTCCTCCCGAAGCCCGGTCGAGTAATCCGGGTCGTTGCTGATCGGCATCGGTGAAGGCGCCCTTCTCATTGCCAAATAACTCGACCTCGATGAGTGACTCATTGAGTGTGCCACAATGAAGGACCATGAACTCTCCACCGCCACTGGCCTGATGGATCGCTCTCGCCAACAGATCTTTTCCGGTTCCACTCTCTCCTTCGATGAGGACTGAAATGCGTGTGAGAGCGATCTTTTTCAACTCCTCGATGGGTTTCGAGAGCACTGACGAGTGGCTGATGAAGTTCCCGATCTGGCTGACGATTCGTGGCTCCAATGGTGCTTGCCGGTTTTTTGCAACCACGGCTGGCCCCTCGCGCATCGGTGGATCCGGGATGCGGGTGGGATCTGGAGTTTCCGCTCGAGAGTTCCACCGCTCCCGGTCGAGAATCAGATCGATCAGCGACAGCACCATCTGCTGCTTCGATCCGGATTCCTCATTCTCCGGACCATCGCCAAAGCGTGAATCGAGATAGACTGCGGTCCGCTGTGTTGGCTTTCCCAGGGGAATCACCAGGATCCAGTGCGCTCGCTGCACTCCCTCCTTCTCCGAGGGGGAACGCAGCCTTCGATCCAGATGAGCATCTTTGAACAGTATCGGTGTCTTCCCCGCGCAACCGAGTTCAAAGGCGTGATGTGAGACAGTCGTGGCGGCAACAGGAACCTTGCGCCCTTCAGTACCGCGAGAACACCAGACCTTGTACTCCCCCGCTTCCACGGCACTGACCAGCAGTCCACGCTGAGCGCCATGATGCTGTTGAATCCAGCGCAGCAGCAATTCAACAGCACGCATTGAACTGCTCTTCCCCGGTCTCGGGGCAAGCACCTGCTCGATCAATTCCTGAAAATGTGGGTCTGGGTCTGTCATGTCATCCTGATGGTAGGCGACCGAAGACTGTCGAGCGAGGCCTCACTGCTCAATCCAGCCAGGGAGCGGACTCAGTCTTGAGATGAACGTTCCCCGATGATCCGAGACAAAAGGCTCTGGATGTACTGGTGGCCCAGAGGCCGAAGTAATCGTACGGAATCTCCCCTGGCTTTGACCATCAACTCGTCGATATTGGTGTAGGACTCGCCGTCCACCACCACGCGGATCGGTCGCTTATCCCCACCCTCTCCGAAGATGCGAATCGTCGTATCGAGCGGAAGAACCACCGGAAACTGCAGCGAATGAAACTGGACCGGGCGATGTGCATTGAGGGGAGTGACGACCAATCCTTCCACTCTCGGATGTACCACCGGACCGCCAGCCGCCAGTGAATATGCGGTAGAACCCGCTGCGGTTGCCATCACCAGACCGTCTCCGGAGTAGGCGTTAAGGAACACTTCATCGATGTAAACTCCGAGGTGAACCGTCTGGCCAGAATCGCGTTCCAGAACGATGTCGTTGATTCCCGCAGCTTGGCCTTGGGTCCCATCCGTCGACTTCCAGGTCGCCTCTATCACGGGCAAGCGCTGCTCCACGAATCGACCACCGAGCAATGTGCTGACCAGAGCGGCTGGCTCTTGCTTGGGATTCATCAGAAATCCGACTCGGCCGAAATTGACTCCGTAGCAGGGGATCGGAGGATGGTCCAGCTCTCTCAGCAGAGACATCAGCGAACCATCTCCGCCGACGACGATGATGAGGTCCTCATCTACCTGCGGCAATTCGCCCGAGGCGGGAGACCAGAAGCGCGATTGCAAACCCGATGAATCCAGCACAGCCGACACATCCGTGATGAATTGATCCATCTCGATAGATGTAGAATCGGCCACGATGAGAATTCGTTCTGGTTTCAACATCGAGCGCCCTCCTCGACTACCCCACTGTGGAAGCCACCGCTTCACCCCCGCGCTCTCGCAGGGTTTTTTCAAAGAAAGGAATGGTGCTGGAAAGCCCTTCCTTCAGCGACACCTTTGGACTCCAGTTGAGCACCTTCTTGGCCAGACTGATATCTGGCTGCCTGACCTTTGGGTCGTCCTCAGGGAGATCCTTGAACTGAATGTCGCTGGAGGATCCGGTCGCCCGGATGACTTCCCTGGCGAATTCGGTGATGGAGATCTCGACCGGATTCCCGAGATTGACCGGTTCGGTGAAGTCCGACTCGAGAAGTCGGTAGATCCCTTCGACCAGATCGCTGACATGACAGAAAGATCTTGTCTGGGAGCCATCTCCGAACACCGTCAATGGTTGCTCGGTCAGTGCCTGACAGATGAAATTAGGCAGCGCTCGGCCGTCGTTGAGGCGCATCCTTGGGCCATAAGTATTGAAGATCCTGACGATCCTGGTGTCGACTCCGTGGCTTCGATGGTAGGCCAGCGTCATCGCCTCGGCAAATCGCTTCGCCTCATCGTAGACCCCTCTGACGCCAATCGGATTCACATTGCCCCAATAAGATTCTGGCTGCGGGTGAACCAACGGATCGCCATAAACCTCGCTGGTACTGGCCAGCAAGAACTTTGCACCACAGGCTTTTGCCAGTCCCAGCGCCTTGTGGGTCCCGAGGGAGCCGACCTTGAGGGTCTGGATCGGATATTCCTGGTAATCGATGGGGCTTGCCGGAGATGCGAAGTGAAGGATGGCATCGACCTTGGTCGGGACATGGATGAACTCGGTGACATCATGGCGGATGAACTGGAATCGTGGATTCCCGAAGAGATGCTCGATGTTTCGAATATCTCCCGTGAGCAAATTATCCATCACCACGACTGTGCAATCTCTGCTGAGGAATAGATCGGCCAGGTGAGAGCCGATGAATCCTGCTCCGCCGGTGATGAGTATATTACTTCCGGACATCCGCGTCTCTCCTTGATCCGATTCCGTGGTATTCAAGCCCATGCTTGCAAGTCATCTCTTCATTCCAGATATTTCTACCATCATAGATCACCGGCTGCTCCAGTAGTTTCACCATCTTGGGAAAATCAGGACGTCTGTATTCATTCCATTCAGTCACCAGCAACAGTGCGCTGGCTCCAATAATCGCTTCGTATGGATCAGAACTGTACTCGATCAGGTCACCCATCTCAGTCCTTGCGGTTTCAATCGCCTCGGGATCATGAGCCCGGACCACCGCTCCGCGGCGGACCAGTTCCTTGGCGATCACCACGGACGGGGCCTCTCTCATGTCATCCGTTCTCGGCTTGAAAGCCAGACCCCACATGCCAAATACATGCCCTGAAAGATCTTCGCCGAAACGACTCACGATTTTTTCGACAAGACGAAGCTTCTGGCGATTGTTGACGGCATCGACCGCGTCGAGGATATCCAGGGTCGATCCATGCTCCCGGGCCAGCGCTGAAAGCGCACGGACATCCTTTGGAAAACAGGAGCCTCCGTACCCGACACCAGGAAAGAGAAAGTGTGGTCCGATCCTTTGGTCTGAACCCATTCCCTGGCGCACTTTCGATACATCTGCTCCGACGCTCTCACACAATCGAGCGATGTCATTCATGAACGAGATCTTGGTGGCAAGCAGCGCATTGGAAGCATATTTGGTCATCTCCGCAGATGAGGGATCCATCACCAGCAATGGTTTTCCGGTTCTGACGAAGGGTGAGTAGAGATCTCTCATCAGGTCTGCGGCTCCATCGTCATCGGTTCCGATGACCACCCGATCTGGTTTCATGAAGTCATCGATGGCCGCACCCTCCTTGAGAAACTCAGGATTGGACACCACCTCGACCGAATGAGGACTAGCCTCTCGAATCAGATTCCTGACCACCACTGCGGTTCCCACCGGGACCGTCGATTTGTTGACCACTACCAGTGGCCCTACCATGGCTCTTCCAATCTCGGTCGCCACCGTCCGGACCGCCGACAGGTCGCAGGATCCGTCCTCCCCCTGGGGAGTACCCACTGCGATGAAGACTACCTCTGCTTTTGCGATGGAACTCTTGAGATCGGTGGTAAAGGACAACCTTCCGGCCTTGGCGTTGCGCGCCACCAGCTCTTCGAGCCCCGGCTCGTAAATTGGAATGTGGCCTTCCTTGAGGCTCTCAATTTTGGCCGCATCTCGATCGACGCAGGTCACATCGTTGCCGCTTTCTGAAAAGCAGGTCCCTGTGACCAACCCTACATAGCCGGTTCCTACTATTGTGATTCTCATGTTTGAGGTCTCTCCAACCCTTACAAGGCGATACAGCAGATCCACCAGATCACGGGTGGAACGTCCAACAGGATCATATCAGAGCAAGATCTCAGCGGCATCAAAGGTCGAGAAATCCTCCAGGTACGATGTCGCTCGATGATCCTGATGCGTACAATGAGACCCATGCATAGTGATGATTTCCTCTCGGGCCTTAACCAACCCCCTCCTCCCCCTGATCCCAAGAGTGATCCAGATGATCCGTCGCCCAGGTCCTGTTTCAGCGATTTACCGCTGCCAGGCCCGGTCCTGGACCAGTTGACCGCTCTCGGGTTCCTTCACCCCACTCCGATCCAGGAGTTGACCATCCCTGTCGCCATGAAGGGCATCGACCTGATCGGCAAGGCGGAGACTGGAACCGGCAAGACCCTGGCCTTCACCAGCCCCATCATCGGGCAACTCGATTCTGAGCGTGTCGCAGTCCAGTCGATCGTGCTGTGCCCGACTCGCGAGCTGGCTCAGCAGGTGGAGGAAGTGGCGGCAGCACTGGGTAAGCCCCTCGGGATACGAGTGGCTCTGGTGGTCGGCGGTGTTCATCAATCACAACAATTGCTGCAACTGCGACGGGGAGCCCAGATGGTCGTGGGAACCCCTGGTCGAGTTCTGGACTTTCTTCGAAGCGGCAAAATACGACTCGGCTGGGTCGAACACGTGGTCCTCGATGAAGCAGACCGGATGCTGGACATGGGATTCATCGATGATGTCTCAGAAATTCTCCAGCACACTCCTCCCGAAAGACAGACCTATCTCTTCTCTGCGACCCTTCCGCCGAAGATCAAGTTCCTGACCAAGAAGTTCATGAAGGATCCGCAAGTCATCTCCACCATCCGGGAGATCGCCACCGTGCCCGATATCGACCAGCAATTCATTCGCTGCGAAGACTGGGCCAAGAAATACTGGGTCCACCAGCTTCTCGATCAAAACCCGGACCAAACATGCATCATCTTTTGCAACACCCGTAGAGCAGTCATCGATCTCGATCGGGATCTTTGGGGGCGCGGATATCCGGCCGGATCGTTACACGGAGATCATGACCAGGACCGCCGGTTCAAGGTGCTGGAAGGCTTCAAGAACAAGCAGATCAAAACGCTGGTCGCTACCGATGTCGCGGCCCGGGGACTCGATGTGGAAGCGGTGGCACGGGTAATCAACTTCGACATCCCGGACGAGGTCGAAACCTATGTTCACAGGATCGGCAGGACTGGCAGGGCCGGCGCAGCCGGCGAAGCGATCAGCCTGATCGACTCGCGAGATCGACTCTCCTGGAATCGGATCCGAACGGAAACTGGATTCCCCATCGAGGAGTCGAGCTGGAAGCCCCCGAAAGATGCTCGCCCCGATCCCGCGCAGCGCTCCTACCGCCGTTCCCCGGCCAAGCCCGGGGGAAGTGGGCCCTACCGCGGTGGTGGTGGTGGCGGTCGCAGTGGTGGCGGCGGCGGTCGTAGTGGTGGTGGTGGCGGCGGCGGTCGCAGTGGTGGTGGTGGTGGCGGCGGTCGCAGTGGTGGTGCTGGTCGCAGTGGTGGCGGAGGAGGAAGTTCTCGTCGCAGCGGCGGTTCCGGATCTCCTCGCCAGGGCGGCAAACGCCCCTCTCGCTGAGTCCTCGTTCTCGCCGAATCTTCATCCAGCGAACTCGATTTGATCGCTCTCGTTCCTCTTCCTCGAACGATCCACGCTTCCTGACAACTCAGGATGAGAAAGGCCCCGATCCGCACTGAGCGAAACGGGGCCCCATCTACATTCGTACGGTTCGCCGGGCTAGTACATGCCGCCCATGCCGCCCATGCCGCCACCCATGCCGCCCATGCCACCCATGCCGCCAGCAGCTGCAGCTGCCCCTGCGCCATCTTTGCTCGGCATCTCGCTGACCACGGCCTCGGTGGTGAGCAAGAGCCCACCGATGGAAGCTGCGTTCTCGAGTGCAGTGCGGGTCACCTTGGTCGGATCGATGATTCCAGCAGCAATCATATCGACGTAATCGATGTTGAGTGCGTCGAAACCCTGGGCTCCTTCACCATTTTTGACTCGCTCGCTGACGATGGCACCATCGACGCCAGCGTTCTCGGCGATCTGACGGAGCGGAGCCTCGACCGCCCTGCGGACGATATCGACACCGACATTTTCGTCACCTTGAATCTTCAGCTCATCCAGCACCAGGCTGGCACGAAGAAGAGCAACTCCTCCGCCAGGCACGATACCTTCTTCGACGGCAGCGCGAGTCGCGTGAAGCGCATCCTCGACGCGGGCCTTCTTCTCCTTCATCTCGATCTCAGTGGCCGCCCCGACGTTGATCTGGGCAACACCACCGGCAAGCTTCGCCAGGCGCTCCTGCAGCTTCTCGCGATCGTAATCGGAACTGGCCTTCTCCATCTCGGAGCGAATCTGATCGATCCGACTCTTGATGTCCTCGGAGGAACCGGCTCCCTCGATGAGGGTGGTGGCGTCCTTCTCGATGATCACCTTCTTGGCGCGTCCGAGGAACGAGATATCCACGTTCTTCAGATCGATACCCAGGTCATCAAAGATGGCACGTCCACCGGTGAGGGTCGCAATATCCTCGAGCATCGCCTTACGACGATCTCCGAATCCCGGCGCCTTCACAGCACAGCAGGAGAAAGTACCACGCAGCTTGTTGACCACCAGGGTCGCCAGAGCTTCGCCCTCGATGTCCTCAGCGATCACCAGGATCGGCTTGCCGGACTGAGCGATCTTCTCGAGCAGCGGAACCAGATCCTTGATGGAACCGATCTTCTTCTCGTGGATCAGCAGGTATGCGTCTTCCAGAACACACGCCATCTCCTCGGTGTCGGTGACGAAATGGGGGGAAAGGTATCCCTTGTCCATCTGCATCCCCTCGACCCAGTCGACGGTGGTGTCGAGCGACTTGCCCTCTTCCACGGTGATGACGCCGTCCTTGCCGACCTTTTCCATCGCATCGGCGATGATGTTTCCGATCTCAGGATCGTTGTTGGCAGCAATGCTACCGACCTGGGCGATCTCGGTCTTGTCCTTGACCTCCGTCGACATCTCACCAAGGCGAGCCACGATCGCCACGACAGCCTTCTGGATTCCTCTCTGCAGACTCACCGGGTTTGCACCCGCAGTGACATTCCGCAGTCCTTCATGGAAGATTGCATTGGCGAGAACTGTCGCAGTGGTGGTGCCGTCTCCGGCGTTGTCGGAGGTCTTGGAGGAGACCTCTTTCACCATCTGTGCGCCCATGTTCTCGAAGGAGTCCTCGAGTTCGATCTCACGCGCAACGGTCACACCGTCTTTGGTGACAGTGGGAGGCCCGAAAGATTTCTCAAGAACGACATTACGGCCCCTCGGACCGAGCGTGACCATGACGGCCTTCGCGAGCTTGTGTACACCTCTGCGTACGGCGTCGCGAGCTTCGTGGTCAAACGCGATGCGCTTTGCGCCCATCGTGTCGCTTCCTCTCATTATCGTCATCCTCCAGGGTTCTCCCGGTGGATGACTGGGTTGATCTCAGTGAACTAGTCGACGATCGCGAGGACATCATCCTCACTCATGATCAGGTACTCTTCGCCTTTCACTTTGATCTGGGTTCCGGCGTAGGAGCTGAAGATCACACGATCGTTCTTGCTGACCTGGAAATTGGCACGATTGCCATCCTTGAGGAGTTTGCCGTCTCCGAGCGCCATCACGCGCCCCTCACTCGGCTTTTCCTTCGCATTGTCAGGCAGGAAAATCCCACCCTTGGTCTTGTCCTCCGCTTCGAGTCGCTTGACGACGATTTTGTCGTTCAGCGGACGAAGATTCAGATTCGCCATCTGAGTCGCCTCTCTTTCCCGTGCCCATGCGGGCATTCTCATGAAGACCTCGACAGATTCCTCATCGGAATCCAGTCCAAGATCTGTTGTCAGTTCTTCAGCAAGGTTTGAACCAGCTCCCGGACACTACTCCGGAATAGATCTGGCTCGACCGGTTTCGGCAACAACGCGAAACCACCTGCTTCTTCTACATCTTTACTCAATGCTTCACTCGCTTCGCCGCTGACGAACAGAGCCGGCAATTGCCAGCGGAACTCGGTTCGGATCCTTCTCAGCAACTCGACTCCGGTCAGGTCTGGCATGTTCACATCCAGCACCAGAAAATCGAAGGGGTTGGTCTCGCCCCGGTCGGCGGAATCGGGAAACTGAACACGACAGAGCAACTCCAGCGCCTCGACGCCGCCCCCTGCATTTTCGGTTTCATACCCCGCACCATCGAGCAAGGCGGTCAAACTGCCACGGACTCCTGCGTCGTCATCTGCGAGCAGCACTCGATAGCGCCCCCGACGGGAATTGGTTCCCGGTGTGATGATCTCCGCCAGCATCGTGGTCCCTTCTCCGATCCCATTTCGGATCGCGGACTTTTCCGCTCATCCTCCTTTTTCGCAACGATCGTGCCGCGCAGCGACAAGTTCGCGACCTGATTACAAGTCACTGCTTGGACTATAGTTATGATTCCCCTGCTGGACGACAGAGCGGCCCAGCGACAACTTCGACTGCCAGAATGGCATAGGCCCGGAGGAGTGGTGGCGGACTCCTGCCACGGTGGCAGATGGTGCAGGCGGTGGATCTGTTGAATTGTCAGGGGCGGATGGCGACGATTCATCTAGGACAGCGGCGAGGAGCCATTGCCACCAGGTCAACGAAGAGGAACGGGGTCGTTAGTTGTCTCACCCAGCGGAAGACCCCACCAATCTCGGAGATGCGATCCGAGCCGCTCTCGATTCCGCCGATGCCGATCGGCAATTGAAAGCGACGCTCAAGGACATCCGCCCCGAAGACATCGCTCACATTCTCGACGATCTCGATCCCGATCAGAAACTGAAGGTGTTCGACACCATCGAGACCGAAACCCAGGCGGAGGTGATCGACGAGACGGACCCCACCTCTCGAGAACAAGTCCTCGAAAATCTCGATCTCTCCGAGCTCAAGTCGATCCTCGAGGAGATGCCACCTGACGAGGCCACCGACCTCCTCAATCAACTTCCCCAGGCCCGGCGCCGCCAGGTGTTATCGGGGCTGGATCCTGCAACCACCGTTGAGTTGCTCCGGCTGATGCAGCACCCGGACGATTCTGCGGGTGGGATCATGACCCTCGACTACCTTGCGGTGAATCCTCAACTCACTTCCGAAGATGCCATCTCCCTGATCCAAAAAAACATCGAGACCGAGGTGGTCAATTACGTTTACGCCATCGACGAGCAGCGGCACCTGATCGGAGTCATCTCGATCCGAGACCTGCTCGGTTCAGATCCGAAAACCCAGGTCTCTGAATTGATGGAGACTGAAGTGATCTCCATCGCCGTGGACGAGGATCAAGAAGCCGTGGCGCTTCTAGCTCGACGCTACAACCTCCAGGCGATTCCGGTGGTCGATCATCACGATCACCTGCTAGGGGTGGCGACCTTCGACGACATCGTCGAGATCCTCAGCGATGAAGCCGATGAGGACATCTACCGCCTGGCGGGGGCTCCCGAGGTGCACCCCGCCCAGCAGAAGGTACTGCGCAGGGCATTGCTCAGAATCCCCTGGCTGTTCCTGCCGGTGATCAGCGGATTCATCCTGGCGTGGATGCACCCGGATGACCGTAGTCTGGCAGAGATTCTCGCCTCCGGGTCGGATCAGAGACTGATACTGGCCGCCTTCATTCCGCTGGTGATGGGCATTGCCGGTGGGGTCGGTACCCAGTCTGCGACGATGGTGGTTCGTGGAATGGCGGTCGGCGACATCGAACTGGGGCGAACCACTCTGAGATTGTTCCGCCAGGAGGTGGTCGTAGGGATCTTCATCGCATTCGCGATTGGAGGTGTGGTCGGCCTGGTCCTGGCCCTCGCTACCGGTGCAGAGAGTTCCACCGACTGGTTCCACTTTCCCCTCGCCGTGGCGGTTGGAATCGGAGCAGGTATCGTCCTCGCCAGTGCCTGTGGGACTGCTTTACCCATCTTCTGCGAAAAAATCGGCCTCGACCCTGCTCTGGTTGCAGGTCCGTTCATCACCAGTTTCAACGATGTAACCGCTGCGATCACCTTCATCGCCGTGGCGGAGATGATCTTGCGAACCTTGTGAGGTGGGTGCGGGAATCGGCTACTTGTACTCGGACTCGTCGATGCCGTAGCGATCCAACTTGTTGTAGAGGGTCTGGCGCGGAATCTTTAACTGTTTCGTGACCCTCGACTTGTTGCCACGGTTTCTCCGCAGCGCCGTCAGAATCACCAGTCGTTCCACCTCTGCAATGATGTCATTGAATCCCTCGGTAGCAGGGATTCTCAGGACCAGTTCTTCGACCGTCGACTGGACATTCTCACCATGAAGTCTCTCCCCCGAGGGCTTCTCGAGGTAACCCTCGACCAGCTTCCGGGGAATAATCCTCTGCTCGCTGGCGAGAACCGACTGGCTCACCACATTTCGCAATTGTTGGAGATTTCCAGGCCACGAATAGGCGACCAGTTCCGCCAACGCACTTCGCGAGAACTTTCGCGTCGGGGTGCCTTGCTCCAGGGCATCGGAAAAGAATTGCTCGATCAGGTGGGGCAAATCCACGATTCGCTCCCTCAATGGAGGCACCTCGAGAGTAAATCCGGCCAAGCGGTAGTAGAGGTCTTCACGGAATTTTCCGGACCGCACCATCTCCGGCAGATCCTGGCAGGTCGAGGCCACAATCCTCACATCGACGGGGATCAGTTCCGAGCCGCCGACCGGGCGTAGCATTCCCTCTTGAAGCACCCGCAGTAGTTTCTGCTGGAACTCAAGGGGGAGATCCCCGACCTCTTCGAGAAAGACGACGCCACCGCTGGCTCGTTCGAAGACACCATTCTGATCATCATCGGCTCCACTGAAGGCACCTTTACGCCAACCGAACAATTCACCCTCGACCAGGCTCGGTGTCAGCCCCCCACAGGAGACCACCTCGAATCGATGGTGTTGCCGCTGAGTTCCCTCATGAAGGGTCCGGGCGAGCAGGCTCTTGCCGGTTCCAATCTCTCCGGAGATCAACACGCTCAGGTCCGATTCACGCAAGCTCTCCAGATGAGAGAGAACATCACACATCACAGGATCGTAGCTGGACACGGTACCGAGACTCTTGAGGGCCCGGGTCGCTTCGGGAGGGTATTCTGATTTTTCCTGATCGAGAATCGACAGTTCGATGTCATGATCTGCCAGAGATTCCTCGGCTCGTTCGATCTGGCTTTCCAACTGCTCGATTCTTTGTGCCTGCTGACTGATCAGCAGCGAATCGATGATCTCTCCTTCAACCAGATTCACCATTGTTGCCAGCAAATCTGCTGATTCTTGATCAAAGCCACTGCTCTGGTGGGCCTCTACCAGGAACAGCATCCTCTGCTGACCAGCGGTAGAGAGCAGGAAGGAGAGGATGGGGCCATGCTGCGCCAGATCATCTCCCACCGTGTACTGCGGCCCCTCCAGTTCTGCCAGTCGCTGGACCATCTGGGGATTGATCGCTTCAGGAGGACGCTGCCCCCCCACGGTTTTGCTGACGATCTCCTGGCAGTCGTGCCATCCAGCCGATTCTTCGGAGTGGATCTGATAGGCGATGGCACAGCGAGCATTGAACTGTTCCAGAAAGACTCCCAGTAACGACGCGGTGAGAAACTCACTTCGTCGAGATAACTGCACTTCCTCGAGGCCCTGCAGGCCTTCCCGAAGTTCGAGTTCGAGAGCGTGATCCGACAACGGACAATCCTCCTGGCTACTGCCCTTCACGGGCTCCTGGTCTAACCTGCACGAGATCCCGATTTCAGGGTATCCTTCTGCAGTGCTCCTGTTCGATCGGTCCGAGCCGGAGTCACCGAAATGACTTCGAGCCAATTCCTGGTAACAAGAGGCTCCACATGCAATATCGGCAGCGGTAGCGTACCGGCTGAAGTGTTTTCTTGAAGATTCGCCTCTGGCGGAAGAGTAGGAGACTCTCGGTCCATGTGCAATGGACCCGGAAAATAGCCTGACCCATGATCACGATAATTTTCACACTGTCGCTGCTGGCCTCGCCTCTCCCCACCGTCTACGCCATCGATGACGAACCGACTGGCACCTCTTCTGACATCTCGATTTGGATCAAGCATCTGGGATCCGAGGAATGGTCTGTGAGAGAAGAAGCCGCTCGGAAGCTGCTGGACGCCGGACCTGCTGCGATCGGTGCATTGCGATCCTCTCTGATGGATCCAGATCCCGAGGTGCGCGCACGAATCAAGGAGATGCTCTCTCTTCTCTCTCCACCGGTGTTGATCGTCGATGTGGTGCGAGTCGGAAATTCAGGGGAAGGCTCGTGGCTCTCACGTCGGACCGATCTCGATTCCACCTCGATCCGCTTCAGCCGAAACGAACTGATCCAGAGCAGTGTCACATCGGCCACTGAAGAGCGCAGGATCCAGGTCGAGATTCGAGGGACTGAAGCGCCCTACTCGGTGGAGATCCTCTTTCCCGGGGTCAACTCGACCATCGTCAGCGGTCCCCCCGCTCGTGGACTCGACCCTGGTGTCCCATGGGTGGTCCTCTCCGAGGAACGGGTGGCGATGGAACATGCACTGGGCGAAACCACCACCGATGGTGAACTCGCCACCTGGGTCGCAGTCCTGCATCACGATCCCTCCGAAGAACTGGAGCGATTAGAACCCGCCGAAAGACTGCGCAGGGCAATGATCGAGCATCTACCCCACACCGATGATCCAGCACTCTGGATGCTGGCCAGCATCTGGCCTGAGGAGCAACTCCTTCCAGCCCCTACCAGAGGTGAGAGTCCGCGGATTCGAGACGCTCACACGTTGGCTCGGCTGAGCAGCGGCGATACCACGGCCCGCAACGATTTGACCCGTCTGGTTGCCGATCACCTCGACGGTTCCGATACGATGGCCATCCGGCGGATCGATGGGTTGATTCCCGGACTCATCGAAGCCCAGATCGATCGATCGATCGAGCTCTTGATTCGCCATTGCGGTGATCTCTCCCCGTGGCGGCAGCACCTCACCTGGCATGCTTTGCTGCAGCGCCTCGAGGATCCTCAGTTTGCCTCGACTCACGGCAAGAGTCTGATCGAAGCCATCCTCTCACCGGCGGCACTACCGATACTGCGCTGGACCAACTCTCGTATGGCCTCGTTATGGAGTGCCTTGCATCGCCATGTTCCCAGCGGCCAGTGGATGGAAGCCCTCGATGGCCGCATCCGGAATGCTCTCGAAGAGGATCTGGCCCAGGCTTCCGGTCGAATCCCGCTGATCCTGGGAACCCTCGCATTTCTCTCCAACCGTTCAGAGGCACTCCCACAGGAGTGGCTCTCCTACGTCAGTGAACTGATCCCTTCGCGGCACGCCGAGATCGCCATCGGCGTACTGGCTGCCCAGATGCAACATCTGAAGGAGGTTCCCGAGGAGATCTGGCTTCAGGTCTGCAAGGGATTTGCCACCGGGCTCGCCAGTAGCGATACCACCATCGGATTCCGTGTCCGGAACTCGGTGACCCGGTTCAGCGAGTTCAGGTTCCTGTCCCCCGCCATTCGCCGCGCACTGTTCGAGACGTTGATCGAAGTGCTCGCCCATGGGTCCAACAATCATCGATCGACTGCGGCCCAACTACTGTCGAAGAATCTTGGTCGCCCTGCGACTCCACAACTGCGAACTCGAGACCAGAGTTACTGGACTACACAGGCAAAGTACTGGAAAGAGCGGCTCGAAGTCCTGGAGGATGATCAACTCTACCCAGAGATCGAAGAGAATCGGTGGGTCCGACTGACCCTGGCAGATTTCAGAATCGATCCAGAAGGCAAGACCGATCCATTGAGAATCCAGCGAGTCGTCTTGCAGGTGGGACGACGTTTGGTTTCCATCGAAGACAATGGCGAAGATGAGTCGATCCAGATCGAGAGCACTGCTGGCAATACTCATCGACTCTCCGGATCGATTTTGCTGGTGGCCGGTCGCCCGGTACTGGCACGGTTGCGACCGCGCTGGCGCCGCTGGGTACATCGGGTCAGTTCTGCCAGATTGGGTTCCGAGAGCGCTCAGTCTCGCTCCCTGGTCACGTACCAGACCCTGGTCCTGATGGAGGTGATCGATGCGGACGAGGCCCTCGATCAACCGGGTTGGGAAGCTGAACCGAGCTGGCAAGGGATCGAACAGACACTGCTGACTCAGATGAGCTCACCACAACAGACCACCAGAAATACCGTCATCGACATCGTGACCACCTTGCAACTCGAGTCTGCCAGGGAACCCCTCATTGCATTGTGGGAAAACTCCCAAAGCGAAGCGGTGGCGCGAGCATTACTCGCCCTGGGAGACCTTCGTGGCAGGGATCTGCTATTCAAGGGGATCCAGGTGCTGGCGCAGAGGGCGACCCGGGAAGCCCAGAAATCGATGGAACAGTTACTGCTGCTGGGTGATCTCGAAACCGTCCATCTGGTGCTCGGTTGGCTTGAAACACCCGTCTCGGAGCGCAACCGCGTCCTCGAGAACCAGTTGCCGGTGGCCCTCCGGGCCATCGAGTCGTGGGTCGCCAGTCACGCCAATGAGGACAATTTTCCCCGGGAACGGCTCCTCTCGGTACTTGTCCAACGATGCGACACCCGCAATCTCCGCAATTATTCAATTCCACTGCTACGACGACTCACAGGGGAGGATATGGGCTGGTGGAACACTTTCTCCATCACCGATTCCGGCGAGAGGATTGAAGCACAGGAGGAAATTGCAGCGCGCTGGAGAGACTGGTGGAAAAGAAGATCAGAAAGATCTGCAGATCCAGTAAAGATGAACCCACTTCGCGACCGATGACTCTTCCATGGGCAAACAACGCCCAGGTGATCGTGCGCCGACTACCGGCTCTATCACCACGCTCCCATAGGAAGGGACCACAGCATGTCAGCTCGCGAAGTCGGCCTTGAGGCATATTTCCTCGATATCAATCGTCATTCGCTCCTCACCGCCGCGGAAGAGAAAGCTCTTTCGTTACTCGTACGCCAGGGTGATCCCGAGGCACGTGACAAGATGGTTCGATCGAACCTGAGGCTCGTGGTCAGCATCGCCAAGCACTACGTGGAGCGCGGCCTTCCCTTACTTGACCTGATCGAGGAAGGCAATCTCGGCCTACTCAAGGCCGTAGAACGCTTCGATCCCGCTGCGGAGTGCCGGTTCAGCACCTACGGAACCTGGTGGATCAAACAATCGATCAAGAGAGCGCTGATCGACACGGTGAAATCGGTTCGCATCCCTTCTTACATGGTGGAAACCATCACCAAGTGGAAGAAAGCGGCTGCTGACCTCGCCATCGAGCTGGGACGACCGGCACAGTTCCACGAGATCGCCGAGCGGATGGAAATCCCCATGGAGAAGACCGACATCATCAAGAATGCTCTCCTTGTTGCAGATTCTGTCAGCCAGACCATTTCGATCGAAAACTCCTGGACCATCTCCGACATCATCGAAGACCCCTCTCAAACTCAACCCCATGCTTCTCTCGAGAAGAAGATCCAGGTCGAGATGATTCACAACCTGCTCGGACACCTCGACGATCGCGAAACCAAAATCCTTCGGATGCGTTACGGCCTCGATAATGGAGAGCCGATGACCCTGAAGGAAATCGGTCAGCGAGTGAACCTGTCTCGTGAGCGGGTCCGCCAGATCGAGAACGATGCCCTCGGCAAGTTGCAGGAGTTGGTCGCAGAAGGGCAGATCGAGCAACCGGAGATCTATGACGAGCAATACGAGGAGATGACTGGCTAAAGCTCGAGGCTCCGCCTCTCTTTCACCCCATCCAGCCTTCGGATAACATTCCCCCTTCAGCAGCGGCGGTCCCTCGACCGTCTCCACTGAAGGGGGATTTTCATGAATGAATCTACAGATACCCGCATCGATCTCCTCAGGAGCAAGATCGCCACCGTTGCGGACTTCCCGGCTCCTGGGATCCAGTTCAAGGACATCACTCCGCTCCTTGCATGCCCCAAAGCCTTCCCCACTTCGATCGAACTGCTCGAGGAACGGGTTGCCCATCTTGGTGTCGAGATCATCGCAGCCCCCGAGTCGAGGGGGTTCCTCTTCGGAGTGCCACTGGCGATGCGAATGAATGTCGGCTTCGTGCCGATTCGAAAGCCTGGAAAACTACCCAGAGAAATACACTCGGTCGAATATTCACTCGAATACGGCACTGACACCGTCGAGATGCACGCCGATTCGATCCAGCCAGGTCAAAAGGTCTTGATGGTCGACGATGTACTGGCCACTGGTGGCACGATGGCTGCCTGCTGCGAACTGGTAGAGAAGATGGGTGGGGTCGTCATCGGGTGTGTCTTCCTGATGGAACTCACCTTTCTCGGAGGACGGGCCAAGCTGCCGGATGCTCAGGTGTTTCACCTGCTGGAGGAAAACGATTGAACAGGAGAAGCGCATTGAAACTGGCTCGGCTCGCAACAGGCGAGGCCAAGCGAGCCACCAGAGGTCTGAGAAAACCCGGATTCCCGAAGTTATTCTACCTCTCATACATGATACGAGACCTCGATCTATTCGAAGTAGAAGCACGGTACGGCGCTCTCTACCGCGATGAACAGTACCAGCGAAGAAACTGTCTCGCCGATGCTCGGGTGGGTAGTTTCCGCAGAGACCAGGTCACCGATGGTGGTCTGTTCGACAACTCCAAGGATGATGAATCGCATAGTTATGTCGAACTACCCATCTCCGATCGCTCCGATCCGATGCGAATCGGGCTGTGGCGTCTGACCGATGCAAAGTACCGGGAAGCGGAGGAAGCATTCCTCAGAAAACGTGCTCACGAGTTGACCTACCTCGATACCAATGAACACCTCGGAGCCTGGCAGAAATGTTCTGCACATCAGGCCCGGAGTCCGAACCAGCTCCCCCCCATCGATCGAGAGTACTGGTCGAACTTTGTCGAGAAAGCCAGCGCCACCATGCTCGCCTTCCCGAGGATTCGAAACAGCCACGTGGAGCTCAAGGTTCGCCATCAGACCAACATTTTCGTCAACTCCGACGAATCCCTCTCCATCGAGAGCCTCGCTTACTGGCAGCTGGAGGCGCATCTCTGGTTTCTGAGTAAAAACGGAGATGGAATCCCCTGGACCGTCAGTCACTTCACTCCGCATCCGGATCAGTTACCGGACCTGAACAGTTTTCGCCGAGAAATTCGATCTGCGGCAAGGCTACTGGAGAAGATTTCGGCCGCGCCAAAGATCCACTCCTACTCGGGACCGGTATTGCTGGAGCCGGTTTCTGCCGGATTGCTGATTCACGAGGCACTCGGTCATCGACTGGAAGGAAACCGACTGCGAGCCACTGGCGAGGCCAAGACCTTCGCCGATGCCCTGGGAGATCGGGTACTTCCCGAATTCTTGACACTGCACGACGATCCGACCCAGACATCCTGGATCGATTCCAATGATCGTGAACAGGGCCTGGTCGGTCACTACAAATTTGACGATGAGGGAACCCCCGCTGCAGATGCACGCCTGATCGAGAACGGGAAATTGACCGGGTTCCTCACCGGAAGAGTTCCTGTCAACAAACGACATCGTTCCAATGGCCACGCCAGATCGAGACGGCATGAGCGATCGATGAGCAGGATGGGCGTGACGATTCTCGAGGCTACGAACGGGCTGGACCAGGCAACCCTCAGGGCACAACTGATCGATCAGGTCAAGCAACAGGGTTTGCCGTATGGCATCCGTATCATCGATGCCACTGGCGGAGAAACTGCGACCGATTCCTATGACTTCCAGGCATTTCTTGGAGAAGTGAATCTCGCTTCGAGGATCTATCCGGATGGACGCGAGGAATTGGTCCGAGGAATCAACTTCATCGGCACCCCTCTCAATGCTGTTCATGGAATCATTGCTGCTGGTGATCAACCCGTGCTGGACAATGGTTGGTGTGGAGCGGAGAGCGGATTCGTTCCGGTGTCTACCATCAGTCCGTCGCTTCTGGTCCGTCACCTGGAACTACAGAGCAAATCGGAAACGCCATACACCCAGTACTGCTATCCGATGCCCGGGAGAAAATGATCCGCCTTCATCACTGCAACTGATCGGCGATGTCTGGCAGCAGTGGACGGACCGCCTGAGTCATCAATGCTCGATTGGAACCTTCCCCGACCCGGGTCACGAACAGATCAGCACTGTGTCGTGCCAACCCGAACTCGTCGAGGCTAGCCACCCCACCGCAAACCTCCATCGCATCCATCAGGAGCCTCGACGCGACACGGCTGCAATCGATCTTCACCTTTGATGCCTGTTCACGCTTTATCGATCCATTGTCATGGCATCTCGCCAGATGCATCAGCCAGGTCAAATTTCTCTCCAGTGCGAGATCCATCTCCAGCACCACATCCTGAACGCGCTGAAAGCGACCGATCGGTCCTCCGAATTGATCTCTCTGCTGAACATAATTGCGGGTCTTGTCGAGGGCGAACGCCAGCGATCCCAGAGCCATCGATGCCACGAACAATCGCCCACCATTGAGCGTCGTGGCCATCACCCGGAATCCCTCGTTGAGATCGCCAAGGATTTCAGCTTCGGTAGCTACGACTCCATCGATGGCGACCGAGCCGGTGGAAGAAAGGGGCCAGACCGTCTTTCCTTCCATCTCCTGGTAATGCACCCCCTCGCGATCGATGGGAATGATGAAACAGGTACTTCGATGGCCATTTCGACCGGACGGATCGGTCAGCGCATGGACCACGATGTGGCTCGACCATGCAGCGTTGGTACTCCAGCACTTCTCTCCGTGAAGGATGAAGTGGTCCCCTTCACGAGTGGCCACCACCTGCGGATTTGCGGCATCCGATCCTCGCCCCGGCTCAGACAATCCGAAACAGAACATCCGATCGCCTGCCGAGAGTTCCGGCAGGTATTTCTCTTTTTGTTCATCGGTACCGAACTTCAGCACCGGATTGGCTCCCAGTGAGACTGCAGCTCCAGGCGTGATGGCAATCGATGGACTCTGATAAGAGAGTGCCAGGCCAGCCAATAGCAGATCTGTCATGCCGCCACCTTGACCGCCGTACTGCTCCGCGATCGGCAAGCCAAACACGCCCATCGATCCCATTTGCTCGATGACATCATGAGGCAGAAGTTGATGAGATCGCTCCCAGCCGAGAATCTTGTCGGCCAGTTCTTCATCTGCAAATCGAGCCAACCCCTGGTAAAGGGCGAATCGCTCCTCCTCGACGAGAGGCTCCAGAAGTTGGTCCAACCTTCTTTGATTCATGACACTCCCTGACCCGCTATTTTTTTGATTCTGATCGTCGCCTCCCCGGATTCCAAAGGAGGCCAACTCACCCAATTCCAAGATCTCATGCCTGTCTGTTACACCAGGATCATGTCTCGGTCCATCCCCTCGATCACCTGCAGAGTTGAATTGTTGGTGCTGAGGATCCCGTATGGTCCGTGATATCCTCCACTATTGCCGAATGGAGGAGGTGTTCCATGAGAATGCGTTCAGTATTACTTCTGTTGACCGGTGTCTTCTCACTGCTATCGATCACCGCGATCCCTGTCACCGCGCAGACTTGCCCGACAAACCTGCAGGCGTTTCCCGACTACGGCCAGAACCAGATGGTCATCGAGTGGAATCTTTCCGTCGCCGGTAACGGTGCAGCCGAATTCCAGGTTTTCAGGGGTGACCAATGGATCGCTACCGTCGATGGGATCTCTAATACCACGATCGACGATCTATCGGCCCTCACGGCCAACCGGATCCATATACTCGATTACTCCGTGGTCACCATCGGAACCGCAACACCCTGTGCTGACATGACAGCACGAGGTACTTACTCCACCGGAAGCATCGCATTGTTCGAGGATTTCGAAAACTACTCATCGGATATCGAACTGGAGAGTGTCGGAGGATGGTCCATCGTCGACGAAAATTCTCCGGTTGAAGATTCCACATGGACGCTGACAAATCCATTGGGAAGACAGCATCCTCCACGAATCGATGGTCATCCGACCCGAGGCGGTTTCATCATCTCCGATAGCGATTTCGGTGGTACCGCCAATCCCAACCCCATCGGTTCAGGTATGTCTCATGACATCTGGACGCCAACCTTCGACTGCTCTGCGATGGCTCAGGTGATCCTTCACGCATCTGTCTGTGCCCAGCTCAATGACAACGGCAATGCAGTATTTGACATCGAAGTCACCACCGATGGGGGAACCAGTTGGCAGAACGCCTTCCGTCGTATCGCCCCGACTCGGGTCACCACCGCACCCCTGGCTCGCACCGATAATGCCGACGGGGTCTATCAGTATCTGGAGGTCAACTTGACCCAGTTCGCCGCGGGACAATCGACCGTGCGGGTCCGGTTCCGTCACTTCGAGCCCAACTGGGACTGGTGGATCGCTGTCGACGACGTATTGATCGACAACATCTGCGTCTCCGGGGGCGGTCAGGTCACCCTGCTGCCGACAGAGGATTTTTCTTCAGGCATACCGGCGACCTGGCAGATCGCCGGGCTCAATCTGAACTCGCCCATCGACAGCTGGAATACCGAGGATCCCTGTGATCGATCGATCACCGCCAATAATGGGGGGGTCTTTCCTTACCTCGCTGGCAAGGCGGTCAACCGATTGGGCGACTTCTTCGCCATCCTCGATTCGGACTGCGGCGCTGACCCGGCGGAGGATGAGCGATTGATCACTCCTGTCATCGATTGCTCAGCGCAGGAACATGTCTACCTTCACTTCGACTCGGAAATGATGCCGTACTTCTCGGATGAGGTGGAAGTGTTACTGAGCCTGGATGGTGGAACTTCCTTCATTCGGCCAGCGCTCTTCAAGGCGCCGACCAATACCTCCCCGCAACCCGACAATGACCCCCTCTTCGGCAACTTCGTGCTCGAGGAGCCACGTGCAGCAGGCGAACCTGAAGTTGCATTCCTGTTCAAGTACACCAGTCCTGGGAACCAATGGTGGTGGGCCATCGACAATGTCGCCATCACCGCCGGTGAATATGCGGGAGCTCCCATCGTCGGCACCCAGTTTCTTCGTGGAGATTGCAACTCGGACGCATCCTTTAACATCGCCGATTGCGTGTTCTTGCTCGCCACACTCTTCAGCGGTGGGCCAACCAGCGACTGTGCCGATTCCTGTGATATGAACGATGACGGATCGGAGAACATCGCAGACGCCATCACCGGCCTGGGAACCCTCTTTTCCGGCGGATCACCACTGCCAGACCCTGGCAGTAACGTATGTGGAGTCGATCCGACAGACGATGGATTGATCTGCGATCCCACCGCAGTTTGCCCCTGATCTGACTGCCTCTCCTCTCGACTCCCTGCGCTCGATCGAGCATGATCTTGAATCGATGGATCGTTCGATCCTGACACCCCTGGAGGAGGAGAGATGAGCGCTACAAGAACCTCGTCATGGCAGATCGCATCGCTGATTTCGCTGCAGTTGATGCTGCTACTGTGCCCTCTCGGGGCTCAGCAACCACCGAGCCATGTAGGGCGAAAGGTATGCGCCAGTTGTCACCCAGGAGAGCATTCCCTCTGGGGCGGCTCCCATCACGACCTCGCCATGCTAGAGGTGAACGATCCCGCTTCACGGGCCCCCTTCGACGGCACCGAGATCTCATCGGGCGGAGTCCTGTCTCGCTTCTTGATGGTCGATGAGCGACCAGTGATCGAAGTCGAGGACTCCGCTGGTAAGCAATCGCTACCGGTTCGATACTTCTTCGGCACCAGTCCCTGCCAGCAAGTTCTGGTCGAAGGAGAGAAGGGCAGGCTACAGTCGTTCCCCATCGCATGGGCGACACCTGAGGCAAAGGGAGGCGCCCGCTGGTATCCACTCTTCCCTGAGGAAAAAACACCTCCGGGCGATCCTCTGCACTGGTCCGGAGTTCTCAACAACTGGAATCACATGTGTGCAGAATGCCACTCGACGGGAATGGTCAAGAACTACGATCTCGAAAGTGATTCCTTTAGTACTCACTGGCAAGAACTCGATGTTTCCTGTGAAGCGTGTCACGGACCCGGAAGTGATCATGTGAACTGGGCCAAATTGTCGAAGAAGGATGATGGCGAGAAAAGAACTCCGCTCTCACAAATGGGTTTAACAGTTCAGTTCCAGAGAGATTCAGCGACCTGGGTTCGTCCTGAGGGAGAAAAGGTAGCGCGAAGGAGCATCCGCCGGACCCATCATGATGAGACCGAGACCTGTGCACGGTGTCACTCTCGCCGTACTGCACTGGTGGACGGATCGGTGCCCGGAGCTCCCCTATCCGATACTCATCTACTGAGCCTGCTCGATGCCACTCTTTACCACCCCGATGGCCAGATCCTCGATGAAGTCTATGTGCATGGTTCATTCCTTCAGAGTCGTATGTACGCCGAAGGGGTCACCTGCTCTGACTGCCACGAGCCCCACAGTGGAAAACTCCACATCGAAGGGAACTCTCTCTGCATCGGATGCCACGATCCAGCCATCTACGATCTACCGGATCATCACCATCACGCTCCCGAGAGCGCCGGCGCTTCCTGCATCGAATGTCACATGGTTTCTCGCACATACATGGGAGTCGACCCTCGCCGCGATCACTCCTTTCGGGTTCCTCGACCTGATCTGTCGATTCGCCTCGGCACCCCCAATGCGTGTAATGACTGCCATCAGGATCGAGAAGTTCAGTGGGCTGCCGAGAAGGTGATGGAGTGGTTTCCCGATGGGCGTGGGGATGATTTCCACTGGGGCGAAGCGCTCCATGCCGCCAGAAACAACTCTCCGGTGGCACCCGAATTGATCCGCATGGTGCTCGAAGATGAGAAGACCCCCAGCATCGTTCGCGCCACTGCATTGGCAGAGTTGACTCCGTTCCTCGATCGAACCAACTCTGATCTGCTTTCCAGGAGCTTCACCGATTCTGACCCACTGGTGCGACGCCAGGCAGCGCTGGCACTCGACGGTCTTCCCCTCGAACAGACCTACGGAGTCCTGCTCGATCTTCTCGGTGATTCGAGTCGCATCGTTCGCACTGTTGCGGCGGAATTGCTTTCACCGATTCAACGCGAACTCTCCGCTGACCCACAAGGCGCCGGACTACAACTGAGTCGGGTACTGGCGGAGTACATCTCGATGCAAGAGATCAACGGTGATCGCCCCGAATCTCATGTCAATCTGGGAGCACTGGCGAGCAGACGGGGGAATCTGAAGGAAGCGGTTCGTTGCTACAAGGAAGCACTGAAGAGAACACCTTCCTTTGGACCCGCATCCGTCAACCTCGCCGACGCACTTCGAGCTCTCGACCGGGATCCCGAAGGAATCGAGGTGCTACAGCAGGCGATCGATAGGGTTCCAGAGGATGCAGGATTGCATCACGCCATCGGTCTGGCACTGGTACGGGTCGGCAAGAAAGAGCTGGCCCTGCAGTCGCTGAGCCAGGCGGTGCAGTTGGCTCCTCAATCTCCACGCTACGCTCTGGTCCACGCAGTGGCGCTGGAAGATGGAGGTCAGCGAGTACTGGCCATCGCAGCACTGGAAAAAGCACTGCAACTGCACCCCGCGGATCGCTGGTTGAAGGCGGCGCATCAAGAGTTCATCGACAAAGGAGAGAGCAGTATCAGCCCGGTTCCCGTGACTCCAGAGAAGAAATCCAGCGACTAACCTCGCTGCGGCCGACGCACGGTACGGCGACCGGAACGGCGGCCGACTTTTCGATCGGATTGGAATCCTTGTGGCTTTCTGCCACCTTTGCGTGGCGATGCCTTCCCCGCTCGACCCGCTGTATCGTGGGTGGATACCAGCGCTCCCGGGTGATCACCGATCAGATCGTCGCGGCCACTCTCTCGCAGCATCTCTCGAACCAGAAGCCGATTTTCCGGCTTCCACCACTGCAGCATCGCTCGCTGCTTACGCTTGTTGCGCATCTTCTTCTCGACGAATACCGGCTTCATACGCGTCGGATCGATGCCGGTCCACCACATGCAAGTTGCGGGGGTCCCAGGCGTCGGAATGAAGTCCTGAACCTGCTGTGGCTTGAGGTGACGTGCTTCGAGAAACTCTGCGATCTGAACCGCAGCGTCTTGCTCGCAACCCGGATGGCTGGAGACGAAGTAGGGCACCAGGTATTGCTCCTTACCCGCACGATCACTCGCCTCCTCGAATCGTTTCTCAAACTCGATGTAAGTGTCCATGCCCGGCTTCTTCATCAATCGTAGAGTCTCCTCATCGATGTGCTCGGGAGCGACCTTGAGATGTCCTCCCACATGATGGGCAGCGAGATCATCGATGTATTCTTGATCGAGGTTTGCCAGATCCATTCTCACCCCGGAAGCCACATGGACCATCTTGACCCCATCGGACTCCCTGACCTTTTTCATCAACTGCTTCACCGGACCATGGTCTGTACCCAGCAATTTGCATACGGTCGGATGGACGCAAGACGGCCTGCGACAACGAGATTCGATCTCCGGTCGAGTGCACTGCATCCTGTACATGTTGGCGGTCGGTCCGCCCAGATCACTGATGACACCCTTGTATCCATCCAGTTGCTTCAATGCAGCGACCTCTTCCAGGACGCTCTCTTCACTTCTCGATGACACGGCTCGGCCCTGGTGTTCTGTGATGGCGCAGAAGGTGCACCCTCCAAAACAACCCCTCATGATGTTGATGGAAAACTTGACCGTCTCGTGAGCGGGCACCTTATCTCCATCATATTCCGGATGAGGCTCCTTGGTGTAGGGAAGAGCGAAGATCGCGTCGAGCTCCGCGGTCGAGAGGGCTTTCATCGGACGATTGACGATCACCGTCTGTTCGGCATGGCGCTGAACCAGGATCGGAGCGGTGTCAGGATTCTGCTCTCGATGAAAGATGTGCTGTGCGCGGGCAAATCGTTCCTTGCTCTGCTCGTCTTCCCCGCGAATCTCATCAAAGGATGGTAACTCCTGAGCCATCTCTGGTTTGCACTGATACTGTTCCCACCAGGGTGTGCCCTCTTGCCACGTCGACTCCTCGATGAAATGGGGCCGTCCATGCTTCCCGATGCCATATGCCGTTCCAGGAACGTCTCGGATCGATTCTATCGGCTCACCCTTCTCCAGCCTCTCGACGATGGTCACCAGGGCCTGCTCGCCCATTCCGTAGACAGCGATATCACTCCTCGAATCGAGGATGAGTGATCGCTTGACCTTCTCCGACCAGTAATCGACATGTGCCATCCTTCTCATCGAAACCTCGACACCCCCGGCGATGATGGGAACGTCTCGGAAAGCCTCACGACACCGTTGTGAGTAAACGATGGTGGCTCCATCGGGACGAAGGCCCGCCTTTCCTCCCGGTGAGTACAGATCATCGGAGCGGGGTTTCTTGTGAGCAGTGTAATGATTGAGATGTGAATCGAGATTTCCTGCGGAGACCAACCATGCGATTCGTGGCGCTCCGAACTGGCGGAATGGCTCGGCCGATCTCCAGTCCGGCTGGGCCAGGATCGCCACCCGATATCCGCGAGCTTCGAGCAGGCGACCGATCACTGCATTGGCGAAAGATGGGTGATCGACATAGGCGTCTCCGGTGACCAGCACGAAGTCAATCCCATGATGGACCGGATCATCGGCCTCCCCTGGAGCGGGAAGCCACCCCTGCTCGATGCATTCCTTCACCGTCATCGGTAGATACTTGGACTCCGAGGAGGTGCGATCGGCTGGACCAGGTCGGGGCGATCCGGCGGAGGATCGGGATCTTCGAGGCGCTGGGGACGATCTTCGTGGCGCTGGGGACATCGGGGTCCACCACCAATCTGTCGACCGAATGCCGAGAACGGCTGCGGTCTCTGGAGCAGCATCCCGGGGAGCACGAGGGCTTGCCGAGATGAGCTGGGTGTCCTGTTAACGGTCCACATTTCGACGACACTGCATCGGCTCTTGACCTGCCAAGCACAGCGATCGATCGAATAACATTACCAGGAATCCACTTCCTGGTCGAGCATCGCTGGACAATCCGCAGTCGAAGATGCAGCATCTAGGGTCTGGAGGTAGTTTGAACCAAAACACAAGGAACTGGCAAGTACAGCAGGCTGGCCGCGCATTACAGGCTGAAGTCCACTCCCAGATGGATCTCCCCCATCGTCGCGTCAAGGACATCATCCGGCGCGGCGGTGTCAAGGTTTCCGGACATGTCGTGATGGACCCCGGATTCCGACTCCAGGTCGGAGACTCCATCGAGGCCGATCCAGAACCGATGAAGTTGCGTACTGCCCAGCGAAAGTTGCTCTCCAAGGGGCTGGAAGTTCTGCACCAGGACCGTCATGTCATAGTAGTCAACAAGCCCGCTGGCCTGCTCACCGTTCCGACAGATGAGGACGAAAAGGAAATCTGCTTGCTCGGTGAGATCTCCAGGAAACTGCGAAAAGAAGGGGAGAAGCGCCCGGCACTCTTTGTCGTCCAGCGTCTCGACCGATTCACCAGCGGGGTGATCACAATCGCAAGGACACCCGATGCGAGAGAGGGACTTCGCCGACAACTGAAGAGTAGAAAGATGGATCGTCGCTATCTGGCCATCAGCCAGGGTACTTCGAGTTCATCGGAAGGAACCATCACCCGGTCCCTGTCGGAAGACCCCCGTACGATGAAGATGCGAATCTCTCGCAGCAAGGACGAAGGCATAGAAGCGATCACACGGTGGAAGAAACTTCAAGTCCAGGGTGACCACCAACTGATCGAAGCACGCCTGGAGACCGGACGCAGGAACCAGATCCGGGTCCACCTGACGAGCATCGGGTTGCCCATCATCGGAGACACCAGGTATGGCGTTTCTTCACCATGGATCGACCGACCAGCCTTGCACGCCGAATCCATCTCGTTTCATCACCCGGTCAGCCAGCAAGAATACTCGTTCCAGGTCAAGCCTCCCGAGGATTTCCTGAGAGCACTGGAAGCGATTTCGATCCCCGCTCCCTAGGCTTCCTGTGTTCGCTGGACCGACTGCGCTCGCTCGACTCCCAGGATGTTCCGGAAGGTCAGGTTGACCCGCTCCATCGGAGCATTTTTCCCACGCCGACGAGGAATCGAATGGAGCCAGTGTTGCTGAGTTTCCCCCTCCATGATCAGTAATGAACCGGGTTGCAGTGCGATCTTGACCCGATCCAGATCTTTCCGAGTTCGATGCTTCATGCGGAAATCACGAGCGGCACCGAGACTGATGGATGCAATACACGGCTCAGGTCCCAGCTCCGGCTCGTCATCACTGTGCCACCCCATCGCATCGTCTCCATTTCGATAATAGTTTCCCAGCACCGAGTTGAACTGTAGATCCTCCCGGAATCTCCCCAGGCGGATGCGCAATTCCTCTAGAGCAGAAGTCCACGGATGTGGGGAATGATCCGTTCCTGAATAGCGATAGGACGCACCGTGATCGCCGTGCCAGGCTTCGAGACGGGGAATCAGATGCCTTTTGCCAAACACAGTGATGTGTTGCTGGCTCCATTGCATCTGTTCAAGAAGTTGCTGGTGAATGCGATGCTGGTCTGCATCGTCGAGAAAATCAGCGGCGTACCGGATGGAAGCCCCCGGCATCGATGCGAGGGCTTCCATCGGGTCACTCATCCGCCGGACTTTTTCCAGCCACCTGATTTCTTGTAGCCACCGGTCGGTGGCATCTTCCGCTTGGGAGCGGTCGGATTACCCTTGTCGAGATCGCAGCAACCGTCTCCGCCCTTGTCATAAAAACGGGTGCCGTAATCGACCACTTTTCCGATATCGAACTGCTCGATCGAGATCATCGGGCGACGGGCCATTCTCTCATGCATCACCTGGTCGACGGTGCGTATCACATCGCCGTCGGTCTTCCTGCGGAAATCACTGCCATCTACCTGGTCTTCTCGCATCTTGTCAAAGCCCTGAAGATGCGAATCTGCAACCATCTGCTCCGAATGGCTGGCGGCGTGATTCAGATGAGAGAGCTGGAACTGATCTCGCTTCTCCAGCAAGGGCAGATCCGATGCTTCCAATTTGGCCAGCTCGAGGATGAACTTGATCTCGTGCATCATTCCATCCGGATCCCAGTAACCGGGCAAGCAGTGCAAGACCGCTCCCGATGGGGAGATGAAGAGCATCTGAACATTGCGGCCACCCGCACCGTTGGAGGTCTGAAGCGCGGTACTCGCTACCGGGTGATCATGGGACTTCCCTGCGTACGATTCCTGCCCCTGGATGTTTCTCCAACCACAAACAAACTGTTCCTTCAATACGTCGATCACTTTTGGTTCCGAGAGCGTCACGGCTCTCAATGAATGCCCAGCACTTCACAAGCCGCCGTCGAGCTTTCCGACCATCTGGAGCCAGAAGAGTGGCTTCCCCTGTTCTGCGGCACTGGCCATCGCATCGTCGAAGTTGCCATGCCAGGTGACCCCGGACAGCATCATGTCGACGCGCTTGGCCACCTCGGTGCCCTTCAACTTGGGGACCGAGCGTGGGGTGATCCGAGTATCGTCACCATCTCCGGCTCCCAGATCTCCGCAGACACTCAATACCAGCGTTCCGGCCATGACGAGACTCAAACGCTTGAGGGGTTTCGGAATCATCAGCGACTCCCTTCCTTGTTATTCCACCAGCGCACCCATTCAGAATCCGACCGAAAAGTCTGGCCGGTGATCTGCTGAAGAGTCGCCTGTACCTTCAATTTCCTGGTTGCAGCGGGAACTTTCAATCCTTTTATCAGCGCCGGGATCAATTGTTCGGCATTACCGGAGTGCATCTGCTCCAGCACGAGATCCAGCAGTTCGTCGTCATCGTCCTCCAGGGCCACAGAGAGTGCAAATCCCAGCCGATCGGGGTCGGTCGGGTCTGTCAACTCTGTAAAGGCCAGATCACGAGCATCGAGGAGAACTTCCATCTGCTCCTGGATCAGGACGAGCAAATTGAGCGCGAGTTCTGTCTCTCTTCGATCCTGGGCGGAGAGTGGCGCATCCGGATTCCGATCGAGATGACCGTATTTCAATCCGATCTGCTTCGCCCTCGAAGCGACCGCTCGTAGTAACTTCTTCGCCTCGATCCTCAGCAGATTGAGATGATGCCACGACTCCTCGGTTGCGATTTCACCCAGCGACTGCAGCGCCAGGGTGAAATCGGGCATCACCCGATCTGGCAGGTGATACGAGCCCAGCGCTTCGCGGCCCAGTTCGAACCACTCCTGAGAACTCATCGATTCCGCCACCGCAGTCTGGTCGGACGATGCTGCCGTGGCACTGCTTCCCACCGCAGTCGGAAGCGATGCTCGCCTCCGCCGAACTCTCTTGTCGCGCCGCAGGCGAGCCACCTCCGCCCATGGGTCCACTGTGTGAGGAAGGGAGAGAGCATCGGACTCTGCATCGGTCCCCGTCACCGCCGCCGCAGGAGTGGTGTCGATCGCCGCTGAGGATCGATCGGTCGCATCGATCGCTTCTGCCAGTTCAAGAAGCTCTTCAAGAGTCCAAGTTTTTCCCGAGGTGGTGACCCATTCTGACGAAAGGCGGGTCTCGTCGATCGCGCCATCCGAGGAGGCCGAATCGGTACTCGGAACACCACTCAGGCCGTTGCCGGATCCGCTGCTTTCTTCTTCGCTTGCCGGTGGTTGATCTGGCTCGGGAGTCCAGATCTGAAGCGGATCCTCGAGCTCCAATTGTTGTGCCAGTGGGGTTGTGGATGGTTCCGATTCTCGGGTCAGATACATGCCCAATACGATCAGTCCGCAGACCAGGATGGCGGAAATCGCCGGCAGGTCGTGACGCAGCTTCTCTCGCACCATCATCTGCTTCGGATCGACCTTGCCTTCCAGTTCCAGGGTGCCGTCCCGGCAGATACGGACGCGAAAACTGCCCACCGTGAATCGATCGCCCTTTTTCAGATAGGATGATTTGACCCGCCTGCCCTCGACCCAGATTCCATTGCGTGAATCATGGTCTTGCAGGACGTAACCATCTCCCGAGGGGATCAGCGAGCAGTGGCGGCGCGAGACGCGAGACGATGGAATCACCAGGTCCGAACTTCGGGACCGACCGATGATCCGGGTGCCTTCATTCAATTGCCCCCCTGACCATCCGATTCTCCAATCACCTCGGTGCGGATCGTACGCCATGGAGAACTGAAGCGGGTTCTCTACAGGAGGCGTCGATCACACCTCCATGATAATCGGTTCTTCTGGTCAGTCCCAGCGCCGCAAGATCCGCACCTTCAGATACTCCGTTTCCGGCAATCTGAGCAGGGCAGGATGGTCAAGACCCGACCCCAGCCGCTGCTCCACGAAGACCCGAAATGGTAGATCGAGTGCGGCCTGGCGTATCGTGTCCTCGAACACATCTGCCTTCAGGTGATGACTGCAAGAACAGGTGATCAGGCGACCTCCGGGAGCCAGCAATCTCAACGCTCCACGATTGAGATCGCGGTATCCTCGAATCCCACCCTCGACTTCACGACGACTCTTGCAGAATGCCGGCGGATCGAGCACAACCAGATCGTAATACTGCTGCTGATCTCTCAGGTCTCGAATCACATCAAAGACATTGCCCTTGATCATCTCCGGCGCGTCGAAGTGGTTGAGCAGTGCGGTCTCCTTCGCCAGTTCCAGGGCCGTCTCCGATTGGTCGACCATCTGAACCGAGGTCGCGCCGCCGCCGAGTGCGGCCATCGAAAAGCCGCCCTGGTAACTGAACAGATCGAGCACCCTGGCGCCCGCTGCCAGTTCCTTCACTCTTTTCCTGGCGGGTTGTTGGTCGAGATACATCCCGGTTTTATGGCCGGCATACGGCCTCACGATGTGCTGGATGCCATCCTCCTCGATGATCACCCGTTCCACCGGCTCACCGGCCAGCATCACCACCTCTTCGGGGAGTCGTTCGAACTTGCGGATGGAGAGGTCGTTCCTTGCCAGGATCATCCGCGGCTGAAAGATTCGCTCGAGGATCTTCGCCACGATCGGCAACGAACGATCGATCAGGATCGTCGTCGCCTGCACCACCAGCACATCGGCATAGCGATCGATCACCAGGCCGGGAATCTGATCCGCTTCTCCGTGGACCAGTCGCTGGCCTGAGCTCTCCTCGATCCGGTCCTTCCTCATCTCGATGGCTCGCTCGATCCGCTCGGTGAGGAATTGCTCGATGGTGGGAACTTCTTCCCCCGGCCACGATCCGCACAAGCGCAGGGCGATCTTCGAACGGGTGCTGGCACAGGCGATTCCCAGGTCACGACCGTCATTGTCGCGAACCCGCACGATTCGCCCCTGACCGAGGGATTCGTCGACCAGATCCGACTCTCTCAGATCATCCTTGTAGAGCCATGGATGGCCGCGCCGGGCCAGACGAGAAGCGTTCTTTTCGAGATCGATCACCAGCACAGCAGCCACCTTTCGGAAGTGAATCCAGCGACGATGGTGCCCGCAACGATCAGGAAAGCAACGGAAGTCTGGACCCAGGAGCAAAGATACGACCCGTACCGCTACCGTGGAGGGTCGAGAGGCCTAAGGGGTCTTCAGCGGATCCGCTGCGGCAACCCTCTCTGTCTCGAGCTGCAGCAGCAGGTCCAGCCGCGTTTCTTGATGGTCTGGATGTTCGGAGAGATCGGTCGTTTCATGCGGATCGTTTTGCAGGTCGAAGAGCTGGGTTCTGCCGATGGCGGGGTAGTGGATCAGCTTCCAGCGGCCGACCCTCAGCGCCCTCTGCACCTTCTTGTAGGCGGTGTAGATGCTGCTTCTCCCCGGTTCGGAGGTGCCGTTGAGCAGACCCACCAGACTCTTCCCCTCCGAGAATTCAGGCGCGTCGATCCGTGCCCAGTCGGCGATGGTGGGCACCAGATCATGGAGGTATACCGGTTGCTCACAGACGCTGCCCGCCTCGACTCCTGGGCCGACGATCAGCAGTGGAACCCGGGTCGAATGCTCGTACAGGTTCTGCTTTCCCATCAATCCATGGCTCCCCACCGCCAACCCGTGGTCTGAAGTGAAGACCACCATCGTGGTTTCGTCCAGACCAGTCTTCTGCAATGCATCGATGATCCTGCCGACCTGGGCATCCATCTGGCTGATCATCGCGTAATAGGCAGCCAACTGCTCCTTCACCACCTCCGGGGTGCGGGGGAATGGCGCCAGTTTTTCATCGCGGATCTTCAACTCTCCGTTGTCAAAGGGATGCTCCGGCAAGAAGTTGGTCGGTAACGACATCTTCTCTTCTGGATACATCGACAGAAACTGCGCCGGAGGAGTGCGAGGGTCATGGGGTGCGGTGAAGAAGACACAGGCAAAGAATGGATTGTTGCGGCCGTCACTCACCTGCTCTTCGTTCTTTCTTTCCTGCTCTTCGATGATTGCCTGCTCCTCGATGAAACGGATGGCAGCATCCGCGAAAGCGGTCGAGGAGAAGGCTGGCAGGGGGTGGCGTTTGCTATCGGGGTACTTTCCATCGGGATCATGGTCATGAACCATCAGATCGGTATGGCTGCCCATTCCGCCGAAAAAGATCTCTGCTCCGCCACCAAAGGAGCGCTGGAAAGCCGCCTTACCATTGTGCCATTTGCCAGTGAAGAAGGTGTTCCATCCCGCTTCTCGGAACCGCTGGGGAAGGGTCACCTCCTGCTCGGGGATGTTGAAGACATTTCCCGGCAGTCGATGCAGCGACCTTCCTGTCATCATCATGTAGCGGCTCGGAGCACAGACCGCTCCACTGGTTGAACCCATGCAATAAGCGTGATGGAAACTGATGCCCTGCCGGACCAGACGATCGAGAGACGGAGTCTTGATCTCGTCATTGCCCAGCGCACCGATGGTGTCCGCCCGCTGATCATCGGAAACGATCCACAGGATGTTCGGGGGAGTGGGCTCCTCAGCAGCCATCGTCTCCACGGTGGTGAAGATCAGCAGGATCATCAGAAGCCGCTGGACATCCCTCATGAACACTTCTCCTGCAGGCCCCTCAGGCACTCCTCGAAGTCGGCTCCGATGAAGGAATCCATCATCGGGATTAGGTAAGGGCCCAGCGGCCGCGCCGTGTCGCCACTCATCTTCCACAACACCTCACAGCCCCCCTTCATCGAAGTGATCTGCACCACTCCATCTGCAGTCGGTGCTCCTTCGAAGTGAAGAAGGTAGACGATGCCTCGGCCCATCTCGGAACTGGTGATCTCCAGCACTCCTTCGCCCAGCTGATCTCCCGACCAGGAGTAACTAGAGCCGACCCCATCCTCGGGTCCTGAAAACTGAAAGCGAACCGTGGGATCGAGTTGCTGATTCCAGGGGGTCCATTCTGGCCACGACCGAAGATCAGCCAGTTGGGTATGAATTCGATCGGCCTCCGCCTCGATGAAAAGAGTTCGTGTCACCGTGTAGCTCACTGGCAACAGATATCCCAGCGCCAGAAACAGCCCCAACAGAAGGCCCAGAGTCAGCAGAATTTTCTTCACCATGTCTCCTCCAGATCGATCCGCAGACGGTGATTGTCGCGGCTCAAGAACAAGATAGCACTGACCATGGCTCGATCGAGATCCACCCGCCAGAAACACCGACCGACTGCGCTGGCCCATTCTGGCCGGTGATCGCAGCGGGTTGAGGGTACGAGGTTGGTTTCGCTCGATGCTCTCCTGTATCTTCGCTCTCCTGTATCTTCCAGGCTCAGCGAGAGGTCTCTGCCATGAAAATGCTGCGTAAACTGCTGTTGCTCGGTTGCGGCGGCTTCTTACTGCTGGTGATCGGAGGCACTTCGCTGCTGCTCCCCTCCAGCTGGCAAGTCTCGGTCGAGCAAACATCTCTTCATTCCCCAGCCCAACTCTACCCGCTGATCGCCGATTTCCATCGATGGCAACAATGGGTCAGCTGGGACGAGCAGGAATACGGAGAGCGCACCATCCAGATCGAGGGCACTGCCGCCAGCAGCGGTCACAGATACCGCTGGTCCAGCCGCTCCAGTCACGGAAGCATGACCCTCGATCGCTGCGAGCCGGAGCGGGGAATCTGGTATCAGGGAGCCATCGAAAGCAAAGAGATCAACAGCAGTGGTTCCATCACACTCGAGCCATTACAGGGTGGGGGCACACTCATCATCTGGAAGGACCGGGGAGATCTTCCTCCCGGCACCGGACTACCGGCTCTCTGGATGAGTTCGGAGCGGAGTGCGAAGTTTGCCGAAGATCTGCACCGACTGCAAAACTTCGATCTCTCGCGACCCGCTCCTGGCGCCGGAATACCGAAGAGGCGCCAGTAATGATGCTGAAATTACTCTGGCCACTACTACTGCTTCCTACGATGACGCTGGCTCAGGCACCCGAGCCGATATCTCACTGGCTCAAGACTCACTGCACCGAGTGCCACTCGGGAAAGAAACCCAAGGGAGGAATCGACCTGGAAGTGGTGATCGAAGATGGAGCCAGCGCATTGCTACAAGACTGGCGACAGATCGAACGAGTCATCACCAGTGGAGAGATGCCTCCGGAAGATGAGCCCGCACCCACTTCGCAGGAGCGCGAGGTGATGATCTCGACGCTGAGGAATTGGCTCCAAGGGATACTCCAGTCCAGACCGGAGGTGCCGGGCACTGTCGGCCCGCGCAGGCTTGGAAGATCGGAGTTACGAGCGACGATCCGCGACCTGACAGGAGTCGAGATCGACGTCGATCGTCATCTCCCCGCCGATCCTTCATCCGATGGCTTCGACAATCAGGGAGGAGCGCTCTCCACCACCTTCATCGAGCGGCTGTTCAGGATCGCTGAGGAGGTTGCAGTGAGTGCCGTCATCCTCGATGACGGCAACAAAACTCCCATCACCACCTATCCCATCGATGAGATCACTGTTGAGGGTGCAGGAAGGGTTTTGTCCGACAGCGCTTTTTTCTCCAGCAGAGGAACCGCTTCCATCGATCATCACTTTCCTCGCAGCGGGACCTACCAGATCGACATTCGCGGATGGGGACAACAAGCTGGGGATCAACCGATACGCTTCCGCATCAAGATCGGTAATGAAAAGCCACGAGTCATCGAGATCCCGGAGACTCGAGATCAACCGGGATCGAGAAGCATCGAACTTTCAGTTCCGGCCGGCCCGCAGCGAATCTCTGCCACTTTCATCAATGACTACTACAAGCCGGATCATCCCGAGCCTTCACAACGAGACCGAAATGCAGCCATCCTCTCCTTCAGAGTCGAGGGTCCGGCGGAAGGGATGGAACCGTCAGTGTTTCAGACCACAGCGCTGGCCGGAGAGGGCTCTCCAACGGAGCGGCTCGCGCGAGGAATCGAGCACTGGTTGCCGCGATTCTGGAGAGGTCCCACCACTGCTCAACAGTGCCAGCGGCTGCTGGAGACTGCCTCCGAGGCGGCGCTAGATCCTACCTCGGCAGAGTCTTTGCTCCGCGCAGCGGTGGTGGCGGCGATCGCTTCCCCACGGTTCATCCTCCGTCTCGAGATCGATCCCCCCGAATCTCAACCCGGGACCACTCGTGACCTCTCGGGGCATGAACTCGCCACACGACTTTCATATTTTCTTTGGGGGACCACCCCGGACCCGAAATTGCTGGAAGCTGCGAGGCGTGGCGAACTGGAGGATTCCGAGGGACTGCTGATCCATACCCGGAGGTTACTCGACGACCCGAGATCACGATCTGTCGCCACCAATTTTGCAACCCAGTGGCTGAGGATCCGTGACCTCGGAGACCTTCGGCCAGATACCAAGATCTTCGCCAAGTTCGACAGGAAATTACTCGAAAGCATGAGATTGGAAACGGTCGAGTTCTTCGATCACATCTTGCGTCATCGATTGCCGATCAACGAGTTGATCGATGCATCCTATACCTTTGCCAATCAACGGTTGGCTCGTCACTATGGTCTCGAGCCGATCGCCGGACAGCAGATGCGCCTCCTCGAAGTCGAGCATCCTCGTGGCGGCCTGCTCTCTCATGGCAGCATCCTACTGGCCACCAGCACCCGTCAGAGAACCTCTCCGGTACTGCGCGGAAAGTGGCTGCTGGAGGTGTTGCTGAATGCCGCTCCTCCACCACCTCCTCCCGGTGCTGGGACCTTGCCGTTGCCCGGCGAGGAAGGGGCAGATCTTCCGCTGAGAGAGCAATTGCAACTCCATCGCAACGAACCCGCTTGTAGCATCTGTCATCGTCGAATGGATGCGCTGGGATTCTCCCTTGAAAGGTTTGATGCCATCGGCCGCTATCGAAGCGGTGACATCGATGACCGGGGCGAACTTCCCGATGGATCGGTGCTCGAAGGGGTCGAGGATCTCAGAACGAACATCCAGAACTCTTCCGGATTCCAGCGCTCTCTGGCGAGGAACCTCCTCACCTATGCTCTCGGTCGTGGACTGACCGATGAGGATGCTCCCGCCGTTGCCCGACTGCTGGTGCGACTGAAATCAGACCCGACGATTGCGGCACTGATCGAGGAGATCGTGGTGCTGGAGGCGTTTCGCCGCCGACTGGTCCCCTGATCCGGCCGCGGACTCGTCGCTTGTTTCCCCAGCCATTGCCGTGTCTCATCGAAGTACCTCATCGAGGTGTGAAAGGAACAATCTCGTCATGGCCTATCCGATGCATCGTCGTACATTTCTACGCGGACTCGGCACGGCGATGGCGTTGCCCTGGCTCGATGCGATGAGTCCTTTGACCGCTCTGGCCAGCAAGATGCCGCCCGCCGATGCAGTACTTCGAACGGTATTCCTGTTCATTCCCAATGGTGTTCACCAATCGGAGTGGTCTCCTGCGGGTGCAGGGGCTGACTGGGTCACCTCGCCGATTCTCGAACCGCTGGAGGCGGTACGCGATGATGTGCTGGTGGTCAGCGGGCTGGCCCACCACAACGCTCGCGCCCTCGGCGATGGTCCCGGTGACCACGCCCGCTCCGCCGCCTGCTTCCTGACCGGTGCCCATCCGTACAAGACCGCTGGCGACGACATTCATGCGGGGATCTCTGCCGATCAAATCATCGCCTCCGCAGTCCGTGAACAGACCTTGATCCCATCACTGCAACTGGGCACGGAAGGTGGAAGACAGTCGGGAAATTGTGACTCCGGATATTCATGTGCCTATTCCTCAAACATCAGCTGGGCTGGGGCAAACCAACCTCTTCCCCATGAAACTCATCCTCGCCGTGTCTTCGAGCGAATGTTCCTCAGAGGTAGTGCCGGCGAGACCACCGATGCGCGTCGAAAGAGAATCTCTCGGCGATCCAGTATCATCGATTTCATCCTGGAGGATGCCAAGGGACTCGAGAAGCAACTCGGGATCCGCGACCGTCGGCGGCTGAATGAATATCTGGCTGGCATCCGGGACATCGAGCGTCGTATTGATCGACTGGAACAGTTGGAGCAGTTGGAGCGGCAGGAGGGTGACCTCCCCGATTTCGGACAGGTCCCACCCAGCGGAATCAGTGAGCACATTCAGTTGATGCACGAGTTGATCATCCTGGCATTTCGCCTCGACCTGACCCGAGTCTGCACCTTCATGTGGGCCAATGAAGGATCAAATCGAACCCATCCCCATCTAGATGTGGGAGAAGGCCACCACACCCTTACACATCACAAGGGAAACAAAAATCAGGTCGACCAGATCAGAACCATCAATCGCTGGCAGGTCGAAGAATTTACCCGCTTCGTGCAACGACTGCGCGAAGTCAAAGATGGGGAAGGGTCGTTACTCGATTCGACGGTGGTGATCCATGGATCTGCCATCGGCGATGGAAATCGTCACAATCATGACCACCTGCCGGTGCTGATCGCCGGCCGCGGCAACGGCCTGATCGACACCGGTCGACACTTGATCACCCCCAAGGACACTCCGATGTGCAACCTGTTCCTCACCATGGCTCATGCTGTGGGCTCTTCTGTCGAGAATATCGGAGATAGCAGCGGCACCTTGCCGGGACTTCGGCTCTGACCAATCCAGCGATTTTGGATCTCACCCTCAGCCCTCTGGGGTCTCTTGAACCCCGTGAATTCGCTACCCGCCTCTTGCGCTCCACAATGCTGGGGGCGAGTTGGGCACCTCGCTGATGAGATCTTGAACTTCGTCCTACCCTGCAGCCTCGGATCGCGATCAGTGCTAGATCCTGGGTCGGAAGATTCGGCAGCGACTCGGCAGATCAGTCGGATCAGGAGACTGCCGAGGTGGGAATCGGCTGGCAGTTCGGCCTTGAATCCACCGCTTCCCATCGAAGAAGTGTGGCCACCTTCGAAGAGACACCGCTCGATGCGAAAAAATTGGAGCTGCGTATCGTCTCTCAGATCTGCATCCGCCTGGCCAGACTCCAGGCTTCTCGAGCAGCGATGACCGCTGCACAGCGTCAACTGGAAGCCGGGGAAGAAGCGATGAAGCTGACCGAATCACGCTACAAGGCTGGTGCCGCACTGCTCGATGAACTGCTCGATGAACTGCTCGGACGGGAAGCGGATCTCGCCGCAGCTCGAACCGCTTCCCTCAATTCCATCATCTCTCACAACCAGCCACGATTCGATCTGATACTGTCGGTCGGTGGCCCCTGATCGGTTCGCCCTCAATCGGTCTTGAAGGGCGCCGCGGGCAATCCGTGACTCGAGACTAGATTGGCTCTTACCGGGTTGTCTTGCCATGCGTATCGAACTGCCGTGGGTGACTCTACATCCGCATGACTGATGCGAAGTTGTCCTTCATCCATCACCTCGACTTCTCCCCAATGCCAGGATCCATCCGATCCTTGCAGTGCGAACCCATCGATCTTCATCCCGCGACGGCCGGTCAATCCATCTCCTGCATGATCGAAGGAGAGCACGATGCTCTTGCCATCGACTTGATGGCTCCGGTAGAAGGGCCCCGATTCTGGCAGGTCGGACCTCTCGTGACAGCGATGAAGTGCCCAGTCGGCGAGCCTCTTGCCCACCGCCTGCTTGTTACGAGGATGGATGTCGCGGGCATCGCCGACATCGGTCAGGACCACCAACCCGGTGTTGCGAACGACCCGGTGAGTGAAGTCCTGCGCATCTCGAAGTGTGGCCCAGCCACCCTGGACCGGGTCGTCGCTGGTCGCCTTGAACGCTGCCAGTTGCACGATGCCGAAGGGGAAATCTCCCTGGCCCCAGGTCTCTCTCCACGATCCGATCATCAGTGGTAACAACTCTGCATACTCGGTGGGCTGTCCCGCATTCGATTCTCCCTGATACCAGATGGCTCCGCGGATTCCGTATCCGCTGAAGGGTGAGAGCATCGCATTGAACATCACACCTGGATCACCAGTCTTACGACCAGGAGCCTCGGGTACCGCTGGAGGATTCGGTCCTCGATCACCAGAGAAAACGTTTCCTCGGTTGATCTTCCAATTTCCAGCCAGAGGAATCGCCTCGTCATCCTTGGCACTCACCGGACGGATCTTGATCGCCGAAGGCGCTCCGGTGATTCCGCCGGCTCCACCGGTATCGAGAGCGGCAATGGCGATGGTCGCCTCACCGGCCTCGACCATATCACCAGAGATGGTGTAACTACGCATCAATGAGTGTTGATTGGTGGTCCGACCGACTTCCTTACCATCCCAGTAAGTGATGTCGGCATCATCGATGGCTCCCGGTTGCAACAGCAGATCCTGGCCCTTCCACTTCTCCGGCACTTCGATGGATGTCCGATACCAGACGAATCCGTCCCAACCCTGGTTCTTCCCCTCCCATAACCCTGGAACTGGCATCTCCTCCCAGCTCTCATCGGAATAGGAGGGATCAGCCCAGGAACCGACGACCCCTGGATCTCCGTCCAGTTTCTTGTTCCACCACTCGCCGGTCCTTTGTTCGAACTGAGTGACCTGATCGCGATACAGTTTCTCGATCTCTTCTGTCGATCGATCTCCCCAGCGCGCCACTTCTCTCTCCATCTTCGAAACACGTTCTTTGAACCTCGGATGACGCTTCATCGCCACCGTCGATGTCCACGGTTCGATGCGAGTTCCACCCCAGTTGACATCGAGTATTCCAACAGGGACTCCCAACTCCTCGTGCAGTCGACGCGCCATGAAGGTGCCAATCGCCGTGAAATTCCCGGCCGTGGCCAGAGTCGAAACTTCCCATGCCGCAGCGATATCGAACTCTGGAGTTCTCGAGAGGAGATGCGGTGCCTTGATCCTGCGCAACCAGGGAAGATCTCCGGCGGCAATCTCTTGATCGGCATTCATCGAACTCCGAAGCTGCCATTCCATGTTCGATTGACCACCGCAAAGCCACACTTCTCCGACCAGAATATCCTTCACCTCGATGGTGCCGTCAGAGCCGACGATGGTCATCGACCTGCCCTCTGCACTGGCGGGGATCGGGTCGAGGATGACTGACCATTGGCCCTGATCGTCCACCTGAGTGCTCTTTTGCTGGCCAGCAAAGCTTACGGAAACCTCGGTGCCAGGAGCACCGGTGCCCCATACCGGCAAATCCAGGTCCCGCTGCAGTACCGCGTGATCGCTAAAAACTGCCGGAACATCGATGGCCAGAACCATCGTGGAGTAGAGCAGTAAACTACTGGTGAGCAGCCACTGGGCGCATCGGATCAGCTTCATCATCAAATTACCTCCTGGGGAATCGACACCCTGAGATTTGGCACCTCGGTAGGAGGCACCACTTGAAAGGGGAACCGGAAAATCGGTATCCCGCAGAATCAACATCAGATGTGATCGTCGGTGCTGGCCATGGTCAGGTCAAGGACGGTCAGTAGTGCCACTGAGGGCGGCCTCCAGGCGATCCATGGCCTGTTGCTGGATCTCCAGATAGCGCCGATGCTCTTGCCCCAGTGAATCCGCCACCGGCCAGACCACGCTGATCAGGCCTGTCTGACCGAAGATCTCCTCCACCAGTTCCTCCGCCGGCAGCTGATCCCAGAGCAAGATCCGGGCACCGGTACTCGCCTGAAGTTGCTTGAGATCTGCGGCCAGGCCATCGTTCCACTGCCCTTGAGCGTCGAGATCGATGCGTTGTGTCGACCACCCCATCTTGGCTGCGGGATAGACCCAGAAGGGGCCGCTGGTCAGGACCGGGAGTTTCGGATGGGTACTGGCTAGCTGCGACATCCGTTTTCCCAGCGCCTCGAGTTGGGTTGCCAGAGTTTTCCAGCGCTGCTCCACCTCGGCTCTGTGATCGGGCAACTGTTGAATCAATCGATCACGAATCTTTTCACCTTGCAGGAGCAGGAGGTCTGGATCGAGCCAGGTGTGGCCGGCGATCCCCTCGTAGGAACTACTGCCTTCTGGACCGTGACTGTGAGTCACGACATCTGGATAGTGAAGCCACTGATCTCGGCAGGCGCGTGCCACTTCGACACTCTTGACGATGGGAAGTGAGTACCGACGTGCCCACCCCTCCAGGTTCGCCCCGTTGAGAATGATGAGATCCGCCGCTGCCAGCGCAGAAAGCGTTGCGTCATCCGGTGTCCAGCGGGCGGGATCGGCACCCGCGGGCATCAGCGCCACCACTTCACCCAATTCCATCGCCAGTTCGGATGAAATCCATGCCAGTGGTGAGACGGAAGCTATCACCTGCAACGGAGCCGCAGACCCAGAGATCGGCGAATCGCCGGTTCCCGAGACAGGAGTCGTTTCCGCCGAACAGCCGATACAGACGGATACCACCAACAGCAGTAATCGTGGGTGCAGGGATAGACGAGGTAACATC